>Ga0070735_10003748_pt1 | contig 13179 bp, 11 predicted proteins | sample Coa_R1_FD_66443 | JGI IMG/M metagenome (GOLD analysis project Ga0070735, IMG submission 66443) | Surface soil microbial communities from Centralia Pennsylvania, which are recovering from an underground coalmine fire - Coalmine... | ecosystem: Environmental > Terrestrial > Soil > Unclassified ...
TCGGGCAACCGGCTGCAGGTCGTGGAGTTGCTCGTCGATTGCGACGACGATACGGTCTTGATGAAGGTCAAGCGCCTGGGAGACGGCAACGTGTGCCACACGGGCGCGCGCACGTGCTTCAGGCAGTGGCAGGCCTGATCGCCTGCCGGGGTAGGACGATGAAACTGACACTGGGAATCCCCAAAGGGTCCCTGCAGGATGCGACGATTCAGCTCTTCGCGCGCGCCGGCTTCTCGATCTACGCGAGCCCCCGCTCGTACTTTCCGACGATCGACGATCCGGAAATCGAATGCATGCTGATCCGCGCGCAGGAGATGGCGCGCTACGTCGCCGACGGAGTGCTCGATGCGGGTCTCACGGGGCTCGACTGGATCGCGGAGCATGAGGCGGCGGTCGGCGGTCCGACCGGTCTCGTCCGTCTCGCGGATCTCGTGTACGCGAAACAAAGCTACGGGAAAGTGCGTTGGGTGCTCGCGGTTCCTGAGGACTCGCGTTACACGACGCCGGGCGATCTCAACGGCGGCACGATCGCGACCGAGCTCGTGCGCGCGACGCAGGCCTACTTCACGCGCCTCGGCGTGAACGTGAAGGTCGAGTTCTCCTGGGGCGCGACCGAGGTCAAGCCGCCCGTCCTTGCGGACGCGATCGTGGAGGTGACCGAGACGGGCTCGTCGCTGCGCGCGAACCGGCTGCGCATCATCGACACCGTCCTCGAGTCGAATACCCAGCTGATCGCGAACGCCAAGGCGATGTCGGATCGGTGGAAGGCCACGAAGCTCGAAAACGTCGCGCTTCTGCTGAAAGCGGCGATCGAGGCCCAGGGACGGGTCGGCATCATGCTGAACGTCCGCCGGGGGGAGCTCGACGCCGTGCTCGCCTTGCTGCCCGCGCTGCAGCGCCCCACCGTCTCGCCGCTTAGCGACACCGACTGGGTTGCGGTGAACACGATTATCGAGGAGCGGACGGTGCGTGACCTGATCCCGAGACTCAAGGCCGCGAACGCGCAGGGCATCGTGGAGTACCCGCTGAACAAGATCGTCATCTGAATCCGGGAATTTGGCCGTCTGGAATCTCAACATGCCGACATCGCGACATCCACGAGTGCTCGACGGGACCGATACGCGCGCCATTGCGGCGCTGCTCGATCGCGTGCCCTCGCGTGATGCCGCGATTGAGCGGCGGGTCGCCCGGATTGTCGCGACCGTGCGCCAGCGCGGCGACCAGGCGCTTCGCGAGTACGCGCGACGCTTCGACGGACTCGAGGGGCCGATCGAGATTTCCCGCGACGAGATGGAAGCCGCCGCCCGCGCGGTCCCGGTCCACGTCCGCCGCGCGATTCGCGCCGCGGCGCGGAACATCGCGCATGTGGCGAGGCGGCAGGTGCCGCGGGGCTGGACGACCGCTCCGGCGCCCGGGGTCACGATCGAGCAGCGCGTCACGCCGCTCGATCGCGTCGGCTGCTACGTGCCGGGCGGGCGCTATCCCCTGCCGTCCTCGCTCCTGATGAGCGCAATTCCCGCGCTGGTCGCGGGCGTCGGGGACGTGATTGCCGTCTGTCCGAAACCGGACGCGACCGTCCTGGCCGCGGCGCTCGACGCCAGCCACGGGACGCGCAGACTACGGTTCTTCAGAGTCGGCGGGGCGCACGCGATCGCGGCGCTCGCCTACGGCACCGCGACGATTCCGCGCGTCGACAAGATCGTCGGACCGGGCAACGCGTACGTCGCCGCAGCGAAAGCCCTCGTATCGGCCGACTGCGCGATCGACTTCTACGCGGGGCCGAGCGAGATCCTGATCGTCTCCACGAGCGGTCGGCCCGCCTGGATCGCGGCGGACCTCATCGCGCAGGCCGAGCACGACGAGCATGCGCGGGCGATTCTCGTGACGCCGAGTCGCCGCCTCGCGAACGCGGTCGCCCGCGAGATCGCGGAGCAGACGCCGCCCACAGGCCCTGCGAAAGTCGCGCTCGCGCGGAATGGCGCGATCGTCGTCACCCGTACGCTCGACGAGGCGATCGCGTTCAGCGAACGGATGGCGCCGGAACACGTCGTCTGCGACACGGCCGCCGTGGCGGCGCGGCTCCGGCGCGCCGGGACCGTGTTCGTCGGCGATGCAAGCGCGCAGGCCTGCGGCGACTACGTGACGGGATCGAACCACGTCCTGCCGACGAGCGGCGCCGCTGCCGGCCGCGGCGGACTGTCGGCGGCTGACTTCGTTCGCGTCAGCACGGTGCAGCGCCTGACACGCGCGGGCCTTCGGGCAATCGCGCCCGACGGCATCGCGCTTGCCGAGGCCGAAGGGCTGCAGGCTCACGCGACATCGATGCGAATCCGTCTGCAACGGAAGGCCGGAACGATCACATGAGATTGCACCTGAACGAGAACACCGCCGGCTGTTCGCCCACCGTCGTCGAGGCGCTGCGGCAGCTCGGCCGGCCCGAAGCCGGTTTCTATCCCGATTACGATGACGCCCGGCAGGCGGTCGCGCGCCACTTCGGTGTGCCGGCCGCCTACGTGGTTCTCACGAACGGACTCGACGAAGGCATCCTCGCCGCGTGCGCGTCGGCGTTCCGCGATCGCAGCGGCGGCGTGCCTGAAACGCTGGGCGTCGTTCCCGCATTCGACATGTACGAGGTCTTCACGAACGCGCTCGGTGGACGCATGGTGACCGTGCCGACCGGCGAGGGCTTCACGACGCCGCTCGAGGAGCTGCGCAAGGCCGTCACGCAGCGGACCCGGATCGCGTTCCTCGCCAATCCGCACAATCCGAGCGGCGTATCGGTGCCGCTGCAGGCGTTACGGAATTTCGCCCAGGCGATTGCGCCGGCCATCCTGTTTGTCGACGAGGCGTACGCCGACTTCTCGGGCGAGACGCTCATCGATCGGGAACTGTTCGACGCTCGCCCCTCGCTTCTCGTCGGGAGGACGTTCTCGAAGGCGTATGGCATTGCCGGCCTCCGCGTCGGCGCGGTCCTCGGACACCCATCCACGCTGGCGCCGCTTCGCGAGGTCGTACCGCCCTACAGTCTGAATGCGTGGGCCACCGCGGCGGTGCCGGTCGCGATCGCCGATGGCGCTTATCGGGACTGGTACGTCGCTCAGGCCGCGGAATCGCGCGCGCTGCTGACCGCGGCATGCGAACGGCTGAAACTGCAGACGTGGCCGAGCTCGGCGAATTTTGCGCTCGTCCGCGTCGGGTCCGGGATTGCGCGGGTCATCGCGGCACTCGCGGCCACAGGGATACGCGTCCGCGATCGATCGCGCGAGCCGGGTTGCGAGGGCTGCATCCGCATCACGGCGGGGATCGTCGACGACACGAGGCGGCTGATCGCCGGGCTCGAGGAGGCGGTATGCGACGCGCGGCGATAAACCGGAAGACGCGCGAAACCGACATCCGGCTTCGTCTCGGCATCGAAGGCCGCGGCCGATACGACGTGGCCACTGGCATCCGGTTCTTCGATCACATGCTCGAGCTGGTCGCCAGGCACGGCGCTTTCGATCTCGACGTGCGCGCCGCGGGGGATCTGGATGTGGATCAGCACCACACGGTCGAAGACGTGGGGATTGCGCTCGGCGAGGCCGTCGCCGCCGCGCTCGGCTCGAGGCGCGGCATCAACCGCGCTGGCTACTTCGTGATGCCCATGGACGAGACGCTGGCGGTCGCGGCGATCGATCTCAGCGGCCGACCCCACGCGGTCGTCGATCTCAAGCTGCGTGTGGCGCGCGTCGGCGATCTGCAGTCCGAGCTCGTGCAGGATTTCTTCGAAGGATTCGCGCACGGCGCGCGCGCGAACGTCCACGTCAAGGTGCTGTACGGGCGATCGAGCCATCATCAAGTGGAGGCGATCTTCAAGGCGTTCGCCCGCGCGCTTCGCGTCGCGTGCTCCAGGGACAAGCAGCTGGGCCGCGCGCTGCCGTCCACAAAGGGGTTACTGTGATGGCGAGCCACTCAGAGGCGGGCGCCCGGAAGTCGGGCAGACCCGTGATCGCGGTGGTCGATTACGGAGCAGGAAACCTCACCTCGGTGCTGAAAGGATTGGCCGCTGCCGGCGCCGATGCGCGCGTGACCGATACAGCGGCCGACCTGTACGATGCCTCCGGAATCGTCGTGCCCGGCGTCGGCCATTTTTCCGCTACGGCCTCGATACCGCCGGACGTCCGAACGGCGCTGACGGCGACGAAGCCGATCCTTGGCATCTGTCTCGGGATGCAGCTGCTGTTCTCCGGCAGTGAGGAAGCGCCGGACGTCGAAGGCCTGGAGTTGGTGCCAGGCAGATGTCGCCTATTGACCGGCCCCGACAAAGTGCCGCACGTGGGATGGAACACGCTCCAGTTGCGGGGCCGTTCCGAGCTTCTCGAAGGAGTCCCTGACGGCAGCTACGTCTATTTCACGCATTCGTATGCCGCGCCCGTCGCGGATGGCTGCGTGGCGACCACGTCCTACGGCGAGTCCACGTTTGCCGCCGTCGTGGAGAACCGCAACGTGTATGGCGTGCAGTTTCATCCGGAGAAGTCCGGTGACGCCGGGATGCGGATCCTTCGCAACTTCATCTCCTTATGCTCGCCAAACGGTTGATCGCTTGTCTCGACGTCCGCGACGGCTGTGTCGTCAAGGGCGTGCGGTTCGAGGACCTCGCAAACGCCGGCGACCCGGCGATGCTCGCGTCCCGCTACAACGCCGAGGGGATCGACGAGCTCGTGATCCTGGACGTCACCGCGACCGTCGAGAAACGCCGCGCGCTTGACGCCACGCTCCGCGCGGTGTCGGCCGAGCTGTTCATTCCGCTCGCCGTCGGCGGCGGCATCCGATCTGAAGACGACGCCGCGGCGGCGATTGACGCGGGCGCCGACAAGGTTGCGCTCAACAGCGCCGCCCTCGACGCGCCGTCGCTCGTGACGCGTCTCGCGAAGCGCTACGGGTCGCAGGCCGTGATCGTCGCCATCGATGCGAAGCGGGAAGGCCAACGCGGCAAGCCGGAAGCCGCCACGTACGCGGTCTTTTCGCGAAGTGGCAGCACGCGCACGCCGCGCGAAGCCGTTGAGTGGGCGCGGGAAGCCGCCGATCGAGGTGCGGGCGAGATCCTGCTGACGTCCATCGACCGCGACGGCACGCGGGCAGGTTTCGACTGCGAGCTGACCGCCGAGGTTTCCTCCGCCGTCTCGATTCCGGTCATTGCGTCCGGGGGGGCGGGAACGTTCGAGCACTTCTTCGAAGTCTTCACACGGGGCCGCGCGGATGCCGCCCTCGCGGCGTCCGTCTTCCACTTCAGCGAGCACGCCGTCGGCGAGCTGAAGGGATACCTGCAGACCCGAGGTATTCCCGTCCGCCTGGAACCGCGACCTCCCGGATCTCCGACGTCCCGTCTCCAGGCTCCCGCCTCCTCCGTCCGACGTCCATGCTGATCCCGTCGATCGATCTGCAGGGCGGACGCATCGTGCAGCTCGTCCAGGGCGAACGCATGGCGCTGGCGACCGACGACTTCGCCGGCTGGATCGCGAAGTTCTCGTCATTTCCGCAGGTGCAGCTGATCGATCTGGACGCGGCGAAGAACGCCGGCGACAACGCCGTGCTCGTCGCGTCAATCTGCACCCAGCTCCCCTGTCGTGTCGGCGGCGGCCTCCGGTCGGTCGAACGCGCGCGCGCCGTTCTCGAGTCTGGAGCCCAGAAGGTGATCGTCGGCTCGGCGATCTTCAGGGACGGCAGCCCGAACATCGCCCTCGCCCAACGGCTCGCCCGCGAACTCGGCGAGGATCGATGGATCGCCGCGGTGGACGCGCGTGGTGGCCGTGTCGTCGTTGACGGCTGGCGGACGCAACTCGAGATCACGCCCGAAGACGCCATGGGCGCGCTGGAGCCGCACGTCGGAGAATTCCTCTTCACGAACGTGGACATCGAGGGGTTGATGCGCGGCGTCGACCGCGGCGCCATCGAACGCGTTCGCGCGGCGACGACGCGCCGAGTCACCGCCGCGGGCGGCGTCACGACGATGGCGGAGGTGGAGTGGCTGGACTCGATCGGCGTCGACGCCGTGGTCGGAATGGCGCTGTATACCGGCCGCATGAACCCTTTGCCGAAACCCCCCGTCTAAGCCGACGGTGAGGGAATTGCCATGAAAATGCCGATAATCGCGGGGGTGGCGCTGATCGGCGCTGTCGCCCTGGCCGGCCCGGCGCTGGCGAAAGACACGGAGCGGATCGATCGCACCGTTCAGATTCCGGCGAACGGACGCCTGAAACTGAACAACTTCTCCGGGAAGGTGACTATTACCGGGACGAATCGCGCTGACGTGGCGATTCACGCCGTCCGGCGCGCCGATCGCGACCGCCTCAGTCATATCCACCTCGACATCTCCGAAACGGGATCGGGCGTCCTGATCGAGGCCAACAAGAAGGACGACGACTGGCGCGACCGCGACAACAACGTCGTCGAAACCGACTTCGACATCGAGGTGCCGGCCGACGTCCACCTCGACCTCACGGTGTTCTCGAGCAACGTCGAAGTGAAGGACGTCCGCGGATCCCAGCGGATCAAGACGTTCTCGGGCGAAGTGGATCTGAGCGGCGCGTGGAGCTCGATCGACGCGGAGACCTTCAGCGGGGACATCACCTTGGGGCTGGCGAACTCAGCCGGCGGCCACGTCGACTTCGATAGCTTCAGCGGGTCGCTTCACAGCGACGCGCCGATGCAGCTGCATTCGTCGAACCGCCGCCATTTCAATGCGGACATCGGCTCGGGGTCGAACGACTACCACTTCAAGACCTTCAGCGGAGATGTGAGAATCAAATAATCGGCTACCCTGTCCGGGATGCGCCGGACAGCGGTCGTTCTTCTTCTCATCGGTTTGGGCGCCTGCACGCGGCAGGCGCCTCGCTTTTCGGTCGACAACGCGCGCGCCCACGTGCGGATGCTGGCCGAGACGATCGGCTCCCGGCCGACCGGCACGCCTGAGAACCAGCGCGCGCGGCAGTACATCATCGACCAGTTGCGGCTGTACGGCTTCGACGTGCGCGTCCAGGAGACCGACGCGCGGCGGCCCGAACTCGGCCGGACGGCGCACGTCGCGAACATCATCGCGACCAGGCGCGGCGCCGATCCGCACGCGCTCGCACTCATGTCGCACTACGATTCCGTGGCCGAGGCGCCGGGCGCCGCGGACGACGGACAGGGCGTGGCCGTGTCGCTGGAGGCCGCGCGCGTGCTCGCGGCGCGTACGAGCGCGACGCACACGCTCTTCGTCCTCGTCACCGACGGCGAGGAAGCCGGGCTCATGGGCGCGGCGGGGCTCACGAGCGACCACGACGTGATGGACCGCCTGCAGGCCTACATCAACATCGAGGCGACGGCGTCAGCCGGCACTGCGCTGCTCTTCGAGACGGGGCCCGGCAACGGCTGGATCGTGAAGCCGTGGGCGCGCGCGGCCCCCCATCCGCGCGGCGTGTCGTTCGCAACGGAGATCTACAAGCGGCTGCCGAACGACACCGACTTTTCGATCGTCAAGCGATACGGGATTCCGGGCCTCAACTTCGCCTTGATCCGCGACAGCTACCCGTATCACACCGCCCGCGACACCGCAGATCGCCTGCCTGACGCCTCCCTCGGAACGACCGGCGAAAACGTCGTCGCGACGGCGCTCGCGCTCGACGCGCTCGACCTCGGCGCGCACGCCAACGACGCGCGCACGGCGAACGAAACCTACTTCGACATCGGCCGGACGGTCGCGGTCGCGTGGGGACCTGTGACGGCCTGGTTCATCGCGGCGGCGGCGCTCGTCGCCGGGCTGCTCGCGTGGTTCAGGGTGCTCGGCGCGTGCGTTCGTCTCGTGGGCGTCGGCCGCTGGATCTTCGAACTGATCTGGTCGCTCGTGGGCGTCGCGGGTGTCGCGGCCGCGATGCTCGCGGGCACCTGGGCGCTGCGCGCCTCGCGCGCGGTGTATCACCCGTGGTACGCCCGTCCGCACTGGATGTTGCTCATGCTCGTATCGCTGGGAGTGACGGCGGCCTGGACGGTCGCGCGGGTCGGCGCGTTCCTGCCGGCCCGGCTGCATGCGCCGCGTCATCCGGGGCTGGTGTGGAGCATTGCGCTGCCGTTCTGGATCCTTGCGGCCGGCGCCCTTGCGGTGTACGCGCCTACGGCGGCATACGTCGCAACGGTTCCGCTGCTCGTCGCGGGAGTCCTGCTCCTCGTGGTTCCGGCGGAGTCGGCAATCGCGGTCCGCGTCGTATCGGTTGTGATTTTCGCGGCGGTCGGAACGCTCTGGATACCGGACCTTGCCGATCTGCTGCCATATCTCGTCGCGTTGCTCGGCCGCCTGCCAATCGTCACGCCGGTGTGGCTGTACGCGGCGATTCTGCTCGCCGCGGGATTGTTCGTGGCGCCGCCCTTCATCGCGATCACGGCCGCCACGCGGCCGCTGCTGCGGCCCGCGCTGCTGACCGCGGCGTTCCTCATCGTGGTCGTGACGCTGACCGGGCTCGCCTATGCCGCGCCTGCTTACACCTACGAGGAGCCGCAGCGCCGATCGCTGCGCGCGCTCGTCGAGCCCAACGCGGCGACGGCAACCTATGACGTCACGTCCCAGGAGCCCGGACTCGATCTCGAATCTGGCGCGCCAGGCGGCTGGTATCGCACGACCGTCGCGCCCGCGTTCAGCGTTCCGGTCGGACTCAGTGCCATGCCGTTCGTCTTTCGAACCATGGGACCATCGCCGGGACCGCCGCCTGCCGCCGTGACGGTATTCGACCTGAAACCAGCCGCCGGCGGCACCGAGCTCACGATGACGATCCTGCCGAAGGCATCCGGCTTGAGCGCGGCGTTCGTCCTGCCGGACGGCGTAACGCCGTCGCGATCGAATTTCCCCGGCGTCGTCTCCGGGAAACGCTGGCGCGCGACGTACGTCGGCGTCCCGATGGAGGGCGTCACGTGGCAGGCGTCCTTCAGGTCTGGGGTCCAGGACAAGCTGCCCTCGACGCTGGCGGTCGTCGCCTCCTCGCGTTTCCCCGGCGGCAGCGGCTGGCAGAGCCTGCCCTCGTGGCTGCCGCAGGCGCACGAGGTGTGGCACGTGGACGTCATCTGGGCGCTCGCACCGCCGGCGATCATCGCGCCCGTTGCGCCGCTGCCGGGCAAATGACGGTTCTCGATAAGCTCGGACTCGGACGTCGTGATCTGCGCGCGTGGGCGATCTACGATCTCGCGCAAGCCGCGTTTCAGACGACGATCATCGCGGCGATCTTCCCGATCTATTTCCAGAAGGTCGCCGCCGCCGGCACACCGCCGGCGGTTGCGACGAGCCGTTTCGCGTGGGCGACGACCTGGTCGATCCTGATTGTCGCGGTCATCACGCCGTTTCTGGGCGCGATGGCTGACTACGCGGCCATCAAGAAGAAGCTGCTGGCGGTCTTCACGGTGATCGGCGCGGTGTCCGCGGGGCTCTTGTATTTCGTCACCCGCGGCGACTGGTTCTACGCGCTCGTCGTCTTCGCGATCGGCAATGTCGGCGTCGCGTGCGCGTTTGTGTTCTACGAGTCGCTGCTGCCGCACCTGGTCGGGCCGGACCAGCTCGACATCGTCTCCGCGGCCGGCTACGGCATCGGCTACATCGGCGGCGGGACGATGCTGGCGATCGACATGCTGCTGATGGCCGAGCCGCAGTGGTTCGGGATCCCCGATCGCGGCGTGGCGGTGCGGATCACGTTCGTCGGCGTCGCCGTGTGGTGGGTGCTGTTCGCGATCCCGATCTTCCGCCACGTCGCCGAGCCGCCACGCCGCCTCGAGTCCGACGAGCACGCAGGCCAGAACGCCCTGGTGACCGCGGTGAAGCGGCTCGTGGAGACGTTCCACGAGCTGCGGCTCTATCGCCAGGCGTTCATGCTGCTGCTCGCGTTTCTGCTCTACAACGACGGCATCCAGACGATCATCCGGATGGCGACGACCTACGGTACCGAAATCGGGATCGACGAGACCGCGATGCTGGCAGCGCTGCTGGTGGTGCAGTTCATCGGAATTCCGTTCGCCTTCGTGTTCGGCAAGTTCGCGGAGCGGATCGGCGCGAAGACGGCGGTGTTCGTCGGACTCGGGGTGTATGCCGTCATCACGCTGCTCGCTTATTTCATGCACAACGCGTGGCAGTTCTTCGCGCTTGGCGTGATGGTCGGGATGGTGCAGGGCGGAACGCAGGCGCTGAGCCGATCGCTGTTCGCGAGCATGATCCCGCGGCACAAATCGTCGGAGTTCTTCGCGTTCTTCGGGGTATTCGAGCGCTACGCAGGCATTCTGGGACCGGCGATCTTTGCGTGGATGGCGGCGCACAGCGGCACGAGCCGTAATGCGATCCTGTCGGTGCTCGGCTTCTTCATCGTCGGTGCGGTGTTATTGACCTTCGTGAACGTCGAGGAAGGCCGCCGCGCAGCGACGCGGAACACGGAGCTCGGGTCTTGAGGTCGGAGCCTCTAGCGACCCCCCGCGGACGTCGGCGCGTCGTTGAGCACAAATTTCTGGAAGAACAGGATCCAGGATTCGATCATGAAATCGTTGTTGGCCTGCGTTCCTGGAAAGTTATCGTGATTAGCGTCGTTGAACTCCACGTACCACACGGGTACGTTATTCGCCTTCAGCGCGTTCACGAGTTCTTGGGCCTGTCCAACGGGCACGCGCGAATCCTTCGCAGGATGCAGGATGAGCGTTGGCTTCTTCAAATCCGACGCACGCGTCACGGGTGAAATCGACTTCAGATACTCCCGCATCTCGGGATCGCGCTCATCACCGTATTCGACGCGCCTGTTGGCTTGCCGTGTGGGATCTGTCTGCTGTTCGAGATACGTGACGAAGTCTGTGATCCCGGCGCCCTCCATGATTCCACGGACTCGATCGTTATAGACGATGCCCGCCTCGAGAGCCAGCCAACCGCCATAACTTCCTCCCGAGAGCACGACGCGGCTGCTGTCGAGATCGGGACGCGTCTTGATCCAATCGAGCACGGTCCCGACGTCCTTCAGGACGCCGTCGCGGCCGCGGCCGTTGTCCATCTCCACGAATTTCCTGCCGTAGCCGGGCGATCCCCGGACGTTCGGGAACACGAGGGCCACGCCGAGCTCGTTGAGAAAATAGTTGCTGCGACCGAGAAATCGGACCTGCTCACGAAAAATATCGGGACCGCCATGGAAGCTGACTATGACGGGGCGCCGTCCCGTGAATTTCGTCGCAGGTTTGTAGAGGATTCCGGAGAACGCCACGCCATCGCTGCTCTTCCAATCGATCACTTCAGGCGTGGGCAACACGTCGGGATTGAACGTGACTTCGCTGAAGGTCCATCGCGTGACGGTGCCAAGAGACGCATCGACCGTGTAGACGTCTTTCTTCACCAGGCCGAGATCGAACGCCAGTTCGTGCGAGCCCGGGCGCCACATCAGTTCGGCAAACAGTCCCTTCGGAAGCCCCGGCAACGAGCGCGGCTTCATCGTGCCGACATCGAGCACCTGGAGATCCTGCGCCGCGCCTCGATCGATGACCACGGCGATCTGCGCACCGTCGGGAGAAAACGCGAAGCTATCGATATTGTCGGAGGACGGCGTGACCGCGGTCCATTCACCCGATACCAGTTCGCAGCGCCAAATCCGCCGCAGGTCGCCGCCGCGGTCGCTGATCGCATACACCTTCTTGCCGTCCGCCGAGAATCGCGCGTTCGACCAGAACGCTTTTGGTCCTTCGCGAGACGTCAGCGCGCGTTTGTCGCCGGTCTGGACGTTGACGATCCACAGGTAGCTCTCGTCGTTCGACACGACCTCGTTCGCAACAATCGACTTGCCGTCTGGAGCGCTGTCGTGGGGGCTCCACTGTCCGGTAAAGTCGCCCAGCTGGCGTTTTGTCTGTGGATCGCGTGGATCGACGATATACAGATCCTTGTCCTTGAGGTTGCGCTCGTTTGAGTCATAGACGAGCCACCTGCCCGTGCGGAGCCAGATCGGATTGAAGTGAATGCGGGCCGGGACGGCGAGGATGGCTTGGCCGGTCGTAAAATCGTAGCGATAAACCGATCGCGCTTCACCGCCGGATGGATCGTACGCAAAGACGAGTGTGTTGCCGTCCGCGGGATCGAACGCCGGCGATGAGTTGTCGACCGATACGCCGCCACCCGGCATCCAGGTCAGCTGATGGCGATCCCGTCCCGGCCCGTCGACGAGATGGAGCTGCGGTGTCGAGCCGAACGTCGTCGAAATGACGATCTGCCGTTTCGTCGGGTGCCACGCTTGCAGCCGCGCGCTGCGGTACTGCGCGTACTGCGCGAATCCGTCGGCAATCGACTGCGGGATTGGAGGCATCCCCTCCACTTTCACGTTTGGCGGGATCGGGACCGTCTTCTCCTGGGCGAGCAGCAAGACGGGCAGCAGACCGAGGACCCCTGCGCACACCAAATTCCGCATGGTTCGCCTTTGGGGGAGCTGTAAACGATTGAATCGACATTATATCCGCGTCCTTGGCCAAATCCCGGCCAAACTTCCGGTGTGCGGCATCCGTCCAACACACCGATGAAAATCGTCATCGCAGGCGGCAGCGGCTTCCTCGGCACCGTGCTCGCCTGGGCCTGGGCGGAGGAGGGGCACGACGTCCGCATCCTGACCCGGGCGATCCCCGCCGGCCAGGCGCAGCACGAGTCGGGCACGGGCAAACCCGGCATTACGCGCGTCGGGTGGAGGCCGGACGGGACGGCGGTCACGGTCGGCCAGGAGCTCGAACGGGCCGACGCGCTCATCGGCCTCGCCGGTGAATCCATCGGCAGCGGACGCTGGACCGCCGCGCGGAAGCAGGCGCTCCGAGACAGTCGGGTGCGCGCGACGCGGTCGCTCGTCGACGCGCTCGCGGCGACGCGCGAGCCGCCGCACACCTTCGTCAGCGCAAGCGGGATCGGCTATTACGGCGATCGCGGCAGCGAGACGCTCTCCGAGGACGCACCGCCCGGCGATGATTTCATCGCACGCCTGTGCATCGAGTGGGAGACGGAAGCCATGCGAGCCGCCCGGCCCGGTGTGCGCGTAGTGCCGCTGCGCACCGGACTCGTGCTCGAGAAATCCGGCGGGGCGCTCGCGCGCATGATCCCGCCGTTCCGCTGTGGCATCGGCGGTCCGCTCGGCTCCGGACGTCAGTACCTGTCGTGGATCCACCGTCTCGACTGGCTCGAACTCGTCC
>Ga0070735_10003749_pt1 | contig 13177 bp, 14 predicted proteins | sample Coa_R1_FD_66443 | JGI IMG/M metagenome (GOLD analysis project Ga0070735, IMG submission 66443) | Surface soil microbial communities from Centralia Pennsylvania, which are recovering from an underground coalmine fire - Coalmine... | ecosystem: Environmental > Terrestrial > Soil > Unclassified ...
GAGCCCGCGAGTCACAGTGCAACTGTTGCGAGCCCTGGAGGGCGAACTCGCGCGCTCTCATCATTCGCTGTCGGACGTACTGCCGGTCTCCGGAATTGACGATGGCACGCTGCATGACCGGCTGAATGCGGTTACAGACGCGGGTTGCGTAGTAGGCAAAACGGGCACCTACGGGGACTACGGCGCGAGCGCGCTGGTCGGCGCCATCCATACACGGGAACGAGGTACTGTATATTTCGCCATCCTGAACCATGGGGTGCCCGTCCCCGCCGCACGACGGCGACAGAACGCGTTCGTTCATCAGCTTCTCGCGCGGCTCCAAGCGCAGCCTTGGGACTATCAGCGAGATGCGCGGCCTGCGATCGCCAAGGCGCAACTGGTCACTGCAACTCAGCCAGGAGGATCCTGAAGCCCATGTCCACCAAGACTCGAGTGCGTGTCAGCGCCTTCAGCATTTCACTGGACGGCTACGGAGCCGGTGTGGCCCAGGATCTGCAGAATCCCCTGGGCCGAGGGGGCATGGGCCTTCACGATTGGGCCATCCCCACCCGCACTTTCCAGCAGATGTTTGGACAGGCGGGCGGCACGACAGGGGTGGACGACGATTTTGCGGCCCGCAGCATGCGCAACGCCGGCGCATGGATCATGGGACGCAACATGTTTGGCCCCATCCGCGGCCCGTGGCCGGATGAGACCTGGAAGGGCTGGTGGGGTGACAACCCGCCCTATCACACACAGGTTTTCGTGTTGACACACCATCCACGCGACTCCATCACCATGGCCGGTGGCACGGTGTTTCATTTCGTGACCGACGGCATTCATGCCGCACTCGAGCGGGCCAGTCGGGCCGCGGCTGGGCGTGAGGTGCGCGTGGGTGGTGGGGTTGCGACCATCCGCCAGTATCTTCAGGCTGGGCTCATTGACGAGATGCATCTGGCCATCAGCCCCGTCGTGCTCGGCGCCGGCGAGGCCTTGCTGACCGGGATCGATCTGCTGGAGCTCGGCTTGCGCGTCACTGAACACGTCCCCACCTCGAAAGCCACACACGTCGTCCTGACCAAGGGCGGCTGATCCCGAGCGGCTCCCCGCCGCGAGCCGCCCAAGCCAGCGGCTTGCCCCGCGCGCGGTGCTTGAATGCATATACGTGTATATGTATTATCATGCATATGGACGCTTTCCAGACCCTCGCCGACCGGACCCGCCGGCAAATCGTCGAGACCCTGAAACGGGGCGAACAACAGGTGAACGATATCGTCGCCGCGCTGGACATCCACCAGTCCGGCGTCTCGCGGCATCTGCACATCCTGCTCGACGCCGGCTTCGTTCGGGTTCGGCCCGAAGGGCAGCTGCGCCTCTACTCGCTGCGCGCCGAGCCGTTCAGAGAGATGGAAGCATGGCTCACGGGCTATCACGCGCTGTGGGAATCGCGCCTGGATCGATTTGACGCCGCGTTGGAAAGAAAGCTGGCCACCCGAACCGCGCAACGTAATCGTAAGGAGAAGAAGGCATGACCCCACCCCCCGCACAGGCTTCGCCGAAGATCACTCTGGAACGCAGCTACACCGCCAATGCCCAGGACCTCTGGGAATTATGGACGACCAAGGAGGGATTCGAATCCTGGTGGGGACCGGAAGGCTTTCGCGTGGAGGTGCGCAAGCTCGATCTGCGTATCGGTGGCGAGCTGCACTACGACATGATCGCGGACGCCCCGGAGCAGATCGCGGCCATGAAAAGCATGAACATGCCCACCTCGCACAGCGTGCGGGCGCGATTCAGCGAGATCACGCCGCTCAAGCGGCTCGAGATCACTCATATCATCGACTTCGTGCCGGGCGCCCAGGCCTACGAAAACCGCTCCCGAGTTGAATTCTTCCAGGAAGGCAGGACGGTCCGCATGGTAGTCACCGTTGACCCCCATCACGATCCGGAGTGGACCCAGCGGGCGAGCATGGGATGGGAGAGCCAGCTCAGGAAGCTACCGGCGGCTTTGGCAGCTCGCGGATGAGCGCTCACAGTCGAGTGTAGTCGCAGCCGCTTCACCGGCCGGAACGGTGTTGTGTTACCGTACGGTCGGTGAAAAGCAGCCAGCGTGATGAGGGTCTGATCCGCGCGATGGGTCCTTGGACGCTGGCCGCCAGCATCATCAGCATGATCGTCGGTGCCGGCATCTTCGCCGCGCCGGCCGCTCTCGCCGCCTCTGTTGGACCGTACGCGCCCGTAGCGTTTCTGGCCTGCGGGCTCGCCATGAGCATGGTGGCAATTTGTTTCGCCGAGGGCGGCAGTCGGGTACCGACCAGCGGCGGCGTCTACGGCGTCATCGAGGCGGCCTTCGGGCCCATGACCGGCTATGTCGCGGGAATTCTCCTCTGCGTGGGGAACGTGCTGGCTTGTGGGGGGATCGCCGCTGCCTTCGGTGACGTGATCGCAAGCTTGCTGCCGCAGCAGTTTGCGGCAGGTGTCCGGGTCGGAGTCATTATCAGCTTCGTCGGCGGGATGGCGCTCGTGAACATCAGCGGTGTCCGTCATGGCGCACGGCTGGTAGGGGCGACCACGGTGATCAAGTTGTTCCCGTTGGTGGTCTTCATCGTTGCCGGGTTGGGAGCGGTCCACCCCGCGAATTTCCACCAGAGCCAGATTCTCAACGCCGAGGGTGTCGGACACGCCATCATTCTGGCGGTCTTCGCGTACGTCGGCATGGAGTCATCGCTGTGCGCGAGCGGGGAAGTCATCCGGCCCAATCGCACCATCCCGCGGGCGCTGGGCATTGCCATGGCCTCGATGATCGTTCTGTATGTGTTGATCCAGGTAGTGGCCCAGGGAATCCTGGGGAGTGCGTTGGCCAGCTCTCATGCACCGCTGGCGGATGCGATGGGACGGGTTCATCCGGCCCTGAGGGCTCTGCTGCTGGCGGGAACTGCGATCTCCATGTTCGGCTGGATGGGCAGTGATCTTCTGGGCAGTCCACGTCAGATTTTCGCGTTCGCCAGAGACGGACAGCTCCCACGAATTTTGGGGCGCGTACACCCGCGGACGCATGCTCCGCATATCGCGATTATCTGCTATGCCGCGATCGCGATCCTGCTGGCGCTCTTCGGGACCTTTGCGGAGCTCGCAGTGCTCTCCGCACTACCCATCGTCAGCCTCTATACCGCAGGGTGCGCGGCATCCTGGGTGCTTGTCCGGCGAGGTGTGGCACTCGCCGGCCCGCCTCTCAACTTTCCCTTCATCGGGACTGCTACGGTCATCAGCGTAAGCAGCATGCTGGCTGTCATCGCCATGGGCACTCGCCAGGAGATCCTCGCCCTGCTCTGCCTCATTGGTGGCGGCGTGCTCGTCTACTACCTGCTGAAAGCCCGCGCCGTGGCGGTGAATCAATAGGAATGGCCACACCTTGCGGGCGTGGCCATTCCCGTATCCTCAGCTCGATCGAGTCAACCTTCCTTAGCGATCGTCAGCATCACGCCCAGCGGAAGCCGGTACCGCTGGACTGACCGCAACCCGGAAGCCTGTCAGAACCCAGGCTCGCTGGCTCGGAGCGAAGCGCGGCGCAAGCAACCCATCGTTGATCTCGCGAGTGACGGCGAAGCGGTTGAACGCGGTTGCCGGGAGGAACAAACGCGTGTTATCCGGGAACCCATCGGATGGTGTATCGATGTCTCCCTCGGGGGCGGAGATGATACCGTCGTGATTCGTATCCACGCGCGCCACTTCAGCTGCATAGGCGTCGAACAGGCGCCGCTGGAGGTTGGTCACGTTTGGCTCGAACGACGCCGGCCGCTCGTAGACATCCAGATAGATCTCGTTCGCAAGTCCACTGGGAATACCGCGCTGCCGGGATTCGCGCTGCGCATCGATGTCGCCATCGAACTTGTCGGGATCGCGCGGCAGGGCCGGGTTGTCGCCCACGACGTTCGCATCGTTGTTAATCCCGCGGGGTCCCGAGCCGGGAACGATGGACTGCAGCTTGCCGATTTCCCCGTCCTGGAAGGCGTCAGGCGCCTTGCCGAAGTTATCGGGAAAGCCTCCCGTGAAAGGCAGCTCGTACAGAGGATGGATCCAGTTGGTGCCCAGGTAGTTGAACTCCCAATAGGAATGGGTGTCGCTCTGCTGCAGTGAGTTATACGCACCCATGCTCTCGTGGATCGGCACGACATTCGACTGAACATTCGGGAAGTGGTCGGCCTTGCTGGGGAAGCGCACGTCGTTCCCGTCAGTCGTGAAGATGGCTCCGGCGACGTTGTGATGGTGTCCCATCTTCTTCAGCTCCTCCGCGTCCCGCGCAGTGATGGTACCGAACTGCGCGCGGCCATCACGATGTGGCGGCGCCGTGGCCGGCACAGTGATATCGTGAATCATCCAGCCTTCATACCATCCGCTCTCGTTGTTGATGACGAACAGCGGTGAAATGTCCGTGAAGACGTCGATGAACGCCCGCGGGTCATTCGGATCCGTCGGCAATCCCGGCTTCGGCTCGAGCACGACGCGCACCGCACCGACGGTGGGCAGGCCGCAATTGCCTCCTGTCACGGACAGTTGCGCCTTGTCGTTGACTCCCGGAATGATATTGGTGAACACATTCGGCTCGAAGCCGTTTGTATCCAGCAGGTAGTACTGGAACAGCTGACTCGGCTTGTCAGCCTCTGCAAACGCCTGTAGCGGCAGATTGGTGTGCGGCCGGTCCGCCAGCCGGATCAGCCGGTCCTTCAGCGGCTGCGGCAAGTGCTCAACGTCGCCACGATCTTCAACGGTATCCCGGTCGGCAGCCGCGTGCGGGTTCGGGTGGCAGGGCGGCGGTGGTTGCTCCGCATAGGCGGTGCCGAAGCAACTCATTGCAACGCCAACCGCGGCAGTCAGTAAATAACGGGCTTTCATACAATCCTCCACTGATGTTGAGATAGTTGGATCGCCCAGTGCGCGGCCGGACCGCACACTGGGTCGAAAGGTTGTTCATGGGTTGTGGTCGTAGGTATCGCGATCACATAAGGTGGTTCTGTGCTCGCGCACGGGAACGTTCCGCAGGGTGTGCGCCAGTGCGCAGACAAACATGAGCTTCGCGTTGGCGGTAAACGGCTCGTCTGACGCCAATGCCCGGAGCATGAGCAAGACCGCCGGTATACGGTCGCGCCGCAGCAGTGGCAGGATTCGCCCATAACTCGAACGCGCATCGCGCCCCGGCGGCTGGCTGGGAACGGGGGATTTGTATGAGCGTCAGGAATGCCGAAAGATTCGCTCCTGCGGAACGAGAGCGGTGGCGGCTGATCGCTGCGGGTCAATCACCTGGTGCGTTTATCCCGACCGGGCGCGCACAGTGGCAAGCGCTTGCGGATGAGGCCGGATACGCCATACGCAACGGGGGGATCGTCATGCCCCGAGAATGGAACATGCCTACCGGGAGCTACTACTACAGATTCGTAGACTCGTCGGCTTACAGCAGGGACGCAGGGGCCAGTCGCGCGGTATTCGGCGGCTGGTGGGTCGAGTACGAAGTGATGAAGCGCATGATCGACTTCGCGCGCGCCCACGCAGATCTGCTGGAGAACGTTGCGGCATATTTCCTGGCCTTGCCCTTGGAGTGGGGTGACAGGGCTCGCCTGGTGCGCGCGTGCTTGGGGTACCCGCTCCGGGCCTGGCGTGGCCGCGGTCGTCCGGCCGAGATGATGTCCGGGAAGTACATCCCGCCACAGCATCTGCGCGAGGTGTATCAGTGTTTCATCCCGGGAGATCCTGCACAGCGGGCCGCGGCATTCCTGCCGCTGAGCCGCTCGAGCAATGTCATCTACACACGGGACTTCAACACTTGCGGCTGGTTCAGATAGTGCGGCAGGGACCTTCAGGAAAGGTTCAGGCCAAGCGGCGCATTCTGAATTCGCGAGAGGGACGGACGGATTGCAAAGCTGCCCGATCCGCTCTCGAATGAGAGTTGTGTCATGAGGAAATGTGCCATGAAACTGATCCCCGCATTGAGCACCGCCGCCGTGTTAGGCATTGCGGTCGCCGCGCCCGCCGCTCAGGCCGCCGATTGGTCGATTGGCATCGGGATCGGATTGCCTGGTGTGGCCGTAGTCGCGCCGGCGCCGGTGTATGTGGAGCCTCCGCAGTACTACAGGCCGCCGCCTCCGCCCGCATACGTGGTGACACCCGGGTACTACTATGGTGGCTATGCCCCAGCGCCTGTCTACGTGGTTCCCAGATGCGAGCATGGCTACTGCAGGCACCGGGGATGGCACGGCCGGCACCATGATGATGATGACGATGATTGAGTCTGGCTGAGGTTCAGACGGCGCGTTGCCCGGAGACCCTCAGCCACTAGCGATGCTCTTGGCGACATGCTCGGCGAAGGCCCGGACCTTGGCCGAGTGTCGGCGCTCAGGCGGGCTCACCAGGTGAATCGGTATCGCAGCAGCCTCCCAATCAGGTAACAAGTGCTGCACCTCGCCGCTTTCGAGCTCCTCATCAAACAGCCACGTCGGGGAATGCCCGATGCCCATCCCAGCGAGCACCGATGCCCTGATCACCTCGCTGCTGTTGGTCTGAAGGTTGCCTTCAACCCGCGCCACGCGGGTGGTACCGACCGGCTCCGGCGCACCGGGGCCGGCCGTGAACGTCCAGGTATTGCGCCAGGGCACTTCTGTGTAGACCAAACAATTGTGATGAACGAGATCTGCGGGAGCTCGGAGCGCCTTTGTCCCCTTCGGTAAGCTTCGCAGGTAGTCGCGGTGGGCAAGCAGCCAGCGGCGCGTTGTCCCAACGCGTTGCGCGATCAAACTGCTGTCCGGCAATTCGCCGAGTCGGACCGCGACATCGATTCCCTGCTCCACGAGATCGACAAAACCATCGTTGAGACGCAGATCGATCCTGACGCCGCGATGGCTGGCGAGAAATGACTGCACCAGCGGCATCAGTTTCAGTCGCCCATAGGCAACTGACGCCGCCACCCGCAGCCACCCGGTCAACTCCTGCTCGCCGGTTCGAAGCGCACCCTCTGCTTCCGCGATTTCGGCTACGAGTCGCCGCACCTGCTCGAAGTACCGCGCGCCCTCCTCCGTCAACGCCAGCGACCGTGTGGTGCGCGTAAGCAGCTTTGCGCCCAATTCGCGCTCCAGTGCCGCGACCTGCTTGCTAACGGCGCTTTGCGTGGCGTTGGATTCCTGCGCCACAGCCGAAAAGCTGCCCGCCTCCACCACGCGAACGAAGGTCTTCATCGCCTGCAGCTTGTCCATCCATCGCCTATATATGCCATTTTGGACTCAATGATAGTCTCGTCGTCCGCTATATCAACCGTTTGGAATCAGTCATCGTGTCTCCCACATAACCCCCTATGTAAGGAGCACTGCAATGAGCAAACCCGTCGTTCTGGTCACCGGCGCCCTGACCGGAATCGGCCGTGCCACGGCCACCGCCTTCGCCCGTGAGGGCAATCGCCTCGTCATCAGCGGACGCCACGAGGATAAGGGCCAAGCGCTCGCGGCCGAGCTGCGCGCGCTGGGTGCCGAAACGGAGTTTGTGCGGACCGATGTGCGCTTCGAAGGCGAAGTGCGCAACCTCATCGACAGGACGGTCGAGCGCTTCGGCCGCCTCGACGTCGCGGTCAACAACGCGGGCACGGAAGGTGAACTGGCTCCGATCGTCGAGCAATCGGCGGCCAACTACGAGTCCGTCTTTGCCGTCAATGTGTTGGGCACGTTGCTGTCCATCAAGCACGAGATGCGCGTGATGGTTCCGCAAGGCTCGGGCTCGATCGTCAATCTCTCCTCAATCGCTGGCCAGGTGGGCCTTGCGGGCGCGTCGGTCTACGCCGCCAGCAAGCACGCAGTCGAGGGCCTCACCAAGAGCGCGGCGCTCGAAGGTGCTGCCGCTGGCGTGCGCGTCAACGCCGTGGCGCCTGGCCCGGTCGAGACGCAGATGTTCGACCGCTTTGTCGGCGGCAGCGAGACAGCGAAGGCAGGTCTTCTCTCGATGATCCCCGCCCGGCGGGCCAGCACACCGGAGGAAATCGCCCAGACTATCGTGTTCCTCGCCAGCGACAGGGCGCGCTACCTGACCGGCCAGCGCATCGCGGTTGATGGCGGCTACACGGCGCAATAACTGCCTCGAGGACTCAAAGGCCAGGTACATGACTAGCTTTCCCGGGCACGGAAGCTCTTTCCGAGATGCGCTCCTTTGCCGTAGTAGTGCCGGAACACGTAGAAGAGCGGGGACCACGACTCGATGTCGAAACGCGTGGCCGGCAGATTGAGTACCCGTCGCTGGGCATGTACCAGCTGCTTCTGAACCTCGACGTAGGCAAAGGGCGCATCCTCGCTCGCCGGATGCGTCGCCAGAGCACGCGCCTCGATCTGCACCGGACATTCGGCGATGCGCAGCGGAGCGACGCGCTCCGAGGCCATCGGCGTGAAACCGGAGATCCCGAACTTGTCCCCGGCGTAGGTGATGCCGGCGTTGCGGTGATAGTCGGTAAGGTCCGAACGGCCCGTCGTGTGGCCCAGCCTCTCGACATGCGCCCATTCTCGAGGCGACGGCATGTTGAGCACGCACTCGGGCCAGCGCTCGAGGTTTGCCCAAGTCTGCCCGAAGCAAGTGAGCCCAAGCATCAATCGGTCACCGAGTGCCCAGAAGCTCGACATCGCCGCCAGGTTCGTGCTGCCGTCGGCATTGAGGCTGCTGATCACCGCAACCGGGGTGCCGAAGTAGAGAATCTCCGGAGAGATCGCGACAAAGTCATTTCCGGCGTTCATGTGTCGCAGCTTTGCACAGGCGCACTGGGGATTGTTTCAGGATGAGCTGAAACGTCCGCCGTGAGCGCGTAGTTTAGTATTCCGTTTTTGCGCAAATGCGGGTCACCCAGGAATGCAACCACGAAACCGGGCCACGGATCACTACGAGCACCTTCTCGCCGAGCACTACAGCTGGATGTTTGGTGTGTCCGCACAGGCCAAAGCGGCTGAGCAACGTGAGTTGCTGCTGCGCCTGGATGTGGTTCGTGGCGAGCTGGCCGTGGATCTGGGCGCAGGGTCCGGTTTCCAGTCCATGGCGCTGGCGGATATCGGATTCACGCGCATCCTGGCAATTGACACCAGCGCCAGGCTTCTGGAGGAGCTCAGGCGTAATTGCGGCGATCGCGCGGTCGAGACGATCCACCACGATATGATGAATGTCTCGCAACACGTCGCCCCTGGAACGGCCGACGTGGTCGTTTGCATGGGCGACACGCTGCCTCATCTTCCCGCCCGCGAGCTGGTCCGGCAGCTGTTTTCCGAGGTGTTGCGCGTGTTACGCCCTGGCGGGCGGTTCGTGCTGACTTTTCGGGATCTCTCCGTCGAGCTCCACGGTGTCGATCGATTCATCCCCGTGAGAAGTGCCGCGGACAAAATCATGACATGCTTTCTGGAATACGGTCGCGAGGCTGTAACCGTCCACGATCTGATCCATGTACGCGAAGGCGACTCATGGAAGCTGTTGAAGAGCTCCTACCCGAAGCTTCGACTCGCCACCGAAGAAGTGCGTCAGAATCTGCAGGACGTCGGTTTCGAGATCTACGCCCAGCAAGTCGCTCGCGGCATGAGTGTGCTGGCCATGCGCCGCAGGCCATGAGCCGCAAAGCTCCACGACTGAGCCTGCCGGCCGTGCGGCCCTTCAGGGCGCGCATGACAGCTGTACAGCACCGCCATTAGGGTGTGCAATGTCCGTCTCGCACCATGCAATCCTTTCGGGGGAGCGGACCATGGGAACGGCGCAGGCGGCGGATTTCAAGTCCGGTCGATCGATAACGAAACTGGCCCTCACGGGCCTCCTCGGCACCAGCGTGGAGTGGTACGACTTTTTCCTCTATGGGACGGCCGCGGCGCTCGTATTTCCAACTGTATTCTTCTCCACGAGTCTGCCGTCAATCGTGGCACTCATCGCCTCGTTCAGCACCTTTGCGGTGGGCTTCGTGGCCAGACCGATCGGCGCGCTCATCTTTGGCCACTTCGGCGATCGCGCCGGACGCAAGACCGCGCTGGTGGCCGCGTTGATGTTGATGGGTGTGGCAACCACGTTGATCGGCTTACTGCCACCCTACCGGACCATCGGCGTCCTGGCACCGATTCTGTTAGTGACGCTGCGATTCGGACAGGGCCTTGCGATCGGAGGACAGTGGGGCGGGGCAGTGCTGTTGATCGTTGAGAGCGCGCCGGCCGGCAGGCGCGGCTTCTACGGCAGCTTCGCGCAGGCCGGCGTTCAAGTTGGGGTGTTGCTCGCCAACGGCGCCATTCTTCTGGCGGGTCTTGGCGGCTCCGATCACGCATTCCTTTCCTGGGTGTGGCGGATTCCGTTTGTCGCCAGCCTCGCGCTGGTCGGCCTGGCTCTGGTCGTGAAATTCAGGATCAGCGAAACCGCGGCGTTCTGTGCGCTGCACCAGCCCGCGGCGCAGCGGCGCTCTCCCGTCCTCGAGGCGTTGCGTTTGTACCCGCGAATCATCCTGCTCGCAGCGGGAGCGTTCGTCGGTACCAACACGGTGTTCTACGTCCTGATCACCTTTGTCGTGGCTTATGGGAGCGGCGCGGCGGGCCTGAATCTACCACGGACAATGATGCTCACCGCGGTACTCATCTCTTCGGTAGTCACTATTCCGGCGCTCATCTTCTTCGGAGCGCTGTCGGATCGCTACGGCCGACGCGGCATCTTCATGGCAGGCGCCGCGCTCGAGGCGCTCTGGGTTTTTGCCCTCTTCCCCTTGATCGAAACCCGCTCATTTGTCTGGATAACGCTCGCAGTTGTGATCGGTCAGTTATTGAATGCCATGATGTACGGTCCGCAGGCGGCGCTGTTTGCCGAGCTGTTCACGACACGCGTGCGCTACTCGGGGGCTTCGCTTGGCTATCAGCTCGGCGCGGTCTTCGGTGGAGCGCTTGCCCCAATCATTGCGACCGCTCTACTCGCCGAATACCACAGCAGCGTTGGGATAGCGGCCTACGTTGCGGTGACCTGTGTCGTTTCGTTGGTGTCGGTGTGGTTGGTGAAAGAGACACACCGGGTGGAGCTGCACCACGAGGCGGTGCCAGTTCCATGAAGGAGAGCTATCGGTCGCTATACGATAACTTTGACTCGCCGTTGATGAGGCAGCTTCGCCTCGAAGCCTATGGCGAGGACGTCGGGCAGCACTCGTGGGTCACGGCCGAGGATCTGCGCCGCGACGCGGCGCGGCTGAAGATTACGGGGACATCACAGCTCCTTGATTTGGGATGCGGTCCGTGCGGCCCGTTGACTTTCCTCATGCAAACGACGGGCTGTTCGGGCGTCGGCATTGATATCAGCGCGGCCGCGCTCTCGATCGGCCGGCGTCGAGCTCAGTCCCTGGGCATCGCTGATCGACTCACGGTTTGTGCGACTGATCTCAATAGTGCGCTGCCGTTGGCGGCCGGTACGGTCGACGCCGCGATATCGCTCGATGTAGTCCTCCATCTGCGCGATCGCCTGCGAACGTTCACTGAGATCGGGCGCGTTCTCAGGCGCGGCGGTCGGTTCCTGTTCACCGATGCCGCGATCGTTACGGGGGCGATCTCGAGCGAAGAGGTCGCTATCCGGAGCATGCACGGTCTCACGCAATTTTGCGTACCCGGCTTCAACGAGCGAGCTCTCGAGCAGGCAGGCTTAACGCTGCTGGAGACTGAGGATAGAACGCATGGAATTTTGAGCACCGCGCGTGGGCGATTGGAGGCGCGATCGCGGCATCAGGCGCAGGTCCGGCAATTGGAAGGTGCGGCGGGATTCGCACGTTACCAGGATTATCTTCAGCTCATTGTCTGCCTGGCTCAGAAGGGGGCTTTGTCTCGCACCATGTATCTGGTGGCGGCGCACGAGGGCGGCACCGGTGAAGGCTAGAATGACAACCCAACTCACGCACGACGACTTTGACACCTCGGTCTATCCGCGGACTTATGGAGTCTCGGTTGGATGGAAGCTGGTTCTCGTGCCTTTGGGAATTCTATTCGGACTCGCAGGCTGTGCGGGTCTGGTGTTTCTGCTGTTCTTCGTGCCGCGCGGCGCCGCACAGCCCATCTGGGCAATCTCGTTTCTGAGTGTGATATCGGCTGGATTCGCGGGCATGGGTATCTATTCGGTGTTATCGGCACTGATGTACCGAGTCGTTCTGACGGCGGATGGCGTGGAGGTAGTGGAGCCGTTCCGGCGCAGGCACCTGTTGTGTTCGCAGATCCGGGGTTGCCGCAGGCTGCGCACTCAACACGGACCTCCGACCCTTGTCCTGGTGCCGACGGCCGAACCACGCAAGCAGCTCAAGATTTCCCTCATGCTGAAAAAGGATCACGCATTTGATGCGTGGCTCGCGCGACTTGCGGATCTCGACCAGGAGGAACTCGATCGGTCCGAGCAGGAAATCGCCGGAGCGCTCTATCAGCACCGGATGCCTGAAGAGAGGGGGGCGCACATCAAGCGCCTCAAGCAACTCGCGAAATGGTTGAACGGAGGAGCCGTTGCGCTTGGCATTGCAACGATCGCCTTACCAGACTACCACCACCTGGTGACCACGACCTTGATCGCGCTGCCGTGGGTAGCGGTCTGGTTGGTTGCGCGATTTCAACCGTTGTATCGCTTTGGTGCCAGGCGCAACGATGTTCACCCGGACTTCACTCCGGTCCTGCTGCTACCGGGCTTTCTACTGATGAGTCGCGCGCTCGCGGATGCGCACACGTTCGACTGGTCGGGACCTTTGATGCTGGCCTTCGGTGGGGTGTTGATACTTGGCGGTGCGGCTCTGCGCGTGGATCCCTGGTTCAGGCAGCAGCGCTGGACTGCGGTTCTCACGTGCGTTTTCATCCTCGCCTATGGCATTGGCGCAGGTTTGGAAATCGACGTTCTTGCGGACTCATCGAAGCCGAGCATTTACCCCACACAGGTGCTGGGGAAACGCGTCAGCCGCAGTTCCAGGTCGAGTACGTACTACCTGAGGGTCGGACCATGGGGTCCCATCACAGGGGGCGATGAGATCGCCGTCTCCCCGGCGCGGTACCGTGCGACGCGTACCGGGGACACAGTCTGCGTTTGTGTCGGCAAAGGCGCGTTCCGGGTTCCGTGGTACCAGGTCCGGGACTGCCCCGAAGGATGGAGCGGGTGATGGGAATCGAACCCACGTTAGCAGCTTGGGAAGCTGCAGTTCTACCATTGAACTACACCCGCG
>Ga0070735_10003750_pt1 | contig 13176 bp, 11 predicted proteins | sample Coa_R1_FD_66443 | JGI IMG/M metagenome (GOLD analysis project Ga0070735, IMG submission 66443) | Surface soil microbial communities from Centralia Pennsylvania, which are recovering from an underground coalmine fire - Coalmine... | ecosystem: Environmental > Terrestrial > Soil > Unclassified ...
GCGGTGGAGGGGCCGGCCATCGCGGGCGGCACCGAGATCTTGCAGGCGTGCGACATCCGGGTAGCGGGCGAGAGCGCACGGTTCGGAGTGTCGGAGGCGCGGTGGGGGCTGTTCCCGATGGGCGGGTCGGCGGTCCGGCTGCCGCGGCAGATCCCGTACACGGTGGCGTGTGACCTGCTGCTCACCGGACGGCACATCACCGCGGCCGAGGCGCTGCGCATCGGGCTGATCGGCCGGGTGGTACCGGACGGCAGCGCGCTGGACGCCGCGCTGGAGATCGCGGAGCAGATCGCCGCGAACGGGCCGCTCGCGGTGCGCGCCATCCTGCGGGTGATCCGGGAGACCGAAGGCATGGCGGAAAACGACGCTTTCACCATCGAGGCGAAAATCGGCATGGCGGTCTTCGCCAGCGAGGACGCCAAGGAGGGACCGCGCGCGTTCGCCGAGAAGCGCAAGCCATTGTTCCACGACCGCTGATAACGAACGCCTGAGGTGCGCCGCGCACGCGCCGGGTGTGCCGGCCAGGCGGCTAGATAGCGCGGTCGCGACCGGCCCAGTAGGGGTCGCGCAAACGGCGCTTGTACAGCTTGCCGTTGGGGTCGCGGGGCAGTTCGGCGACGTAGTCGATGGAGCGCGGCAGCTTGAAGCTGGCCAGGCGGCCGTCAAGGAACCGGAGCAACTCCGCGGTGAGGTCCTCGCCGGGCGTCACGCCGTCGGCGGGCTCGACGACCGCCTTGATCTCCTCGCCCCACTCGTCGTGCGGTATGCCGAACACCGCCACGTCCGCGACCTTCGGATGGCAGGCGATCTCGCCTTCGATCTCGGCCGGGTAGATGTTGACGCCACCGGAGATGATCAGGTCGCTCCCCCGATCGCACAAGTACAGGTAACCGTCCTCATCGAGGTAGCCGATGTCGCCGACGGTGAACATGCCGCGTTTGCGGGAAGCGAGCGTCTTCGCCTCGTCCTTGTGGTAGTCGAAGGTGGACTGGCCCATGCGCAGGTAGACCAGGCCTGGAGTGCCGACGGGGACATCGTTCCCTTCGTCGTCGAGCACCCTGACCTCGGAGACCGGCCACGCCTTGCCGACCGAGCCGGGCTTGCGCAGCCACTCGTCGGCGAAGATCGTCGTGCCGCCGCCCTCGCTGGCCGCGTAGTACTCGATCACCACCGGCCCCCACCAGTCCAGCATCCGGCGCTTCACCTCGTGCGGGCACGGCGCGGCGCCGTGGATCGCCGCGCGCAGCGAGCTCACGTCGTACCGTTCCCTGACCTGGTCTGGCAGCGCCAGTAGCCTGCGGAACTGCGTGGGCACCATGTGCGAATGAGTGACTCGGTGCCGGTCGATGAGCCGCAGCATATGCTCCGGGTCGAACCCCTCCATCAAGACCACCGGGTGACCGAGCTGGATGGAGATGGTGGCGAAATTCAGCACCGCGGTGTGGTAAAGCGGCGAACAGCACAAGTGCACGTTGTCGTCGAAAGGCGACAGCCCGAACAGGCCGAAGAACCACGGGGCGGCCAGCGGTACCGAATCCGGGTCCTCGCCGGTGAGCGCGCGCCGGACGCCCTTCGGCCGGCCGGACGTGCCGGACGTGTAGACCATCAAGGCGCCGGCCGTGCGGTTATCCGGACGGCCCTCGCTGGATTCCGACTCGGCCCCGGACCCTTCGCCGGCCCCGGACCCTTCGCCGGCCCCGGACCCTTCGCCGGCCCCGGACCCTTCGGCGGCGCCAGAGCCGGAGCTGGCGCCCAGCGCGGCGAGCGGCGAGAAGCCGGCGATGGCGCCCACTGCGAACCGCCGGTCTGGCGGAATGTCCGCCAGGTCGGCCGCTTCGGCCCCGGCGGCGGCGAACCGCTGGTGCGCGACGAACGCCTCGGCGCCGCTGTCCCGCAGGATGTAGCCGATCTCGGCCGCGGTGAGGTGCCAGTTGACCGGAACCATATACAGCCCGGTCTGCAGCGCGGCGAACGTCAGCGCGAGCGCCTCCACCGAGTTGGGCAGCAAGCCCGCCACGGCAGCGCCCGGCTTGAGGCCAAGTTCCTGCAGGCCCCGCGCGATCTGGTTCGCGTAGCTGGCCAGCTCCTGGTAGCTGACGGTCGTCGCGTCCGGGGCGACGACCGCCAGCTTGTCCGGGGTACTGGCGGCGATAACCCAAAGGCCGGCATCGGTCACCAGGCCAATCTAGAACACGTTCTAGTTGCGGACAAGCTACTCGCTCGCGTACACACGTTCCAGTGCGGCGAGGTCGAGCTTGCGCATCGAGTAAACCGCCTTGCTGACCCTGGTACGCCGCGCCTGGTCGCTGTCGCCGAGCATCTCGAACAGCCTGCCGGGAACGATCTGCCACGAGTAGCCGTACTTGTCCTTCAGCCACCCGCACTCGCTCTCCTGGCCGCCATCGGCGGTCAGCGCGTCCCAGTAGTAGTCGATCTCGGCCTGGTCCGCGCACGGGACCATGACCGAAACCGACTCGTTCGGCGTGAACATCGGACCGCCGTTAAGGGCGATGAACCGCTGCCCGTTAAGTTCGAACTGAACGATCATCACCGTCCCCTGCTCGCCGGGACCCGCCTCGGTGAACCTGGTCACCGGGCCGAGGCTGGAATCCTTGAACACGCTGGTGTAGAAGCGAGCCGCCTCCTCAGCCTGGTCGTCGAACCACAGGCAGGTGGTGAACGGGGCGCTTGCCATGCTGGCCTCCTTCTGCGTTGCTGTCGTGTCGGTAGTTACAACGAGCCACGCCATCGGAACTCATCGGCCAGTTGCAGCACCCGCCGTAGCGGGGACGGCCTCGGATGGTTGTGGCAACCAGCCGGTCATGGGCGGCTGGTTGCCACAACCATCCGCGCAGATGTCCGGATAACATCCCGCCGCCTGGCACCTTGCGACCTATCGGTACACCGCACCGCCCAGAATGTCCCGCTATATGGTGATACGCGCCGAGCCGATGTGTCGCATAGGGAGCCTATGCATCGGATTCCTCGGCATAGCGGCTCACTGACGCGGGCCTGGCGGGCGAAACGCGGCGAACGGGTTGGTCACCACCAGCTTGCGGCTGGCGAACTCATATAGAGCGGCGGGCCTGCCGCCGGCCGAGGTGGACGGCGCGGTCGCCGCCGTGGAGCGGATCACCGCGCGGCGGGTGAGGATGCGCTGCAGGTTCGTGGCCGAGACCGGGTGCCCGAGCGATGCGGCGTAGATGTCACGCAGCTGCGCGATTGTGAACAGCTCGGGTGCGAGCGCGAAGCCGATGTTCGTGTAAGACAGCTTGGCCCGCAGCCGGTCGCGACCGGACTCGATGATCGAGCCGTGATCGAACGCGGTCGGCGGCAGATCGTTCACCGGGAACCAGCCGGTGTCCGGCGGCACCCTCGGTGAGACGTCGCTGGCCACCAGCGCTAGGTACGCGGTCGCCAGCACCCGCTCGCGCGGGTCGCGATCGGGGTCACTGCGGGTTTCGAGCTGCTCCATGTGCGCGATCGTCGTGATATCGACCTTGGCCGCCAGATGACGGCTAGCCGAGGTGCCGAGCCGCTCGTCGTCACCGAGGGGGCCGCGCGGCAGTGACCACTGCCCGAAGAACGGCTCCTTGGCTCGCTGCCACAGCAGGCACTCCAGTTGCTCCCTTACCCGCAGAACGACCGCGAGCACCTCGTGAGCGAACTCTTGCGTGGACACGAACACATGGTAACGTAGACGCCAGGAGGTTTTAGACTATGAGTCGAAAACTCACGAGCGCGGAATCCGCTGGCATACGTGGAGCCCTTACCCCCTCCGGTGGGGATACGTGGAGCACGAATGCCCTTGCGGGCGCGGGCGCGGGCGAAGCGGGCGCGGGCGAAGCGGGCGCGGCGGCGGAAGTGGGGACGGGGTGGGCGGCGGAGGTGCGGCGGCTGGCGGCGGAGCGGGACGCGGTGATCCTCGCGCACAACTACCAGGCGCCGGAGATCCAGGACGTCGCCGATCATGTGGGCGACTCGCTCGCGCTGGCCAGGCTGGCCGCCACCAGTGACGCGGGCACGATTGTCCTCGCGGGCGTCTTCTTCATGGCGGAGACGGCCAAGATCCTCTCCCCCGGCCGTACGGTGCTCATCCCCGATCGCAACGCGGGCTGCTCGCTTGCCGACTCCATCACCGTCGCTCAGTTGCGGGACTGGAAGGCCGGGCATCCGGACGCGGTCGTGGTCGCCTACGTGAACACCAGCGCCGAGGTCAAGGCGGAGTCCGACATCTGCTGCACGTCCGCGAACGCGGTGGAAGTAGTCGCCGCGATCCCCGCCGAGCGGCCGGTGCTGTTCCTGCCTGACCAGTTCCTCGGCGCGCACGTCCGCCGTGCGACCGGACGGGCCAACCTGCACGTGTGGCTGGGCGAATGTCACGTCCATGCCGGCATCAGTCCGGATGACCTGCGCCGTAAGGCCACGGACGTTATGACTTCTGAGCTGTTCATTCACCCGGAGTGCGGGTGCGCGACCTCGGCCCTGTGGCAGGCGGGAACCGGCGACCTGCCGCGCGCGCGGGTGCTGTCGACCGGCGGGATGCTGGCGGCGGCGCGGGAGGTGAGCGGCGGGACGGTGGTCGTGGCCACCGAGACCGGCATGCTGCATCAGCTCCGGCGGGCCAACCCCGCGGTGCGGTGGGAGCCGGCGAACGACCGTGCGGTGTGCCGGTACATGAAGATGACCACGCCTGCCGCGCTGCTGCGATGCCTGCGCGACGGCGTGGACGAGGTGCGGGTAGACCCCGCCGTCGCGGCCCGAGCGCGGCGCGCGGTGGAGGCGATGATCGCGGTCGGCACGCCATCGGCGGTTGCCGAATGAAGCCACGATCATTGCCTGCCCAGCAGCCCCGCTGGTCGTGTGACGTCGACGTGGTCGTGGCGGGAGCGGGCGCGGCGGGCCTGACTACCGCCGTGACGCTGGCGGAACATGGCCGGCGGGTGCTGCTCGTCCGCAAAGGCGAGTCCGGGTCCACGATGCTGGCGCAAGGCGGAATGGCCGCGGCGCTGTCCCCCGATGACTCGTTCGCGCTGCACGCGGCGGACACCCACGCGGCCGGGGCGGGCTGGTGCGACGAGTCCGCGGTGTCCTCGCTGGTGGCAGGGGCGCCGGGCGTGGTGGCGTGGCTGGAGTCGCTGGGTGCGCGGTTCGGGCGCGGCCACCTGGAAGGCGGCCATAGCCGCGCGCGGATCGTGCACGCCCTGACCGGCGGCGACGCGGTCGGCGCGGAGGTACACCGGGTGCTGACCGAAGCGCTGCTGGCCAGCCCCGTCGAGGTGCTGGATGACGCGGTGGCGCTCGATCTGGCGCCTGGCGGGCTGCTGGTAGGGCTCGGGTCGTCCGCGCTGCCGCCGGGCGCGGGGCTGCCGCCGGGCGCGGGGCTGCCGCCGGGCGCGGGGCTGCCGCCGGGCGCGGGGGTGCCACCGGGCGCGGCGTTGTCGGTGGGCGTGGTGCGAGCGCGGACGGTCGTGCTCGCGACCGGCGGGTTCGGGCAGGCGTTCGTGACGACGACGAATCCGGCCGGAGCGACCGGGGACGGACTGGCGCTCGCGGTGCGGGCCGGTGCCGCCGTGCGGGACCTGGAGTTCGTGCAGTTCCATCCCACCGTCCTGTGGTCGGCGCACGCCAGGGGGCAGCGCCCGCTGATCACCGAGGCGGTGCGCGGGGCCGGGGCGGTCGTGGTCGACCGGTCCGGATCCGCGGTGTGCGACCCGCTGGCACCGCGGGACGTGGTCGCGGCGGCGATGCAGGCGTCGATGGCACGGGACGGAGTGCCGCACCTGTGGCTTGACGCACGTCCGGTTCCACGGTTCGACGCGGCGTTCCCCGTGGTGGGGTCGATGCTGCGAGCGCGCGGGATCGATCCCGCGATCGACTTGATTCCGGTGGCGCCGGGAGCACACTACGCGTGCGGCGGGGTCGCGGCCGACCTTTCCGGGCGAACCTCTGTTCCCGGCCTGTTCGCGGTCGGCGAGGTGGCGTGCACCAGGGTGCACGGCGCGAACCGGCTCGCGTCGAACTCGCTGACCGAGGCACTGCTCATGGGCCGACGGGCAGGCGCGCTGCTCGGACGGGAACTGCCGTCGCCTGGCGTGGCGCCGGTATCCGTCCGGCGCGGCGGCCCGGCCGGGTCCGAAGTCGGGGCCGAAGTAGGGGCCGATGCGGGGGCACGCGACCAGATGGCGGCGGCGATGTCGCGCTACGCCGGGGTTTCGCGGTCCGCGGCGGGGCTGTCCGCGCTGGTGCGGGAACTGCGCGATGTCGGTACGAGTGACGTGCTCGATCTGGCGACCGTGGAGGCGACAAGCCTGCACACGGTGTCGATGCTGGTGGCGAGGGCGGCGCTGGCTCGCCGGGAAAGCCGCGGCTGTCACCGGCGCAGCGACGTGGCGCGGGCAGCATGATACGGGCGGCATGATGCGGCGCGACGTGAACCCAGACCCAGGCACGGACTCTCTCGATCCCGGCGAGGTTATCCGGGTGGTGCGGGCGGCGCTCGATGAGGACTTCCGGTACGGCCCGGACGTCACCAGCGCCGCGGTGCTGCCGCCCGGCGCGGTCGCGTCGGCGCGCATCGTGGCCCGCCAGGACGGCGTGCTGGCCGGGCTGCCCGTGGTGGCTGAGGTGCTGCGGTGCGCGGCCCCCGCAGTGGTGATGGAAACGTGCGCGGCGGACGGCGATGTGATCACGGCCGGCGCCGCGGTCGCCGGGCTCCGCGGACCGCTGACGGAACTGCTCGGCGCGGAGCGCACCATGCTCAACTTCCTCACCCATATGTCCGGCGTCGCGACGCTGACCAGGGCCTGGGTCGACGCGGTAGCGGGCACGGGCGCGCTGATCCGCGATACCCGCAAGACACTGCCCGGGCTGCGCGTGCTGGAAAAGTACGCGGTGCGCCGGGGTGGCGGAGTTAACCACCGTCTAGGGCTCGGCGACGCCGCGCTTGTCAAGGACAACCACGTCGCGTTCAGCGCGGGGACGGGAGCGGCCTACGCTGCCGTCCGCGCCGCGTTTCCCGATGTCGCCATCGAGGTGGAGTGCGACACGGTGGCCCAGGTGGCCGATGCGCTGGCCGCCGGGGCGCGAGCGATCCTGCTGGACAACATGCCGCCGGCCATGCTCAGCGAGGCGGTCGCGCTGGCGCGCGGATATCCGGACGTGCTGCTGGAGGCCAGCGGCGGGCTTACCCTGGCGTCGGCGCGGGAGGTGGCGCTGACCGGCGTGGACTACCTCGCGATCGGCGCCCTCACCCATTCCGCGCCCGCGCTGGACCTGGCGCTCGACGTCACGCTAGATACGGAGGTAGCGGCGCAGCGTCAGCGTTGAGGTGAGGCCGCACAACAGCAGGCCGGCCAGGAGCACCAGGAAGACGACCTCGACAAGGTCCCCGGCCGTCAGCCCGACGTTGACCTTGAGGGAGTGGTCCATCGCGTTCAGCAGGAACGATTTCGCGGAGATGAGCAGGCCGACCGAGATGAGCCAGCCGATCAGGCCGGCGATCGCGGCCTCCAGCACGAACGGCAGCCTGATATAGGTGTTGGAGGCGCCTACCAGGCGCATGATCGCCGTCTCTCGCCGCCGGTTGTACGCGGACAGCCGGATCGTGTTAGTGACCAGGAGGGCCGCGATCAGCAGCGCGATCACCGCGATGCTCGCGACAGCGTCGCGTACGGCGTTGAGCAGCGTGAAGAAGCCGCCGAGCACAGCCATCTCGTTCTCGACGTTCGCCACTCCCGGCGCACCGGAAACAGCGCTCGCGACGACGCCGTAGTCGGCGGCCGGGTCCTTCAGCTTGACCTCGAGCGAGTCGGGCATGTCAGCCGCGCTGAGGAACTGCTGCATGCCGGAGACGACGCTGTCATAGGTGCGGAACTGCTGCCATGCCTGCTGCTGCGATACGTAGACCACCGACTCCACCTGCGACATCCCGGACAGCCGCTGCTGGAGCTGCTGCCTCTCCTCCGCAGTCGCGTTACCGGTCTGGTTGCAGACAGGCGAGGGCACCGCGGGGATGCAGAAGTAGATGGACATCTCGGCCTTGCCCTGCCACAGCGAGCGCGCCTTGTCGACCTGCTTGACGAACAGCAGGCCGGTACCGAGCAAGGCCAGGCTGATCGAGACGACTCCGATCAGCGCCAGCGTCATGGTGAGGTTGCGCCGCAACCCGATCCAGATCTCGGAGAGCACGAACTGGGAGCGCATGGGAACGTTCGTATCACAGGTCTGGACGCCGCCGGCCGGCTTCCGCAAAACTAGAACACGTTCTATAGTTGGCGCGTGGATGAACCGGCAGACGGGCCGCTGCGGGCGCCGCTGGAGATCGGATTCGACTACACCCGGTCCCTCGGGCCAGTTCTCGGCCGGTTCCTTACCGGCCTGCGTGACCGGCGCATCCTCGGCGCGCGAGCATCGGACGGCACCTGGCACGTGCCTCCGTTCGAATATGACCCGGTCACGCACCAGCCACCCGCCGACTTCGCGGAGGTCGGCCCGAAGGGCACCGTGATCACCTGGGCCTGGGTGCCGTCGCCGCTCGCGGGCCAGCCGCTAGACCGGCCGTTCGCCTGGGCGCTGATCCTGCTCGACGGCGCCGGCACCGCGCTTCTGCACGCCGTAGATGTCATAACGCCGCATGCGATTCGCACCGGCATCCGAGTACGCCCCCGCTGGTCGACGGACCGCGTCGGCAGTATCCGCGACATCGAGTGCTTCGAGATCGTGGGTCAAAACGGTCACATGGAGCCCACTTTGACCCATGATCATGAGGTCACGATGCTGGCGGCACCGATACAGCTGCGATATGAGCATACGGCGGCGCCGGGCGAGGCTATCTACCTGCGCGGGCTGGCCGAGGGGCGGCTGCTCGGCCAGCGCTGCCCCGTCTGCGCGAACGTTTACATCCCGGCTCGCGGGACGTGCCCGACGGACGGCGTGCCGATGGCGGAGACCGTGGAGCTGGCGGGCACCGGGACGGTGACGACGTTCTGCGTGGTGAACGTGCCGTATCCGGGACAGCGGGTCCAGCCGCCGTACGTCGCGGCGGCGGTGCTGCTGGACGGCGCGGACCTAGCGTTCCAGCAGCTCATCCTCGGCTGCGACGCGAGCGAGGTGCACATGGGCATGCGGGTACGCGCGGTCTGGCGGGATCGTTCCGAGTGGACCACCAGCGCGTTTAACATCAGCCATTTCGAGCCGTCCGGCGAGCCGGACGCGCCCTACGAGTCGTATGCGAGGCACCTGTGAGCACCGCCGCCGACGTGGCGGTGGTGGCGTTCGCGCAGTCGCCGTGTGAGGCGAAGGGCGATGGCGCCACCGGCGGGGTCGAGATGCTGGTGCCCATCTTCGCGGAGGTCTTCGCGAAGACGGGGCTCACCAAGAACGACATCGGCTTCTGGTGTTCTGGCTCGTCCGACTACCTGGCGGGACGGGCGTTCTCGTTCGTCCAGGCGGTGGACGCCATCGGCGCCTATCCGCCGGCGATGGAATCTCACGTCGAGATGGACGGGGCGTGGGCGCTGTACGAGGCGTGGGTCAAGATCCTCACCGGGGACGCGGAGATCGCGCTCGCCTACGGTTTCGGAAAGTCATCCGCCGCGGAGCTGAACCGCGTGCTCGCCTTGCAGCTTGACCCTTACCTGCTGGCGCCGCTGTGGCCGGACGCGACCTCGGTCGCGGCCCTGCAGGCCCGATGCGGGATCGAGGCTGGCCGGTGGTCCGAGCGGGACATGGCCGAGGTCGCCGCGCGAAGCCGCGCCAGTGCCGCCGCGAACAATCCGCGGGCACAGCTGCGCGGCAGCACCACCGCCGCGGAGCTGCTGACCCAGCCGTACGTCGCGGACCCGCTGCGCGAGAACGATTGCGCACCCTACTCCGACGGCGCCGCCGTGGTGATCATCGCGGCGGCGCACAGGGCGGGGGAACTGTGCGCCAGGCCTGCCTGGATCACCGGCTTCGAGCACCGGACGGACACGGCACGGCTAGGCGCACGGGATCCGCTGGCGGCACCGTCGGCGAAGCTCGCCGCCGCAGCGGCGGGACTCGGCCACCAGCACGATCGGGTTGACGTGGCCGAGTTGCACGCGCCGTTCAGCCATCAGGAGATCTTGCTGCGGCAGGCGCTTGGCTTCGGTGAGGACGTTGCCGTCAATCCTTCTGGTGGCGCGCTGTGCGGCAACCCGATGTTCGCCGCCGGGCTGTCCCGGATCGGGTGGGCCGCTCAGGCGATAATTGCCGGTCAGGCGGACCGCGCCGTCGGCCATGCGACAAGTGGCCCGTGGCTGCAGCAGAATCTGATCGCCGTTATGACAGGAAGACCATGAAACAGCAGGCGGCGGTTCTCGGTGTCGGGCAGACACGGCACAGGTCGCGACGAGCCGACGTGTCGATCGCCGGGCTGTGCCGCGAAGCGGTCGACCGGGCGCTCGACGACGCCGGGCTGACCATGACCGACATCGAAGCGGTCGTCGTCGGCAAGGCGCCGGACCTGTTCGAAGGCGTGATGATGCCCGAGCTGTACCTGGCGGACGCGCTCGGCGCGGTCGGCAAGCCGCTGCTGCGGGTGCACACGGCCGGGTCGGTGGGCGGCGCCACCGGGAACGTCGCCACCAGCCTGGTCGAGGCGGGACGGCACCGGCGGGTGCTCGCCGTCGCGTTTGAGAAGCAGTCGGAGTCAAACGCGATGTGGGCGCTGTCTATCGCGCCGCCGTTCTCGATTCCGCTGGTGGCGGGCGCCGGCGGCTACTTCGCGCCGCACATCAGGGCGTATATCAGGCGGGCCGGAGCGCCGCCGCACATCGGCGCGATGGTGGCCGCGAAGGACCGGCGCAACGGCGCGCGCAACCCGTATGCGCACCTGCAGCAGGCCGACATGACGGTGGAAAAGGTGCAGGCCTCTTCGATGCTCTGGGACCCGGTCCGGTACGACGAGACCTGTCCGTCCTCGGACGGGGCCTGCGCGGTGATCATCGGCTCCGCCGACGTGGTGCGTGGTACGGCGGCCTGGATCAGGGCGACAGCGATGCGGACCGAGCCGACGATGTTCGCCGGCAAGGATCACGTCAACCCCAGGGCGGGCGCTGAGTGCGCGGCTGACCTGTGGCGCAAGGCGGGCATCAGCGAGCCGTTCCGCGAGGTCGACGTCGCGGAGATCTACGTGCCGTTCTCATGGTACGAGCCGATGTGGCTAGAGAACCTGGGGTTCTGCGCGCCAGGGGATGGCTGGCGGCTCACCGAGTCGGGGGTAACCGATATCGACGGAGGCCTGCCGGTGAACCCGTCAGGTGGCGTGCTGTCATCCAACCCGATCGGCGCGTCCGGGCTGCTGCGGTTCGCCGAGGCGGCGCTGCAGGTGATGGGCAAGGCGGGCGCGCACCAGGTCGACGGCGCGCGAGTGGCGCTCGGGCATGCCTACGGCGGCGGCTCGCAGTACTTCTCGATGTGGGTGGTCGCGAGCACGCCGGCGTGACGGAACGTTACGCGTATGCCATCGGGTAACGCTTGATCCCGTTGATCCAGCCATGCCGAAGCCGTTCGGGCTCACCGAGCGGGCGCAGGTCCGGCATGATGTCCGCGATGGCGGTGAAGATCAGTTCCAGTTCCAGCTTGGCCAGGCTGGCGCCGAGGCAGTAATGCGCGCCCATTCCGCCAAAGCCCAGGTGCGGGTTCGGGCTGCGCAGAACGCTGAACGTGGTCGGGTCGTCGAAGACCTGCTCGTCGAAGTTCGCGGACCGGTAGAACAGGCCGATCCGCTCGCCCTTCTTGATCAGCTGGCCGCTGAGCTCGGTGTCGCAGATCGCGGTCCGCTGGAAGGCGGTCACCGGCGTCGCCCACCTGATGATCTCATCCGGCGCCGTCTCCGGCCGCTCCCGCTTGAACAGCTCCCACTGGTCCGGGTGTTCCTGGAACGCGATCATGCCGTGAGTGGTCGCGTTGCGCGTGGTCTCGTTGCCGGCCACGGTCAGCATGATCACGAAGTAGGCGAACTCGTCCGGCGTCAGCATTCCCTCGTCGACGTGCGCGTGGGTGAGCGTGGTGACGATGTCGTCGCGCGGGCTGCTGAGCCGGTCCTCGGCCATGGCCATGGCGTACGCGATGATCTCCATCGCGGCGACCGCGCCGTCTCCCCCGTACTCCGGGTCGTCGTAGTTCATCATCCGGTTGGACCAGTCGAAGATCATCTTCCGATCCTGCTGCGGGACGCCGAGCAGTTCGCAGATCGCCTGCAGCGGCAGTTCGCACGCGATGTCCTCGACGAAGTCGCCTTCCCCCTTGTCCCTGGCGGCAGCGACGATCGCGCGCGCCCGCTGGTCCAGCGCGCCGCGCAGGGCCGAGATGGCACGTGGCGTGAACCCCCTGGACACGATCCGGCGCATGTCGGTGTGGTGCGGCGGGTCGGTGTTCAGCATGATCACCCGCTGCATCTCGACTGCTTCCCTGGTGATGCCGTCGTCGAAGCGGATGATCGCGGTATTCTCCCAGCTCGAGAACACTTTGTCGTTCCGTGACGCGGCCATCACGTCAGCGTGCCTGGTGATCGCCCAGAAGCCGGTGTCACCGAATCCGGTCGCACCGTGCGGCTGCGCGTTCCACCAGACCGGCGCGGTGCCGCGGAGGTCCGCGAACACCTCGTCAGGGACCCGGCGCGCGTACAGCTCTGGATCGGTCAGGTCGAGATCCGGCGGAACGCTAGCCACGGCAACCTCCTGCAGACTTCCGCTTGTGTCGCCCGCGCCCGGGTCGCCCGGTCGCGCTGGGTCGCGCTGGGTGGCGCGGGTCGCGCGGCGAAAGTGAAACGTGTTCTACTTGGATTAGTAGAACACCTCCAGGCGGGGAGTAGCAAGCAGGGAGTAGCAATGGGAACAGCGGTGATCTGCGCGGCGGCCCGGACGCCGATCGGCAAGCGCGGCGGGGTCCTGTCGGGGCTCCACCCGGCCGAGCTTCTCGGGCGGGCGCTGACCGGTGTACTCGACCGGGCCGGCGTCGACGGAACCGTGGTCGAGCAGGTGGCGGGTGGCTGCGTGACCCAGGCCAGCGAACAGGCCGGGAACGTGACCCGCACCGCGTGGCTGCACGCGGGACTGCCCTACCAGACGGGATGCCTGACGCTGGACGCGCAGTGTGGCTCAGCTCAGCAGGCCGCGCACCTGATCGCCGGACTGATCGCGGCGGACGCCA
>Ga0070735_10003751_pt1 | contig 13172 bp, 16 predicted proteins | sample Coa_R1_FD_66443 | JGI IMG/M metagenome (GOLD analysis project Ga0070735, IMG submission 66443) | Surface soil microbial communities from Centralia Pennsylvania, which are recovering from an underground coalmine fire - Coalmine... | ecosystem: Environmental > Terrestrial > Soil > Unclassified ...
TCGACGGGCTCACACCGACCGAGTTTGCAACCCGCCCCAAGAGGGGCCAATCACAGAACAGAGTCTACTTATAAACGGGGGCAAATTGGGGAGCAGGTCACTTATCCTAAGTCATCTAAAAATCTCTCTCGAAATTCTGCTGACCGGACCGTTGGAATGGAACGATGGTTTTGCTTCGCTGTTTCTCGAGTATGTCAGGTTCGAAGAGGAGCGCCTCACATGCCTAATCAGAATAGCCTAAAGGAGTTGTTTCACGACACTCTGAAAGACATCTACTTTGCGGAAAAGAAGATCCTGTCCGCTCTGCCTAAAATGGCAAAAGCAGCGCAGTCAGAGGACCTCAAAGCCGCCTTTCAGAAGCACGAGAGCGAGACTGAAGAGCACGTAGCGCGGCTCGAGAAAGTATTCGAGGAAATTGACGAGGCCCCCCGCGGCAAGACTTGCGACGCTATCATGGGCATTATCGAGGAAGGCCAGGAAGTGATGAAGGAATTCAAGGGCGCGCCCGCCCTCGATGCTGGGCTGCTCGCCGCCGCGCAAGCGGTCGAACATTATGAGATCTCCCGCTATGGCACGCTGAAGACATGGGCATCTGAGCTCGGCCTTAAGCAATCCGCAAAGTTACTGGAAACAACCCTTTCGGAGGAAAGAAAGACGGACGAGACGCTCACGAGGCTCGCCGAGAGCGAGGTTAACCAGCACGCTCAGGCCGCCTGAATGCTGGTGAAGAGCCGGGTTAGGAACCCAGCCCTTCGTTCGATCAAGAGCAGTCTTCTGGCTGTGTGCTGACCTGACCGATGGGGTCGCCCGTCCCGTTGGAGATGGTGCCGTTGCAGCCGGGCGAGGTTGTCGACACCGACGATTGCCCGGTCGACTGCTTGCGATCCTCGACTGTTCTACGCCCAGAGAACGACAGAGGAATTGATATCGATAGGCCGCGGCTTAGCGCGTAGCACGGAGAAGCTCGCCTGGTAAAATCGCCTTTTGTTCAAGTTGTACGAAATTGCATTGCGCCGGTTTTTTGTCAGGCCGCCAGCGTAAAATCGTCGTACCGTGGCGAAAGCGGCCGCCCGTGAAGTGGTCATAAGAAATCTCCACGACGAATCGCGGCTTGACCGGCACCCAGGACGCCGAACGTTTTGTTGACCAACGGCTCGGGCCTCCGGGTGAATTGCCGGAGAAGCTGTTGTCGGTCGCGATCTCCTCGAGGCGGTCAGTAAGTCCTGGCTTTTCGGCGTTTGTCAGTGCGGAAGTGAAGCCGACGTGATGCAGCATGCGCCGGTCATCGTAGAGGCCGAGGAGCAGCGAGGCGGCCACGCGGCGTCCAGAGACCCGTCGCTCGCCATAGCGGAAACCCCCAATGACGCAGTCCGCGCTTCGCACCCGTTTTATCTTTTGCATGCCGCCGCGATTGCCGAATTGGTAGGGCAGGTCTCGGCGCTTGGCGATCACGCCGTCACTGCCTCCGCCTGCGGCCTTCAACCATCGTTGTGCCTGCGCAAGTTTTGTGCTCGTTGGCGACAAGCAAAACGGCGCCGAACCAAAATTCTTTTTGGCGAACACTTCAAGTGCCGCGCGTCGGACGGGAAGAGGTTCGAATGCGAGCTCACGTCGGCCATCTTGAAGCAAATCAAAAGCGAGAAAGAGGGCAGGCGTCTCGCAAGCGAGTTTGCTGACGCGGCTTGCTGCCGGATGAATTCGCTGCAAAAGCCGATCAAATGAAAACTGCTTGCCGTCAGGCACGACAAGCTCCCCGTCGAGAACGAACACTTTGGCAGCAAACGTGAGAGCCCATTGCGCTATTTCGGGAAAGTAGCGGCACAGATCCTGTCCGGACTTGGAGACCATGTAAGTCGCGGCACCTTCGCGAGCGAGGATGCAGCGAAAACCATCCCATTTGGGCTCGTATTGCCACATCTCTCCACTTGGAATTTGATCGACCGAGCGGGCTTCCATGACCCCCCGTTTCCAGAGTCGCTTGTCCGCGAGGGACCGTCGGGACAGATTCATTGAAATTGCTTTCTGAGCAAACAGTTCTAATCTCTAACTCTAAGCAGCATCTTTGGCGTCTCTATAGTGACGGAGAAGGCGATCAGGCGCTGGCCCGCACATCAGAGGCGGCGGCCATCCAGTCTTCAAGGACGTCCTCGGGAAGATCGTCGGTCACCCGTCGGAGGCGATGGTTTCGCGAATTGCGTGCCCGATGAAAGTCGAAGCGAAGCGGCGCGAATAGTCCAATCGAGCGCTGTGGCATCTTATCGTTCTCCGGAACAGAAAACCGCCTGCGGTCTATCCCTGTTCCAAAGAGCTCTAAACGAGCAGGCCGCAGACCAGGGAAAAACGGAACCGAGTACGAAACGGTTTTGCCTTCTCTTTGTTTTGAAGAAGGTCAAGCGATGGCTCGAAAGGCGAAAAAGAAAGGCAGGTATTCGAGAAGCTCAGGTAGCGACGTGAAGAACGAATGCACCGTTACAAGAAAGGCACTGCAAAGAGTGACCGGGGCGGGAAGGGCGGTAAAGTCAAGAACCGCAAACAAGCGATAGCGATCGGTCTGTCGAAGCCCCGCAAGAAGGGTAAGAAGGTTCCCGAAAAGAAATCCTGAGGGATCACGCGACGTTTCGCCGGGCAAGCGGAATAATGGAACCACTGTAGCAGCACGGCCATTCTCTCGGTTTCGGCGTGGCTGCCCGACTTGTCCGCGCGTCAACAAGCGAATTGACAGGCCATGGAAGAGCGCCCGTTGAAAATGGGTAAGCCGAAAGGAGCGCCTTGATGGAAAAGGTGGTCCACGCCGCGCATCTGTGTGTCGATATGCAGAAGATCTTTGCGAAGGGCGGTCTGTGGGAGACACCCTGGATGGAGAGAGTGTTGCCAACGATCGAGGCGATCGCTGACAGATATCGAGCGCGCACGATCTTTTCGCGCTTCATCACGCCGCTGCATGCGGAGGATCGGCCGGGGCGCTGGCAACGCTATTTTCGACGATGGGAAAAGGCGACGCGACGGAATCTTCAGGGCGATCAGCTCGATCTTGTACCAGAAATGTCATGTCATGTTCCTCCGGCGATCGTCGTCAACAAGCCCTTTTATTCCGCGTTCGCCAATTCGGTTCTCTATGACCTGTTGGTCGAGAAGAATGTAACGACGTTGGTTGTAACCGGGGCCGAGACCGATGTTTGCGTACTGGCCACAGTCTTGAGTGCCGTAGACCTCGGGTTTCGCGTGGTAATCGTCGAAGACGCCCTTTGCAGCTCCTCGGACGAGGGGCATGACGCCTTGATGAGGATGTACCGAACGCGTCTGCAAGAACAGATCGACGTGATCGAGGCCGTCGAACTTTTTGATCTCTGGCGCCAGCCGTGAATTGTGAGACCTGGCATATCCGCGTGCTCCTGCGCGGTGCAGGCCGGCATGAGAAGCCCAAACCAACTTCGGCAGCAGCCGCCGTCTCCGGTTCCTGGTGGGGCAAGGCGACGATTGGAACGTTCGTTACTGCTTGAACTTGAGCCTTGCAGAAGCGGGAGACCGATCATCAAGCCGTTTACACCTTTCGAAGCTGCGGGTCCGCCCGCTCAGGTGCACGGCCGAGATGACCGCTGAGGAGACATATCTGCCATGGTGGCGCCAGATGATCGCAAGGAAATGCCGCCGGTCAAGTTGCCTCGCGACGAGTTTGAGAAACGATATCGTCGCCGCTTCGCAGATCCGGTGTATGGCCCGCTCCAGCCCGAACTCGAGGCCATCATCAGCGGTGCGTGGGACGCTTACAGGCAATCGCGCAAGTCGCCGCTGACGCGCAACGCCGGGGAGGGCTTCGCCGACCCGGAGTACGAAATTGCCACCGACTGGCTGGTGGCCCGTGAGGCAATCTTGCGGGCGCAGCGCTTGCACGACGACCAAAGCAGGCCGCCGTCTATTCTGCTCATCAATGGATCGCCGCGCTCTGAACATACTTGTCCCGGAGAGACATCGAAAACGTGGCGGATGGTCATGCTCGCCGAAACCGTCTTTCAGGACATGAGTGTGAAGGTGAGCGTGCTCGACCTGTCGCGGCTCGTCTCGGAATTCGGCAAGCAAATTCATCCATGCAAGTCCTGTGTTTCTACCTCGATGGCGCTGTGCCACTTGCCTTGCAGTTGTTGTCCGAACTATTCCCTCGGCCAGACCGACGACTGGATGAACGAGATCTATCCCCTATGGGTCGGGGCGCACGGTGTCATGATCATCACGCCTGTGCATTGGTACCAGGTACCGACGACGTTGAAATCGATGATGGATCGGCTGGTCTGCGCCGACGGAGGCAATCCCGATCCGAGTTCGACCCACGGCAAGAAAGCTCAGGAGGCGAAGGCGTTGGAGCTCAAGGGCTGGCCCTATCCGCGGCATCTGGCCGGCCGGTATTTTGGCGTCGTCGCACACGGCGACGTGGTAGGTGCGGAATCCGTGCGCCGCTCGCTTTCCGACTGGCTGACCGACATGTCACTGATTTAATAGCTGTGGCCTTCGAGGAACCTTATGCCATTCGCACTTTTCTATCGCGACCAACGTATCGGCGAACCGAGGCCGACAGAGCTGGATGCATGGCGCCAGGCGCTGCAGGCCGGATTGATTTCCGATTTGCCGGTCGCGGACGAAGAAGGTGGTCCGGTGTTGCCCCGCGGCTTCCAGGTCAGGCGGGTGGATGAGACTTTCGAGCCCGATCCTACGTGGAAGCTTCCGAAGGAAGTTTCCTGATCCCCCACGAACGGACGACGATCGGAACCTTCCTGACAACCAGTGCTTGGTTCGGCAATGTCACCGCAGGAAAAGTGACGATGCTGACCTCCCTGGCCGTAGGATCTCCGGTCACTATCGGCCTTCTGGTTGCGTGCTTTGCCCTCGTTTTGAGCTTCGAATTCTCGAATGGATTTCACGACACCGCCAACGCTGTCGCCACGGTAATCTACACCAATTCGCTGAAACCGACCACGGCTGTCGTCTGGTCGGGGATCATGAATTTTCTCGGGGTCATCGCGGGCGGCATTGCGGTCGCCTTCGCGCTGGTTGAACTCGTCCCGCCGGAAGTGCTGTCGCCGCCGGACGGCAGCCAAGCCGTCGGCATGCTCACGTCTGTCTTCGTCTGCGCCTTGATCTGGAACGTCGGCACATGGTGGCTCGCGATTCCCAATTCGAGCTCTCACGCTCTGATCGGCTCACTGATCGGGATCACCGCAGCTGCTGGGTTTGGCAGCGGACATGCCCTGACGATCGCGATCGATTGGCGGCAAATCGTGAATGTCCTCGGTTCGCTGCTGGTCTCGCCGCTGCTCGGCTTCTTGCTGGCGTTCTTGCTCTACAAGCTCACGTCAGCCATCCTGCATGACGAACGTGCCTATGTGCCTCCACGAGACGGTCAAGCCCCGCCGTTCTGGATGCGGGCGATCCTGCTTCTGACATGCGCTGGCGTATCGTTCTCGCATGGGACGAACGATGGGCAAAAGAGCATCGGCCTGATCATGCTGACTGTAATCGGCTTGATGCCGCCGGCCTATGCACTTAACCTTTCTCTCAATGAGACGCAGCTGCGCCAGATCGCCGACCGGATGCCGACCGCAGCCGAGTTGATTGGCCGTGGCGGCGGCGGTCGAAGACAGCAAGGAATCGACAGCACCAATAAGCTGCGGAGCACGCTGGCAAAGCTGAAATCTCTCGTTGACATTCCCGGTAGCGAGCGAGCGGCCGTACGCAAGGAATTCAATCAAGTCCTGGCCGCACTGCGCGCTGCCGAGAGTTCGGGCTCGCTGCCCGATGCCGATCCTGCAAAAGCGAAGGCGGTGCACGACGAGATCATGAATGCGGTCGAATATGCCCCGTGGTGGGTGCGCATCCTCAGCGCGCTGTGCCTGGGCCTTGGCACGATGGTCGGCTATCGAAGGATCGTGAAGACGCTCGGCGAACGCCTGGGGAAAGAACACCTCGTACCGGCGCAGGGAGCGTCGGCCGAACTGATTGCCGCGGGCCTCATCGGCTTCGCGGGCTTTACCGGTTATCCCGTCAGCACGACGCATGTTGTCACAGGGGGGATCGCAGGCACGATGGTGGCCTCGGGCACCGGCTTGCGGCGCCATACGGTAAGCCGCATCGCTTGGGCTTGGGTCTTGACGCTGCCCGCGACGATCACCCTGTCGGCTTTCTTGTTCTACTTGCTTTCCTGAAGCCGAACATAACTGAGCGTTTGGTTCGTGCGGACTCTATTCAGAACTTTTGGAACGGCCCGTCGCGCGGCTTCTTATCTTTCGTCACTCGAACAGGAGGAAGTCATGAAAATCGCGACGATGCTTTTTGCGGGCGCATTGGCTCTTTCGAGCAGCCTGGCGTTCGCCGCGGGTGGCGGGGGCGGCGGAGGGGGCGGTGCCGGGGGCGGCGCGGCAGGCGGAGCGACTGGTTCTGCCGGAGGCTCGACGGGTGGATCACTAGGGAGCAGCACCACGGGGACGTCTTCACCCAGCGGAACGGCCACGCCCGGTGGTACAACCGGCATGGGGACCGGAACAGGAAACGATCCCGCTACGAGGGCCAACCCGGGGCTGAATGCCAATGGTCCCTGCAACGGTGCGTCCTCGACAAGGGGCAACAAACCGTCGTGCTGAGAAGCGATCTATTTTAGGAGCCGGCGAGGTCGCGCGATTGGGCCCAGCCTCAACAGCACGACCGACATGACGCGTGTCAGGTCGGTCGTCGCCGATTCAGCGTCGCTGCGCGAGCCGAAGCTCCATGAGCGCGATTCGTTCCAGCACGGCCGGGTCTAGTTCTCCGGTGCTGGCGGTCCGCAAGATCGATTCCGCGATCGTCGTGACGTGAGCCGAGTGGACCGGTTCAGGTAGCGTCGCCACGGCAGCTTCGAACGCGGTGGTCATGACCTCGATCACCTCGGGAGGGAATTCAGCGTTCGAGAGATCCTTCATGATCAGTGACCGCCTGCCCGCAGGCTTCAAAAGAAACTGCGGAGAGAACCGACAAGTTCCCAAGTCGAGTGATCAAGGACTGGAGCGCTCCAAGCCCCCCAAGGCGATAGCTATCGCGTACACTTCATGGCACTGGTCGCTTTACGCAGCTTCGGCGTTCACCGCGGACATCGCCAGCTTCGTCAGCGTATCGTCAGTCTTCCTTTCTTCCGCAAGGGTTTCCTCAATTTTAACCGCGTCCTTGTGGCCGAGCTTGCTCGCCCAGGTTAGAGTGCCGTAGCGCGAGATCTCACAATGCTCGACCGTTTGCGCGGCCGCCAGCAGCCCGGCATCGAGAGCCGGGGCATCCTTGTACTCCTCCATGATTTCCTTGCCTTCATCGAGAATGCCCTCCGTCGCGTCGCACTTCTTGCCGCGCGTGGGCTTGCCGAGAAGCTCGAAGATCTTTTCAAGCCGTTCGACTGCCCTTCGGTCTCATCATAGTGCTTTTCAAAGGCGGCCCGTAACCGATCGGATGACGCAACCTTTGCCATTTTAGGCAGCAACTTATATATGCTTTTCCGCATATCATATGTCTTTCAGCGTATCGACGAGCAGGTCGTCCAGTTCTTTCTCGGCCATTTCTCTCTCCACAAGATGCTCGAATACGCTCGGCCGCAATCGAAGTTCCTAATCCATGCAACGATCGATGAGTGATAGCCGCAACGCTCGTCACAGGGCGTAGACCCGGCAACCTCATGCCGTTCCTCGAGCGCATGTAGCACTTGAAATTGCAGCTTCCGCTTGATGACGTTTTTATCGAACGATTACGAGCGTCGCATGTTCTTCCGACTATGGAGCTACCAAAGGAGAGAACAAATGGATCGCGAGCACGTAAAAGGAGTTGCCGACAAAGCAAAGGGCGCCGTGAAAGAGGGCGCGGGTAAGGTCAGTGGTGATAAGGAACTTCAAAACCAAGGCAAGGTAGATAAGGCCGAGGGATCCGCTCACAAAGCCGCCGGTGACGTCAAGGACGCGGCCCGTAAGGCGGCTGACTCGCTGAAAGAATAACAGTTACGATGTTTGCTGGGCTGCCCATCACAGGTGGCCCAGTTTATTCGCGCTGTTCCCCGCAGCGCGATCATGAGTCTCGTGTCGAAGTCGCTGGCCGAGGAAAAATGCTAACCGACGCAATCGAACGGGTGGAATAGTGAGAAAGACTGGGCGGCAGAGTCAATTCCGCGCTTTTCCGTTATGATTGGTGAAGCGGGCGTTGCCAAGTCCAGTCCCGATCGTCAGCACGCCCCAGCGTTTGACGTCCTGCATGAACGGGACCTCGGACAGTCCCTGCACTACGCCGTCGTTATGCATCACGAGAGTCGTGTCGTGTCCGCCGATCCGCGGAATAGCTTCTGCCAAGGCTGCCGGCAAATTGAAGTTGCCACTCTCCCAGTTGCCAGGCAGGTTCTGCGCCCCCTTTTCGATCGAGCCGTCGCTCTTGATGACCCCCGGACACGCGATGCCGATGAAGGGAGCGAGCCTGAAACCTTCCTTACCCGCCTTGGCGATCAAATCGTTCAGCATCTTGACCAGGCGCTTCACTGCCTCGTGACGGCTCGGCTTGTCGTCGGCGTAATGCCAAAGATCAGACTTCCAGACGCTCGCTTTCGAAAGGTCCGGCGCCTTCTTGCTCCGCGTTTCGACAAGGCCGCAGCGGATGTTTGTGCCTCCGATGTCGATCGCAACGATACTATCGTAGCCGTCGAATATCCAGGAACGTGTAAGGTGCAGCGCGCCAATAAGGGGCAGCGTCATCCGGATCGAACTGAATGGGCCGCATCTCGACGTCGAATTTATCGGCTTTCAGGATGATCTCGGCGCGTGCGATGGCAAGTTCGCCAAGGCGGCTACCACGAAAGCCGCCGCCGACGACGATGCGCTCCGTCTTTTCCCAAGCCTTTGTCCTCAGGAAGCGGCGCGTCACATGAGCGAGCTCAGGCGCGAACTCCTCAATGGCGCTTTGCACAACGGCCGCCGCTTCGGCGTCATCGCCGACCAGTACGGCGTCAAGAGCCTTCTTGCTTATGTTCTCTGTGGGCTCTTTGCCGAAAGGATCTTCTCCCGATTTTCGCAGCGTCTTACGCCATTTCTCGAGAATGTCGCGGAAAGCGCCTTTGCTGGCGCGGTCTCCGACAAACCCGTCGTCATCCTTCAGTTGGATATTGAAGCTGTCGACCTCTACAGAGGGCAGGTGGGAAGCGCCGTGCGCGGCGATGCCCGCAGTCATGGTCGTCGTTACAGTCATACTGAACTCACAGCAAGCTCCACCGGGTCGCGTGCATCAACCATTATTGCCGGGCCCAGTTCCTAGCTCTCATCGTCGCGTTGAACAGCGCCTACCGGGCGTCCTGCGGCATGTCGCCGAGATGGGAGAAAGCGCGAGCGGTCGAGCACTGTTAGAAGGCCTCTGACTTGGAAGGCTTCCTAGCCGCACCACGAAATGGCGGGGCCGGCCTTTTGCGCCGATTGCGCCCGTCGTACGATGCGTGTCTTGCGCCGAACGAGCCACGCCACCACGGAGACGACATTCCAAGCCAAGCGATGCCGTGATGAAGGCGGCCCGGATGCTGCTCCCAACAACAAGCCAGAACACGATCGCAAAGCTCAACATGCCGACCGACCAGGCGCTACGGAACCACCGGGGTGGGAAGGATGTTCCCCTAAACGGAAAGAGATTGAGTAGGGATATTTCCGTGGCCAGGAGATCGAGAGGTCGTTCCGCCGAGCCTATGAAACTCGCGGCTTTGGCGGTGGCGGGTAACGGACATTGGCATACGGGCATCGCGCTGGCCATCGCTGCCATGCCGTGAGTCTCTTCGTCTTTGAGCGGCTGTTCGTGGTTGTAAAGCGGAAGCTTTTGCAGCTTCGATGGTTCGCAAGGATCTGGACGTTTGTAATCGTATGCCGATGCAGATTTCTGAAGCGGCTTCGAAATGTTTGGGGACGGGCGAGGTCGTCCCCAAAGGGCTGCGATTCCGGTTGGCGGAGTATATATCCGACATATCGCTCATTTGTCGGAGTTGGCGACATGGCTTCTCGACCACGGGATCTCGCCGAGCGATTGGCCAGGCGAAGATCGCAGTTGTCAGATGGCTTCGTGAGGGAGACGTTCTTGCTTCCGCGGCAGGAGGCCAGAGAGATGGCGCGCGCCTTTTTGAAGAAGTTTCCGAAAGCGGCCTACATGACCGAGGTCGAACGCTGGCGCGAGTTGCCGGGCGACGGCATAGAGTTCACAATGCGAAGGTTGCCTACGGCAGACTGAATTACGGCGCCGCTGCACCCCGAGCCCTCGAAGCATGGCGCTGCTGCGGCCTTTGCAGTATGCGAACGCCGTAAGGCGGCACGATGATCGCGCCATCGTCGCGCCGAGCGGCCGGCCCGCCACTCAAAGCGTCAATCGTGGCAGCGCGCCAGCCGGCCCGCAACACTTCGGCCGGCAAAGTGACAGTTGCGTCACCTGCGCCAAACTTCAGCAGAACGAGCACGTCGCCGTCGCCGTTTCCCTCCCTCCATGCTCGGGCGGACGTAGGCGAGTATTTGGCTGCTTGCTCCGATATCGAGCACACGCAATTGCCGAGAACGCAGGGCCGGCAGACGAGCGCGCAGAGCATTCAGACGAATGTACCGATCCCGCAATCCGTGCGGGTCCTCCCACACGATGGGGCCATGCGGCCGGTAAGCCTCGAAGTCCACTGCCACCTCGTCGCCCGAATAGAGGGCTGGCAGGCCCGGAAGGGTGAGCAGCATTGCGGCGGTGACGCAGATCCGCTCCTCTCCGTACCGCGTGATGAATCGTTTGCCGGTGTCGTTGTTATCGAGAAAGCGGAATGCCATTCCGGGATCGCTGCCCGCGCGAAGGTGCCAGCTATGGGTAAGAGCACGACGAACTAGACACGAATCGGTTTGCTGGGGAAGGACATCGATATCATCAAAATACACTCACCACCGCGACCTGACGATAACGCCTTCGTTTCCACGCAGATCAAGCGACTGGAAAATCCTTTCGCCGGTGCGATCCAGGAAGGTTGAGAGCTGGATGTCGCCGTCAAGACCGATGCTTTCGGCCAAGATCGACACCGGATCGGGTGCAAAATTCAAGACGACGACAACGGACAGACGCTCTGTGCGTCGCGCGTATATCAGAAGGTCCTTCTCCGCAGCGATCGGTTCGTAAGCGCCGTCTGTCAGCGCATGACTTTCGTGGCGGCATTCGATGAGAGCTTTGTAAAGATGCAGGATCGATGTTCTATCAGATTCCAGATTCGCTACGTTCTCGCGGGCGAAGTCATCCGCCATCGGCAACCAAGGTGCTGCGTTTGAAAAGCCGGCGTTCAAGGTGGCGTCCCATTGCATAGGGGTACGACAGCCGTCGCGTCCGACGCCGATACCGGGAACGTTCTTTTCGAAGGGGTCTCTGACTTGCCCAGGGGTTATAGCTAGTTGTTGCATGCCGATCTCGTCGCCATAATAAAGCGTCGGCGTTCCGCGCAGCGTCAGAAGCAGCATTGCTGCGACACGTGACTGCTGTTTTCCAATCCGGCTGGCGACCCGCGGCCGGTCGTGGTTGCCAAGCACCCAATTTGGCCACGCGCCATCAGGCAAAGCCCGCTCATATTCGAGGATGATCCGTTCGATTGCGCGTGCGTTCCAGGTCGCCGACAAGAGTGAGAAGTTGAAAGGCATATGCGCGCCAAGAAGATCCTTGCCGTAATACGAAACCAGCCTCTCGATCGGTAGATAAATCTCTCCGATCAGAACGCGATTATCGAACTCGTCCACGACGCCGCGCATTTCTGCGACGACCGAGTGAATCTCGGGTCGATCGGTCGTGTAGATCGGTAGCAGCGTTTCATTTGGTGGCCGGCCCTCTCGGAAATCAGGATTGGGGGGATTGTCGCGAAATCGATCATCCTTGATCAGGTGCCAGATCACGTCGACGCGAAAGCCGTCGATGCCCCTGCGCAACCAGAACCGCATCACATCGTAGATCGCCCGTCGAACATCCGGGTTGCGCCAGTTCAGGTCCGGCTGTTGAGCGAGAAAGGCGTGATAATATATTGTCCGGTAATGCCGTCGTATTCCCAAGCGCTGCCGCCGAACTCCGATAACCAGTTATTCGGCGGATCATTGCCGGGCGTACCATCGCGCCAGATGTACCAGTCGCGCTTGGCGCTTTTGCGCGACTTTCGGCTTTCGACGAACCAGGGATGCTGATTGGACGTATGGTTCGGAACCAGGTCGAGAATCAATTTCAGGCCGGCCTGGTGAGTAGCTTCGATCAGGGCATCGAGATCCGCGATCGTGCCGAAAAGTGGATCTACACCTGTGTAGTCGGAGATGTCGTAGCCGAAGTCAGCCATCGGTGATGGGAATATCGGCGATAGCCAGATCGCATCGATCCCAAGCTTCTTCAGGTAAGGCAATCGGTTGATGATACCCCTGAGATCGCCGATGCCGTCGGCATTGGTGTCCTGAAATGAGCGCGGATAGATTTGGTAAAAGATGCCTCGCCGCCACCAGAGATCGTCAGCCGCCGCCATTGGAGCCTCATTTAGATGTCGGCGTATCCGTACCGTCGCGCTCGTCTCGCATCTCCTGTCAAACGGACGGACCCAAAGTCCTGCCCTTCGAATTCGTGTCAATGTCGCTACGCTTCAGGAGATAGTCGAGACCGCCGACGCGGTACCATCGGTAGCCGTAGCCTTCGATCAGAAGCTCGTGTCGGTCGCGATCGTCGGGCCTGCTATGGTCTTCGGTGAGCAGATTGATCAGAAGTTTGCCGGCTTCGGCGGGGAGACCAACCCGGAACGAAATCTCCTTAGGCTGCTCATCCAGATTGTGGACGAAGAGCACCGAATTATTTCGCCAGTCGTAACGAACGATCAGGATCGCCGGATCGCTCGTGGCGATGATCTTGAAGTCACCCCAACCAACCTCAGGGAGCTCCTTGCGCATGCGGATGATCCGTTCCGTCCAGTTCAGCATCGACGCGGGGTCGCGGCGTTGCTGGGCGGCATTGACGTGCTCGTAGCCGTACGGCCCCTCGTTGATAACGGGCACGGCGGGTTTGTTGGCGCTCGTGAAGCCGCCATGCGGCTCGGTCGACCACTGCATAGGGGTGCGGGCGCAATTGCGCTCGGGCAGGCGCAGATCGTCGCCCATCGAGATCTCGTCGCCATAACGAATCAC
>Ga0070735_10003752_pt1 | contig 13167 bp, 12 predicted proteins | sample Coa_R1_FD_66443 | JGI IMG/M metagenome (GOLD analysis project Ga0070735, IMG submission 66443) | Surface soil microbial communities from Centralia Pennsylvania, which are recovering from an underground coalmine fire - Coalmine... | ecosystem: Environmental > Terrestrial > Soil > Unclassified ...
CCCGATCAGCCCTGCTCCGAGGTAGATCCCCATATACTTTGCGCTGCCGTACAGGCGCTCCGCGAGCGTACCCACGGCAAAGAGCGACATCATGTTGAACAGAATGTGGGCGACGCTGGCATGCAGAAACATGGACGCGAAGAGCCGCCACCACTGTCCGCGTTCAACGAGAACGGGCGAGAGAGCACCGAAGTCGCGGAGCGTCGACTCACTGTTGATGTTGTTGGCGTACATCAATGCGAAGATGGCAACGTTCACGACGATGAGCGCATAGGTGACGACCGGCTGCCGGCCCTGAATGAGCTGGAAGAATGCCTGCTGGCGGGAGATCGAGGCGCGCTGCATGGCGGTGGCTTCGTCGTGCGACAGAACGCCAGGGGAGCTCCAGGCGCGCTGCAAGGCCTCGGCCTCGGCAGGTCTCCGAAACCCGGGCGTGTGAACGTGCCGGTCGTCAAGGTCGGCAACCCACGTGGCCGGTCGCAAGCCCTGGTAAAACGTGGATGGAGTGACACGGACGAGCGAGCGCCTCGCTCCCTCGGAATCTGCACCGGATACCGCCACGACGGTGACAAGATGTACCGGTACGCCCCGCAGGATCCCGCTCCCGGACAGAGCCCGTGCCAGCCCGTCCTCCATCCGTCGCACTTCGTCGGGCTGCTGCCGGCTCGTGAATGCGTAGATCGTGCCCGCACCCGGCGCGTTGTGGAGCAGGAGCAGGTCCCATGCCGCATCGTGTGGACTGCCTCCGGCCAGCGGTGGGAGGTCCAGAGGCTGCGCGCCCTCGGCATCGAGAACGGCCTGGGAGCGACGCAGGAGCTCCTCGTAGTCCATCGACGTGAGAATCACGCGAGGGCGTCCAGCCGGTCCTGGAGGCGCCGCACTCGCTCCACGAGGGTGCGGGCCCGCTCGCGCTCCCGCTCAACGATGTGAGCAGGCGCACGCTCCAGGAATGAATGATCGCCAAGCCGCTTTTCCGCTGTGGCGCATGCCGATTCCGCGGCTTGCAGCTCTCGCGTCAGGCGCTGCCGCTCCGAGGCTACGTCGGTTAGCTCTTGCAGGGGAAGGTACAACGTGGCGTCGGCGACGAGAATCGTCACCGCGTCGACCGGCTTCTGCGGCATGACCTCGTAGACGGTAAGCGGCTCGAGCCGGGCCAGCCGGCTGATCACGTTAAAGTCGCCGCGCAGCGCCTGCATGGACGGACCCGCCGAGATCTGCGCCGCGAGGTAGCGCCCTGGATCCACCCGGTACTCCGACCGGATCGCGCGGACCTTGCGGATAGCGTCCATTATGAGCGCCATGTCACCTTCTGCTGATAGGTCACGCGCGTCGGCGCGCGGCCATGGAGCGACCATGATGCTCTCAGGGGGGGCGGTCTGCCAGCCCGAAAGCACCAGCCCGGCCGGCCACGCGATCTGGCGTAGCTGCTGCCAGATTTCCTCGGTGACAAACGGCATGTAGGGATGCAGGAGGCGCAGCGACCGTTCAAGCACCGACCACAGGACTGCCGCCGCCGTGCGGCGACCTGCCATGTTGTTCCCGTCGTAGAGCCGAATCTTAGCGATCTCGAGGTACCAATCGGCCAGCTCGCTCCAGACGAAATCGTGCAGGTCCTGCCCCGCCCCTGACAGCTCGAATCGCTCCAGGTCGGCGGTTGCCTGCTCGGTGACGGCGGCGAGTCGGCTCAGGATCCAGCGATCGGCTCGTGTCAGCTGGAGCTCACCGTCTTCCAGTCCTGACCGGGCAGCCACCGTTGCGCGTCCCAGGTTCCAGAGCTTGTTGGCGAAGTTTCGCGCGAGTTCGACACGGTCCGGCGAGAAGCGAATCTCCTGCTGATGTGTGCTCCCCGATGTCAGCAGTCCAAAACGGAGGGCATCGGCCCCGTACCTCTCGACGAGCTCGAGTGGATCGACTCCCGTGCCCAGCGATTTACTCATGCGCTGGCCGCGCTCATTGAGGATCGTCGGATTGATCAGCGTCACCGGAAACGGCACGTCGCCCATGAATTTGACCCCGGTCATAATCATGCGCGCGATCCAGAGGTACAGAATCTGGCTCGAGGTGTTCATGAACGACGTGGGATAGAACGATCCGAGGTCATCGGTCTGCTCCGGCCAGCCGAGTGTGGCGAACGGCCATAGCGCGGAACTGAACCAGGTGTCGAGCACGTCGGGGTCCTGTCGCACTATGGGCGCGCCGCACCGATCGCAGGTTTCCGGCTGCTCCTTCGCGGCCACTGTGTGCTCGTTGGCACAGTAGTAAACCGGTATGCGGTGACCCCACCAGAGTTGTCGGGACAGAGTCCATGGGCGGATGCTCTCCATCCAGGCGAGATACACCTCGCTCCACCGATCGGGAACGAATCGAACCCTACCAACGCGCACAACCTCAATGGCAGGACGAGCCAGGTCCTCCATTCGCATGAACCACTGTTCGGAAAGCAGCGGCTCGAGTACGGTCCCGCACCTCTCGCACGTCGGGACACTGTGACGATGAGCCTCGGTGCGTACCAGATACCCGCCGGCTCGTAAGTCTCGCAGTACGTGTTCACGGGCTTCCGCGGCGGTCTCACCCGCGTATGGACCGCCAATGTCAGTGATGTTCGCCGACTGGTCAATGGCGATCGGCTTCGGGAGATCGTGCCGCACGCCAACCTCGTAGTCGTCGAAATCGTGCGCGGGAGTGATCTTGACGGCGCCTGTCCCAAAATTCATGTCCACCATGGCATCGGCGATGATCGGCAGCTCGCGATCGAGCAGCGGCAGACGGGCGGTCCTTCCGACGAGGTCTCGATACCGCTCGTCCTCGGGATTGACTGCCACGGCAACATCGCCGAGGATCGTTTCGGGTCTCACGGTGGCGACCACGATGTCCCCTGATGCGTCTGCAAACGGATACCGGATGTAGTAGAGCGTGTCATCTCGCTCTACCGGGTCGACTTCTATGTCGGAGATCGCCGACTGGCAGCGGACACACCAGTTGATGACCCGCCAGCCCCGGTAGATCTGACCCTCATCGAAAAGGCGAATAAAGAATTCCAGTACGGCGTCGGCATAACCGGGGTCCATGGTGAAGCGCTCGCGGCTCCAGTCGAACGCGCATCCCATTGCCCGAAACTGTTCGCGAATGCTTGCCGCGTACTTCTCCTTCCACTGCCATACTCGTTCGACAAAGCGCTCGCGGCCGAGATCCTGGCGCGACAGCCCTTCCTTTGCAAGCTGTTTCTCGACGACGTTTTGCGTGGCAATCCCGGCGTGATCGGTACCAGGCAGGATCAGCGTATTGAAGCCCTGCATGCGCTTAAAGCGCCCGATCACATCCTCGATTCCATAGGTCAGAGCGTGACCCATGTGAAGCTCCCCGGTCACGTTGGGCGGAGGAATCGTGATGACGAACGGAGGCGCACTCGAGCCCGGGTCGGGACGAAACAGACCCGCGGCCTCCCACCTCTCGTACCACGAACGTTCGACCTCGCGCGGCTCGTAGCGCGACGTCATCTCACCGCGGGGCGACGTCTCTGCTGCCAACTCGAATGCCTCAATAAAAAGTCCCCTGCTGCGCCACCGGCAACAGGGGCCATGCGACCGTCAAAGCACGCCACATGATACGCAGGAAATGACGCTCCTGTCAATCAACGCGGGCCACCCGTGGGCCCAGGGCGAGCCGGATGTCCTCCACCGCGATCCCTCCCTGGCGTATCAGGCGCCACGCGTCATTTCCGACCTGGACAACCGTGGATGCCGGGCCACCTGCCACGGACGCGTCCGCTTCCAGCACCAGATCCACGTCTGGCAGTGTTGTCGCCGCCTCCTGGGCGGTGAGAGCCGGCGCGGCACCCGACGGATTCGCACTCGTACCGACGATCGGCTCGCCCAGCGACTCGAGGAGCTGCAGGGCGTACACGTTCGCCGGAACGCGCACGCCGATGGTCGGCCCGCCGCCGGTGATGACCCGCGGGACGGTCGGACTGGCGGGCAGCACCAGCGTGAGCGCGCCGGGCCAGAACGCCTGGATCAGTTTCCAGGCATTGCGCGGTACGTCCGAAACAACCATGCTCAGGTCCGCGCCCGAGCCGAGCAATACCGGAACGCGGGCTTCGGGCTCTCGGCCCTTGATTCGGTACACGCGCGCCACAGCCTCCTCGTCGAACACGCGTGCCGCTAGGCCGTACACGGTATCGGTCGGCACCACCACGACCTTGCTCTCCCGAAGCAGCGCGGCGGCGCGAAGGATATTCGCTGGGTCGGCGGCGGACGCAACGCGATCATTCACCATGCAGGGAATCCTTCGCTGTCTTCGCCGGGTACTCGGGGCGTTCGATCGGCCACAGCCGGACTATCCGGTCGTGTCCGGCGTAGTCTTGCTCCACCGCGGAGTCCCAACCGGGCAGGAGGGAAGAGACGAGAGCCCGAACGCCCGTCGACTGCCTGGGGTCGATCTCGACGAAGACCGGGACGACGATGCCGAGAGCTCCTATCTGGCGAAGCAATGCTCCGTAAACTTCGAGGCCGCTGACTCCGCCGTGCAACGCGCCCCCGGGCTCGTACCGAACATCGCGGTCCAGCTGTTCCATCATCTCATCGGAAAGATACGGCAAATTGGCGACGATGAGCTGCGGCTCGCTGGTCACCGGCTCGAGTAAGGATCCGTGCAGAAAGGAGATTTGTTCGGCAACGCCGGAGCGCTCCGCGTTCTCCTTCGCCATGGCGAGCGCATCGGCGCTCGCGTCAACGGCGTCGACCCTCATATCGGGAAGTGCCGCTGCCATCGCGATCGCGATGGCGCCGGAACCGGTGCCCACGTCGACAGCGCGCCCGGCTCCCATCTGCCGGGCAGCGGCTATCGCCTTCTCGGTCAGTAGCTCGGTTTCGGGTCGCGGGATGAGGACGCGCGGATCGACGTTGAGCCTCAGGCCGAACCACTCGACGAAACCCCGCAGATAGGCGACCGGTTCGCCGCGGGCGCGCCTCGACACCAAATCCTCGAACCTCGCAAGAGCATCGCGGGGAACTCGGTCCTCCGCGTGGGCTATCAGCCAGGCGCGATCCCGTCCCAACACATGAGCCAGCAGGACCTCCACGTCGAGGGTCGGTGTGCGGCTGAGACCCAGCCTGCTCCGGCCGCTCCGCAGGGCATCTGCCACCGAGCTCTCGGGCCCCGTCGCGACAACACGGGATGCCATCAGCTGGATCCTCCGCGCGCGTCGCCGCTCGGCCGGGTGAGCGGCCACACCGTCACGGTTACTCCGATTCGGTGGTCTCGTGCATGGCGAGCTGCTCGAGGATGGGCTCGATGTGGCCGCCGAGAACCGAGGGCAGGTTGTGCATCGTGAAGTTGATACGGTGGTCGGTGACCCGGTCCTGCGGGTAGTTGTAGGTCCGGATCTTCTCACTTCGGTCCCCGCTTTGCACCATCGAGCGTCGTGTCTGGCCGAGCTCGCGCATGCGCCGCTCCTCCTCCTGCTCGAACAACCGGGATCGCAGCACTGCGAGGGCACTGGCTCGGTTCTGAATCTGCGACCGTTCGTTTTGACACGTGACGACCAGGCCAGTCGGCAGGTGCGTGATTCGCACGGCGCTGTCGGTGGTATTGACTCCCTGTCCGCCGTGGCCGGACGAGCGATACACGTCGATGCGAAGATCCTCGGGTCGAATTTCGACATCCACGTCTTCCGCTTCAGGAAGGACTATCACCGACGCGGTCGACGTGTGAATCCGGCCGCTTGACTCGGTCACAGGTACCCGCTGTACGCGGTGCACGCCACTCTCGAATTTGAGCTTGCCGTACGCGCCGTCACCCTGAACCTCGACGATCGCCTCTTTCACACCGCCGATGCCGATCTCATTGAGATCGAGGACCTGCACCCGCCACCTCTGTTCCTCGGCGTAGAGGGTGTACATGCGAAGCAGCTCCCGGGCGAAGAGGGCCGCCTCATCGCCGCCGGCGCTCGCCCGAATCTCGACAATGGCGTTCTTCCGATCGTTCGGGTCGCGCGGCGTCAGCTCCATCCGCAACTGGTCCAGCAGCCCGTCACGCTCTGCCTCCAGCTCCCGAAGCATGTCGCGCGCCAGCGCTCGAAGCTCCTCATCCGCGCCGTTGTTCAGCTCGCTCCGCGCGGCATCGATTCCCTGCTCGGTGCCTTTGAGGCTCCGGTACAGCGACACGACGTGCTCGAGCTCGGAATGTTCGCGCGCGTACGATTGCAGGCGTTGAATGTCGGACATGAGCTCGGGATCGGCCATAAGGCGCTCCAGTTCCTCGTAGCGGGATTCGAGCTCGGCGAGGCGCTCTATCACGACACCCTCGTTAGGTGGCTACCTGTGCGCGGCGGTACACCGGATCTACCCCGGCAATCGCCGCCGACTCCACTCCATCCGCCAGCAGGACGGGCCGCAAGGCGGCAATAGCCACTTCGACCTGATCGTCAGATGGCTCTCGGGTGGTCAGGCGTTGCAGCCAGAGCCCGGGCTGAAGCAAGAAGCGGACGATTGAAACCCGGTAGAATGCCGCCCCTACTCGCAGTAGCTCGTAGCTCAGTGCCGCAATCAGCGGAACCAGCACGATCCGCTCCACAATACCGACCAGAATTGGGGGATGGCCCAGCAGACCGAAGACGAAGATCGAGATGACAACGACCCAGAGCAGGAAAGCAGTCCCGCAGCGCACATGGATGGTGCTGAAGCGCTGCACCGACGGCACAGTTAGCTCGGCGCCGTGCTCGTACGCATTGACCGTCTTGTGTTCCGCGCCGTGGTACTGGAAGACACGATTCATCTGGCGGAGTCGGCCGATGAGCGCCAGGTACAGAATGAACAGCGCGAGACGCACGGCACCCTCCAGCACCGTCGCCCACACGGAGCCATGAACGGCTGCGCTCCCGGCCCTCGCCAGGAGCAGCGGGAGTACGAAGAAAACGCCGATCGCGAAGGTCATCGAAACGGCCAGCATGCCGCCAACCACCGACCGCGGAATCTCCTGGCTCTCCTCGAGGCGAGCATGGATGCGCGCCGAGAAGAGCATCATCCGCGTGCCGAGGATGAGCATCTCCCAGAGAGCTACGAGTCCACGCGCGAGTGGTAGGCGGGCGAGCCTACCTCGGTAAAGGGTCGCGGGCAAGGTCTCAGTATGCTCGAGCAGCGAGCCGTCGGCGCGGCGCACGACGACAGTCGCCTGGCGCCGGCCACGCATCATCACGCCCTCGATGACCGCCTGGCCACCGTAGTAGAACGGTTTCATTCGCCTATAGTACCCGTACGCCGGCACTCAGGGAAGGAGCGGGGACCGCGTGAGAGAACTTCGGCCCCATGGTCAGGAGAGCTAGAAGTCGCCTGACAACTTCCTACTTGTCGATGTTGAAACGCTTCCGGAAGCGCTCGACCTGGCCGGCGGAGTCCACGATACGCTGGGTGCCCGTGTAGAAAGGGTGGCAATTCGAGCAAACGTCTACCCTGAGCACGCTCTTGGTCGAGCGCGTCTTGAACGAGTTGCCACAAGAGCAATGGACGGTGGCCTCGTCGTAATCCGGATGGATTCCCTGTTTCAATTCCTGGTACCTCTGGTGTTCTGGTTTAGGCAGGTTTCTTGATCTGGCTCGCCAGCAGTCGTATCTGCTTCACCAGACCCGGCAGCTGCTTCATCACGGTCAGACCGAGAGCTGCCGTCTGCAGCCGGTCGCGCTGGTCCGGCTGGACTGGGCGCTTCTTGAGAAAGTGGGCAATCTGTAGTAAAAGGTTCACGGCGATACTCGCGGCCGTGAGGGCGCTGGCGATGATAGTGAGCGTGCGTATGATTGACGAGTCGGTCGGTCGCGGCTCTCCCGGGATCGAGACGTCCCCGATGGCGTTTGAGTCGCTCATTCACTCCTCCAGACAACAAAGCCGGGAGCGTCGGCCCCCGGTTTCGGCACTCGATTCGCCCACAAACTACCGTAATTGTATTCATATTCCCTAGGATTGGTCAAGGAGCGAAGACAGTTAGCGCTCAACCTCGAATCGTCCTTGCGGTCACCGGAAGCATCGCAGCGTTCAAGGCCGCTGCGCTTGCCAGCGAGATGGCGAAGCGAGGGTGGGACGTGCGAGCGATCTTGACGCGGTCCGCCGCACGATTCGTGGCGCCTCTGACGTTCGAGGCCCTAACCGGCCACCCGGTCGGAACCGAGGTGTGGGACGAGCAGCCGGGAACCTCCCGAATGGGGCACCTGGAGTTGGCGCACTGGGCGGGCGTGCTGGTCGTCGCGCCCGCCACCGCCGTCGCTATCGCGCGCCTGGCGCTCGGTCTGGCGGACGACCTCCTCGGCGCCGTTGCCCTGTCGACCCGCGCGCCCATAGTCCTCGCGCCGGCAATGGAAAGTGCGATGTTCACGCATCCTGCCACGCAGCGCCACCTGGCAACTCTGGTGGAGCGAGGCGCCCGGATCGTGGGCCCGGAGCGCGGCCGGCTGGCGTCCGGCTCAGAGGGTATCGGACGCATGGCAGAGCCCGCGAGCATCCTTGATGCGGTGGCGAGCACGGTGGTTAGAAGATCGGACATGACCGGGATGCGGGTGCTCGTCACAGCGGGACCGACTCGTGAAGCGATAGATCCGGTTCGCTATATCGGCAACCGGAGCTCGGGACGGATGGGTTGGGCGATCGCGAACGCCGCCTCGCGGCGAGGTGCTGACGTGTGCTTGATCGCGGGACCGAACGAGCTTACCGACCCGTCCGGCGTGCGCGTCCTCCGGGTCGAATCGGCAGCGGAAATGCTCCGAAGTGTCCTCGATCACGTCGGCGAAGCGGACGCGGTCGTGATGTCGGCGGCCGTGGCAGACTTCCGGCCATCGAGATTCAGCGACGCGAAAGTCAAGCGCGAGGGACAGGTGTCGCTCGATCTGGTACCGACCGAGGACATTGCCGCGGCGGCGAAGGCGGCAGCGCCCGAAGCCATTCATATTGGGTTTGCGCTCGAGACCGAGGACCTGATCGCCCGGGCCCAGGAAAAGCGCAGGCGGAAAGGCCAGGATCTCGTGGTCGGAAATTCCATCTCGGACGAGTTCAGCCCGTTCGGCGCAGACCGCAATCGCGTTGTCTTCGTCTCGGAGGAAGAGGTACGTGAGCTGCCCGAGCTACCAAAGGAGAAGATCGCCGACCTGCTCTGGGATGAAGTCGTGAAACGTGCTCGGCGCTAGGGCGGGCAACTGTCATCGCTCCGTCCGCCAGGAGGTGAACCGCTGCGGGCGCGCGTCCGGGACGCGGCCGTGATACGCAGATCGCATCTGGCGCGAGTGCTCATTCTCCTCTCCTGCGCCTCGGCGATCGGAATCGTGAGCGCGCAGTCCCGTTCCGGTCACTTCGCAGACTCCAACCTATCCTTTGACTACCCGGCCGAGTGGAGTCTGTACCCTTACTCCGGCGTCACGCTGCCGCATCGCAGCGTCGCCGCGTGCCTCAGCACCCGCCCTCTGCGCGACGCATGCGTCAGCTTCTCGCCGTACCGACATCTGCCCAGGGACAGCATGCGCCTGGCCCTGGCGTTCTTCTCCAGTGACCCGGCACCGCGACAGTCATCCTTGATACCTGATCTGACGGTCGGCGGATACCACGTATCTATCGCCCGGGGCATTTCGGACTTCGGCGCCTGCATCGGGATCGGCGCTGCGACTCGGCTGGTCGTCACGGTGGACCTCCGATCGCGCCACGCGTGGTTCCAGCTGGCTGCGGGAATCTGTGGCCCCAACGTCGGTTCGCGCGAAGCGCAAGTTATGCAGCTCTTGAAAACAGTTCGGTTCGGTTAGGGCGCGGCCTCAGCCGGAATCAATCCACGAACACGGCGCCTGCCAGCCGGCCGCCTGCTCTCTCTACCGCGTCGCGGGCAGCCTCGAGGTCTGATCGCAACGTCTTCGCCCGGTAGCCGACCAAGACCACCACATCGACCGCCCGGCATAGGAGGAGGGTCTCCGGGCTGTCGAGGATCGACCCGCCGGCCACGACGGTGTAGCCACCACCCGCGTGGAGGGCTGCGCGCGCCCGCTCGGTCTCGCGCAGCTCCTTCATGTCAATTTGCAGTTCCGTCAGCTCTGCATCCGGCAAACCGGACAGGCGCGATGGCGCGCTTCCGTATCGGGAGTCGTCAGATCCTGGTACGCGAGCCAGGCGTCCGGCGAAACCGGCTTGAGCCGCGGCCGCCGCCACCTCGCGAGCCAGAGGCTCGACCGTCCCTTCAGGCTGCGCCCGCGCCAGGAGCACTGACCGCGCCTCGGGCGCCAGAATCTGGAGCCTCGCCAGCAGCATCGGAGCACCGGTCGACTTCGCCACGACGGAGGATAGTACTACTCAGTGCAGCGTGGCGAGTACCGGCACGCCGAGCGTGCGTTCGAGGTCACGCTTGTCGCGGACCCGTGGATCCAGCGCGTCCCACATCAGGCCCAGTCCGATGGCCAGGAGCACGCCGAGAATGACCCGCAAACCAAAGTTCAACAGGGCGTGGGAGCTCGACGCCGGGCCCACCGAGGCGTCGGAGATGACATTCACGAACGTGCGCTTTGCCATGGCTTTACCCACAAACAGGGCTCGGTCCGACGTCATCGCAGTGCCGAGTACCTGGGCGGCAGCCAGGGCCGACGTTGAATATGCATTCGACACACAGAGGTGAAGAGTTCGATCCAGTCTCGATGCGCTCACCGCCCCATCGATATCCGACGGCGAGGTGTTCGGCAGATGACGCGGAGCGAGCCGTGCGCTCACGTACGCCGCGACGTGCTGAGACTGAGCCACATCATTGATGTCGTCGCCGAAGAAGTTCGCCGCCGACTCCCCGGCAAGTAATTGCGCCGTTGCATTCGTGTCCGCCGCACTGACCATGCCGGGCGCCGTAACGTCAGCCACGTACAGCGTCGTGCAAGCCTGGAAACCGGCTGCATTATGCGCCTTCCGGTAGAGGTAGCCGCTGACCAGTACGTCGAGGGCGATGATCGCGACGAGAATGGGCCAGCGCCGGCGCAGGATCGCGATGTACGGAGCGAGACCCACCATCAGTACGCGCCCTTTCTGCCCAGTACCGCGAGAACCGTACGCAACATGATCCGAATGTCAAGCGAAATTGACCAATTGTCCACGTAGTAGATGTCCATCAGAAGCATTTCGTCGAACGGCAGATCGCTCCGCCCACTTACCTGCCAGACGCCGGTCATGCCAGGCTTCACTTCCAGCCGGCGACGATGCCAGTCGTCATAGGCGTCGACTTCCTGCGGCAGCGCGGGCCTCGGCCCTACGATGCTCATGTCTCCGCGCAGGACGTTCCAGAAGTTGGGCAGCTCGTCCACGGACCAGCGTCGGATGCGTCTTCCGACCTTCGTGCGGCGGGGATCGGCGCGAATCTTGAATACCGGGCCGTCCATTTCATTGAGCTTGGCGAGAGATGGACGCATGGACTCGGCATCCACCGCCATGGAGCGGAGCTTAACGCAGCGGAACCGCTTCCCGCTCAGACCCACTCGTTCCTGCAACACGAAGGCCGGCCCGGGTGATTCGAGTCGGATCAGCAGGCCCACGACAAGAACAATCGGGAGAGTGGCCAGCAGTCCCAAGGTGGCCACGACAATGTCCATGGCCCGCTTTACAGCGCGGGAAAACGGCCTCAGAGCGCTCTCGCGGACGTCGAGGAGCGGGACCCCGGCGATACCGTCGACATTCACCCGGCTGAGGCTCATCTCGAAGAGATCGGGAATGAGCTTCAGGCCGATGCCGTGGTGCTCGCAGAGCTGCAAAATGGTCAGCACCTGGTCGTGTTCGGAAGCAGGGAGCGCTACGACTACCTCGTCGACACTCCCGGAATCCAGGAGGTGTGGGACATCGGCCACGCTGCCGAGAGCGGGAAAACGGCCAAAATCACGTTGCTGGCCGGCGCCGTCCTCGTAAACGAAGCCGGCGGGCTGGTAGCCGAGATCCCGCCGACTCATCATGCTCTGCATGACCATCTTTCCGATATCACTGCCACCCACAACCAGAACCCGGCTCACGCCCCATCCCTTACGGTGGAGCCAACCCTGAACGCCTCGGAAAACGACGCGCCCCGACGTGAGGGCAACGATCGACAGGAGCCACACGTAGGCGATCACAGCACGTGAGTACTCCCAGCTGTGGAGAAGGGCGCTGATGACGACCACAATCGACACTGCGATCGTGACGGTGCTGAACATGGTCGACACCTCATCGACGGTGTCCCGGCTCAGGCGGAATCGGTAAGCGCCTTTGAGCAAGAGCACGAGGATAGTTACGACGAGAAGAATCAGTCCGACCGGCTGGTAATCCGCGAACGACACCTGACTTTGAATAGCCGGGCCGATCTTGAGCGTGTACCTGATCCAGTAGGCAAGTGCGAACGAGCCATATGTCAACCCGCCGTCCCAGAGCGCCAGGAGAACCGGGAGATATCGCAGGTGGCTCCGCGTCCGGCGCGACGCTTCCGTCCCGGCGTTCCTTCGGGCGCGTTCAATCATGATCGAGGTCCGCCGGCCGCTTCCTCATACACCCGCAAGGTTGCGGCAGCCGTACGCTCCCAGGAGAAGAGAGCCGCGCGTTTAAGTCCAGCGCGCATCAACCGGGTACGTTCCGCGTCGTCCTGCAGCGCTTTTGCCAGGGCCACCCGCAGCGCCTCCTCGGAGCCCGGTTCAACCGAAATACACGCGTCCGCCGCCAGCTCCAGCAGCGAGCTCGAAGCCGAGGTGATCGTGGGAACGCCACACGCCATGGCCTCCAGCACAGGTAGACCGAAGCCCTCATAGGCTGAAGGGTAGACGAAAAGATCGGCGCAATTATACCAGCCAGGCAAATCCTCATCCGGGACGAAGCCCTGGAACACCACGTCTGCCTCAGCCCCCAGGTCACGCACCAGCTCGGCAAGATGCTGCCTGGCCCAGCCGGAACCGCCCGCCAGCACCAGCGCATGAGGTATCCCTATCGATTTCCGCAGAGCGGCGTAGGCTCGAATCAGGACGTCAAGGTTCTTGCGCGGCTCGAGCGTGCCGACATGCAGGATGTACGGCCGGCCGGCGAGAACCCGAGTCTTGAACGTGTCTCGGTCCGGTTTCGAGAGAACGCGGAAGGCACCGTCCACGCCTTGATACACGACCCTGATCTTCTCCTCGGGCACGCCCAGCAGGCGAACAAGATCGCTCCGGGTGCTGTTCGA
>Ga0070735_10003753_pt1 | contig 13163 bp, 8 predicted proteins | sample Coa_R1_FD_66443 | JGI IMG/M metagenome (GOLD analysis project Ga0070735, IMG submission 66443) | Surface soil microbial communities from Centralia Pennsylvania, which are recovering from an underground coalmine fire - Coalmine... | ecosystem: Environmental > Terrestrial > Soil > Unclassified ...
CGACGCCAGACGATCCCACCGTGCTCGCCATGATGTACGGCCCTATGGTTCTCGCTGGCGTCATGGGCGACACCAGCGATCTGCCCGACGGAGCCGTTTATGGCCCGCAGGGGCCGCGTCCTCCTCGCCCGGCGAACATGCCTCCGCCGGTTCCGGGCCAGCGCCGTGCTCGTGTTCCGGATAGCCCGCCGCCGGCGATCAAGGCCAGCATCAGCGCGCCTACGGCCTGGGCCAAGCTGGTTCCCGGCGATTCGCTCTCGTTCAAGACAGTGGGCGAGCCGGATTCGGTGCAGCTCGTGCCGTTCTACAAGATCTTCCGCGAGCGCTACACGACCTACTGGAAGGTGACCACCTCATAGAAATCATCTGAGTCGGCATCATCGCAAAAACCTGCCAAGGAAAATTAAGTGGCTACCACGCTGTCGACCTCGAGATTGATGGGATACCTGGCCGAGAGCGCCACTCAGGTCAAGCTTCTCGCCACGCCTTAAGCGCACCTCCGAGATACGCGACCGATGTCATTCCAGCGATCGCAGACAACGCGCAGGGTAGCGCTATTTCACAGACGCTCACGAACTGAGTAGGGCGGCTGTGAGTTGCGTCTCTTCCGACGCGCCTGCGTGGAATCTTCCTTCCATGCGGTTGTGCCACCACGGACTAAGTGGTACTCCTCAAGCGAGTAGCCGAGCGCCCCACGGCAAGTGGTATTGGCGCCCTGGCATCTGCGATCAACTATACGGAAGTCGCCAGGGAATCCGTTGGCGCCAGTCGGTGACATGCCGAATAAATACGACTTCGCTTTGCTCGGATACGTTGTTATGCCCGACACATCCGTTTGTACAACTCTTGCTGAAGCTCAATATATGATTTCGGCGTACACTTAATGTATATGCCGCGATCTAAGAATAGCTTTGCTGGTTGTGTGCTTCTGTTCGGCAGTCTGGTTCTGCTGCGGCCGACGGCTCTCCCCAACTTCAATCAAAGCGCCCCGCACATGCAGACCCCAGTTACAACGACAGAGACAGCGCAGGACGAAAACTCGCAACGTGTCCGTGTCGCCGTAGGGGAATATCAAATTCTACAAGGAGCCGATGCCGGTGGAATCGGCTCGTACGCTCCAGGGGTGTATAACTTCCGGGAATCGTGGACGCTTTGGCGATTAGCGAATGGCAGCTTTGACGTAGAAGGCGAAAGAGAATACGAATCGCCAAAAGACGAGCTGCACAGCAATCGATTTTCGGTTCATCTTTCGCCGGATTTCCACACGCTGGGCGTGAAGGAATTTAGAAAGCTCCGCTGGAAGCCGGATTCCGGGCCGCTCAGTTGCGAATTTCAACCGGCGGAAATGATTTGTACTTCCAGCGCAAAAGATCCAAGCCAATCTATCGACCTAAACGTGCCGATGAAGGACGCGTATGGTTTCCTGTGGCCGATTTCCGCGTTTTCGTTAAGCAACATCACGCGTCGCGCCGCGAAAATCCACGACAAATCAACTCCTGTCCAACTGGTGACCGTTGAAGAGCCAAGTCCACGGAACCCGGTGTTTGTGTCCACACTGGATGGGAATCTAAAATACCTTGCAGAAGAGGACATCACTCTGGCGGGTAAGAAATGGCGCGCGGACAAATTCGAATTGAAAGTCCCGCTGCATCCTGCGTTCATCATCTGGACGTCGCCCGAAGGCTTGTTGCTGCGGTTTGCTCCTGAGAACAAGAGCACGAAAGCGGCAGAGGGTTTGCAGTTAGTTCACTTCCAGCAAGAGGCGCACTTCTGAAGCTGTAAGCGTTTCATATCAGCGCAGATCCTGCATTTTATTCCAGACATTACATTACGTTTGCGCGTCACCAGCCGATGTGATGGTGGTCACGGTGAGCGAATCTCCGCCTTGCGAGACTCTGTCTGTGGACATGCAATTCTTGGTGGGATCACAGAGGCTTCAAATGAGTTGTAGCTGAGAGGCGCAAAATGAAAATCCTGCTGGCAATCGATTCGTCGAGTGCATCACAAAATGTGATCGCCGAAGCGGCGACTCGCCCATGGCCCTCTGGAACGAGATTTTGCGTTCTCCATATCGTAGATGTTTTGGGCATCGGGCGGTCGTTGGCGATGATCGATGAAGAAAAACGCTACGGGCAAACTCTCGTCGCAGCAGCGGCTGAAAAGTTGATTCGCGCCGGACGCGAAACAAGCCCGGACATTTTGGTTGGCTTCCCGCGAAAGGCCGTCGTGCAATACGCCAAGGAATGGGGAGCTGACTTTGTCATGGTTGGCTCGCATGGTCAGGGTGCCCTCTCTCGATTTCTACTCGGCAGCGTTGCGCAAGCAGTGCTTCGCACGGCGCCGTGTTCCGTTGAAGTTGTCCGCCGAGGGATTCCCGAATCTTCTTCACACCGAGGGATGAAAATACTGCTTGGCACGGACGGGTCCGACGGTGCCGCGGTTGCCGCGAAATCAGTGGCGAATCGTCCCTGGCCTGCGGGCAGCCAGGTCAAGATTATCAGTGCGGTTCAGTTGCTCGTGCCGGGAAATGAGCTGATGATGTCGTCGTCCTCCGCCATTTATCCGACAAGTCTTCTTGAGGAAGTGTGGAATGAAGTTCGCAGCAGTGCGCACGAAGCGGTCGCCGAGGCGCGAAAGACGCTGGAAGCCGCAGGGATGAAAATCCTCGCGGGAGAAACGACGCCAGACGGGGACCCTCGGGCTGTCCTGCTTGCCCAAGCGAAGGAATGGGACGCGGACTTAATTGTTCTTGGCTCGTATGGGCGTCGCGGAATGGACCGTATACTCATGGGAAGCGTCTCGGAATCAGTGGCACTGCACGCCCATTGCTCGGTGGAGGTCATTCGAGGATAGTGTAGGCAGGAGAACTCATCGAATCGTGAGTTCGGTCTCCAAGGTCGAGAGAGAACTTGCGTTAAAGAGAAACGTGCGCTTGTCGCCCGATCCGCGGCGCGCCATGAGAGCGCTGTTTGCTCGCTGGACCGGAGCTCCGGCGATTTCCGTTCTGACCATCATTGCCATTTTTCTTCATTTGATTTTTCGCTATGCGCTAGGGACCACCAGGACAATTTATCTTGCTCCGCTGATTGCCGTCCTAATCTTTGGAGGTATTCCACTTGTCGTCACCTTGACGAAGAAAGTGTTCGCACGGGAATTTGGCTCGGATTTGCTTGCGGGAATTTCGATTGTCACGGCGGTGCTGCTTGGAGAATACCTGGTTGGCGCGATCGTCGTGCTGATGCTTTCGGGAGGCACAGCGCTCGAGGAGTTTGCATCTCGGCGCGCATCGTCGGTGCTCGACGCGTTGGCGAAGCGTATTCCTCAGACCGCGCACCGCAAAGCGGGTTCGAGTCTCTCTGACGTGCCGCTCGACGGTGTCGCGGTCGGAGATGTCTTAGTTGTATTCCCACATGAAATTTGCCCGGTAGACGGCGCAGTCATCGAAGGCCACGGGAAGATGGATGAGGCATATTTGACGGGCGAGCCATTCGAAATCTCGAAAACTCCCGGCTCGCTGGTACTCTCGGGCGCAATCAATGGCGACTCGGCTTTGACGATTCGAGCCGAAAAGTTGGCGGTGGATTCCCGATACGCGACCATCATGCGTGTAATGCAGGAAACAGAGCAGAAGCGGCCAAAACTCCGGCGTCTGGGCGACAAACTGGGCGCATGGTACACGCCGATTGCACTGCTTCTCGCCATCGGCACCTGGGCAGCAACGCAGGAGTCCCATCGCTTTCTCGCCGTGTTGGTTGTTGCGACGCCCTGCCCGTTGCTGATTGCCATTCCTGTTGCAGTGATTGGCGCCATTTCCCTTTCCGCGCGCCGCGGAATCATCATCAAGAATCCTGGCGTTTTGGAGGAGATTGACCGTTGCCGAACTCTGATTTTCGACAAGACGGGAACGCTTACATACGGAAAACCGAAACTGTCTGAAATAAAGTGCGCAGATGGTTATGAACGCAAGGATGTTCTTAGGCTAGCGGCTAGCCTGGAGGTTTATTCGAAGCATCCGCTCGCCATGGCCATTCTTGATGCCGCCCAAGCAGAGGGCCTGCGGACGGAATCCGTTTTGGAAATCAGCGAGCGTCCGGGCGAAGGATTGCGGGGGACGGTGGGAGATCGGCAAGTCCTGATCACCGGCAGGAACAAAGTCGCGGTGGAGAAGCAAAAGCTGCCCCCCGTTGCACCTGGGCTGGAATGCCTGGTGTTTCTCGACGGCAATTTTGCGGCGGCGTTTCACTTCCACGACGCACCGCGCAAGGACAGCCAGCTCTTCTTGGAGCATTTGAAACCGCGCCACGCAATCACCAAGGTGATGCTCGTCTCCGGAGATCGGGAATCGGAAGTCCGTTATCTGGCCGGGATAGTCGGAATCAAGGAAGTGCATTCGGCGAAGAGCCCGGAAGAAAAAGTCGAAATTGTGCGCGAAGCAGCGAGGCGGCAGAAAACGCTTTTTGTTGGCGACGGAATCAATGATGCGCCGGCGATGAAGGCAGCGACTGTGAGTGTGGCCTTCGGTTTAAGCAGCGACATCACTTCAGAGGCGGCTGACGCGGTCGTGATGGAGACTTCGCTGGGGAAAGTGGATGAACTGATGCATATTAGCCGGCGGATGCGGCGTATCGCACTGGAGAGCGCGGTTGGCGGCATGGCGCTCAGCGTAGTGGGTATGATAGCGGCGGCTCTCGGTTATCTCCCGCCGGTCGGCGGAGCGATCGCGCAGGAAGTGATTGATCTCCTTGCCGTCTTGAATGCCGTGCGCGTTGCCTTGCCGTTCAAGGTCCTGACCGATTTCTAAGAATGCAAGCTCGCGCGCCGTTTCATACAATCCACGCAGCGTTCATGGAGCCGAGGTCAACGAGACGATGAGCCGTACCGCGCTTGAGTGTTTCTTCTCTCCGAATTCCGTTGCCGTTATCGGTGCCACGGACCGTCCGGGCAGCGTTGGGCGAACAGTTGTTTCCAATCTTCGCAATGGAAGGTTCCCGGGCAAGGTTTATGCCGTCAATCCCAATCGGTCGGAAGTACTTGGCCTTCCTTGCCATGCGAACATCGGCGCTGTTCCAGAGAAAGTGGACCTGGCAATGATCGTCACGCCGGCGTCGACCGTGCCAGGCATCGTTCGGGAGTGCGTTGATGCAGGTGTGCGCGCGGCCACCGTGATTTCGGCCGGCTTCAAGGAACGAGGTGAGGCAGGCGCAGAACTCGAACGCCGGATCCAGACGGAGCTTCGCCGCGGAACCATGCGCCTGGTCGGTCCTAACTGCCTTGGCATGATGAACCCCAGCCTGGGTCTGAACGCGACCTTCGCAGAAAATATAGCGAAGTCCGGAAACGTAGCGTTTCTCAGCCAGAGTGGTGCCTTGCTGACAGCGATCCTCGATTGGAGCTCACAAGAGGAGGTTGGATTCAGCGCCATTGTTTCTACGGGTTCGATGCTCGATGTGGGTTGGGGAGATTTGATTTCCTTCTTCGGCGAGGATCCACAGACGCAGAGTATCGTGCTGTACATGGAGTCTATTGGAGAGGCGCGTGGCTTCCTTTCTGCCGCGCGAGAAGTGGCCCTCACCAAACCGATCATTGTCATTAAGGCCGGACGTTCAGAAGCCGCGTCGCACGCGGCGAGCTCGCATACTGGTGCGCTGACCGGAAGCGATGAAGCCTTCGATGCGGCCTTCCGGCGGTGCGGCGTCCTGCGCGTCCAGAGTATTTCGGACCTTTTTCACATGGCGGAAGTCATGGGCAAGCAGCCGCGCCCGCGCGGACCCCGGCTCACGATCTTGACCAATGCGGGCGGTCCGGGAGTGCTGGCCACAGATGCACTAATTGCGACGGGGGGTGAACTTGCCCCGGTGTCTGAGGAAGCGATGGACGCCTTCAACAAAATTCTCCCCGCGGATTGGAGTCACAACAACCCAATTGACATCCTCGGCGACGCCGACCCGGAACGCTTCGCTCGCGCGCTGGAGGTTGCGGCCCGCGATTCCAACAGCGACGGTCTACTTGTGATTCTGGCTCCGCAAGGGATGACAGATCCGGCGCGCATGGCCGAGAAACTGACGCCGTATTCGAAGAGTAAAAAAAAGCCAGTGCTGGCGAGTTGGATGGGTGGCAAAGCGGTTGCTGAGGGCAGATCTATTCTAAACAATGCCGGCATTCCGACTTTCGCGTATCCAGACACGGCTGCCCGCGCGTTCAACTACATGTGGCGCTTTAGCTATAACCTTCGGGGTTTGTACGAAACTCCCGCCGTGGCGGACGAACCCGAAGCTGGAGAGCCAATTCGTAGGAAGGTGAAAGAGATTTTCGACCGAGTCTTAGCCTCAGGCCGCTCTCTGTTGACGGGAATCGAATCGAAAGAAGTGCTGGATCTTTACGGGATCCCCACCGTTCAAACAACTCTGGCGCAGAGCGAAACCAGAGCCGTTGAGCTGGCGCAGGCAATCGGCTTCCCCGTGGTCCTGAAGGTTCACTCGGAGATTGTGACGCACAAGACCGACGTGGACGGCGTAAGACTTAATCTTCAAAACGGGGAGTCCGTTCGAGAGGCATTTCAATCCATTCGATCTTCTGTGAGCGCGAAGGCTGGCGCGGCAGCGTTTTTGGGAGTGACCATCCAGCCGATGATCCGGCTGGAAGGGTACGAGCTTATATTGGGAAGCAGCGTAGACGCGCAATTCGGTCCAGTGATCTTATTCGGATCTGGCGGACAACTCGTTGAAGTGTATCGGGACCACGCGCTCGCGCTTCCGCCGCTCAATACAACGTTGGCCCAGCGCTTGATGGAGCAAACGCGAATATTTGGCGCGCTCAAGGGAGTTCGAGGGCGCGTGGCCGTGGATATGGCTGGGCTCGAGCAGGTTTTGGTCCGCTTCAGTCGCTTGCTTGTTGATCAACGGCGCATCAAGGAAATGGATATCAACCCGCTGCTCGTATCGGCCAGCCATCCGCTCGCTCTTGACGCGCGAATTGTTCTCTATGGACCGCAGGTTGCTGATAAAGATCTTCCTCGCTCGGCGATCCGGCCCTATCCGGCGCACTATATTTCGCGGTGGAGAATGAAAAACGGAGAAGAGGTTATCATTCGGCCAATTCGGCCCGAAGACGAGCCGCTAATGGTGAAATTCCACGAGACTCTTTCCGAGAAGAGTGTCTATCTGCGTTATTTTCACATGGAGAACTTGAGCGCTCGTATCGCTCACGATCGGTTGATCAGGAAATGCTTTATTGACTATGACGAGGAGATGGCGCTGGTGGCGGATCGCACGGCGCCGGATATAGGCCATCACGAGATTCTGGGCGTTGGACGGCTGAGCAAGTCACGCGGCGCGAAGGAAGGTGAAGTGGCGGTACTGGTGAGTGACCGCTACCAGAATCTTGGTCTGGGGACCGAGTTCATACGGCGATTGATTCAGTTCGGCCGTGACGAAGGACTCCAGGAGATCGTGGCCAATGTGCTTCCTGAAAATGTCGCCATGCAGGCGTTGACAAATCGCTTCGGGTTCAAGATCCGGCAAACCGGCGACGCTGCAACAGTGACCGCGATTCTGAATCTTCAGTCTGTATCTTCGTCATAACCGCCGGTAACCAATCATTTGTGTCCGGTGACGCGCGTCACAGTCATGAGTGACGCAAATCGTCGCGCCATAGTGAGCCTGCTGCTACAAACACCTTGAACGGTGAAGTGGACGGGATAAAGGGGAAAGAAGATGACGAACAAGCCACTAGCTGCGGAATCTAGAAAGGCGCGGGCCGCGAATGTGAGAATTGGGGATGCAACCGAGTGTCGTAAAGCCATTTCGGACGCAGTAGCAAAGCGTGCGTACGAAATTTATGAACGCTCGGGACGCCAGGCAGGCTGTGATTGCAAAAACTGGTCTCTGGCCGAGAGTGAAATCCTCAAGCCTCTTAGCTGTGGAGTTTTGAAATTGGAAGATGGCGTTAACGTCTCAATATGCCGTTCCTCGCTTAGTGCAGGGGATATTGAAGTTTGCGTGGAACCGCATCGCTTGATCGTTATCCCGCACAAAGACTCGGATTCGATAATTGAGCCAGCGGCAACTTACCGGGTGCTTTCTTTAGCAGACGAAGTCGAACCATCCTCCGTGAAGCTACGAGCGCATGGCCGTCTGCTCGAGATCAAGCTGAGTAAAGCCGGGGCAAGCAAACAGGCTCTTCTTGCCAAGGCTGCGGCTTGATTTAGCGTTTGCGGTCAGCGATGAGAAGCAAGCTTCCAACAATCACGAGCAATCGCCCAATCTTCCTGCGCGCGAACGATTAGGACGCGGACAGCCGAATTGCGAGTAGAGATGTCGTGATCGGCCGCGGGCCGCCAGTTCTTTTGCGAATCGAGCCTAAGACCGAGATATCCGAAGTTGGCGCAAGCTGCAGCCCGCACTTCTGGCGAATTTTCGCCAATTCCCGCGGTGAAGACCACCGCATCTACTCCGTCCAGGACCGCAATCATTGCGCCAATGTAGGACACGAGGCGATGGACAAATATCTGGAAGGCAAGCTTGGCGCGCGGGTGACCTTTTTTCATTGCGGCCACGATTTGCCGCATGTCACCGGAGATCCCAGAGATTCCCAACAGGCCGGATTTCGTGTTTAGTAACTGATCCAGGTCGCCTCCTGTGAATTCGCCCTGTCGCATCAAGTAAGTGAGGATGCCCGGGTCGACTGAGCCAGAGCGTGTACCCATCATGAGTCCTTCCAGAGGAGTGAAGCCCATTGTTGTGTCCACGCTGTGGCCATTTCGGATCGCAGACAAAGAGCAACCGTTCCCAAGGTGGCAAGTCACCAGCTTGAGCGCGGATAGTTTCTTGCCGAGGAGTTGAGCGGTGCGCTCGGCGCAATACTGATGGTTGATTCCGTGGAAGCCATACCGGCGAATGCCGCGTGCGAGCCATTCGTACGGGCCGGGATACACGAACGCGGATTCGGGCAGCCGGCTATGAAATCCAGTGTCAAACACGGCCACCTGCGGAACTGCTCCAAATCGCTTCTCGATGATGTTGATTCCTTCCATCTCGACGCGATTATGCAGCGGAGCAAACGCAGACATCTTCGCTATGGCGGTCTTGACGCCAGAAGTGATGACAGTCGGCTTCTCGTATTCCTGGCCTCCATTCACGATGCGGTGGCCAACGACATCAATCTCGGGAGATTTGGAAACGGCACGAGTCTTGCCGGAGCACAGGCTATCGAGCAGCAAATCAATCCCTTGTTGGCGCGATCCAATCGTAGTCTGTTTTTTGAGCCCTTCACCCTGGGATGTCTGAACTTGCACCTCTGCTTGCTCACCGTTCCATTCGACTTTCCCCTTCCAAATGGGCGGAGGCGGAGATTTTGGCACCGCGTTTGCGATGTGATAGACAGACATTTTCTGGCTGCTCGATCCGGAATTGAGCACCAGTATTTTCATTGCTTAGTAGGGCCACTTCCAATCGCGGATTTCCGGAAGGTCGTCTCCGTGCTCGCAGATGTATTCCTTGTGCTGAACCAACTTCTCGCGAAGGAAATGCTTGAAATGCGCGCCAACGCGTTCCAAGCGAGGAACACGGTCGACGACGTCGCCTGCAAGGTGAAATCGATCCAAATCGTTCAGTACAGTCATATCGAAAGGAGTGGTTGTTGTTCCTTCCTCTTTGTATCCGCGGACGTGAAGATTGTCGTGGTTCGTGCGCCGGTAAGTCAGGCGATGGATCAGCCAGGGATAGCCGTGATAGGCGAATATGATGGGCTTGTCCGTGGTGAACATCGAGTCGAAGTCGCGGTCGGAAAGCCCGTGTGGGTGTTCGGTTGGCGACTGGATCGTCATCAAGTCCACCACATTGACGACGCGGATCTTGATGTCTGGGAAGTGTTGGCGAAGCAAATCCACCGCCGCGAGCGTTTCCAGAGTTGGAACGTCGCCGGCGCAAGCCATGACGACATCTGGCTCTGCTCCCTGGTCCGTACACGCCCATTCCCAAATCCCAATTCCAGTCGTGCAATGCTCGATGGCGCTTTCCATGTCAAGCCACTGCAGCGCCGGTTGCTTGCCGGCGACAATCACATTCACGTAGTTGCGGCTTCGCAGGCAATGATCAGCAACAGAAAGCAACGTGTTCGCGTCGGGAGGCAAGTAGACGCGGACGATGTCAGCCTTCTTGTTGATCACGTGATCGATGAAGCCGGGGTCTTGATGTGTGAAACCGTTATGGTCCTGTCGCCACACATGCGACGTGAGCAAGTAATTCAACGAGGCGATTGGACGCCGCCACGGAATCTTTCGCGTTACCTTCAGCCATTTCGCATGCTGATTGAACATGGAATCCACAATGTGAATGAACGCTTCATAGCAGGAGAAAAAGCCGTGCCGTCCCGTCAAAAGATAACCTTCTAGCCAGCCTTGGCACATATGCTCGCTGAGGACTTCGATCACGCGGCCATTTACTGAAAGGTGCTCGTCAGTCGCCAGAATCGGTTCCATGAAGACCTTGTCGGTTGCCTCGTACAACGCATCCAAGCGGTTCGATGCAGTCTCGTCGGGACCCCATACGCGAAAGTTTTTGGATCCGGCATTCAGTTTCATTATGTCGCGCAAGAATTTTCCCAGGACGCGAGTCCCTTCCACGAATTGCGTCCCCGCTTTCGCAACGTCGACCGCGTAATCGCGAAAATCCGGAAGGACCAGATCTTTTAGTAACAACCCGCCATTGGCATGAGGGTTCGCGCCCATTCTGCGGTTGCCCTCCGGCGCGAGCTGCCTCAATTCTGGAACCAGCTCGCCTTTTTCATCGAACAGCTCCTCGGACTTGTAGCTCTTCATCCAATCTTCCAGGATTTTCAAATGGCCAGGACGTGATGCGAAGTCTGTAATCGGAACCTGGTGTGCCCGCCAGGTATCTTCGACCGGTTTCCCGTCCACCATTTTGGGGCCGGTCCATCCTTTCGGCGTTCGAAGAATAATCATCGGCCATTCAGGCAAGCCCGTGGATTTGTCCGCTCGCGCGTTGCGCTGAATCGAGTGGATTTCTTGAAGCACCGTGTCGAGCGTGCGCGCCATCAGTTGGTGCATGGTCTGCGGTTCGCGACCTTCCACAAAGTATGGTTTGTAGCCATATCCTGTGAAAAGTTGAGTCAACCGGGCATCATCCATGCGGCCAAGCACCGTTGGGTTAGCAATCTTGTAACCGTTCAGGTGCAGGATAGGAAGAACAGCGCCGTCGCGTGTGGGATTCAGGAACTTGTTCGAATGCCAACTCGCAGCCAGCGGCCCTGTTTCCGCTTCGCCGTCGCCGACCACGCAGCAAACCAGGAGGTCAGGGTTATCAAATGCGGCGCCGTAGGCGTGCGCAATCGAATAGCCCAGTTCGCCACCCTCATGAATCGAGCCTGGCGTCTCGGGAGCGACATGGCTCGGAATGCCGCCCGGGAATGAGAATTGCTTGAACAGCTTCCGCATGCCGTCTTCGGTCTGTGAAATGTTCGGATAGAACTCGCTGTATGTGCCTTCTAGAAATGTGTTTCCCACCAAGCCCGGCCCGCCATGTCCAGGTCCGGTGATATAGATGACGTTCAGATCGTGCTTCTTGATGAGACGATTGAGATGAACATAGATGAAGTTCAATCCGGGTGTCGTGCCCCAATGGCCCAGCAGGCGCGGCTTGATATGTTCGAGCTTCAGCGGCTCGCGCAGAAGAGGATTCTTCAGAAGATAGATTTGCCCGACCGAAACATAATTTGCCGCCCGCCAATACGCGTGCATCTTGCGCAGTTCTTCGGAGGACAGTGGTTGCTTGGATTCAGAGGGGATTGCCGATCCGGCGGAAGCCGAAGCCATAGAGATATCTCCCGTTTGGAGTCAAGCGCCCGTGGCGGGACTGCCGAGCGATTACAATCATATCGCAATTGCTTTGAACCAGCGGAGTCGCCACCCACTCTTGACTATCCCGCATTCGCCGATGGCCGTAGCGTGACCTCTATCACGCGCGTGTGTGACCCCTGTCACTTGCGAAAGCGAAAATTCGAGGCACACTCACACGAAGAAGGGTCCGCTGAATGGCAGACGAGAGCACTGGTGGCTTCAGAATTGTTCCGCGTCGCAACGGGTGTACAATAGGGCGCGGTTCCTATATGCGCGCCCCTTACGGCTTGGAAATAATCGAGAATTGCCTTACTTGCCCGCATCTGCAGGAGCGAGTTTTTTGTAATCTTTCGCCGGCGGCGCTGGAACGTCTTTCCGCCATCACGTCGGCTTCTTCTTATCCAAAAGGTGCAACGCTCTTCGTGGAAGGGCAAACAGCGCGCGGAGTGTTTGTTCTGTGCAATGGCCGGGTGAAACTTTCAACGTCGTCAATCGACGGGAAAACGCTGATCGTCAGGATTGCGGATCCCGGAGAAGTGCTGGGTTTGCCGGCCACGATTACCGGCAAGCCGTACGAACTCACAGCAGACGCGGTTGAACCGGTGCAGGCGAATTTTATCTCGCGGACTGATTTTCTAAATTTTCTTCGCGACCATGGGGAAGCAGCTCTTCGGGTGGCCCAGCAACTGGGCGAAACCTATCACGCGGCTATCGCTGAAATGCGCTCCATTGGGCTCGCGCACTCCGCGGGAGAAAAACTCGCTCGGTTTCTCCTCGATTGGTGCGCCAGCCATGGAAATGGAAAAGAGGAAACCAGCGCGAAATTGACGCTGACTCACGAGGAAATCGCCCAAGTGATTGGGGCGTCCCGCGAGACGGTTACTCGCCTTTTTACTGACTTCAAGAAGAAGCAGCTATTACAAGTTAGAGGCTCGACGCTCATTTTGTCTAACAAAGAAGCGCTCGAGCACGTGGCCGGAAGTTGAGCCTCTGCCGCAGAATCCCTCCCAGAACTGAAATCCCGTGTTCATGTAACAGTATTACATTTCGTTCCGGCGTTTGTTCGGCATCGACATAGCTCTCGAGCGATAAACCAATCCGCATTGCGCACAACGGTCCCGCCTATGGAGTGGAATGTTGGCATATGAGACATACAAACAGAATCTGTCCGATATTGACCAGACATTAGAACCCTTCGACTGTAGCCTCCACAGGACTGAACCAGCCCCCTTCATCAAGGATTGTTCGGGTGTCACCGCAGTCGGTGACCCGGGTCACAGACCTGATACGCAAACGAGAGCCAAATATC
>Ga0070735_10003754_pt1 | contig 13162 bp, 10 predicted proteins | sample Coa_R1_FD_66443 | JGI IMG/M metagenome (GOLD analysis project Ga0070735, IMG submission 66443) | Surface soil microbial communities from Centralia Pennsylvania, which are recovering from an underground coalmine fire - Coalmine... | ecosystem: Environmental > Terrestrial > Soil > Unclassified ...
ATCGCTCGCGTGGGTCCCGTACTGGTCAATGAGGGATTTCTTTTGCTCTCTGGCTAACACTAAACTGGTGCACTCCTGTCTTTAATCGATTGTCTTTGTGACGTTTAGAGAATATCACGGCGAGTTGCGGACGGTAAAGGACACCGCTTGGGAACGGTGGCGTCAGTTTGGAGTCGTATTAGGCTGCGGCTTCAGTTGGGACGGCCGGCTGGTTGTGTGTGGCTCGGAATTCTCGCCGAAAGTTTTTCAAGCAACGGACGCAGCGCGTCCACAGAAATCCCAAGAGTGCTGCCGGAGAAACCATCCATATATGCGAAGTTCACGCCGATGACTTCGCCCTTCGAGTTGAGGACCGGCCCGCCGCTCCCGCCATGGGCGCTGGAGGCGTCGTAGACAATCTTGTCTCCGACTATGTCGCCGAGATGGCCGTAGGTGGTCGACGGACGAATTAACGACATTGCAGCTAACTTGCTAACGGTGTCGATGTCGTTGCGCCGGTATGCGAGTCGCTCGTAAACCTCGGACGGAGACTTGGCAACCATTCCCTGAGTTCCGAGCGGATAGCCGATCACTACCACCATTTGCCCGGTGGGACCCGGCGAATCCGCCAGCGGCAGCACAGGCAGGTCCCGGGTGATGTCGGAATGCTCCGTTCTCAGGACCGCCAGATCGGCCGTCTCCGAAATCGATCCGGGCAGCAGTCGCACCGGCTTGGGCGAGTTCGGAAAGAAAACCACGAGATCCTCAAGCGTAGGAGTGGCGCCGCGATCGATCAAGCGCTTGGCATCCGGATCTCCGTACCAAGGCTCGGCAACGTGACGATTCGTGGCTAACAAACCGTCGCCGATCAGAAAACCTGTTCCCGAAATACGCGTACGCGTCACCGGGGGCTGGTTACCGAACGCTACATGATAGGCACCATAGACGTAGCCAATCGAATTGCGGTAACGATTCAGAACAACTGTAGGAGCCGCCAACTCCTGCTTTAGCTGTTGCACCTGTTCTGTTAGTTCGCGGACCTGTGCGCTCACATCATCGTCATGAGCTTTTTCGGAGGTTCGACCAGCGGAATTACAACCGACTCCACCCACCAACAGCATGGCGGCAGCAGCAACAACGGCCAGCGCCTGCCTGCGCCTGTCACAACTGACAGTTCGGACCCTAGTAGTTTTCGAGGTCAAGCTAGAAACCTAGATGCAAAAAGTGGTAAGCGTCGTTGCTTTGAAGCAAGTTGATCCTAATAGCACAAGCCTGGGTAGAGAACCTGATCTCCCCCTCTTTGCACACCAAAGTAACGCTCCAGGGAATAAGGACCCGCGGCTCCTCCAGATCAGTGCGGTGCTTCTAGACGGGAGATTCTCGCCCCGCCGATAAAAGTGCGGGGCTACGGGATGACGCGGGGTGAAGAGCTCGTTGCGGACTCCGAAACCTAGGCCCCATACCATGGGCCGGCGGACAGCCGGGAGCTGTCCCCACATAGCCGAATCGCGCGCAGTCGAATTCTTAGATTGCATTTTCTGGAACACACAGCGCGTCACAAATTTTTATCTCGGCTGGAATATCTCTCGGGCTTCTCAGTTTTATCCCTGTTGAAGGTAGCGTGAAAAACTTGCTGGAACCCAGAGCCGACGCGACTTTCATCACACCAGGGGGTTAAGAGCTGGAGCAAATCCGGCCAACGCAAACATGTCTGTCTAAGATAAAGAGGGGAATAAGGAAAGATGAAAGCTCATTGGAGTGCGGTTTTTTGCAGCTTTTTCATATTTGTTGGCTTAGGAACATCCAACCTGCCGGCGCAGGAGAGCATTCAACCGTCCGTTCTGCACATTGTGCAATCGCAAACTACGTCGCAAATGCCGACATATCTTGCCATGTATCGCGTACTCGATGGAGCGAAGTCGCCGGCCCAAGCTCTGGCGCTGAATGGGACCATCACGCTGAAGAATGATGACCCCACATTCAGCGAAGTCCTATGGGTATTGGCCTACTGGCAGGGCAAATGCCCTGCGCATGACATCAACCTGGCCGAAGCCACGATTTTTTGGAGCGACATTCAAAAGAACCCGTCCCAATCGGAATCCACATTCAATGTGAATCTAGATTTTCCAAATCCGCTACCCATAACCGGATGTGTGGGTCTTTACTATGGCGGCGGGCCGCTGTTTGAAGGCACGGTCACGATGTCGGCCGATCTGAACCTGACATATAAGCCGGTGACAAATTCGGGTCCGGACACCGTCCTTGACCTTTCCGGCGAATATTGTTTTGGTCAAGACTGGGGCTGCGAGAATGCCACGGCGATTGACGGCGAGGGCTTCGCGGTTCCGTCCCAGATGCAGGCTGCTGGGCATTTGCTGGAACTGTATGGAAACATCAGCGACAGTACGTTTGACGGAACAAACAACTTCGGTCCGATTCCCACAGGCGCATCGTGGGGCGCCGAGAATGACTTCTACCTGCTTCCCGGAGGCTGCGGGATATTCGCGGAGAACCTCAATAGCCAAGGATTCCCGAATCCGGTGCCGCTAAGGACCCTCCACAGCTGGCTTCCCAAAGATGGGCTGCACCTTGCGAGCTTACCGCTGGTGGACCGGATTCCGTCCGGAGAAACGGGCGAGGCGGCTCTTCAAGGGACGGTCGAAACCATTTTCTCCGTACCGGTAACTGTGAATGTAGGAGATTGCATGCTTGTGATCTATGGCAGAAGCGGCAACGGAGCGACCGACAACGAAACCCAGGTACACGCTTTGATGGCGCCGTAAGTGACGTCCGTCGCTATCCGGGCGGGCAGAGCTTTTTGGGCCCTGCGGGACTGAATCTGCTATTGGTTCGGCCGTGTGCCCGATATTTGCGCTGTCTGCCCCACCGGTGTCGCGTTCTTTGCGACAGGGTGGGAACCGCGGCCACGACATCTCACGCGCGCCGCATCTCCTGCAGCATGCGATCCCGCAGATGGTCGCAGATTCGGGGAACACTGCTCACTGCGCCGTCATGCGGCGCGTGCCGGCGCCGAGCGCAGGCATGCCGTAACCTCACGGAGCACCTGCTCGTAGTCAGCAGCTACGGCTCGCTCTACATGAATGCGAGCTCCCCTTGCGCCTGCTTCTTGCGCCAACCTTTTGAACTCTGTCTGAAGAAAGACTTCCAATTGCTTCGGACTCAATACAGCAATGGGAATCGTAGAGGACTGGCCGGTCCCGGTTTCGATCTTGATACAGTATGGCGATTCTGACTGTTGCGGTTCCGGAGTCATGCGACGCCTTCCTTTCTGGAGCGACGAAAGTGGCCGGAACAATTTTTAGCATTCTAGCGCGTCCTGTTATTCCGTGCCTGACTCGATGGGACATCGTTGGTGTGCGTGCCTATCCTGATCAGCGCTGAGAGTGTGCTTCGTTGGTTTCCAGCGCCGCGCGGTCCCACTTGCCTGTCGTTGCTCCCGCTTCGTAGGTGCTCTGGAGAAAATCCAGCAGCGCGGTGGTTGGCGATTTCGCCAGCCGCACATCGTCGTACATCAAGACAAACTCGCCAAGTCCGGAGTGATAGAACGACTCGCGCGGGCGCACCGGTTGCTCTGCGAATCCGGCGGGCGTGGGTGCGGCGTAGCAATAGAAGGCAGCTTCTTTGATATCGCCACCACCCGGCCACCATCCGGCGCTGATGACTTCGTGCGAATACGCTTCCTGCATGATCTTGCGCATTACCGGATCAGCATCGTTGCGCGCCGGAGCACGGCGTCCGGAAAATCGAGTGATTGCCAAATCGAAGCTGCCCCAGAAAAAATGTACTGGACTGGATTTGCCGACGAAGCGCGCGCGAAATACTTGGAACACGGCATCGATCGACAGCAGGATTCGCCACAGGCGTTGCGCCTGCACGGCGTCGTAGGTGGCGTGAATTGTATCCTGATCGAACGGGATGGGATTCGCGACTTCAACGGGCATCTTCCAGATGTGTATGTCGATGCCCAGCGAGCGTAGCGCAGACATTACTTCCTTATAGAAATCCGCGGTCGAACGGGGCGCAAGCGCGACAGAGACGGTCTTTGGATCCGAGGTGCAAATCACCAGCTTGTGATCGATGAAGTTGAATTCCATATCGAAATGGCGATCGCCGTAAGGAATTGTCGAGGTGGTCAGTCCGCGCGAACTGAGATAGAACGGGACGTTCCACCAATGGTTGACCAGCGGCGTCAGTTCCATGCGGATCTTTCCCACGATCTGTGTCCACATGTGGAGTGTGGCATATGTGTCCTTCCAGTCAGCAAGGCGAATTGCCGGCCAGCATGCAGACGCGTCAGAAATGGCAGCAGCGGGTGGTTGTGTCATCGTCCCCTCCTGGTGGTTCGAAAGAGGCTTGTCATGCGTGCAGTTTGTCATCTCGGACACTCTGTTGCAGCGTGAGGAAGACATCCGCCTGCCCATTGTAAGGCGGGAGCGGGCGCGGCTACAGCTTGGCGTGCCGCAGACGCAGCGCATTGGTGATCACGGAGACGGAGCTGAAGCTCATGGCGGCGGCGGCGAGGATCGGGCTGAGGAGGATGCCGAAGAACGGGTACAAAATGCCGGCTGCGATGGGCACTCCGAGCGCGTTGTAGATGAAGGCGAAGAAAAGATTCTGGCGGATGTTGCGCATTGTGGCCTGGCTGAGGCGGCGGGCGCGGAGGATTCCGGTGAGATCTCCTTTGACCAGCGTGATGCCGCCTGATTCCATGGCGACGTCGGTGCCAGTGCCCATGGCGATGCCGACATTGGCTTGCGCCAGCGCGGGGGCGTCGTTGATACCGTCCCCGGCCATGGCGACCACTCTTCCCTGCTCTTGGAGTTTTTTGACGACCTGGGATTTGCGCTCGGGGAGAACTTCGGCTTCGAATTCGGTGATGCCAAGTTTGTCAGCGATCGACTGGGCTACATCTTTGTTATCGCCGGTGAGCATCACGATGTGGACGCCCGCCGCTTTGAGATCGCGCAGGGCCGCAGGTGTACTCGGCTTGATGGGATCAATGATGGTAAAAGATCCTGCGTATTTGCCGTCGATTGCCACCCCAAGTTGTGTATCGCTCTGGGGCGCGAAACCGAGAGCGGATCGCTGCGACGCGGCGAAAGCGCCGAGTTCATTCAGAAAAATGAGGTTGCCGACGGCAACTCTCTTTCCTTCGACGATCCCCTCGACACCTTTTCCCACACCGTAGATAAAGTCCGATGGGTTCGAAAGTCGAAGCTGTTTTTCCTTTGCAGCTGCCACAATCGCTGCCGCTAAGGGATGTTCACTCGCCTGTTCCACACTTGCAGCCATGCGGAGAACCTCATCGGCGTTCTCGCCATCAGCTGTGGATGTGCTCGCGACGCGTGGCCTCCCCTCTGTCAGCGTGCCGGTCTTGTCGACGACGAGCGTGTCGACTTTTTCCATGGTCTCTAGAGCCTCGGCGTTCTTTATGAGAACTCCGGCGTGAGCGCCGCGGCCCGTGCCGACCATGATAGCCATGGGCGTGGCGAGCCCAAGCGCGCATGGACACGCAATGATGAGCACAGCGACGGCGTTAACCACCGCATTCGCGAGATGTGGCTGCGGACCGAAAAAGAACCATGCGATGAATGTGATCACGGCAACTGCAAGGACAGTGGGCACGAACCAGGCGGCAACGCGGTCGGCGAGCCGCTGGATGGGAGCGCGACTGCGCTGGGCCTGCCCCACGAGTTGAACGATGCGCGCAAGCAAGGTCTCGGATCCGACGCGCTCGGCTTGCATGATGAACGATCCCGTGGCGTTGATCGTCGCTCCAAGGACTTTGCTTTTCGGTTCTTTTTCAACCGGGATGGATTCTCCCGTGATCATCGACTCGTCAACGGAACTCCGGCCTTCGAGGACAACACCATCGACCGGAACTTTTTCTCCCGGGCGGACGCGAAGTTTGTCTCCGGGCTTCACTTGCTCGAGCGGGATGTCTTTTTCTGCAACATCGCTACCGGCACTTTGCGTCAGCAGGCGCGCGGTTTTCGGACTCAGATCGAGCAGTGCGCGAATGGCAGCGCTGGTGCGGCTTCGGGCGCGAAGTTCCATGACCTGGCCGAGCAGTACGAGCGTCGTGATAGCAGCCGAGGCTTCGAAGTAAACGTCGGGGTATCCGCCCATGCGTCGCAGGGATTCAGGGAAAATTCCGGGTGCCAGTGTGCCGACAGCGCTGTAGATGTAGGCGACTCCCGTGCCCAATCCGATCAGCGTGAACATGTTCGGACTGCGGTTGACCAGCGAAGTCCAGAAACGCTGGAAGAACGGCAGCCCGCACCAGAGCACCACAGGAGAAGCGAGGACGAACTCTAGCCAAGGCAGGCGTGAGCCCTGGAGGATCTGCATGAACGCGTGCGGCCAGATCATGCTGCCCATGGCGATGGCGAGCAGAGGTGCCGTAAGGACCACGCCGATCCAGAACCGGCGCGTCATGTCGCGGAGTTCGGGATTCTCTTCCTGCGTCGCGGTTACAGTGCGCGGCTCGAGCGCCATGCCGCAGATCGGGCACGATCCCGGCTCGGAGCGCACGATTTCCGGATGCATCGGGCAGGTGTATTCAGTGCGAGACGCGGGAAGTGGATTCTCCGGCTCCAGAGCCATTCCGCACGAAGGGCAAGGGACAGGTTTCGTTTCGCGAACCTCGGGGCACATAGGACAGACGTAATAAGTCTGACCTTGGACCTTTGGCTTTGACCCTTTGATCTGATCGGCAACTGCCATCGCCGCAGGAGCACTTAACGTCTGTGGTCCGGAAGATGACTCATTCAGGTACCTCGACGAATCGGCTTCGAATTTCTCCAGACAGACACCGCTGCAGAAGTAATGCTTCTTTCCCCGTTGCTCAGACACGAATTTCGCGGTAGCCGGATCGACGTCCATGCCGCAAATCGGATCCCGCGCGAGATCAGCCTTGGGCGCGAGCTTCACAGTCGAAGGATTGCCGAGCGTCACCAGTCCGGCGGGCACCGGTCTGTTCAAATATTTCTGTGGATTGGACTTGAATTTCTCAACGCAGTGGCCGCAGCAGAAGTAATAACTCTCGCCGGCATGCTGATGAGTGTGTTTCGCTGTCGAGGTATTGACGCTCATCCCGCAGACCGGATCTTGAGCAACGGTTGAGGCTGAACTCGAAGGGCGGCTTGAAGGTTCTTCCATCAATAAGTTTCCCAACTCGTGACTTAGATGTAATCCCCATCCAAAGGTCGCGTCAACGCGGCGCTCTAGACCGTGAGCGATTGCCGAGCAGCGAACTTCGGCATATTTCGTGAAATAGCAACTGTAGCGATGTGACTAGGATCACAGCGGTTAAGGCTGTCTACCGTACTCTAATTCGTACGACCTTTGCGACTTAATTTTTGCTGGACGAGAAGCAAAGGCGGGCCCAGAAGGAATGATTTCAGTCTGGAGCAATCGATGTCATTGGTTGAGAGCACTCTCGGTTCATTTTTAGAAGATGCACCCTCAGCACTTGCAGTTTTCGATCATCAGATGCGGTATGTACACGCCAGCAGTGGCTGGCGCAGAGACTTCGGACTTGGTGATCGCGACCTCCGTGGCCTTTCTCATTACGAGATATTCCCTGAAATTCCAGATCGATGGAAAGAGGTCCATCGTCGCGGACTATTGGGCGAAGTCTTGTACGAGGATAGAGATCAATTCCAGCGCGCAGACGGCAGGGTTCAATGGCTTCGTTGGAAGGTCCGTCCATGGTACGAATCCAAGGGGTCCATCGCCGGAATCGTCATATTCTCAGAAGAGATCAGTGCGCGAGTGCGCGCCGAAGAAGAGGTGCGACTCAGCGAAGAGCGCTATCGATGTCTGGTCGAAGCTACCTCGGACGTTGTCTGGAATGGCGAGAGAATCGAAGATGGCATGGATGTGCCGCAATGGCGGAAGTTAACCGGTCAAACAAAAGAACAGGCGCGCAATCACTGGACGGAGTGTATTCACCCTGAAGATCGCGATGCAATCGCGTTGTCGTGGCTTGAGTTCACTCAGAGGGGCGGGACTTTTAGAAAGCGGTTCCGGTTGCGTTTTCACGATGGGTACTACCACTGGATCGCGGTCAACGGAGTTTCGCTACAACAGAAAGATGGAGGCATTCGCGAGTGGATCGGCACATTCAATGACATTACAGAGAGGCTACGGGCGGAAGAAGCGCTACGCGGTAGTGAAGAGAGACTGAGACTTGCGCAAGAGGTCGCCCAGATAGGGTCCTTTGACCGCAACATGGTCACGGGTGAAGCGAACTGGTCGTCGACACTCGCTGCCATCTACGGTCTGCGCCCCGGCCAATTTCCACGGAATGATGAAGAATATTTGCAGCTGATCCATCCGGAGGACCGCGCCCATGTTTCCGATCTGCTCGCCGAGTCGCGGAAGTCTGGCGAGGGTACCGGAGAATGGCGCACGCTATGGCCCGACGGCACGGTGCGATGGGTCACAAGCAAATGGCGGGTTTCGAAAGACGATGCGGGAAATCCGGTGCGCTCGATCGGCTGTCATTACGACATTACGGAACGCAAACTGATTGAAGCAGAACTGCAAAAAGCAAAAGAACGGCTGACCGAGGAAAAGCTCTACCTGGAGCAGGAAATCGATAATCAGCTCGGCGTAAGGGAAATCATTGGCTCTGCAAGCGGCCTGAGACATGTGATGGAGGATGTGGCTGCGGTCGCGCCGACTGACTCGAATGTGCTGCTGTTGGGAGAAACGGGCACCGGCAAGGAAGTGATTGCTCGAGCGATCCACGAGAACAGCAAACGGTCCGCCAGGTCGTTTATCAAGGTGAATTGCGCGGCTATTCCCTCGGGACTGCTCGAAAGCGAACTGTTTGGAGCAGAACGGGGCGCATTCACCGGGGCTGTCACCAAAAAAATTGGGCGCATCGAACTGGCCGATGGAGGAACACTCTTCCTCGACGAGATTGGCGAAATTCTACCGTCCCTCCAACCGAAACTTCTTCGAGTCCTTCAGGAGCAGGAGTTCGAGAGGTTGGGAGGAACACGTACGCTCAAGGTGGACTTTCGTCTGATCGCGGCAACGAATCGCGATCTGCCCAGTGAAGTACGGACCAGTCATTTTCGCAGTGACCTGTACTACCGGATTTCGGTCTTCCCCATTTCGCTCCCTCCCCTGCGCGAGCGCGTCGATGACATTCCAGCTTTAGTTGAGCATTTCGTACAGAAATATGCGGTCCGAATGGGCAAGACGATCACCAGCATTCCAAAGAGCACGATGGAGATGCTGCTGGAGTGGAATTGGCCGGGAAACATACGAGAGTTGGAAAATTTTGTGGAGCGTTCCGTGATCTTGACGAGCGGCTCAGTCCTGACTGCGCCACTCGGGATGCTTCAGGAGCGTCTCGCTCACGACGAAGAGGCAGGAAAAGGTCCGGTACCTGAAACCCTTGCGAGTGTTCAGCGTGAGCACATCGTCGAAGCGCTACGCAAATCGAAAGGGCGCATCAGTGGCCCAAACGGGGCTGCGGCATGGCTGGGACTAAAACGAACTACCTTGCAATCCAAAATGAGGCAAATGGGGATTAAGCTCCAGGAGAGTAACCCACGCAATGCAGGCCCCAACTGCTGACCTCCTTCGGCAAACAACCGAAGAGAGAGAGAGAGAGAGAGAGAGAGAGAGAAGAGGAATCACGCGGCTGCCAGTTCTGTCAGCTCCTTGGGTGGCAGGAAGAGGTCAGGTATATTGGACGTACCCGGCGCTTCGGTCGGGATCCGAATCCAGTTCCGGAAAAGGGTTTGATGGAATGACCTACCTCGACGTGGTTTTCAATTACGGTTCGCTGCCCGGAGAAAACGAGTTTCGGGCAATCGATAGCATGCGTGAAGTGTATGGGATTCGCTCAGTCCGCTTTAATGAGAGAGAACAGACGGTGCGAGTAGAGTTCGACGCGTCTCGTATGAAACAGGATGCGGTTGCTAAGCTCTTGCGCAACGCAGGAGTCGATATCAAGGAACCGGTCGCCCTCGCATAGCGAAACGGCCGGAACCGATGGAACGAGGGTGGGGGAGGGCTGCCGAAGCGCGCTTAAAGCAAGGGGTGCTCACAGAAAACCTCTGGCCGAAGTTATTCTCTGAAGCACCCCGTTGCGCGCCACTTCGTCTGGCATTACATAAAGCAAGCTCTATGCCGTTCGTAAGCTACTGAAAACACATATCTGGCAAATCAAAGCACCTGTAGGAATTTCTCTTCACGGGGAAAGAATTACTTCGCCGGAAAGAGGCAACATTGGGGCCATACGCCTTGTTGAAAATGGAGAGACGAACGCACGGCGAAAGTCTCAGCAGCGGAGAATCTGCTCCGAGCCTGATGCCTACGAATCTCTCACTGGGTTTGCTTCGTGGAATAATTTCGTCGTGGAACAATTGCGTTGCGAGGGATTAGGTGTCGCGAGAGAAAATTCGATAATCACGATTCAGTAAATCAAAATAATAGTTGCGAACCTGGTTTGCTGAACTGCGTTTCGTGGCGCAAGACTCTTGCTATAATCAAAAACGGTTTCATCCTTTCCTGTCAGACCTGCGCCCTTAGCTCAGCTGGATAGAGCGTCTGGCTACGAACCAGAAGGTCGGGAGTTCGAATCTCTCAGGGCGCACCATCCTTTCATGCACTTAGGGCACCCCTTGCGGAGTGCCCTTTTCATTTTGTCCGTGTTTTGTCCGTGTCCGCGAAAATTCTAGCTTTTCGCTGACATCGCTACCACGTTCGTTTGCTGTGTGGCGCAGTAAGCTTGTGTAGCTCTCAGAGTGGTTGATGCCTTTCACATTCGAGAAGTGCGTGTCTACGTTAAGGGCCGGGTTGGGCACAACGAAATCTCCCGCCGTCGTGCCCGCCCCGACTAGACTTTTGATGTCAACGGTGGCACTTTTTTCCTTTAGCAAAATCACGGGCTTGTCTTTAGCCGCGACCCTTCCGAACTCATACGTGACGTTTGGACGAAGACCGTCTAGAACTACGATTGCGAAAGAGCACTTGTCAATCATCTCATTGATCTGGGAAAGCTGGTCCGCTCCGCTTTCCAGCGCCGACGGGGTAAGCTTCACGTCAAACTTTGCGGAAAAGGCAATCCAGATACACGGAAGCAGTGCGTGAAAATGTGACTCTCTCGACGAGTACGAGACAAAACAATATGGCCTTGGTTCTGGCTCGGACGATTTCGCCTTGTTGATTTGGAGAGCCATGCAATTTGAACGGGCTATTATATCCAACCGCTACACGGGCCGGATTGTCCGTGTTTTGTCCGTTAACGCCAGGAAAAATGGTGCAAATCGGTACAACGTACCGAACCGTGTTTTCTGTGTTTCCTTGTACTTAGACTCTTGCCTTAGTCTGCTCTGTAGGCCATTATCTGGCTACGAACCAGAAGGTCGGGAGTTCGAATCTCTCAGGGCGCACCATTTCTCTATCTCCTCATCCAAATGAGTCTCTTGGCGGTCGAATGCACTCGGTCTGACGCACATTGATACTTCTGAGTCTCTGCGGATAAATGCCTCGGCGGGGATTTCGCTCCGACGGAAGTTCTGCTAATCTTTCCGCAGCCCTGTTGTTTCGAACCGTTACGATTTCTTCCGGTTATCGGGCAAGCGCGCCATGCCGAAGCTAAGCCAAACGCAAGATTTGTCTGTCCTCGCGTCCGCCAAGAACGGACTGGTGTATCTCACGGCCAACGACTGGGCACTCATCGTGGATAAGGGAACGCGGCGGCAATTTAAGCGCGGCGAATCTCTAGTACAGCAGGGACGCCGCACGCACGGCGTTTTCGTCCTGCTGAAGGGCACGGCCTCTGTAGAAATTGCTGGGCAGACGCGAGAGACCGAAATCGGGCCCGGTGAAGTCTGCGGAGAGATTTCGTTCCTCGACGAACTTCCGGCAACGGCTGACGTTGTTGCCCGCGAGGCCATCGAAGCCTATTATCTTGACCGTCCGACGCTGCAATCGCTGTTCGAATTGTTTCCTCACCTCGGCTCCCGCTTCTACCGGTCACTCGCATCGATTTTGTCACGCAGGTTACGGGAAGTAATCGGTCGTCAGACTCCTCCTCAGCCTGCCAAGAAGGATCCTGCCTAGAAACGGCCTAAGCCACCAAGTGTGCTAGCCTACAAGTTCTCGATGGGGGACGCCCAAACTTAGATCTCCGGATCCCCAATCTCAGGCCTGCAGTTTATGGTTGATCCTGTCAGTCTTCGTCTGGCTCTGGTGTCGGCGGGTGTGCTCGGTTTCCGGCACGGGCTCGACTACGACCACATCGCAGCGATCTCTGACATCAGCAGCGTGCAGTCGCGGCCACGTGATGCCATGCGTTATGGGCTCCTCTACGTTGCCGGACATGCGACAACCGTGGCCCTGCTGGGATCCGCCGCCGTGGCTTTCCGTATCGCCCTGCCTCCGGCAAGCGATCGGTGGGCAGAGCGGCTGGTTGGGGTCACGCTGCTTGTGCTGGGTTTTTATGTACTCGGCACTTTCTTTCGTCCTTCGACCCACAGCCATGCGCCGAAGACTCGAATCACATTGCTGGTCAATGGTGCGCTCTGGGTGTACTGGCGCCTGACGCGATTGTTTGGTGGGACGCGAGTCGAAGCGCCGCAGGTCTTCAAAGACGGATACGGGACCACTTCGACGTTCCTGGTCGGAGTCATTCATGGATTGGGAGCGGAGACTCCGACGCAGATTCTGTTGTTTCTCATGGCGGCAAATCTTGGCGGAACTGGTGCTGGGCTCCTCGGGTTACTTGCTTTTATCGTCGGGTTGATTGCTATGAATACGCTTATGTGCGCGTCGGCGGCGGGATTGTTTTCAGCGACCCTGGCCCGTCCGAATGCACTGAAAGCTCTCACGCTGGCGACCTCAGCCTATAGCATCGTCGTCGGCGCTATTTTCCTTTTTGGCTCGGCGAGCAAATTGCCCTCGCTCACAAGCTAAGAAGGCTCACCACTTCCCCATCTCAGCAGGGCACCAAGGTCTTGTATTCGCTGATCCTTAAGTGATCTGGCACACGAACCCCATTACCCCAGTAATCTACGTACGGGGATTACCGTTGACCCACCGCGCCTACCCTTCTTAAATTGCCAACAGGGGGTTGTATGAAAGATATCCATGAGGTCCTGCGGCAAAAGCAGGCGAAATACGCCCAACTAGG
>Ga0070735_10003755_pt1 | contig 13162 bp, 10 predicted proteins | sample Coa_R1_FD_66443 | JGI IMG/M metagenome (GOLD analysis project Ga0070735, IMG submission 66443) | Surface soil microbial communities from Centralia Pennsylvania, which are recovering from an underground coalmine fire - Coalmine... | ecosystem: Environmental > Terrestrial > Soil > Unclassified ...
GAGCGATCCACGCCACGATCGAGAACCGTCCCGCGCGCCCTAGTGATCCCCCGTTCCAGCCGCCGAAATAAAGCCAGGTTGGCTGATTTCCACCACCACCCTGGTCTCAGTACCAGCGCCAACCGTGTCCAGAAATCGACACTTTGTGTCAGTCCTGAGATTACTTCTGGGTACGGAGGGCACTTCTCGAACTGAGACCTGTTTTGCCGCCTACCGGAAACTTTCGATATCTACAGGGGTTAATGCATATACGCGAGGTTTAGGGACAGCAGGGAATGCTTAGGGTAATTTCGGCAGTTCAATTGCATGCAACTTCAACAACTGCCGATGAGTCTAATGGGGTGAGGGTCGGAGTCGGAGGTGATGACGGCCATGACTTACGAGAAGACGGTGACAGACAAAGACAGATTCACGCTGACCGAATTGGCAGCGCTCAGAAACGATCTGCTTCAGGGCGGAATGATTGATTCCCATGAGGCGGCAGAACTGCTGCAGGTGTTCCTGATGGGCCGGGGGTATGGAGTTTCCAAGATTGCGGCGATCGACGCGGCAGGCCGCGTCGAAATGGCCGGATGCGCTTTGCCTGTCCTGCAGCACGAACTAGAGAACCTGGCAATGGTGATGTGATCCGGGCTGCGGAACGGTGACCCCGCTGCACGGTTTTTGAGTTGATTTGAGTGCGAGGGTTGGGAAGAATTCCTCAGCCCGGTGGGTTGTAAGCCGCGAGAACCAGCTCTGCAGTTGATTTTGAAAAGGCTGGATCGGCGATCGAAACAAGACCGAACGAACCAGTTCCACAGAGGAAAGCCGGGCCAACCAGCCCGGCTTTTGTGGTTTTTGCGCTGGGTTCTCTTTCGTTACCAGAAGCTCTGTGAGGACAAAAAAGTGGCGCACCGGAGTGCGCCACAAGAACCCCTCCTAAGGGACTACCAATGCTTCAGGTTTTTTGGTTTTGCCGCAGGTTTCTTTGGCGCCGGTTTCTTCGTTGCGGGTAAACCGGCCAGTGAGCCCTGTTGCTCGATTGGTCCGGTGAATCCGCTGAAGTCCGTATTATCCCATTCCATCCAGAACAGTTGACCTCCACTGGCCTGGTAAACGATCAGGTCGTAGGTTCCGACGCCGCCGTCAATCGTAGCGTCCAGCGAATTGGCCGGCACATTCGTCGACAACATCGAATAACGCCCAATGTTGGTTGGGTCCGGTAGCGGAGTCCCAGCGAAGGTGTCGCCAGAACTCGTCACATCGGGCGTCCCCCAAGTTAGGAACGGGTCGCTGACGAGCCCGGTTAGGCTTAGCGCGCCCGCCGTCATCGATCCCTGCGCGATCATGTCGAGCTCACAGTCGCCGCAGCTACTGAAGTAGTTGAAACTCTGCCAGCCGACTCCATAGTTGCCTGCGAAGCTCACAGTTGAAGAGTCGGTTTGCGGGACCACGACTCCGGTGCCTCCGGCAAGGACACTATCTAGGTCAAGAGCCAGCGCCCCTCCTCCTCCACTCGGGTTATCCGGGTCGTTCAGATTGAGATTCGGGTCCGTCATATAAATCCCCAAAGCGCTGACGTCCGAACCTCCCAATCCTCCGGTGATCGTCAGGCTGCCGTACCCATTGCTGGCAATGGAATACTGGCCAGACATCGCGGAAGCTTGTGCAAAGAAGTTGATATCTAATTCGTCGACGTCGCCCACACCGGAGAAGCTGGCGGGATCAGACGTCGTGTTGCTCGTCGTGAACTGCCCCAAGGCGCCGTATGTGCTACTCCATGGATTGTTCGCCATGGCCAATACCGAACTGCCCAGCGCCGCATTGCTCGCAGCGGTGGCGTTTGTGCCTTGGCCAAATGCTGAGCCAACCGCCGAATCGGCTGCGTCAACGTCAATGATTCGCATGACCTCGGGGCCCACGATGTAGTAATTGATGGAGAGTGGCACCCCCCCAAAGTTGATCCCCGTGACTTGGCCGCGTCCGAAGGCGTCGGCGGTTGTGAATGTTCCCGTGAATGGTGAGCCCAGCACCACAGTTCCAGCGTCATTGATATCGGCAAGGCCATTCGAGAGGCTTGTGCCACTGACCGTGAACACGCCCCCAAATGCAACCGCGGTATAAGCGCTGTCCACTCCAGAGAGAGTGAAGGCAAACCCTCCGCTAGGTGAGCTAGATAAGGTCTGGGTGTCCATGCTCCCGCTCGAAGTTGCGGTCCCATCAAACTGCATGATGAGTGCATGGTTAGCGTTCACAAACTGGACGCCGAAAGTTTCAGCTCCCCCCACGCCCATGTTTGAGTCTTTCGTGATCAAGGTAAGGGTGCCTTGGCCGCTTGTGCCGTCTACCGTCAGAGTCCCCCCTATGATGGAGTCGCCGGAGGGTTCGGGTGATGTAATCCCAAGGGCGTCGTTGTAGTCTTGCTCTCCCCCAATGACGCTGCCACTGGCATCAATGGTGACGGCTCCCGCGAGGGCATAATAGTTCGGCCCCGAATTGATCGCCTCTTCACCACTCAGATAGAACGAGAAGTTCGTTATCGGTCCGTTCACTGCGTTGTTGGTTAGGTTAAAGCTGGCATTAGTCGCCGCTCCCGTGGTGGAGGCTGTCACCGAATATGCGCCGGCGGTCGCGTTCGCTATGAATCTCGAGGAGGTTGCCACTCCGTTCGAATCGGTCGTATCGGTTTCGGTGGCAGTTCCACCCGAGAATGTGCCACTCTGGCCACTCGACGGAGCCGTAAAAGTCACGGTAACGCCGGAAGTCGGAGTTCCGCCGGTCGTCACCGTGGCTACTAGCAGCACTCCAAATGCTGTTCCCACCGTCGTGGCTTGTCCGGATCCGCTCGTCGCGGCAATCGACACAGTTGGAGGTGGAGGTGGAGGTGGAGTTGAGCTCGAACCGCTGCTGCAACTCGTCAACAAAGCTAATGCCAAGCAAACTGAGGAGGCGAGGAAACGTGCATAGAGTTTGCGGTTCATAGCGTCTCCCCTTTCTGCGCAGTCTGATGCGCCATGCGCTCACGTGCCTGCGGCGAAACTGCAATCCCGTGTTCATTCCGGATGTTGTAAACATGACTGCCGACCTTCACCGTGCGGGCGACGAAAACTTGCTTCTCCCGGATCGTCTTCATGATGCCAGTCAGTTTCACTTGCTGGCCTACGCTAACCGAAAGCGCACCTTTGCCTTGTAAACCCCATCTGCCAAGGCTCGCGTCCACCTCACCCGACGGGGTTGCGAGCAGCAGATGCGCGCCTGGAATCGTTCCAGCAGAGTGCCGGGGCAATACGCTCGACACCGCGCCACTGATCGTTACTTCCTTGGTGATGTCGTAGAAAGTGTGAGCTTCGCGCGCGGGTTGGGCAGCGAGTGGTACAGCAGCGATCGCAAGCAGCAACGCGCTAAGCACGCCCCCTGCGATCAGACGAGTGGATCCTCTAGCAACACAACGCCTCATGTTTCACTCCTCAAGTTCAATTGTCGGTTTTTGTTCCTGAGCTGGGACTCGATTCGCTCCTCCCCGAACGTGGGGGCCAGACGTTGGAAGGCGAACCGATAAAATCGAACTATAGTACGGCTGCTCGACCGTCTCTTACAAGATATAAAGTGGGTCCCCTACGCATTACGAAGCTGCTTGATGGCAAACCAAGACTCTAACCTACTCGTAGCGCAGGCTTTCTACGGGATCGAGTTGCGAGGCCCGGCTGGCCGGGACCGTGCCGAAGATGATGCCCACGAGCGATGACACCAGGATGGCGATGATCGCCGATAGCCCCGAGATGGGGAAGCGATAGTCGGTGAAGAACCGCACAGAATAAGGCAGCGCCAGGCCAGTGACGATCCCCACGATGCCGCCCGTAACAGAGATCAGAATGGCCTCGGCCAGGAACTGAAAACGGATCTCGCGGTTGGTGGCGCCGATGGCCTTGCGGATTCCGATCTCACGGATACGCGAGGTCACGGTTGCGAGCATGATGTTCATGATCCCGATCCCGCTCACCAGCAGCGTCACTAACGCTACCAGGATGAGGATGACAGTGAGGGCGTCGGCAATCTTGCCTGCAACAGTCAGCAACTGGGTAAGATTCTCTACGCTGTAGACCGACTCGGGACGGTGCCGCGATTGCAGCACGCGCTTGATCGCCGCCGTCGCCGGGATGACGTCCTGTGGACTGGCCGCCGAAAAATAAATCTGGTACACCGCGGCCGTCGGCGTGAAAAACCGGCTGACCGTGTAAGGGATCAGCATGGTGTCTTCTTGAATTTCCGACTGCCCGAAGGTGTCCACGCTCTCTTTGAAGACGCCGATCACCGTGAATGGAAGGCCGGCGCTCAATTTGATGATCTGTCCGACTGCTCCGGAAGGCGAGCCGAATAGCCTTTGCGCCAGCTTGTCGGTAATCACGCCCACCTTGTTGCGGCCCGCAGAATCTTCCGCATCGAAGAAGCGTCCGGCAAGAATCACCAGATTGCGCACCCGCTGGTATTCGGGATCGACGCCCAGCACCAGGATGTCTCGCTGCTTGCCATCCCCTACGCTGATGCGGTCATTCAGGGCCACCGTCGGCGAGGCGGCGACCACGCTGGGCACCTGCTCCCGTACGGCGTGGACATCCTCCACCGTCATGGGATCGGGCGTGGCGTCGATGCGTTGCGTTCCGCCCTGGTAGTTGGCGTAGATCATATTCGCGCCGATGGACTGAATCTGGCGCAAGATGTACTGCTTTCCCGTCAGGCCGATCGTGACCACCAGGATGACCGACGCCGTGCCCACCGCCATCGCCAGCGAGGTCAGGGTGAACTGCAGTTTGTTGCTGCAGAAAGCGTCGTAGGCGAAGTTCAGGATCTCGCTGAGCCCAATCGTGAAGCGGCGCTGAGTAGTGACAGCTGAAGAGGTTGCGATGGGCATCTTGAGTATTTAGATGTTAAACCCCGCTGCCAAGAAGCCGCAATGTAACGCCGCCGATATGGTGGCTGTCCTGTCGCGCGTCTATCCCGAACGGGCCGGCAAGATGCCGGCGCTACACTGCGGCGGCCTCTCGCTTCCCGGCTGCTACGGTCACCGCTGCGAGCACCACGATCAGTGGATCTACCGGGCGAAAATAATAAGTTTCCGGATGAGAGAAGTAATAAGCGAGAGGAAAGAAGAAGAGCACAATCGCAAAACGCATCGCCAGTGAAGAATTGCGCTGAAAGACGCGCCGCAAGCCTAACCACGCCAGGATGGACATAGTTGTATCCACAAAAATGTTGGGCGGATCGAGCGGTTCGTCTTTCAAATAAGCGCGGTCGAAGCTCCAGTAGCCCGTCCACATGTAGACGATGCGGCGAAGGGTCATCCATGCATACCAGCCAGGATGGCTGCGAATAAAGGCTTTGGCCTGCTCTGATTTGTGATGCATGTAGGCCGCCTCGCCCACGCGCTCGTACTCAGCGAGCTCTTCATCGTTGTGATTGGGATGCAAGGCGCTGTTCACCCAGCGCGCAGAATAGCCATTGTTGCCGATATACAACTCCAATCCGAATCCGCCGCGGATCGGGATGAACTCGTGAAATACCTCGTAGTTGCGAATGATCCAGGGTGAGATGATGACAAGCGCGCCCAGTGCGCCTGCGACCAGCGGAGCCTTCCACGGCCGGCCCTGCCGAGCGCGAAAATAGAGCGTCCACAACGCGAGCAGTGGAACCACGGCCAGGACGATGGGTTCGGTCAGCGCGGCAAATCCGCCGAACAGCCCAAACAGCAGCCAGTCGCGCGTGTGAGTGGAGTTCTCCAATTGCCAGGCCCATAAGAACAGCCAGGCAAGTTCGAGCGTGACCAGGCACGTGGACCAGGCCCAGTCCGCGCCATAGTAAATGCCGTACGGATACAGTGCCCATCCCCAGCACGCCCACTTGGCTACGCGATCGCCGAAGGCTTGCCGCGCCAGCAGAAAAACCGGAACACACGTGGCCGCCGAGAAAAGACTGTTAATCGCCAACGCTGTGATGACGGACGTTGCGGTATGGTCTCCGAAGACACGAAAGATTCCCGCCAGCAGATAGGCATAAACCGGCGGCAAGACTGCCGTCGGCCCTGAATCAGAAAACACATTTGCGAAGCCGTGTCCAGTAATCAGCGAGCGCGCTACGCGGCCAAAAGCCCAATGCTCCGCTACGAAGGGATCCATCCAATCGTGGTAGAGAAATGGAATGACTGCCCAACGAATGGCCAAGCCCACGGCTGCTGCGGGGAACCATACAGCGGCGGCGCTCTTTTTTAATTCCGTTTTTATGACAGCTTCCATCGGCAGGCTGGTTGTTTTTTTGTGCACACCGCGCCTTGAAATCGGCCAAATCCATGCTAAACGTGCAGCTTCGAGGGCCGGGCACTGGCCCAAAGGCGGTTACTAGCGGCCGGGTTTACCTGGTGAAATCGCGAAAAGCTAGCGTATCATAAGGAAATACTTTCAATTTTCATGCCGGTAGGGGAGTTTTCAGGAATGCACCTTGCGTCGTTCGGGCCTAAACCCGAGATTACCGTCATCGTTCCCTGCTTTAACGAGGAAGTGGTGCTGCCGGAAACTGCACGGCGCTTAACTGTCAGCCTCGAGCAGCTGGGCAGTTCGTTCGAAATCGTTTTCGTGGACGACGGAAGCCGTGACGGTACGCCTCGGGTTCTGACCGGGCTGCACGCCAATGATCCGCGCATTCGTATCGTGCGGCTCTCCAGAAATTTCGGGCATCAGATCGCGATCACCGCGGGACTGGAGTTCGCGCGTGGCTCTGCCGTAGTCCTCATTGATGCCGACCTGCAGGATCCTCCTGAGGTCATCGGCGAGATGGTCGAACTGTGGCGGCAGGGCAACGATGTCGTGTACGGAACGCGCAGCCGCCGCGAAGGCGAAACTGCCTTTAAGACACTCACCGCGAAATGGTTTTACCGCTTCATCAACCGGCTGTCAGAAATCGAAATTCCGCTGGACTCGGGCGACTTCCGGCTACTGGATCGTAAGGTGGTAGACGCTCTCGTCTCGATGCCCGAGCGCGACCGGTTCGTGCGCGGCATGGTCAGTTGGACGGGTTTCAAGCAGGTCTCGCTGCCTTACGAGCGTGCGGCCCGCCACGCGGGTGATTCGAAGTACACCCTGATGCGGATGGCGCGGTTCGCGGCGGACGGCATTTTATCGTTTTCGATTGCGCCATTGCGCCTGGCTACAGTCCTCGGTGTGGCGAGTTCTTCAGCGGCATTGCTGGGCTCATTGGTTGCGGTCGGCTTCGGGCTGGCACAGGGGCGCTGGATCTCGCCCTGGGCTTGGGTTTTATTCGCCGTTTTGTTGCTGGGTGGCGCGCAGCTACTGTGCCTGGGGATTTTTGGAGAGTATCTCGGGCGAAGCTACACCGAGAACAAGCGCCGGCCTCTTTATTTTGTGCGCGAGACGCTGGGATTTGACGAGCCGCTTTCGCCTTCGGAAGAGTCGTTGCTGGGGCGGGAGGTTTCCACTCGCGCCCGGATAGAAAGCTGAGACTCTCAGGTCGCGCACAGATGGCGGGCGAGGACGCCCCGCCGCACAGCCGGCGAGACGCCGGCGCTACGTTTTCGAGACTTATTCCACACGACAGACCGCAAGACTGCCGTTGTTATACGGGCACTGCATTCCCTCGACACCGGGGCTTGGCACTAAGACCCAATCGACCCCAAACACCTCTTTCAAACGCAGGAAATCCTGTCTTTGAAAGCTCCGCCAGCCTTGTTGCGCGTTCATCTCGCGAAGCCAGCGCGGGCCCAGGCTCGGGACGCGCACCACGATACACGGATCTTTGATCGCGTCGGCTAAGACGCTGCGTTCGGCAAGAGCGCGGAAGCCGTGAGCATCGTCGCCCGGCATTTCCATGTAATCGGGATCGAGGGCGAAGTAGCTGTCCACGGGAGTGTTGTGGCTAATCCAGCGAAAGGCTTCCACCCAGACATTGTGCGAGGGCACGCCGGGCAATTCCAGATGGGCGGTTGCGGGATATAACTGGCGCTGCGCGTAGAACATTCCCGCGCTCAAGGGCACAAATAACAGCAGCCAGCGCACCACGCTGCGTTTCAGGAAATAGCGTGCCAGCAAGCCTCCTGCAAGCAGGACGAACAAAAGATAAATAAGGTGCAAAAAGCGCATCGGCTCGAAGGAACGGAACCGCTCGAGGCGCGGTGGAAGCATGAGAACGAGCGCGACCGCGAACTGGAACGCGCCGTAGTACACAGCGCGCTCGGAAACTCTCGCCAGGACCGCGGAACCGCGGGCGAAAGCGAGCCGGCGAAACCACCACAGCAGGACGAGGGGGCCTACGACGCCCAACCATTCGTACCAGTGCCAGCGCAGCAGAAAATAAAAATTGCGGGTGGCTTCGGCTTGCCGCCAGGTATCGTTAGCGGGTTCAAAGATCCATTGCAGAGGAAACGTCAGGGCCGCCGCCGCAGTTGCAAAACTCGCTTGCGTTTTTCGTTGTAGCTTCCAACCGAGAAAGAGGCAGTAAGAAACTCCGAACGGAGTCATGTTCAGGTGCAACGGGAACGCTGCGAGCAGCAACCCGCCGGCCAGCAGGTTGCGGCCGTCGAGCACTGCGACAATTGCCGCCAGGATCAGCGCGGTGGCCAGCGAACGTGGCTGCAAGTGCTGATCTGTCAAAAGCAATCCGGAGCCTGACACCGGAAGAGTCAATAATGCCGCGACCATGGTAACGGCCGCCCACTGTGCGTACTCTTCTTCAAAGCAGCGGCGCGCAATGCGCCAGCATCCCCACAGAATTAAAAACGTCGCGGCGAACTGCCAGAGAAAGATTCCCCAGCCCACTGGTAAGTGTGTCAAGCGCAGCGAAGCCGCGATCAGCTTGTCAAAGACGGTTGCCTGGAACAGAACTTGAAAAAAATCTGCGTCATGCGGAAACAACGCTGGATTCAGGTCATGCTTGATGGCAGCCAGGTAATAAGCATCATCCTCGAGGCCAGGATGGTATCCCTGCACCAGAATAGCGGCCACTGTCAACAATAGGAGAAGAGCCAGGATTTTGGCGGAGTGGCGCATCAAACGGGACGCGGGCTTTCGCCGTGGGCGGCGTAATAGGATTCGCTTCCAGCTTCCAGTTTGCGCCCTTTGTCGCTGAAGCGCGGCAGGTGGATCAGGCCGAGTTTCTGAAACGCGAACTGCATTGTCGTTGCCAGAACACCGAATCCGTATTTCACGCTGCGCCGGAAGTTGATGGAGGAGGCTTCTTCGAAATATTTCGTGGGACAGGAAACTTCTCCGATGCGAAAGCCGAAATGCACGCACTGCGCGAGCATTTGATTGTCGAAGACGAAGTCGTCGGAATTTTCGAGCAGAGGCAGTTCCGTGAGCACCTTGCGGCTGAAGGCGCGGTATCCGGTGTGGTATTCGGAGAGCTTGACGCCCAGGAACAGATTTTCGAATGCGGTGAGCAAGCGGTTTGAAATGTATTTGTACAGCGGCATACCGCCGAGCAGCGCGCGGCCGCCGATGATGCGCGATCCTAGAACGACATCGTACACATCATAGGCAACCATGCTGGCCATGGCGGTGATCAGCAGCGGCGTGTACTGGTAGTCCGGGTGCAGCATGATGACGACGTCGGCTCCGGCGGCAAGAGCCTCGCGATAGCAGGTTTGCTGGTTGCGTCCGTAGCCGTAATTGCGGTCGTGCTGAAAAACGTACAGGCCCAGACGGCGTGCGAGAGCGACGGTGGCATCGTGACTCTGATCGTCCACCAGGATGCGGATATCCACGAGGTCTGGAAGTTCTTGCACCGTGACCTCGAGCGTCTTCTCCGCATTGTAGGCGGGCATGACGACCGCGATGCGCTTGCCGTTGATCATGGGCGATGCTGAGAACAGTTTACCTGAGGGAGCAGTGGGTTTCCCCCTGTGTTCCCTTGTGACCTCTGTGGTTAGATCAAACCTCTCACCACAGAGGTCACTGAGGTACACAGAGGAAGGCAAGCAACTGCCCGGAAACCTACCGCATGTTGTCGAGGATCGAACCTACGATTCCGCCGACTACGCCGCCTTCGACGGTCTGCCGCGAAACCTCGCGGGGGATGTATTTTTCGATCGCATGCGCCAATTTTGCGATCGGCAGCGTTTGCAGCCAGATTCTTCCCGGGCCGGTGAGGGAGGCGAGAAAGAGTCCGTCGCCGCCGAAGATCATGTTCTTGATGCCGGGCACGGTCGTGATCTGGAATGAGACGTTCGCCTGAAACGCGCCGACGTGTCCAGGATGTACACGCAGAGTTTCGCCGGGCTGGAGATCGCGCACCACCAGTTCTCCGGAAAGTTCGAGCCACGCCGTACCCTGTCCGCTGACTCGTTGCAGGAGGAAACCGTCTCCACCAAAGATTCCCGCCCCGAGCGACTGTTGGAAGCCGACGCCAATCTGAATCTGCGGCGTCGCACAGAGAAATCCGTGGCGGTGAATCATGTATTCGTGCCCTGAGGAAACTTCCACCGGAACGATATGGCCCGGAAGCTTGGTGGCGAACGCCAGTTCTCCCGCCGCGCCAAAGGCGCGGTATTCCGTCATGAAGATCGACCCGCCCCCGGCCACGCGCTTGATGACGCCGAAGAGCCCACCGCCACCGCCGAATTGCGTGTGCGTCGTCATCTGAATCGAGGCGCCCATCCAGGAAAGTTCTCCGGCTTCCGAGATGATGGACTCGTTGGGTTCGAGTATGAATTCCAGAACGGGCATGGTCGTGCCGGTGATGCGGCTCTGCATGGCTGGCCTCCTGAATAGGAATAAGGTGAATCAGAGCGCGACCCGTCAGGGGTCGCGAGAAATCAGAGTATACATCGGCCAATAGGGAAGAGGAGTTTGAGAAGGTCGCAAAACAAAACGATTCAGGCGTCGCGCGTTTTAGTTGCGGGAGGGATATTTTGCGACTGAGTGCCAGAATTCTCGCTGGGGAATTCCTTTCCCCTATCGCGCCGGGACCCGGCGCCGGCGGCGCTTCTTCATGTGGGTACACCCAACTTTGGCAGGAGCCATTGTGTCACCACCACGTAAACAACCAACACTGCGATCAGCCAAACCCATTGGGACATACTCGTCTCCCTAATTAGATTGAAGTCTCAAAATCGGCGGCGGTCAAGCCCTTGAATACCGAGACTCAATGTTTATGGCGCTGTGATGCGCGCGATGTTGGAGCTGGCGGATTCCCCTTCGACATTGGTAGCGCGAACCCTATACGCAAGCTGTTGCCCCTTCTTCACCCGCGAGTCGCTGTAGTCCACTGCGGAGGGCGCGAGTTCGGCGATTCGCTGCCAGGAACTGCGCGCGCTTGAGGACTCCTCCCGACGTTCCACCACGATATGTTGCGGATCGCCGCCGTGAACTTGCCAGGAGAGCTTCACCACATTTCCCGCCGATGTGACATTCAGCGAACTGGGCGCTTCAGGAAGAACTGGCCAATCGAAGTAATCTGCGTCGGCAATCGCCATGATGCTATCGCTGACTGGCAATGCTTCCAGCGTGTCGGTTGTGCCTTGCTTCCACTCCAACGGGCGGATGTCGCCGGAGACCACGTCAATCAGCACGGGATGCTGGATGCCGGTGTTCTTCAGAGTGAATGTGGAATAGAGCGTGCGGAACGTATTTCCCGGCAGGCTGTGCGCGGCGAGCCAGTAGGCCACGATGGCTTTGCCGGTTTTCGATCGAAAGCCGTAACTCAGGAACGGGAAATCGCTGCGGCGAGGGAGCGTGGCAACGTCTGCGCCCGTGACCTGAATCGTGGGATCGAACTTGGTGTCGGAGAAAAGCGCGTTCGTATTCTGAAGGGCGTAGAAGACCGGGCGCGGCGTGAAATCGTAATCGTGATTGGTGAGGCCGCGAATGATGCCGAAGTCGTCGGATTCATTCCCGTCCGTGGCGGCAGCGAGCAGCCACACGAATGTCTTCACGCCGGCAGCATGGTTGTAGATGAGTCCGCGCGGCACATACTTCGCCTGCACCGAATCATCGGAGCCGATCCAGGTCCCGATGGAATTGAATTCGTCATCGAAGAAAGGAATGTCCGGCTTAATGCCGGGAGTATGAGTGACCAGATCGCGCAGCGCCCGCGGAGATTCGTTGAGATAGGCTCCGTAATCCATGGTCTCCGGATTCATGTTCTGGCCGTATCCGGGATAGGTGTGGTAGGCGTACACATCAATGCCGGAGGCGCATTTGCAGGTATCGAGCGCTCGTTGCGTGAAATCGCGCGATGGATCTGCCTGGCCGCCATAAATTACCTTTGCTCCGGGAGTCTTATGTACGGTGTCGACGAATGAAGTCAGCAGATGCCCGTACTGCACCGCGTCTCCCCACGGGTTCCAATAGCCGATGTCCTGTTCGTTCCACAGCGCCCAGTAATGGATGCGGTCTTTGAAGTGGTCAACGGTCCAGCCGACGTACCTATTAAAGGCATCGGTTTGCTCGGGCGTGACAGGAGGCCAATAGACCGAGTAGAGGCTGCGGTCGTCATTGTGAAAGGAACCTGGCTCGGGAACGCTGACGTCGGGCAACTTGCCACTGCGAGCGGTGTACATCACATTGCCGTAAAGAAGTTGGACCTGCACATCCATTCCGTTGTCGACCAGGGAGTCGACCGCGTCCTCAAGCTCTGGTGATGAAGAGTAGACGCCGCGCTTCTGCTCGATCCAATCCCAACTGGTGCGGTCTGAACTGTTCTCGTACTGGCCGATACGTATCCATTTGAAACCCGCGTCGAACATGCGCGTCCACCACCAGCGGTTCCAGGGCAGATAAGGATCGCGCGGCAGGTCGGAGTTAATGCCGAAGCCGTCTTGAATTTGAGAGGTTCGCTTAGGAGGGACTTTGTCGGGAAGTTTGCGCGCAGCCTGGGCGAGAGACGGGGTCTGTAGGAGCAGCGCGCCTAGACTCGACAAGAACAAAATGAACAGCGGGCGAATACTGCTGTCGCGGGCTGTACAGATCATGGATTTTCCCTCCACGAAATTTCATGGCAAGGCTGACATTCAAACCGCGTATTGCGAAATCTGTCCACCGGGTCAGCGCGCAACGCTCTCCGCCGTAGCTTTGGACGAATTCGCGGCGATATCCCCGGCGTTGCGTTGAATCTTGCGAATGGCTTCGGCAATTTCGCTCATGTCCTCTTCATCGCCGAGCAGGGCGAACTGTGGAATCCA
>Ga0070735_10003756_pt1 | contig 13149 bp, 22 predicted proteins | sample Coa_R1_FD_66443 | JGI IMG/M metagenome (GOLD analysis project Ga0070735, IMG submission 66443) | Surface soil microbial communities from Centralia Pennsylvania, which are recovering from an underground coalmine fire - Coalmine... | ecosystem: Environmental > Terrestrial > Soil > Unclassified ...
GCCTCGTCAGTTATAACCTGCGCTATACACCGGAAACGATTCTACTGGATGGGTCGGGAAAAATCATGAACGTATGGGCAGGTGTGCTAGGCGCCGCAGACATTAAGGAGATCGAGCGCCTCCTGGCACAGCAGATAGGCCACCTCGAAGCTCTCCCCATCCAACGCAATTCAAGAGCGAAAGGAGAAAGAAAGTCATGAAGTTTCTATGCAAAGCGGTCTTAGTCATGATCATTACACTACTGGTCAATGCGTCGGCAGTTCAGCTACTCGCCAAGCCGAAGCCAAAGAACCCGTGCCCGACCGGTTGTATGTTTGATCCAGCGGTCTGCGACACTGGTATATGCCCATTCTGTAGGGAACAACAGGTGTTCAGCCAACCCGTGATCGGCCTTTCCAGATAAACGAAACGGGCCGCCGCGAAGGCGGCGGCCCCACAAACCTGAATGGGCGTCGCACGCAGCGTTTTTTCAGGGTGCAGCTCTATACTTTCAATCCGCCCGCGGCTTGCTACTGCTTATCGTAAATCGCGGCTGATCACATGACGTTGTCGGCTCGTTCAACCGAGTAAACTTGGCAGGCGGGTGGGCCGTCGCGTTTGGCGGCTTTTCTTTTGACTTCGCTCTTGAATTTTGCTTCTGAATTTGCGGAAATGCCGCACACGTCGGTTTTACCTGTGGGCTTTTGACTTTGATCTATTCGTTCTGTTTTGTTGCCACCTCACTAACTCCATTAGAATCCGCACTTCGAAAAACACAGTCCGTAAACTCTCTGGAATGAACACTTCCAAAACATTGAACTTAAAACTCTTTAGAATGAACACTTACGAAAAAATAGCGGAGGGGTAGCAGGCCTGGCGACCTTGATTGGGTGCCTTGCAAACCACAAAATTCGAGGAACTCTGAGGTCGAATCCAATTCACTCTATCATTCTGTGACAGAATGATAGAGTGATATAAACGCTCAGGATCAGCGATCTTCCGGCCACACAGCCGGACCAACTCGAAAGCAAATCACTCCGGAGCTGGAGCGTATTAGCTGGCGGCTGCCGGTTCTTCCTTCTTGGCCTTTTCTTTCTTTTCTTTCTTCTTTAGCTCGTAGCCGACGATCTCCAGGATCGCGACCTTGGCTCCGTCACCGACGCGGATGCCAGCGTGGATGATGCGCGTATAGCCGCCGGCGCGGTCTGCGAATTTCGGCGCAATCTCGCCGAAGAGCTTTGCCGTAACCGCGGGCGTCATGATGTACGCCGCTGCCTGGCGCCGCGATTGCAACGTGTCGCGTTTGCCGAGCGTGATGATTTTCTCGGCTACGGGCCGTGTTGCCTTCGCGCGCGTCAGCGTCGTGGTAATGCGCCCGTGCTCGAACAAATTAGTCACGAGATTGCGCAGCGTCGCGCGACGGTGCGACGGGTTGCGTCCAAGTTTCGATCCAGAATTGCGATGCCGCATCGTCTATCCCTTTAGCTTCCGCTGTCTTGCAACGGCCCGCTCTTTCAAGCGGGCCGTGAAAGTGTCCTTGTCATTCTCCGCTTTATGCGCCAACTGAAACCGTTCGCGTCAGCGAGTCGAAAATAGTCAAAAGTTTCAATCGAAAATAGTTTAGAGCTTTTTTCCGACTTAAACTTTCAACTCTTGACTTTCGACTGCTCCTACAGTCCGCCGCCGATCGAATCTTCTGCCGGGGGAGGCGCCGTCTGGCTCGGCAGCGGCGGCCAGATAATCCGGCCGTGCTCGTCGAACTTCATGCCCAGGCTGAGGCCCATCTTGGTCAGTATATCCTTGATCTCGTTGAGCGATTTCCGGCCGAAGTTTTTCGTCTTCAGCATTTCGTTCTCGCTCTTTTGCACGAGCTCGCGGATCGTCTGGATATTTGCGTTTTTCAGGCAGTTGTAGGAGCGCACGGAAAGTTCCAGCTCTTCCACCGAACGGTCCAGATGCTCGAGGCGTGGATCGTTGGCGATTTCCTGCGGCAGTTCCGCCATTTCCGTCGGCTCTTCAAAGTTGATGAAGATGCTCATGTGGTCCTTCACGAGCTTGGCGGCCAATCCGATGGAGTCCTGCGGTGTGATCGCGCCGTTGGTCCAGACTTCGATCATCAGCTTTTCGTAGTCCGTCATCTGGCCGAGACGGGCCGCTTCCACGGAATAGTTGACCTTGCGCACCGGCGAGTGGACGCTATCAACTGGAATGTAGCCGATCGGCAGGTCCTCGTCGTAGTTGCGGTCCGCCGCCACATAGCCGCGGCCGTTCTTGACGCGCATCTCGATTTGCAGCTTGCCGCCTTCGCTGACCGTCGCGATGTACACGCTCTTATCGAGCACCGCGAAGTCCGCGTCTTCCTCGATTTGCGCCGACGTCACCGGCCCCGGATGTTCGACGTTGAAGAAAATCGTCTTCGGCAAATCGGTGTTCAGCTTGATCGGCACTTGCTTGAGGTTCAGGATAATATCCGTCGCATCTTCCACCACGCCGGGAATCGAGGAAAATTCGTGCAGCACTCCCTCGATTTTCACGGCCGTGATCGCGGCGCCTTCAATCGAACTCAGCAGCGCGCGGCGCAGCCCGTTTCCGACGGTCGTGCCCCATCCGCGCTCAAACGGCTGCGCGGAAAACCGCCCGTACTTCTCGGTCAGCGATTCCAGCTCGGATGCAAGTCTCTTTGGCTTTTGAAAACCCTTCCACATCGTGTTCCTTCCTTCTGGCCGCCGAAGTAATCGGCCGCCTAAAACCATGCTGCTTGCCCGGTACCGCCGGGCGCGGAGCCTGTTAGGGACGGCCTCGCAAGGCCGACCGCGGCTTACTTCGAATAAAGTTCTACGATGAGCTGCTCGTTGATCGGCGGCGTCTGCACATCTTCGCGCTTCGGCAGCGCCACCACCTTGGCTTTGAACTGCTCACGATCCTGCTCAAGCCACGGCACCGTGCTCTGGCTCTGCGCCACGTTGCGCGCTTCGAGGACCATCGCGTTCTGGTGCATTTTCTCCTTGATGGCCACTTCCTGGCCCACGGTGACGAGAAAAGAAGGGATGTTGACCTTCTTTCCGCTCACGCGAACGTGGCCATGCAAAACGAGTTGCCGCGCCTGAGAACGGGACGACGCCAAACCCGCGCGCCACACCACGTTGTCCAGCCGCCGCTCGAGCATGATGATCAGGTTTTCGCCCGTCGGACCCTTGGCGCGAACAGCCTTCTCAAAGTACGAACGGAACTGCCTCTCGAGCAATCCGTACGTGCGCTTGACCTTCTGCTTTTCGCGCAACTGCAAGCCGTAACCCGCGACTTTAGGGCGCCGCGACTGGCCGTGCTGTCCCGGAACGAAGTTGCGCTTCTCAATCGCGCACTTCTCGGTGAAGCACCGCAGCCCTTTCAAAAACAGTTTCTGCCCTTCCCGGCGGCACAGGCGGCAGACTGCATCTCGGTGTCTTGCCAACTTCTATTCTCCCTTCCCAAAACTCTTGGTAGCACAGCCACTCCTGGCTGTGCTCTTCCGGCCCTTGCCGGAACTAACCCAAACCCGCACAGGCAAGAGTGCCTGTGCTACAAGATCAAACGCGGCGCCTTTTCGGCGGACGGCAGCCATTATGCGGAATCGGCGTAACGTCGCGAATCAACACGATGTGCAATCCCGCTGCGGCGAGCGCGCGCACGGCCGACTCGCGTCCGGAGCCCGGCCCCTTCACGCGCACTTCCACGCTTTTCATGCCGTACTGGTCGCGCGCCACGCCCGCGGCAGCGAGCGAAGCCTGCTGCGCGGCGTACGGCGTACCCTTGCGCGAGCCTTTGAAGCCGATAGCTCCCGCCGAAGACCAGCACATCACGCGGCCATCCTGATCCGAAATGGTGATCTGCGTGTTGTTAAACGTCGCCGCCACATAAACAATGCCGTGCGGCACGACGCGCCGTTCACGCTTCTTCTTGAATTCTTTTTTGCGCTTGGTTGCCGCCGCCGGTTTTGCCGGCGCTGCGGTTGCGTCCGGCACCGCGCCTTTTTGTTCTTTTGCCACTGTTCACTCCGTTTCGTGTTTCGCTGGATCTGAAACCTTGCTCGCAAGGGCGCAATGAATTGCGCCCCTACAAAGACAAACTCGTTAGCCCTTCTTGCCGGTGACCTTCTTCTTCGCCGCCACTGCGCCGCGACGCGGACCTTTCCGGGTTCGCGCGTTTGTGTGCGTGCGCTGTCCGCGCACCGGAAGATTGCGGCGATGCCGGATTCCGCGGTACGCCTGGATTTCGATCAGCCGCCGGATGTTCATCTGGATCTCTTTGCGGAGATCGCCTTCCACGCGGCCTTCTTTTTCAATTTCCTGGCGAAGATGATTCACTTCGTCTTCGGTCAGGTCGCGGATCTTTTTTGTGTGATCAACGCCCGCCTTCGCGGCGAGCTTCCTCGCGCGCTCCTGCCCGATGCCGTAGATCGAAGTCAATCCGACCCAAAGGCGCTTCTGCGGCGGAAGGTCAACACCTGCTATGCGTGCCATTCTGTCTCCTTAACCCTGGCGCTGCTTGTGCTTCGGATTGGTGCAGATTACCCGCACCACTCCGCGCCGGTGGATCACCTTGCATTTGTCACAAATCTTTTTTACCGATGCCCGTACTTTCATTGCCTTTGTCCCTCATTCCGGCCGCTCTGGGCGGCCAGCGGCCCGCCCCGGAAGGCGTCCCCTACAAACCAGGGGTATTAGATGACCCAACCACTCCCAAAGTCGCAGACCCAAAATCGCCGCTCTCAGGACCGCCACTACGAAACCCTGCTGACGCGCTACTTGTAGCGGTACACGATCCGGCCGCGCGTTAAATCGTACGGGGAGAGTTCCACCGCTACTTTATCTCCCGCGAGAATCCGGATGAAATTCTTGCGCATCTTGCCGGAAACGTGCGCCAGCACTTGATGCTTGTTCTCGAGCTCCACGCGAAACATCGCGTTTGGCAGCGGCTCGATCACCGTAGCCATTACTTCTATGGCGTCCTCTTTGGAATTTCCAGAGTCGCCTTTTTCTTTTTTCTCGCGAATGGGTCTCGCCATATTCTCCTGCGTTGCCAGCGTTGGGTTAAAACCCAGTCGCTGTCTTGCACCTTGCTAACAGCGGGCACGGCGTGCCGTGCCCCTACAAAACCTTTGGCCGACAGCCCAAAACCTTTGCCTGGCTCACAACCTTTACCAGGACGGGCCGGTCATTTCTTTTGGCCGCGTCAGAATCCAGGGTCCGTTCGCCGTGACCGCTACGGTGTGCTCGAAGTGCGCCGAGGGGCTGCCATCCGCCGTTTCCGCCACCCACTCATCTCGCATTCGAACTTCCGGCCGGCCCGCGTTGACCATCGGCTCGACGGCGATGACCATGCCTTCCTGCAGCCGCGCGCCACGTCCTTCTTCGCCGTAGTTCGGCAGATTGGGTTCGTCGTGCATCTTCGTACCGATCCCGTGCCCGACAAACTCTCGCACCACCGAATACCCGTGCTGCTCGACCCAGCTCTGCACCGCGTGGCCAACATCGCCGAGCCGGTTGCCGGCGCGCATCTTGTCGATCGCGCGATCCAGCGATTCACGGGTTACATCCAGCAGCTTCTTCACTTCCGGCCGAATCTTCCCGACCGGCACCGTGACCGCCGAATCCGCGAAATACCCGTCCACTTCCATCCCGAAGTCGATCGAGACGATGTCACCCTCGCGCAGCTTCCGCTTGGGCGACGGAATCCCGTGAACGATCTCGCTGTTCACCGAGGTGCACAGCGAACAAGGATAACCGCGGTATCCCTTGAACGCCGGCTTGCCTGGTTTGACGGCGATTCTTTCCTCGGCAAACTTCTCGAGGTCCATCGTCGTCAGCCCCGGCCGCACCATATCCCGCAGCGCCGTCAAAGTCTCGTGCACGATGAGCCCGGCGCGGTGCATCTTTTCCAACTCTTCGGCACTGCGCAGATGAATCGCCATCGTTTCTACTTGCGGCTCTTTCGTCTGCCGCCAGATTTCTAACTGCGGCCCTCACCGGCCCGGTTAGTGCTTTCCTCGCGCGTGGTGCAGAGCCTTCCAAATCTGCTCCTCGACTTCTTCCACGCTCTTGGAGGCGTCCGCCTCGTGAAGCAGGCCCAGCCGTTTGTAGTACGCCACCAGCGGCGCGGTCTGCTTTTCGTACGCCCGCAACCGAGGCCCTACAATTTCTTCGCGGTCGTCCGGCCGCTGCCAAAGCTCCCCGCCGTCACTGTCGCAGCGACCCTCGACCTTCGGCGGAAAATCGTAAAGATTATAAATCTCGCCGCCCGTCTTGCACGTCCGCCGACCGGTGATGCGCCGGAGGATAAGCGCCGTATCGATCACCAGATGAATCACGAACGGCCGCCGAAATCCATGCTGCTTCAGCAACTCGCCCAGGTACTGCGCCTGAGCGACGGTTCGCGGGAACCCGTCGAATACGAAACCATGCGAACAATCCGGCCGCTCGATACGAACCGCGACAATCTTGAGCACCAGCGAATCCGGCACCAGCTCGCCGCGCTCCATGATCGGCTTGGCCTTCACTCCCAGCGACGTGCCCAGGGCCACGTGCTCCCGAAGCATGTCGCCGGTCGAAAGGTGCGGCACAGAGTACTTGGCCGCAAGCTTTTTCGCTTGCGTGCCTTTCCCCGCGCCCGGAGGCCCGAGTAAAATCACGGCGCGATTGAGCTCTTCCGGGGGCCGCTTTTCCGGCACCACTGGGCTCGTCGCCATGTTTTAACGCCGGCCGCGCAACCGGCCCTTCCGAGCAAATCCTTCGTAATTCCGCATGACCAACTGCGCTTCCAACTGCTGCACAGTGTCCATGGCCACGCCAACAACGATCAGAAGCGACGTGCCGCCGAAATAAAACTGCACGCCCAGGCCCTTCAAGAACCACACCGGGAAGTGGCGGTCAAACCACGAACCAATGCCCCATCCAAGGTGGTCGAGGTGAATGCCCGCAATCATCCATTCCGGCAACAAGCAAACGATGGCGAGATAAACCGCGCCGATAAACGTCAGCCGCTTCAGAATCCTGCTGACGTGCTCGGAAGTGTTGCGCCCCGGCCGGATGCCCGGAATGAATCCGCCGTTCTTGCGCATGTTGTCCGCAAGCTCCGTGGGATTGAAAACAATCCCGACGTAGAAGAACGAGAACAACAAAATCATCGTGATGTACACGACAGTGTAGAGCGGCTCGCCCCATGCCAGGCGTTCCTTGATGGTGTTCAAAAACGCCCATCGCGTGCCGAGCATCAACGCGGCCGTCGCCGGAAACGCCAGCAACGAGCTTGCGAAAATCGGCGGAATCACGCCGCCGGAATTGACGCGCAAAGGCAGATACGAAGATTGCCCACCCATCACGCGGCGGCCAATCACACGCTTTGCATACTGCACGGGAATGCGGCGCTGCCCGCCTTCCACAAACACGATGAACGCCACCACCGCAACCATCAAGGCGACCAGGAAAATCAGCGCCAAGCCGGTAAATGGCCCCCAAGCCGCTGTTCTTGCCTTGGTGACCAAATCATCGACGGCGCGCGGCAGGCCGACCACGATGCCGACAAAGATGATCAGCGACATCCCGTTGCCGATGCCGCGTTCGCTAATCTGCTCGCCAAGCCACATGATGAATGCCGAGCCGGTCGTAAGCGTCAGGACGGTCATCAACGTAAAGCCCCAACCCGGGTGATACACGAGCGATTGGCCGTTGAGATTCGTCGCCTGCAACGTCGAGGCGATGGTCAGAGACTGGATCACGCTCAGAACAATCGTCAGATATCGCGTGTATTGCGTGATCTTGCGGCGCCCCAGCTCGCCTTCCTTTTGCAGGCGCTCGAGATACGGAAAAACCACCTGCATCAACTGCAGGATGATCGAGGCCGTGATATACGGCATGATGCCCAATGCGAAAATCGTGAGCTTGCGGAAACTTCCGCCGCTAAACAGATCGAAGATGCCCAGAACCGAACCCTGCGCCTGTTTAAACATTTCCGCGAGCACGTCGCTGTTGATGCCAGGCGTCGGAATGTGCGCGCCGATGCGGTAAACGGCGAGCAACGCGAGCGTGAACAGCACGCGGTTCCGCAAATCCGGAATGCGGAACATGTTCTTGAGAGCTTCGACGAATCGTTTCATACGTTTACCCTGCGATTCCCCGTGACGCTAAAAACACCGCACTGCAAAACTACGCTACGACCTCGAACGTGCCGCCTGCTTTGGTGATCTTGTCCTTGGCCGAGGCGCTGAACGCATGCGCGTGAATGGCGATCTTGGTGGTCAGTTCGCCATCGCCCAAGACTTTGATCGGGTCGGTGACGCGGCGCACAAAACCATGCGCGCGGAGGAGATCCGGCGTCACCGTCTCGCCCTCGGGAAAAACGTTGAGTTCCTCGAGATTCACGACCGAGTACGTGACGCCGAACGGATTATGAAACCCGCGCTTGGGCATGCGGCGGTGCAGCGGCATCTGGCCGCCTTCGAATCCGCGCCGACGCGAATAGCCGCGGCGGGATTTTTGTCCCTTGTCGCCGGAACCAGAGGTTTTGCCGAGCTTCGAGCCCATGCCGCGACCCACGCGAACTTTGCGGTGCCGCGAGCCTTTCGGAGGCCTCAAAGTCGACAGGCTCGCCACCGATTTCGGGTGGGCCGTCTTCTTGGCGGCGTTGCGGCCGCGGGAAACTTTTTTCGCCATCGCTTTACTCCACCACTTCCACGAGATGCCGCACTTTGTGGATCATGCCGCGAATCGCCGGCGTATCCTCGCGCTCGACCACCTGATGCATTCGGCGCAGCCCAAGACCGCGAATGCACTGGCGCATGTCATCGGTACAACTGATAAAACTCACCACCCACTTCACCTTGACCTTGCCGCCCTTGCCTTTGCCGATTCTCTCGACGCTCGATTTCTTCTTGCTGGCCATTAGCTGTTCTCACCCGCAGCGACTTTTTGATAGCGGCCGCTGATTTCGTCGACTGTTTTGGAGCGCGTTTCCGCCACTTGCGCCGCGTCTTTGAGGCCGAGGAGAGCGGCGAACGTGGCTTTCACCACGTTGTGGGGATTTGAAGTGCCGAGCGACTTGGTCAGCACGTTGTGAATTCCCGCCACTTGCATCACTTTGCGCACCGGGCCGCCGGCGATGACTCCCGTGCCGTCCGGAGCGGGCTTCAGCAGCACTTGCGCCGAGCCGTAGCGTCCGAGCACCTGGTGCGGAATGGTGGTGCCCTTCATGTTCAGCTTGATCAAGTTTTTCTTCGCCTGCTCGATGGCTTTCTTGATGGCCATGGGAACTTCGCGCGCTTTCCCCATGCCGAAGCCGGCATGGCCGTGGCTATCGCCAACGACTACAAGCGCGGAGAAGCTGAGATTCTTGCCGCCCTTGACGACTTTGGTGACGCGGTTGATGGCAATCACGTCGTCTTTCAAGTCGGAGGGATTCACCTCCAGAAGCCTGCGTACCGCTAAACTGTCTCGCAAAATTTGCTTCGACATAGGCTTAGAACTGTAACCCCGCTTCCCGCGCCGCATCGGCGAGCGCCTTAACACGGCCGTGATACTTGTAACCACCGCGATCGAACACTACTTTTGCCAGTCCAGCAGCTTTGGCGCGCTCGGCAATGGTCTTGCCGATCACTTTGGCTGCCGCAATGTTGCCGCCACCCTTGAGATTCTTTTTGGTTTCTCCGTCCACGGAACTTGCCGAGACGAGGGTTTTTCCGGTGCGGTCGTCGATTACCTGCGCGTAGATGTGCCCCAGTGAGCGGTACACGCAAAGACGCGGGCGCTCCGTGGTGCCTTCGACACGCTGGCGAACGCGTTCGTGAACGCGAAGGCGGTGAAGATTTTTCGATAGCTTGCGAACTCTTGCCGATGCCACTGTTCTTCTCCTCGATACCTCTGGCCGCCAAGCGGCCAAAAAAAAACTATGCCGGGCCGCCAGCCTTTGCTCCAGCCTTACCGGCCTTTTTCTTGAGCCGCTCGCCGGTGATGCGTACGCCCTTTTGTTTGTACGGATCGGGCGGACGCAGCGCGCGGAGATCCGCGGCTACTTGTCCGACTTTGCCTTTGTCCGCGCCACTGACAACGAGGTGCGTCTGCTTCTCCACCGTGATCTGGATTCCTTCCGGAACCGGGAACTCGATGGGGTGCGATTTGCCAAGGGCGAAGTTCACGATCTTGCCCTTAAGTTCGGCGCGGTAGCCGACGCCCACGATGTCCAAATCTTTTTTGAAGCCCTGCGTTACGCCGTGAACCGCGTTAGCGACCAAGGCGCGAGCCAGGCCGTGCAGCGCGCGGTGATCTTCCGTGTCGCGAAGAGCCGTGAGCACGCCATCTTTTTGCTGGAAGGTGATGCCGTGCGGAAGCGGGACCGTTAGTTTGCCTTTAGGCCCTTGCACGTCGACCTGGCCGCTTTGCAGAGCGATCTTCACGCCTGCAGGAACTGGAATTGGTTTGCGTCCGATACGTGACATTGATCTTTAATCCTCAAATCCTCATATTGGAAAAGCGACTACCAAACCTCGCAAAGAATCTCGCCGCCTACTTTGGCTTTGCGCGCGGAACGTCCGCTCATCAAGCCTTTGGGCGTCGTCAAAATGTTGATGCCCAGGCCGCCCACGACCGGGCGGATGTCGGTGGCGCCGAGGTAACGGCGCGAACCGGGGCGCGAAATGCGCTTTACGCCGGAAATGACGCTACGGCGGTCCGGGGTGTACTTCAGGAAAACGCGCAGCACTTTGCGTGTCTTGTTTTCGTCCACCATCTTGAAAGTCGAAATGTAGCCTTCTTCCTTCAGAATGCGGGCGATTTCCGCTTTGAGCTTTGACGCGGGCACGTCCACGCGCTGGTGTTTGGCGGCGGCAGCGTTGCGAATGCGCGTCAGAAAATCGGCTATGGGATCCGTTTGCATCGTTTCTCCTACCAGCTTGCTTTCACGACGCCAGGGATTTCGCCCTTGAGCGCCATACCGCGGAAACAAATGCGGCACATCTGGAACTTGCGGATATATCCGCGGGCGCGGCCACAAACGCGGCAGCGGTTGCGAACGCGTACCTTGAATTTCGGCTTCTTATGTGTCTTTGCGATTTTTGCCAGGCGTGCCATTTATTGCGCTCCTCCAGGAACGCGCAGGGGAACTCCGAGACCTTTGAGAAGTTCGCGGCCTTCCTCGTCGTTCTTTGCCGTCGTGGTCAGCGTAACGTTCATACCTTTGATCTTGTCCACGCGGGTGTAATCAATTTCCGGAAACACCAACTGGTCTTTCAGACCCAGCGTGTAGTTGCCGCGGCCATCAAACGCGTTCGAAGGCAGCCCGCGGAAATCGCGGACGCGCGGCAGAACCACGTTGCAAAGCCGATCCAGAAATTCGTACATCTTTTCTCCGCGCAGAGTGACCGCACAGCCGATGGGCATGCCTTTGCGGATTTTGAAGTTGGCGATCGATTTCTTGGCGCGCGTGATGATCGCTTTTTGTCCGGTGATCTGACCGAGTTCGACTGCGGCAGTATCCAGCAGCTTGGCGTTCTGGCTGGCTTCGCCGAGGCCGATATTTACCGTGATTTTTTGCAGTTTCGGAACGGCCATTTTGTTTTCCCAGCCAAAGCGTTTCATCAACGCCGGCACCGTTTCGCTGCTGTATTTTTCGTGTAGTCGCGTCTTCATTTCTCGTTTCTGCCTTGTCCTTTACTTATCGAGCGTCGTGCCGCAACGGCGGCAGGCGCGCACTTTGGTTCCGTCCGGAAGGATGTTGTGTCCCATACGGGCGTGCTTGCCGCAGCTGGAGCAAACAATCATCACGTTCGAAACGTTGACCGGGCCTTCTTTTTCAACGATGCCGCCCTTGATGTTTTTCCCCGGGTTCGGCCGGGTGTGGCGCTTGATGATCGAAGCATGCTCGACCACCACGGTATTTTTCTTGGCGTTGATGGAGAGCACACGTCCCGTCTTGCCCGCATCGCGTCCGGCGATAATCTTCACCTGGTCGCCCTTGCGGATACTGATGGTGTGCCGTTCGGCTCTTTCGTGCCTGAGTGTCATTGCTTACCAAACCTCCGGAGCCAGCGAAACGATTTTGGTGAATTTCTTGTCACGCAGCTCCCTTGCCACCGGGCCAAACACGCGCGTTCCCACGGGTTCGCCCGCTTCGTTGATCAAAACCGCGGCATTGTCGTCAAACCGGATGTACGTACCATCCTTGCGGCGCCGCTCTTTCCTCATTCGAACAATCACGGCCTTCACGACCGTGCCCTGCTTGACCTGGCTTTCCGGCGTGGCTTCCTTTACCGACGCGGTGATGACGTCGCCGAGACCGGCTTGCAGTCCGGCGTCGCCGCCCACAGGCATAATGCACATCAGCTTCCGCGCGCCGGAATTGTCGGCTACCGTCAGCCAGGTTCGCATCTGAATCATCGGTGTGCTCCCCTGTCCTGCTTACTGGGCCGACGCGTTCCGCGTCAGCACTTCTTTCAGCCGCCAGCGCTTCAGGCGGGAAAGCGGCCGCGAAGCCACGATCCGCACCGTGTCGCCTTGTTTCGCCGCACGCTGTTCATCGTGCGCGTAAAATTTCTTGGTGATGCGCACCACGCGGTGATACTTGGGGTGCTGCACCAGTCGAACCACTTCGACAACGATGGTCTTCTCCATCTTCGCGCTGGTGACTTTGCCGGTGAGGATGGTGCGCTCGCCGCGCGTGCCGGTGTTTGTGGTTGTGTTCGTTGCTGCTGGTTGTGGTTCTGTTGTCATTACGCCTTCCCTGCTGCCTGCGACTTCGAGGCCGCGGATATCTGTTGTGCGCGAAGAAGCGTTTTCACGCGCGCCAAATCTTTTTTCGATTCACGCAGACGCTTCAGCGCTTCGGCCTGGCCGGTGGAGAGCTGGAACTTCAGCCGGAAGATTTGCTCGGTGAGCTCTTTTTGCTGTGCTTCGAGCTCGTTCACGCCTGCTTCACGAATTTTTTCAATGCGCTTTGGCATAATTACAAGCTCCCCGCACGGGTAATGAACTTCGTGGGAATCGGCAGCTTGTGCGCCGCCAAGCCCATGGCTTCCTTGGCTGTGGCTTCGTCCACGCCGGACATTTCGAACATGATGCGTCCCGGCTTCACAACCGCCACCCACTTTTCCGGAGCGCCTTTACCTTTGCCCATGCGGGTTTCCGCGGGCTTCTTGGTGAAGGGCTT
>Ga0070735_10003757_pt1 | contig 13149 bp, 12 predicted proteins | sample Coa_R1_FD_66443 | JGI IMG/M metagenome (GOLD analysis project Ga0070735, IMG submission 66443) | Surface soil microbial communities from Centralia Pennsylvania, which are recovering from an underground coalmine fire - Coalmine... | ecosystem: Environmental > Terrestrial > Soil > Unclassified ...
CGGGAGATTGATTTATTTTTCATCTTATATTCTCCCCGTGCCGACTCGCTCTCGCGCCGCTCGCTTGACCGCTCGGACGATCCGCAAATGAGTTCCACAGCGACATAGATACCGTCCTCCTCGTGGAAAGAACATATCTCGTCACAGCGCCATTTAACAAGACCTACCCAAGATGAAGCTGCTGCCTATGCACAGCGCAATTTCTCTGCCCGCTGCATATCCCGATCTCTTTGGAGAAACCAGTTGTTCAAACGCTTGAGTGATTGGCCCCTTTTCGCGCCTCGGTGACAACAGTCCGACGGTAAGCGTAACCAGAGAGGAGATTTCCGGGGGAAAGCTGCGTTCTTATGGTCAATCGGAACAGGGATTGATCAGAGAAACAACAAGGAATGTCAATTCCCTGTTAAGAACTTTTTGACGGATTTGTTCCGCCACCTTATCTGCGTGCTGCCAAAGTCTGTCTCCAGAGTGCACTGGCGCTGCGCGAGGGTTGGGTCGCTCACAACCTCGACAATGGAAGATATATCCTTCGCTTGCCTGAAATATTCGCTCCAAAAATGAACTTCTTCGGGATGCGTGAGGAGGCGAACACTGGTGTTGCTGTTCAACTTTTTTAGGGCGACGTGCACGACGCCCGTCAGCACCAACGGATCGATCTGAGATTCCCGATGCAGTATTTTCCGAGCGATGGACATGGACAACGACAGCCGAACAATGTCAACTTCCACGCGCTCGAAGTAGTCTGTCCGGTCTTTTGAAAAGGCGCGTAAGGCGCCGGATATTTGGCTTCGCAACTCGGCTGTAGCCTGTTCAAATTCCGCTCGAGCGTTAGCTTTACCCTCAGCAAAACCTTTTTCGTACGCCTTTTGTACAGTCTGCTCGGACGAAGAATGCTCCAATACGGATTCCTGAGCGTTAGGCCCTGGCCAGGAAGGCGTCCCCGCTAGATTTTGCGAACCCTCTCCGCTTGGCGGAGCGTACAGAAAGCGCTGTGCCGCTTCCGAATGCGTCGACGGTTCATGAATTGATTCAGACATTCTCATCCTCTACGCTGTTTCGCAAGACCAACTTCCCTTCTGCTTCCAACTTGCGGGCTGCCCCAACAATCTCTGTCTGGGCCTGACTGATATCCTTGGCGCGAATCTGGCCGAGCGCTTCGGTATCTTCCTTCAACATTTCCACCGCGCGAGAGGACATGGACTTGAAAATGTGGGCTTTCAATTCCTCCGACGAACTCTTCAACGCGATCGCCAGCGTTTTCTTGTCGACCTGAGCAAGCAACTCGCGAATTCCCGCATCCCCAACCTGGATGAAATCCTCAAACGTGAACATCTGGTTCCGGATGGAAGTTGCCAGATCAACATTATCTTTTTCAATCGAACCGAGAATTTGCGCGGTCACTTTACTGGAGGTTTGGTTCAGCAGATCCGCCACCACTTTCAGGCCGCCCAGCTCGCGACGGGCTGTTTCGGTACCGTCCGTGTGCAGTTTGCGAGCGAATGCGACCAAAATCTTGCTCACGAGTTCTGGCGACGAAGGCTTCAACTGCGCGAGCCGGCGCACTGCTTGCGCGCGGAACGGCTCAGGAAGCAGCGATAGCGCCGCACCCGCTACACGGCCGTCGAGATGCAATAGTATGAGCGCCGCGGTTTGAGGAAGCTCATCCTTGAGGGTCGTTGCTAGATGCTCGGGTTTCGCCGTTCGTAATATTTCGAGCGCCTCCGCGGAGGTTCTGGTCGATACAATGATTTCGCGCACCGCGGATTTTGTTCCGTTGTTTTCCCCGCTCTTCATGAAAACTTTCTCGGCATACTCAGGTCCGCCTTGCGCGATTGATTTTTTCTCACTACTCATGCGTTCATACTCACGCAGTACGGTGCTTGCCGTCTCCTCGGGGATCTCACCCATTGACGATATTTCTTCCGCGAGCGCGCGTAAGGAATCCTGAGGGAGATGGTCACAGATCTTGGAAGCAGCGGAATCCCCTAAAAGAATGAGAAGAATGGCGGCCTTACGTACTCCGTTAAGATCGGTCTGGACGGATGAATTCATCGAAGGCTACGCTCCACGTATCCAGTTCTGCACAAGCCGGCCGGCATCCTGCGGGGCGGTTTGCACGTTCTGGACGATTTGCTGTTTCAAAACCATCGCGCGCTCAATCTCTATTCCCGAATTTAGACCTGAAGCAAGGAACGCATCGTTCCCTCCAGGCTCTACCATCTGGCCCGCAACTTCCCGCCCGCTACCGGGCAGTCTTGATACACCAGTCGCGACACGGATTTCGCCCGCTTGCAGGGCGGCTGAAACAATCTGGATCACCGGCTTCAGCAATAAGACATATACCAACACGAACAGGGCCAGAAGCACCGCATAACGGATCAGAGCCATCCACTTGAGAGTCACGATGCGAAACTTCTCAGGCAAACTCACGGGTTTTAAATTCTCAGCTTCCGGAGTTTGAAATGTCACTTCTTGCACGGAAATCTGATCTCCGCGGCCGGAGTCCCAACCCAAGGCTGCTTTGGAGAGCTCTGTAATCTGTTTCATTTCATCGGGCGTCCGCTTTCGGCGGGTCTGTACGGGCTTGCCGTCTATCATCTTGGTTTCCACCGCATCATCCACGAGAATCGCGGCGGCCACGCGTTTGATTCGGCCAGGGGGCTCGATCAAGTGACGCGTTGTACGGCTAACCGCGAATGTCTTATTCTCGGTTCGAATCCCATCCGACGCGTCGGTGACTTTGGTCTGGTTGGCTGCTGCGCCGGATGGTTGCACGTTGGGCGCGTTGCTCGCTGTTCCGGGTATCCCCGAGGGCTGGGTGTCCGCCGAAGTTTCCTGCGAGGTCTGAGAACTGAGGACGACGCTTGAATTGGGATCGTACGTATCTTGTGTGCTTTCGCCGGATGTCGGGTCGTATTCAACCGAGACGCTGGACTTCACATGGTCTGTCCCGACAATCGGCGCCAACACCTGCACGACTTTTTCGGCCATAACTGCTTCCAGATCCCCTGACCCCGTTGCCATGTCACCGTTAGAGCTATGTCCAACCCCAGTCATCTGCCCTTCCGTCGTGACGACCGTTACGTTTTGCGGTGAAAGATCGTCCCATGCGCTCGAAACCAGGTTTGCGATGGAGCCCCCGATTTGTTCCGACATGCGCAGCCCGCGCAGTTTCAGGACCACCGCTGCTTTTGCGGGCCGCTCTCGGTCAGTGAACAATGATTCGTGGGGTATGACCAGGTGGACGCGGACTGCCTCAACGCCATCCATGGTCTGGATCGTTCGCTCGAGTTCGGCTTCAAGCGCTCGCTGATAATTTACTTTTTCCGAAAAATCGCTCCCCGACCAATTAGGCTTGTCGAACAATTCGAATCCCATGCGACCGCTCGTCAGAGGGCCTTGCGACGCGACGCCCACTCGAGCCTTGTCCAGTTGATCGGCAGCTACCAGAACCGAAGTTCCGTCGGAGGAAAGCTGAAAATTTATGTTTTGGGCGGCAAGCTTCTGGCTAAGACTCTGGGCATCAGCGGGAGAAAGCCCCACGAAAAGAGGCTTATAGTCGCTCCCACCGATGAGATAGACGAAGAGCCAGACAACCAGGCCTAGGACAACTGTGCTGCCCGCCAGCAACAGTTTCTGCCGGTTCGTCATAGCTTGAATAAATCCTGTCAGTTGCTTCTGAAGTTTATCCATGTCCCTACAAGAGCCTCAAATGTTGACCGTGAATTCTCAGAAAGGAATGCGCGATATTTCCTGATAAGCCGAAACGATCTTGTTGCGCATCTCCACCATCAGTTCAAACGCGAGGTCCGCCTTTTGAACGGCGATCATTGCCGAATGAACGTCCTGTCCGTTGCCGGTCAGCATCGTCGAGACTTTCAGGTTCGCTTCCGATTGAAGCTGGTTGACTTGATCGACCGCGCCGCGAAGTGCGCTCATAAAGTCCGAACCCTCGCCAGTCTGGGTCGCGGTCGAGGAGGTATGATCGCCTCCCTGAATTGCTTGTGGAGCTCCTGGAATAGGTTGAATCATGATTCGGTTTTCCTTTTTTAACCCTTCACGATGTCGATCGAAGCTTGAATCATGTTCTTCGTGCTTTGCACGGCAGATGCGTTGAGCTGATATGAGCGTGCCGCGCCCATCAGGTTCACCATTTCCTCTACAGGATTGATTGCGGGATACGCAACATATCCTTCCGCGTCCGCATCAGGATGGCCTGGTTCAAATCGGCGGATGGGAGCAGTGGTGTCTTGTACGACTCCGTCAACGCGCACACCCTCCGTGTGAATGTCCGAAAGTGAGGCAAGGGTGGCCTCGAAGTTGTGCGGACCTATCCGATGAGCTCCGAATACAACGTGCATGCGTTTGTACGGTCCGCCATCCACGGTGTGCGTTGTATCTGCGTTCGCCAAATTGCTGGTGACAACCTCCGCACGCTGCCGCTCTGCGAGCAACGCTGAACCGCTGAGGTCCAATATTCCAAATAGATTCATGGCTACGATCCTCCCTCGTGAATAGCAATCCTCAAAATCTTGAATTGATCTTTCACCAATTGCGAGGCGGCACTAAATTGCAGCTGCACCTGTGAAAGCAGCAGACCTTCGCGGTCGACGCTAACGTTGTTTCCATCGGGGCGCGCGATCAGACCGGGGACTTCCCGAACGAGCGGCTCCGTTGCACCAGCCTCTTCACTCTGCATCGCACGAGCCAGTTCCCCATGAAAATCGATATCGCGTGTACGATAGCCGGGCGTGTCTATATTCGCGATGTTGCTGCTCAGCAGTCCCTGGCGTTTGGCGGTCAAGTCCAGAAAGCGTTCGAGCAGATGTAACTGCGCGGTACTCATCAAACTCATACAGCCTCCCGTGCCGGCGCCAAGCCGTACTCTCGAATCTTGTTGCGAATGGTCCGCAAGCTCACTCCCATCATTTCAGCCGTGCGGGTACGATTGCCTCCGGTCGCCCTAAGTGTCGATTCCAGAAGTTTCCGCTCCACCGCTTCCAGAGTCTGGCCTAATCTGGAACCCGCAATTTTCGAAGGCGACCGCGTACCCCATTCGGCGTCCACTGCGCCGGCGTCAAGAGTGGTGCCACGGGCCAACGCGAGCGCACGGCGGATGGCATTTTCAAGCTCCCTGATGTTTCCGGGCCAGTCGTAGGCACAAAGCAGAGCGGAAAGTTCGGGCGAGATGCGGAACTGTCCTCGCTGGGCTTTCGGCTCATACTTCCGAAGAAAATATTCGGCAAGTTCAGGGATGTCCGACCGCCGTTCGCGAAGCGGCGGAATGGTTAGCGGAACCACATTCAAACGATAATAGAGATCGCTCCGAAACATGTTCCGATCGATAAGGTCAGTCAACGAGCGATTCGTGGTTGCAATGACGCGCACGTTGATGGGCAGAGGGTACGAATCGCCAAGCCGGTCAACTTCACGCTCCTGTAAAACTCGCAACAGTTTCGGTTGCAGACTCAGGGGCATTTCGCCAATCTCGTCCAGCAGCAAAGTCCCGCCATCGGCCAGTTGAAATTTGCCCGCCTTCGACGCAGTGGCTCCCGTAAACGCGCCACGAACGTGGCCGAACAGTTCGCTTTCCAGCAGGCTTTCCGGAAACGCGGAGCAATTGATCGCGACGTACGGCTTGTTTGCGCGAGGACTAAACTTATGAATCATCCTCGCCAGCAATTCTTTTCCCGTCCCGCTTTCGGCCTCCACCAGAACATCTGCTTCTGTTTGCGCCACACGACGAGCATTTGCGATCAGCTTTCGAAAGTCGGGGGAGGAACCGACGAATTCGTGATTCTTGGTCTGCTCGCAAGAGTTCTGATCCAAGATACGTCGCACAGCTTTCTTGAGCTGCTCGGATGAGACAGGCTTGACAAGGTAGTCGCAGGCTCCCTCTTTGATAGCGTGAACTGCTTCGTTCACATTTCCGTAAGCCGTCAGAAAAATGACCGGCGTCTCCGGAGCCATTTGACGAATGCCTTGCATCAGTTGAAGACCGTCGCCATCTCCCATCCTCATATCCGTCACGACGAGGGCGCAAGGATCACGCTGGAACGCGGCAATTCCCTCTGCGACGCCGCCCGCCGTCGCCACCATCCATCCACACTGACGAAAACTGGCTTCCAGCGCCGTTCGCATTGCGTGTTCGTCGTCAACAATAAGCAAATCACTCACTGACTTCCTCCAAAGCGCTCAGATAAATCGTAAAAGTGCTGCCCTTGCGGGGCCGGCTTTCCACTTCGATCGTCCCACCATGTTGTTCGACTACTTTCTTGCATACTGACAATCCCAGCCCTGGACTACCGGCCTTGGTGGTGAAACCGGGCTCAAAAATCTTCTCGAGTAAACACGGTTCGATTCCTCCACCTTCGTCTTCAAAGTCAATCTGCAGAACGCCTTGCTCAACTGGGTCGGCCCACTGAAGCCGAATCGTTAGCGTCCCGCCATGCGTCATGGCGCGAAAACCATTCAGCGCAAGATTGAGGTAAACCTGTTGAAGTCGATAAGAATCGCCCGTGACAGTGACGGCACCGATTGAATTATCCAGCCGGATCGTGTGTCCCTGCGCCGCGGCCAGAGGCTCCAGAAATTCCGCTGTATGCTCAAGCGCGCGATCAATTCGAACAGGAAACAGTTCGTCGCACGGGGTTCCATGAAACTGCAGAACATTATTGACGGTGGCGCCCAATGATCTGATTCCAGATTGAAGGTGCATGACCCATTGGTTGGCCTCGGGCATTCGCTTCGTGGCTTCGCTAAGCAAACCGGTAAACAGTTCCATGCTCCCCAACGGGTTTCTGATCTCGTGGGCCAATACCGTTGCGATTTCCGCTAAAGCGTGCGCGCGCCGGCTTTCTTCGCGCTCTGCAGCACATCGCTTCTGATCCGAAATATCGCGCAGGATCCAAATTTTTTCTGGCTCCGCGTCTGCGGCGATCTCCAAAGCCGCTACGCTGACCGCAATGGTGCGCTTGTCCGGCGATGTTGTGGATGGCCAATCCTGTTCAACGTAGGATGTCGCGGGAACTGCGTGACAAACCAAGTCTGTAAGGAGCGCCAACTGCGCGGACGGGCCAGACTGCGTATTTAACTCAAGCAATCGTCGCGCTTCCGGATTAAGCAGACGGACTCTGCCGTTGGTACAGCTCACAACTACACCGCAAGGAAGTCTGTCCAGAACTTGAGTGAGGAAGGCTCGTGCACGCGCATTTTCATCCAAGCTGCGGGAAAGCCTTTCGTTGGCGTGCTCCAAATCCGAACGAAGCTTAGATACCTCTCCTTGCAACTGCGCGTACGTTTTCTCAAGCGATCCTGCCGCTTCCGTGAACGTCTCGAAGGCTCGAGCAAGTAGACGGGGATCTGCGATGTGAGACTTGGGTTCATTCTCACTGTCCCGAATTTGCCGAGTACTAGGCAAAATTGGCATCCTACAAAGCCCTAAAGCACGCCGGATGCCATGGCACGGTGAAAATTCTTAGCTATTCCTAATCTCTCCGGGATCTGTGACGGAACTAAAATGCTCCACGTGAAGATGGGGTTCGTTACCAGACAGGATGAAGGCTCGTTCGACTCTATGCTGAAGCTCTCGTACGTTGCCGGCCCAGTGCGTTTGCCGAAGAAGCGCGATTGACGAAGCAGAAAGCCGCTTTGGTTCCACTCCCGCGTCGCGACAAAGCTCGGAGAGGAATAGTTCAGCCAACGGAGCAATATCTTCTATACGCTCACGCAATGGCGGTAGTTCGATAGGGAAAACACTGATTCGATAATACAAATCCTGACGAAACGTTCTCTGTTTGACACTTTGAGTCAAGTCAACGTTGGTGGCACTTATCACTCGGACATCTACCCGAAATACGTCTGAACTGCCCAGGCGCGGCAACAGCTCATCGAGTCCAGCCGCCACCAGCAGCTGCAAGATGCCTATGATCACCAGGCCCAATCACTGCGGGAACAAACAATAAACTTTCTCGGGCTGGGTACATCTCGGACCGAGATTGTTTTCTCGGCCTCGGGAACGGATTCTCAGGTCCACGCGCTCTATGTCGCTCAAACTGTGCTCGATGGTCCTCTTGTGACGGTAATCGTAGGACCTGAAGAGACTGGAAGCGGGACCGCGCACGCAATGACCGGCTGCCATTTCAGTTCGGATACGGCGCAAGGTGGTGCAGTAGTCGAGGGGAAGCGGATTGCAGGATTCGCAGAGGATACAGTCAGGGTTGAGATACCGCTGCGGGACAACGGCAGAGTTCGCTCTAATAACGCCATTGACACGGAAGTGCTTGCCACCGTAGCTCAGGCGGTCGCATCGGGAAAGCGCGTGGTTCTGCACGCGATGGACACTTCAAAGCTAGGCTCGCGTTGCCCTAGTCTCGATTGTCTCAGGCAAATCCAGTCAAATTGGGGACGGTCGGTTCAAGTCGTTGTCGATGCATGTCAGATGCGGTTGTCCCGTGGACGTCTTCAATACTATTTGGCTCAAAACTTTATGGTTTTGATTACAGGTTCAAAGTTTTTTACCGGACCTCCGCTTAGCGGCGCGCTACTTGTGCCGGCCAGCGCCTCGGCGCTGATGAAGCAAATCGCCACCGTTCCAGCGGGGCTGGAGCTTTATTCTAATCGAACCGATTGGCCCGTCGCGTGGCGTAACATTCGCTCACAACTGCCGTCACGTCCGAACTTCGGGCAACTACTACGATGGGTCGCCGCCGTAGAGGAAATGAGGGCGTATTTCGATGTTCCGGCTTCCTATCGATTCCTAGCGCTTCATGAATTCTCGCAAGTGATCCGGCGCTTGATTGCCGAGAGACCGAATCTGCAATTGCTGTCTGCTTTTGAAAGAGCGGCAGCGGACGGACTTGACGATGAAGAGATGTCAGCGACTACGATCTTTCCTTTCTTTATCTTTGGTCGGGGAGGTTTTTTGTCCGTCGAGGCCTGCACCCAGATCTATTGGGCATTGAATCTTGACGTTTCGAATTTGCTCCCACCTTCTGCGAATGCACGCCAGCGTCAAGTGGCTGGGACTCTGTGCCACGTTGGCCAACCCGTCAAGGTTTCGAATCAAGCGTGCGGTGCTGCCGGAACTTTGCGGATTAGCGCAGGAGCTCGTGTTGTGTCTGAAACCTGGCATCCCCACGGTGTAGCTGCTTCACGCCACGCGCTCGCCCGGGAATTTGATCAAGTGCGCACCATCCTCGACAAGATCGATTTGCTTGTGGAGAACATCGACGCGCTCGGTGACATCGACGAAATAAAGAGAAGAACCTTAACGGGCGAAGCACACTCCAGCCGTCTTGTTTCCAGGTGGACAACCATGGAGAGCATTCAACCGCACCCAGGCCATTCTCAGACCCCCGTTCAAGGGATTTCGTCTGTGTCGGGTGTAACCCATGGATAGAACTGACACGCTGAGGCTTCCTGCCGCACCTATTTGTGTCGCCCAACTATTTAAACGGGCTTTTGATGGTTACGACCTGAGGCCGTTGCGGACGCAGATCGTTGCTCGCACGCAATCTGACCCGCTTGATGCAGCAGGATTGATGGACCTTTGCGCGATTGAGCAATTGCTCGGTGACCAGGCTGCCGGCCTCAGATACCAGCGCGAAGCACTCAGGCTCGAGCGGCTCTACAGGTCGTCCTGGCCGACCTCGTCACGACCGTTACATGTCCTGGCCTTCATGGCCCCCGGTCATATCGGCACCAATACTCCGATCGAATTTCTTCTGGAATGCTCGGACGCCGTGTTGCATATGTTTTACGTCGTTCCCGGTGACGGAATCCGGAGCTCGCTTCCCTATCATGACATCGCATTTGTTGCAGCCTGTGAATCGGACGAAAATCGAGAGGTGTTAGCAGAGATTGAACGGCTGATCCCCATTTGGCCTCGCCCGGTCCTAAATCAACCTCACAGAATCTTGAATCTGGCGCGCGAAAAAATGTACTCGATGCTACAGACGGTTGAGGGCCTGGTGATGCCCACGACGGTTCGCATCGACCGCCTTGCGCTTGAACGGATTGGCTGCCGTGTGATGTCGATCGGCGAGTTCGTCGATGACGTCACGTTTCCGCTGATCGCGCGACCGATCGATTCCCATGCGGGGCATGGTCTGGTGAAACTCGACGAACCGTCATCCATTGCAACTTACCTTGCCGATCGCACGGAAACAGGATTCTTTATTTCTCGCTTCGTTGACTATTGTAGTTCTGATGGCTTGTTCCGAAAGTACCGAATTATCTGGGTCGATGGCCATCCGTACCCCTGCCATATGGCGATCGCAGATGATTGGAAGATTTGGTATTACAACGCTGGTATGACGGCGAGCGCGGCTAAGCGAGATGAGGAAGCGCGCTTCATGTCAACATTTGACACCCACTTTGCGCACCGACATTCCAAAGCTCTCGCAACAATCGCGGAACGGGTGGGTCTTGAATACTTCGGAATTGATTGCGCGGAACTGCGGGATGGGAGACTTCTGGTATTCGAGGGGGGTAATGAGTTGGCCGTTCACGATATGGACCCGCCAGATTTATATCCCTACAAGAGCCCACACATGCAGAAATTGTTCGCGGCCTTTCGCGACATGCTGAAATCCAAGAGCGTGATAGGTTCGGCGGCTTCGTGAAGACGACTGCCTTTATCGATGAAGACTCCGAGGAGTTGGGCGCCAGCCTGGATCAGCCGACACTCGATCCAGCTGATTGGTCAAGCGTGCGAGCACTCGGTCATCGAATGCTCGACGATATGTTTGACTATTTGCAGCACATTCGCCGCCGTCCCGTCTGGCAGCCCATACCAAGCGAGGTCCGAGCAGAATTTAACGATGCCCTGCCCACCGGTCCTACAGACGCTGCCTCGGTTTATCAGGACTTTACGGAATTGATCCTTCCCTACTCCATCGGCAACGTACACCCAGGATTCATGGGGTGGGTGCATGGTGGCGGTTCAGTTGTCGGGATGCTGGCCGAGATGCTCGCCGGGGGAATGAATGCCAATCTTGGCGGGCGCGATCATATTCCGATCGAAGTGGAACGGCAGATTACCGAGTGGATGCGCCGACTGTTCTGCTTCCCTGAAGGTGCGTCAGGCCTGTTTGTCACGGGCTCGTCGATTGCAAATTTTATCGCGCTGCTGGTCGCACGGAACACAGCGCGGGGACGAAGCACGACATTGCCAGGAGTCAGCTGCACGGACAAAGGCTTGGTGGCTTACACGTCCCGCGCCGCGCACGGCTGCATTTCCAAGGGAATGGATATGTGCGGTCTGGGAACCGGAGCCCTTCGCTGCATTCCGGTCGACGAAAAACAACGGATACGAATTCCTGAGCTACGCAGTGCCATCACCGTTGACAGAAACGCTGGCCTGACGCCGTTTCTAATTGTAGGTACAGCGGGAACCGTGGACATTGGCGCCATCGACGACCTCGACGGTCTGGCCGAACTCGCGTCTGAGGAAAGTTTGTGGTTCCACGTCGACGGCGCGCTGGGCGCCTTGGCTATGCTCGCTCCAGATCTGGCGCCGCGGCTCAAGGGGATCGAACGGGCAGATTCCATCGCCTTCGATTTTCATAAATGGGCCCAAGTTCCCTATGACGCGGGATTTATTCTGGTGCGTAACGGCAAACAACATTTAGATACATTCTCTTCGCCGGCGGCATATTTGCGCAGAGAGTCGCGGGGGGTTGCGGCGGAGTCACCGTGGCCCTGTGATTTCGGTCCCGATCTGTCGCGAGGCTTCCGCGCACTGAAGACCTGGTTTACGCTCAAAGTTTACGGCACCGCGCAATTGGGCGCGGTGATCTCGCGAACCTGCGCACTCGCTCAATATCTGAAGAGCATAGTGGAACAAACAGCTCAGCTCGAATTGGCCGCACCCGTGCAACTCAACATCGTGTGTTTTCGATATCGCTGCAACAATGCGGACACGGTGAATGCAAGGATTGTGGAAGACATCCAGGAGTCAGGTATAGCGGTCCCATCGACAACAATGATCGACGGCCGCCTGGCCATTCGGGCTGCCATTGTCAATCACCGAACCCAATCCTGCGACCTCAAAGCACTCGTGGACGCGGTCCTTAACTTTGGGGCAAAAAACGCCATGCCATGAGACCCAAAAATTAAGAATGTCGAGTTCTTTTTAAGTTACTAAAATCAAAGGAATCTGCCGCTTTCTGCTGCCGCAAAGCCACTATGCAATCCGCGATTATTGCTGCCACTAAGGATCGAATAACCCCCCAAGATCGTTTGCGATCTCGGCGAGGAACATCAGCCTGCTCTCCAACGTTTCCGTACTGTTCAGGAGAAAATAGACATCTTCCAATCATTCGATTCAATTTTCGAAGAGCATACCGCGGTATCAGCCAAGTCCACTGTCTCGAGCCGCCGGGGACACTGAGACAGCTGCTCTGTGGCGAGTCCACTGCAAAAAGTTCCACCTTCCACCTTCTGCTTTACCTCTCGCCTCAGATCCGAAAAATCTGACCGGATACCCTCTAGGACCGCGCCCGGAACCATGCTGCTTGCGTCCAGCCGTGCTATGAAAGAAACCGTGTGCTAGGGACGGTACAGCAATCGGACGGGGCCTGTTCCCGTGGGCCAAGATCGTCGACGCAGGCTAGGCAGCAGGATAATAGGCTCCGAGCGACTTACTCAACTCGGTCTCGTGCCATCATAACGTCTCAAGTCCGAGCCGTCCGCACCTGCAAAACTCGTGTGCCGGGACGATTCATCTAAGATTCGGTTCCTACGTGCAATCCACGCAGCGATCTCACCGAGGCTCGTAACCCAGAGCGATGAATCATTGGATAGGGTTTCCAAGAGGTGAAAATAAGTTTCGCCCCAGTGTTCGAAAGTCGGAGTTTTGGGATGCGAGGTATCACTGTGCCAGTCGATCACTCCAACACCATTCCATTGCTTCAAAATCGCTACCATCTCTCTGATTCGCCCTAGTGCCAGGTCAACCGAGCATTTCCTATAGAAAAGATTGGAAACCGCCGAAACACACACGTTTTGCAAAGGGCAAATCAGGTAATCCAAATGGACGGCCGAAAGGCTCTCAAAATCTAGCGACTGTTTTGGACAAGGCCTGTCGACAGCGCATTCGGATTACAACGAATGGCGTGACACGATATGTAAGCAAATTCGAAGCCA
>Ga0070735_10003758_pt1 | contig 13143 bp, 8 predicted proteins | sample Coa_R1_FD_66443 | JGI IMG/M metagenome (GOLD analysis project Ga0070735, IMG submission 66443) | Surface soil microbial communities from Centralia Pennsylvania, which are recovering from an underground coalmine fire - Coalmine... | ecosystem: Environmental > Terrestrial > Soil > Unclassified ...
AAGGAACCATTGCTCCAGTTCGCGCTGCTCGACAACCGTATCTTCATGGCGCCAGCAGCGGCCATCGACAACTTGTTCGTTCGCCAGCACAGTACAGCATTTCGGACACCAGTTGACGCGACTCTTCTTGCGGTAGGCGAGTCCTTTCTCATAAAGCTTCAAGAAGAACCACTGGTTCCATCGGTAGTAATCCGGCAAACAAGTCGTCACTTCGCGCGACCAATCGTAGGCGAAGCCGAGGCGCTTCATTTGCGCCTTCATGTTCGCGATGTTCCGCAATGTCCAATCTCGCGGCGGTGTATTGTTCTGAATCGCAGCGTTCTCCGCCGGTAGGCCGAAAGAATCCCAGCCCATGGGATGAAGCACGTTGTAACCGTTCATCCACATGTAACGCGCAAGAGCATCGCCGATGGCATAGTTGCGGACGTGGCCCATGTGCAAGACGCCTGAGGGATAAGGCAACATTTCCAGCACGTAGAACTTTTTCTTAGTGGAATCGGTCTCCGCCGCATAGAGCGAGGCGTCTGCCTGCCAGCGGTCGTACCATTTGGACTCAATACGCTGGGCGTCGTAGCGGTCGTTCGCGGGAGCGTCAATTGCCGTTTGGGTATGCTCCGCCCGGACCGCCGAATTGTTCTTAGGTTCCATCACTGGGATTCTGACTGCTGGTATCTCGTTATTTTACAATGCCTCCGCCGACTCAGTACGCATTCGCGCCGTCGACCTCTCATTTAGCAGACTTTTGAGGGTGTCTACGGTTCTCGCGTCATCCCCCTCCTCGTAAATCGGCACTTCGGCAATAAATGCCGCATGGGCCAGCCGGGGATCATTCAACAATCGCCGGAAGGGTTCCAGCCCAATGCTGCCCTTTCCGATTTGTTCATGGCGGTCGAGCTTCGAACCACGTGCCGCCTTGGCGTCATTTGAGTGCCAGACCCGGACATTCCTAAGCCCCACGGTCTTATCAAGCTGCTTGAGCGTTTCTTTCATTCCCTTCTCGCTCACAATGTCATATCCAGCAACATGCGTGTGGCAGGTGTCAATGCACGCGCCGATGGGGACCAATCCTTTTAATCGATCGAGAATTTCAGCCACCTGCTCAAAATTTGCTCCCAGAGAATATTCGGCGCCTGCCGTATTTTCGATCAGAATGGTCAGTCGGCTTTTTTCGAGAACAAGATCTCTCGTCGCCGCCGCAATCGCCGCCGCGGTTTGTAAAAGCCCGGCTTCGCGGTCGGCCCCTCGAAACGAACCGGGGTGAAGCACCAGATAGTCCGCCTCCAGCGCCAGGGCGCGTTCCACTTCGCCGCGAAAGGCCTCAATCGATTTCTTCAAAAATAATGGCGTGGTGCTCGCGAGGTTGACCAGATAGTTCGTATGAATCACGAGTGGTTCAAGGTCGTACTTTTCCCGCAAGCGCGTCATCTCATGGCAGCGCTGCGCATCAATGACGTTCGCCTTCCATTGCCTCGGGCTGGAGGAAAAAATCTGCAACGCATTGCATCCCAGGTGGTAAGCCCGCTCCGCCGCGTTCTGTACGCCGCCAGCGCTGGAAGTGTGAATGCCGATGCGCCGGGATGTAAGGCGTGATCGAGTCTTGAAAGCGGCGGAAGGTTGAATATCTTGTTCGCGGACGTTCGAACGAGGCACATAAGCAGTATAACGTTGTAAGCAGAGTTGCCTGAACTTCCCCAACAAGTCACTATGGCGGCTATTTTTGTTTTCTTTTTAATCTCGGGCTTTTGCAGCATTCTCTACGAAATTGTCTGGCTCAGGCTGGGCATGGCGCAATTCGGCGTGACCACACCGCTTACATCGATCGTCATTTCCTCATTCATGGCCGGCCTCGGAATTGGCGCCTGGGCCGCTGGCAGAGTTGCGCGCCCCGGAGACTTGAGCCCTGCCAGCGCTTTGCGACTCTACGGGCTCAGTGAATTGCTTATCGGCATTGCGGCCGTCGTTGTCCCTCGCGAGATATTGTGGGGCCGCGTGCTTTTGGAGCGCACGGGTTGGTCGTCTTCGAGCGCATATTACGCCGGTTCGGGAGTCTGGTTTGCCCTCACACTTGCACCCTGGTGCGCCTGCATGGGAGCCACTATCCCACTGGCCATGCAAGCTATGAAGGGCCTTAGGTCCGGAAAAGCCGGAGCTTCCCGGCACGCGTTTAGCTATTTGTACCTGGCCAACGTGTTAGGCGCGTTGGCGGGCTCGGTAGGCGCGCTCGCGATGGTCGAGCTATACGGCTTCCACGGTACTCTGGCAAGAGGAGCCGGATTGAATTTTCTGTTAGCGGCATCCGCGGTGACGCTGAGTTTTTTCCTCTCGTCGCTCATGAACGAGGAAACGCCTGTCAATCGTGAGCCTTTCACCTCCATGAGAGCGCGCTGGCCGCTGCTCTTGTTATTCGGTACCGGACTCACCAGCATGGGCATGGAAGTCGTTTGGATTCGCGAACTAACGCCCTATGTCAACACCCTGGTTTATTCCTTTGCCTGCATTTTGGCGACTTATCTTACGGCAACCTATATGGGCTCGACTCTTTACCGTGGATGGCTGCGGCGCAGGGGCAATCAGCCTATCCAGGTTGCATTTTGGATCTGGCCCTTGCTGGGGCTCCTCGAAGTTTTATCGCTGTGGAGTTGCGATCCGCTGGTTTCCATTTCCGTCGTTTCTCGCGTCTTCGTCGGAATAGCACCATTCTCAGGCTTGCTCGGCTTCGTGACTCCCATGTTGGTCGATCTCTGGGCGGGAAATGATCCGGACCGCGCGGGGCGTGCCTATGCGGTAAACGTGGCGGGTTGTATAGTCGGCCCCTTGTTGGCAGGTTTTGTGTTGTTGCCTTTTTTCGGGGAACGCTGGTCGGTTTTGCTGTTCTCGATGCCTTGGCTTGCTGGCGCCATCGTGCCTGCTCGATCTTTGCAGGAAGCCGCAAACAAAAAAATCGCATGGCATCGGATAGCTGCACTCGTGACCCTGGCTATGTCAGTAGCATTGGCCTTCACGACCCATGGATTTGCCGATCGCTTCGTTCATCGAGTGGTTTTACGCGACAACACCGCCACGGTCATCGCGACCGAAAACACCATGGGGAGAAAACGGCTCTTGGTGAACGGCATCGGCATTACCGTCCTCACGCCTATCACCAAACTCATGGCGCATTTGCCCTTGGCTTTCCTTGGCCGACCACCAAAAAACACGCTCGTTATATGTTTCGGCATGGGAACTACCTACCGCTCCATGCTGTCGTGGGGTATTCCGACGACCGCCGTGGAACTCGTACCCAGCGTGCCCAAACTCTTCTGGTTCTACCACTCCGATGGCCCCGCGTTGCTCAATTCTCCACTGTCGCGCGTGGTGATCGACGATGGAAGGCGCTATTTGGAACGGACAAACGAACAATTCGACGTCATTGCTATAGACCCGCCGCCGCCGGTGGAGGCTGCCGGCTCGAGCTTGCTGTATTCGAAGGAATTCTACGCCACGGCGCGCTCCAGACTGCAACCTGACGGCATCTTGCAACAATGGCTGCCTGGTGGAGATCCCGTGGTCGCGGCAGCCGTAACCAAGGCGCTGATGGAATCATTTCCATACGTCCGGACTTTCCGTTCCATCGAAGGCTGGGGAACACATTTTCTGGCAAGCAACCGTCCTCTCCCGCTGTGGAGCGCTAAAGAATTGTTGCGGCAAATGCCTCCATCCGCCGTAAAAGACATGATGGAATGGGGACCCGCATCGACGCCGGAAGATGAATTGGGCGCTATGCTGAAAAATGAGATTTCGCCCGCCAGTCTAATTGCACCAGATCCTACCTCTACGGCCCTGACCGATGACCGACCCGTGAACGAGTACTATGCTCTTCGCCACGGCGCCTTCTAATTTCGCCCATTTGCCGGTTGCGCGACCGAAACGGTAAGCTAGGAAGCGAGGTTCGGATCATGCTGGTTGTCATGCAGGCCCACGCCACCGAAGAACAGGTGCGCGCGGTTTGCCAGAAAATTGAAACACTGGGTTATCGCGCTCACGCCATCCCAGGCGCCGAGCGCACCGCCATCGGCATTACCGGCAATCAGGGCGAAGTCGAACCCGGCGCGCTCGATGAAATGCCGGGTGTGCAGGAAGTCATCCGCGTCACCAAGCCTTACAAGCTGGTGAGCCGCGACATTAAGTCGGATAACACCATCGTCCGATTTGCCGGAACAGATGCGGCCATTGGCGGGCCCGCGCTCGCGATTATCGCCGGGCCGTGTGGAATTGAGAGCCGCGAGCAAGCTTTTGCCGTAGCCGAGCGCGTGGCGAGAGCCGGGGCGCAGTTCTTTCGTGGAGGCGCATACAAGCCTCGTACTTCGCCATATTCGTTTCAAGGCATGGGCGAAAAAGGCTTACAGATCATGGCCGAAGTACGTGAAGCATTCGGCCTCCGGATTGTGACCGAGGCGATTGATAACGAATCACTCGAACTGGTGGACGAATACGCGGACGTAATTCAAATCGGCGCTCGCAACATGCAGAATTTCTCTTTACTCAAGCGTGCCGGACGGGCGCGCAAACCTGTCTTGTTGAAGCGCGGCATGTCGGCTACGCTGGAAGAATTGCTCATGGCGGCGGAGTACATCATGAGCGAAGGCAACTATAACGTGATTTTGTGCGAACGGGGCGTGCGGACCTTTGCCGATCACACCCGCAACACGCTCGATTTGAGCCTGATTCCGGCTGTGCAGCGCCTTAGTCACTTGCCGATCGTGGTCGATCCCAGCCATGGCACCGGCAAGCGTAATAAAGTCACGCCGATGTCGAGAGCCGCAGTTGCGGTCGGCGCCGATGGACTAATCGTTGAAGTTCATCATCAGCCGGACAAAGCCCTTTCGGACGGCATGCAGTCACTCTATCCCGACCAGTTCGACGAATTGATGGCGCAAGTGCGGCAGATCGCGCCCGTGGTGGGAAGAACGGTAGCCCCAGCCGTGGCGAAAAATTCTGCATCGCTGGTTGTTTAGCGATGAACGCATAGGAATTGATCGAATGCCGAAGTCGACCAAAATTTGCACTGGCCGGAAGCTCGCCGAGGTTCTTCGCGCAGTGCGACTAACTGACAAGGAAGCATTAGCTTGGCGACGCGATCTGCGTTCCGCTCACAAAGTTCTTAAACCCGCGGCCCGTCCAAGCGTCATCAAACCCAATAGCTAGCCTTGCCTTCCATTTCTGTTAACCTTTTTACTTCGGTCTCCGCTTGAAGAAAATCCTATTCATCGCTGTTTTGCTTCCTATCCTCGCCGGCTTCGGCTGGTGGTATTTCCGCGCGCAGCAAATCACCGATTACGGGCCTTATTACCGCGAGTACGCTTACATCACCAACAATGCCAGCAATTCGGTCAGCGTAATTGACCTGCGGACCTTTGAACCAGCGCGGACTATCAAAGTAGGCGCCGGACCTTCCGGGATTGCCGCGAATCCGAAGAAAAACGAAGTCTATGTCGTGAATACGAGTTCCAACAACATCAGCGTGATTGACGCCGAGAAGCAAGCGGTCGTCGCAACAATCGGCGTTCACGGCAAACCGTACTTCATTGATGTTTCCGCTGAGGGGACGCGAGCCTATGTAGCTAATTCGGGCTCAGCCAACGTTTCCGTGATTGATCTCGCGAAGCGCATCGTCCTGGGCACAATTCGGGTAGGCAACGCGCCGGGCCTCGCGAAGGTTTCACCGGACAGCCATACCGTCGTCGTCAGCAATCGAGATGACAATACGGTTTCGCTGATTGATGGCACCAATTTGCGTGTCAAAGCTACGATCACGGTGTGCAAACAACCCGAAGACATTGCCATTCTTCCCGATAGCAGCAAAGCGTATATAGCCTGCTCGGGCTCGGCCCAAGTGGCTTCTATCGATTTGAAGCAGGGCAAACTTATCGCGCTAGTAGATGTCGGCAAGACGCCCGTGCGCCTGACTCTGAAACCCGACGGCGGCGAACTGATGGTAAGTAATTTCGATGCGGACAGCATTTCCATCATCGAAACTGGCACGGACGAAGTCGGCGGCACGTACTTGATTGGCGTCCATCCTTCGGGACAAGTCGTCACGTCTGATAACTCACGCCTTTATGTGAGCAATTTCGGCGCGAACACAATTTCGATTTACGACATTGATATGGGGAAAATCATCACCAGCCTGCCGGTGGGGGCCGAGCCGGATTCGATGGCCCTCACCGAGAGCCAAAATTATTTACTCGTGCTGAATGCTGGTTCAGGCGATGTCACAGTCATTCAAAAGCGCATTCCAAGGAAGAAATTCGAGCCGGGAGAGTATTCCCTACTTACGATGATTCCGGTGGGTAATCGGCCCACCAGCATCGTGGTCAAATCGTTCAACGCGACACACTAGCTTGCCAATCCTTCAGGCATTCGCTCCGTGACACTTTTTGTATTTCTTGCCGGATCCGCAATGGCAGGGATCGTTGCGGCCAATCTTCTCTCCGCGCACGACTTGTTGCACAGTCTGCATTTCGCCGGATCCCGCCATGCGGGCTTGCTCCAGTTCGCGTTTCTTGCGGCGCTGGAAAGCCTCTTCAAGGTCGTCCACGGATGTGGTTACATTTTTGGGCGGACGGTTGCCATTTCCCGCTGGTTGCGATGGAGGCGGAGCACCCGGCGCGCCCACCGCTGGCTCTGTGGGCCGCTCAATGATCTGCATGAGATACAGATATCGGATCGTATCTTCCTGGAAGCGACGCATCATCGCTCCGAACATGTCGAAGGATTCGCGCTTATATTCCACTAACGGGTCGTGTTGGCCGTAACCGCGGAGACCGATACCTTCCTTCAGATGGTCCATGTCGCGCAAGTGGTCTTTCCACTGTGCGTCGAGCACGCTCAACATGATCATGCGCTCGTGATAGCGCATCGCCTCGGGCCCAATCAATGCTTCTTTGCTGTCGTAACGGGCTTTGAGCTGGTTGAATATAGCGTCGCCAAGCTCCTGCCGATTCAGTGTTTCAGGCTGCAAGCCTTCGGCCAGAATATCAACGCCGAAGCGGGTAAACACTTCGTCTTTCAACCCCTTCAAGTCCCAATCGGCGGGATGCGCTTTGACGGGAACGAATTGGTCCATCAAATCGCCGAGGATCACAGAAACGTAATCTTCCAGAATCAGATCTTTCTGGTCCACGCCTTTAAGCAACTGACGCCGCAAGCCATAAACTGCGACGCGCTGCTTGTTCATCACATCGTCATACTCGAGCAGGTGCTTACGTGCTTCAAAGTTTTGGCCTTCAACCGTCTCCTGCGACTTTTCAATCTGCCGGCTGATGAGCCGCGATTCGATAGGCACTCCTTCTTCCATGCCCAAGCGCTGAAGCAGGTTTGACACCCACTCCTTGGCGAAGATACGCATCAAGTCATCTTCGAGCGAAAGATAGAAACGTGAAGATCCGGGGTCGCCCTGGCGTCCGGCGCGTCCGCGCAGCTGATTATCAATACGCCGCGATTCGTGCCGCTCAGTGCCAAAGATGTGCAATCCGCCGGCGGCGATGACTTCGTCGTGTTCTTTGTCGGTTTCTTGTTTGTAGCGATTGAATATTTCGGTCCACTTATCGGTCGGCACCGTGTATTCATTTCCCGCGTAGTACCAAACCGTTGTTGTGGAATCATCCACGTCGGCCTGAATTTTTCCTTGCGCGGCGCGGCGGGGTTGCGCGATTCCCTTCTTCACGCATTCCTGCTTAGCCATGAATTCTGGATTTCCGCCCAACAAAATGTCGGTACCGCGGCCGGCCATATTCGTGGCAATGGTGACCATTCCTTTGCGCCCCGCCTGGGCGACGATCTCGGCTTCCCGCTCGTGGTACTTCGCATTGAGCACCACGTGCTTGATGCCCTTTTTCTTCAGCAACTCTGACAAACGTTCCGATTTCTCAATGGAAGTTGTGCCAACCAGGACGGGCTGTTCGGTGGCGTAGAGTTTCTGAATCTCGTCCGCGGCCGCAAAGTACTTTTCTTTTTCCGTCCGATAAACGACGTCGGGATTCTCCAGGCGTCGAAGCACTCGGTTTGTGGGAATCACCATGACTTCAAGCCGGTAAATTTTCTCGAACTCGGCCGCTTCGGTTTCGGCCGTTCCTGTCATACCAGCCAGCTTGTTGTACATGCGGAAGTAATTCTGGAAGGTGATAGTCGCCAAAGTCTGGTTTTCGCGCTCAATCTTAACGCCTTCTTTGGCTTCCACCGATTGGTGCAGGCCATCAGACCAGCGGCGGCCCGGCATCAGTCGGCCGGTAAATTCGTCCACAATAATGACTTCGCCGTCTTTCACCACATATTCCACATCGCGGTGATATAACGCGTGCGCCTTGACGGCAGTTTCCACGTGATGTTTCAGGTCCCAGTTTTCGGGATCGGCGATGTTGCCAATACCAAGGAGTTGCTCGACTTTTTCCCATCCCTCGTCAGTGACCGTGATGTTTCGGCGCTTTTCGTCCACCACATAGTCGCCTGTATATTGCACCGGCTCGCCCGGCGGGACTTCGATTTCCTCGCCTTTTTCAAGCTTGGGAATAATGCGGTTCACCCGTGCATATTTGTCCGTCGATTCTTCGCTGGCTCCGGAAATGATGAGCGGGGTGCGGGCTTCGTCAATCAGAATCGAATCGACTTCGTCCACAATGGCGAAATTGTGCTCGCGCTGCACGCAATCTTTAAGATCGAACTTCATGTTGTCGCGCAGATAATCGAAGCCGAACTCGTTGTTCGTGCCGTAGGTAACATCCGCTGCATACGCTTCGCGACGCTGTTGATCGTCCAGATCATGAACAATTACGCCGACGCTGAGGCCGAGGAACTGGTAGAGCTTACCCATCCATTCGGAGTCGCGTTTCGCCAAATAGTCGTTGACTGTGACTACGTGTACGCCCCGTCCGCTCAGCGCATTAAGATAAACAGGAAGTGTGGCAACCAGCGTTTTGCCTTCGCCGGTCTTCATTTCAGAGATTTTGCCCTGGTGCAAGACCATTCCACCAATCAACTGCACGTCGAAGTGGCGCATGTTCAAAACACGGCGTCCGCCCTCGCGAACCACGGCGAAGGCCTCTTCCAAAATTTCGTCGAGAACGTCCTTCAGTGTGGCCTTGCGCTCGTCCTCAAGCTGCTTGCGCCGATCGTCGTCCGCTTCGGGTTCGTCCGGGACGCGGCTCATCCGCTCTTGAATCAGGGCGCGGAATTCGTCGGTTTTGGCGCGAAGTTGTTCATCCGAAAGCTTTTGCATGTCGGATTCGAGCGCATTAATGGCCGCAACCCGCGGCATAAGCCGCTTGATTTCGCGTTCGTTTTTGGTGCCAAAAACCTTGGCAATGGCTTTATTAATCAATCGTGATTCCTTACAGGCGGATAACCGCAATGCGCTCCAGAGCGCAAATTCGCTTATTAAGAGCCTAGCATATTCGATGCCGTTCGACCGATGTCGGACGCGACTGCGAGGTTGAGAACAACGGCAAATTGAAGGGTAGCATCGAAAAATTGCGCCTTCGTGTAAGATTTGCGGAACTTATGCCTACTTTTTATGATCGCTTTCGCGAATGCGCTGCACGCTGGCCGGAGAATCCCTGCCTCGAGATTCAGAAGCGCGACGCGGTCGAGAGCTATACCTATGGTGAAGTCCACCACATGGCGGAGAGCGTTGGGCAGTGGCTCACCCAGCAATCCTTGGAAGCTGGAACTCGCGTCGCCATCCTGGCCGACAACCATCCCCGCTGGGTAGCGTCCTATTTAGGCATCATCGCGGCCGGATTTACGGCAGTTCCACTTGATACCGCTTTTCATGCCGACCAGGTAGCGAAGCTCCTCAAAGACAGTGACACGAAGCTGATTTTCAGCGACGAAAAGCACATTAAAATTGCGCAGGAAGCAATCGGCGAAGTTGCGGTTCAAATCGTGCTGACCAGCAAAGACGCGTCGCCGCAAAAAGGTGAGCCAACGCTCGATTCTATTTTTGAAGCCGGCTCCGGGAATTTCAAGCCGATCGAACCGCCCGACGATGCAGTGGCCTCGCTGCTCTACACTTCCGGCACTACCGCCGACCCAAAAGGCGTGATGTTAACGCATGGAAATCTTTTCGCGGAAGCAGATTCTGTGTTCAAAGTCGTCAAAATCGGACCCGAGGATTCCATTCTTGGGCTGCTACCGCTCTTCCACGTTCTTTCGCAAATGGCGAACCTATTGCTGCCATTGGTCAGCGGGACCCGCGTGGTTTACCTCGAGACTTTAAACACGACCGAGTTATTGCGGGCTCTGCAAGAACGCGAAATAACGATCTTTTGCGTCGTGCCCCAATTTTTCAATCTGATCCATGACCGCATCTTTAAAGAAGCGGCAAAAAAAGGCGCGCTCGCCCTGCGAGTTCTACGATTGCTGATGAAGGTGAATCTTACCGCGCGCAAGATCGGCATCAATCTGGGCAAGGCGTTCTTTGGGAAAGTCCATAAAATCTTCGGACCCAGGATGCGCTACCTGATCACTGGCGGCTCACGTTTTAGTCCTGAAATCGCAACGGACTTCTACGCTCTGGGGATTGATGTGCTCCAGGCCTACGGATTGACCGAAACGTCCGGCGGGGCATTTGTCACTCCGCCCGGCGATCTTGTCATTGGCTCGGTGGGCAAGGCTCTTCCCGGGCTCGAGGCCAAAATCGACAATCCGCAATCGCCAGACGACGGCGGACCACCTTCTGGCGAAATCGTCCTGCGCGGAGCCATCGTGATGAAGGGTTATTGGAACCGCCCGGACGCAACCGAGGCCGTAATCAAAGATGGCTGGTTCCACACCGGAGATCTCGGTCGCTTTGATTCCCGGGGAAATTTGTTTATTACTGGGCGGCAGAAAGATGTAATTGTTCTGAGCAATGGAAAGAACGTTTACCCCGAAGAGATCGAAACGCACTATTTGAAATCGCCATTCATAAAGGAAATTTGTGTCCTGGGATTGGAAGGTGCGCCGGGCAGTTCGAACTCCGACAAACTCTACGCCGTGATCGTGCCCAACTTCGATGTTCTGAAAGAAAGAAAAATTGTAAACGCAAAAGAAGTGATTCGCTTTGACATCGAAAGTTTGTCTGCGCAACTTGCTTCGACCAAGCGGATTGCAAATTATGAAATCTCGCAGGAAGATTTGCCGCGAACCACCACTCGAAAACTGAAGCGCTTCGAAATTGAAAAGCGCGTTCGCGCGAATTTGGCGAAGGGGAAATCCGGCGAGGGCGAAGTCCCGGCCGAAAAGCCGCTTACCGATGAAGACACGGCATGGCTTGAGCAGGAAGACGTACAACGCGCCATCGGTGTAATTCGTGAGGCAGCGAGTAGCGCACCCGAACAAATTCGTCCGGATTCAAACCTCGAACTCGACCTTGGCTTCGACTCCATGGGCCGGGTTGAATTGCTGGTTGCCATCGAACAGGCCATTGGGGGAAATCTCGAAGAGTCGCGGCTTGCTGAAATTTATAACGTCAAGGAATTGGTGGATGCTATTCGCGAAAGCGCGGCGTCTGGCGCCAAGCCTGCCCAGCAACCCGGATGGAAAGACATTCTCGCCGAGGATCCTACGGACCCGACCGTTCTCGCTTTAGGGAAATCTTCGCCGGTTCGTGAATATTTCTGGCAATTTGTCGCTGCGGCGATCCGTGTTGTTGGGAAGACAGCATTTCGGTTGCAAATCTCAGGAGAGGAAAGGCTTCCCCAAAACGGTCCATACATTATTTGTTCTAACCATCAAAGCTATATTGATCCTGCATTTCTAGCAGCGATCGTGCCCGGGAAGATTTTGCGTCGCAGCTTCGCCGTCGGAACCAGCGAGATTTTCGGTGGCACATTAATGCGCAAAGTGGCGGCCTCAATGAATGTCGTCGTTGTGGATCCTGATGCCAACTTGATTCCGGCTATGCGGGCTGGAGCATACGGGCTACGGCATGGACGTGTGCTTGTCCTCTATCCCGAAGGCGAACGCTCTATTGACGGCTCACCTAAGACCTTCAAGAAAGGCGCGGCGATTCTTTCCATCAATCTACAGGTGCCCATCGTGCCCGTCGCAATTGAAGGCTTCCATGACGTCTGGCCACGCGGGAAAGGCCCTCAGAAATTTGCCCAGTTGAAAATGAAAATCGGTGATCCTATCGTTCCTCCACCGGAATCAGACGCGTCGGAAGAAGCTTACGCAAAACTAACCGCTGACCTGAAAGCTCGCGTCGTCGAAATGTGGGAGAGCTTGCGATGACGTGTTGGGCAGGCACCCCGCCCGCGAATTTGTCTTACGTTGCATCGGTAGTGGGCTACTTTCATTTTGAGACTGGCGGCGACCGTGGCATACTTAGTTTATGCCAAAGGGCCGCTGGTGTGACGGATAGGCTATGGAGTGTAGAGGATTTGGTTGCTCTCTGGGAACAATATGAACGGAGGGCGGAAAGAGCGGCGTAAGCCATGATATGGGCTATGGGACTCGTCGCACTACTGAAACTTGCCATCGCCTGCCTTTTGTGTTGGTGCTTCATTTGGGTGTTAAAAAATCAAAATTCAAAGTAGCCCACTAACGTTGCATCGATCACTTAGCTCGAGGATGTGTTCTGTCGTAAACTTCCAGCACGTGGCGTGTGGAGAGCTGCGTGTAGCGTTGCGTAGTGGCCAAACGCTCGTGCCCCAGCATCTCCTGAATTGCCCGTAGATCTGCGCCTTCCTCCAGCATATGTGTGCCAAACGCGTGGCGGAGCGTGTGCGGATGAATATCAGCCGACAGCCCTTTCGCGACCGCGATTTTCTTAACAATGCGGCCAACGCTGCGCGTCGTCAGCCGCCCGCCTCGTTGATTAATGAGCAGCGCATTCGTATTCTTGCGTCGCTCCACTAAAACTCTCTGCCGTTGCGGCAGGTATGCCGCTAAGGCTGACTTCACAGATTCGCCAAAAGGCACAAAGCGTTCTTTCTTGCCCTTGCCGCGAATCAGGATGACCTCCGCACTCATGCCTATGTCATCGAGATTGATGCCAATCAGCTCGGAATTGCGGATACCACAGCCATAGAGCAACTCGAACATGAGTGCATCGCGCTCCGGAAACGCCGCTACTTCCGGCATAGCGCCGTCGAGCACACCGTTCATTTCTTCCAGCGTCGGCAC
>Ga0070735_10003759_pt1 | contig 13141 bp, 6 predicted proteins | sample Coa_R1_FD_66443 | JGI IMG/M metagenome (GOLD analysis project Ga0070735, IMG submission 66443) | Surface soil microbial communities from Centralia Pennsylvania, which are recovering from an underground coalmine fire - Coalmine... | ecosystem: Environmental > Terrestrial > Soil > Unclassified ...
AATAACTGATGCCAAGGTGCTGATCTCCTCGCCGGGCAGGAATTTTGTCACGCTGAAGGTCTACACGGATGAGGGCATCTACGGCCTCGGCGATGCCACGCTCAACGGCCGGGAGCTGGCTGTCGCGGCGTATCTCTCCGAGCATTTAATCCCCTGCCTGATCGGCCGCGACCCCTTTCAATCCGAAGATACTTGGCAATATTTCTATCGCGGCGCCTATTGGCGCCGCGGGCCCGTCACCATGGCGGCCATCGGGGCTATCGACATCGCTCTCTGGGACATCAAAGGTAAAGCCCTGAACACGCCGCTCTACAACCTTCTCGGCGGCAAAAGCCGCACCGGCGTCATGGTCTACGGCCACGCCAACGGCCGCGACCTCGAAGAAACCATCGACGAAGTCGGCAAATATATGGGCCTTGGCTATCGCGCGATTCGCGCGCAATCGGGAATTCCCGGGATTCCCTCAACCTACGGCGTCTCGAAAGGAAAGTTTTATTACGAGCCCGCGGAAAAGGGCTTACCGTCCGAAAATATATGGTCGACGGAGAAATATCTGCTGCATGTTCCGAAGCTCTTCGAATCGCTGCGCGTTAAATACGGCGATGACATTCACCTTCTGCACGACGCGCATCACCGGCTGACGCCAATTGAAGCCGCAAGGCTCGGCAAAAGCCTTGAGCCTTATCATCTCTTCTGGCTTGAGGATGCCGTCCCGGCGGAACTACAAGAGGGCTTTCGCATCGTTCGGCAACACACCACCACGCCACTCGCACTCGGCGAAGTGTTCAACACCGTTTGGGATGCCACCACGGTCATCACGGAACAGCTCATCGATTATATTCGAATGGCCACCGTCCACAGCGGCGGAATCACGCACCTGAAAAAAATTGCGTCGCTCGCCGAGATCTATCACGTCCTCACCGGCTGTCACGGAGCTACGGATTTATCGCCGGTATCCTTGGCCGCAGTCCTGCATTTCGACATTTCCGTCAACAATTTCGGAATCCAGGAATACATGCTCCACACAAAGGAGACGGACGAAGTGTTCCCGCACTCGTATTCTTTCAGCGACGGCTTCCTTCATCCAGGAGACTCACCCGGCTTGGGCGTCGATTACAACGAGAAGCTCGCAGCAACATTTCCCTACGAGCGCGCGTATTTGCCCGTAAACAGAAAATTGGACGGCACGATGTATAACTGGTAGCGCTGCTCGACGGACCTATGTTCACGAGCAGCCTGCAGAAATCGACCGAGAATTTGAACCCGGAGATAAGAACAATGGGTTACGGCAAGCTGGATCTAAAGGGTAAATCCGCGGTTGTCATCGGCGGCACCTCTGGCATCGGTCGAGCTATCGCTCTCGGCCTCGCTGAAGCAGGTGCCGACGTCGCCCCCACTTCGCGCCGCCTCGATCAAGTCGAAGCTACCGCGCGTGAAGTCGAAGCGTTGGGCCGCCGTTCCCTTCGCGCAACTTCCGACGTGACCGAGCGCGCCTCGCTGCAACAGGTGCTCGATGCCGCCGTGAAGACATTTGGAAAAGTCGATATCCTCGTCAACTCGGCGGGACGCACAAAGAAAGCGCCTACCATCGATTTTTCCGAGAAAGACTGGAACGACATTCTCGAAACAAATCTCACCGGCATCCTGCGCGCCTGCCAGGTCTTTGGGCCCCACATGATGGAGCGCCGCTACGGAAGGATCATCAACATTGCATCCATCGGCTCTTTCCTTGGCATGCTCCAAGTAGCCGCCTACTCCGCCAGCAAAGCCGCCGTCGCGTCGTTGACGCAATCGCTCGCCATCGAATGGGCTCCGCACGGCATCTGCGTGAACGCCATCGCCCCCGGAGTGTTCCGCACCTCGCTGAATGAAAAGTTGCTGGATGGCACACCACGCGGCAACGAATGGCTTATGCGCACACCCATGAAGCGCTTCGGCAAGGTCGAAGAGCTTGCCGGGGCTGCGGTCTACCTCGCCTCGGACGCAGCCAGTTACACCACAGGCTCCGTGCTGATAGTCGATGGGGGAATACTCGCCAGCGGCGTTAACCAGTGATCTGATTAAAGGAAAGAAGGCAGAAGACTCTGGAGCCGAGGGCGAGAGTTGAACTCGCGACCTGCCGATTACGAATCGGCTGCTCTACCACTGAGCTACCTCGGCCCTGATTGATAACAAAAGACTTACTGACCTGCGCGAACCTGTTTTCCACCAACAGCCAACAAAAAGCCCTTCGATTTCGCCATGGCTAGCAAAACTCTCTTCACTTCTAATCCTACCTTAACCCACGCCGCTTGAAAAGACTTCCTCAGCTTTTTCAACCAGCGAATCTCCCTTCGTCCGCCATTTTCTCGAGAAGCTCGTCGAGCTCAAGCGGAAGGGCACGTAGATCCCCGAGAACGGTACTGTCTCGGCGACCCGGCTAGCGACGCCTAGGCCGCTCCGTTCTTACCGATTGGCGATGTTCGAATGATTGCGTTGCGTCAAATCAAAACACGTGAACGTTCTCTTTAGCAAGTCTCAACGCTGGAAAATCGCTGGTGACTCTACAATTGCACCTTGCCATTCCGTTCGTAGCCGTGCGCGAATTCAACTCGGAGGAAGGTTTTATGGGGCATCCGCTTCTTGATTTGACGGACAAGACCGCGGTCGTGATCGGCGGAACCACCGGCATCGGGCTAACGCTTGTTCGAGGACTGGCCCACGCGGGGGCAAATGTCGTGCCGACCGGCCGTCGCGATGCCCAGGTTCGAGGTGCCGCCGCGGAAGTGATAGCGCTTGGCAAGAGGTCTCTTGTTCACACTTGCGACGTTACAGAGAACGCTAGCATTGAGAAGTTGCTGCAATCCGTTTGCGCTGAATTCGGCAGCGTCGAGATCCTGGTGAATTGCGCCGGCCGCACAAAGCGGATGCCCACCATCGAATTCCCCGAGGCCGATTGGAACGCCATTCTCGAGACCAACTTGAACGGAACTTTGCGTGCTTGCCGCATATTTGGCCGGCACATGATCGAAAAGCACTACGGACGCATCATCAACATCGCTTCGCTCTCTTCTTTCGTAGCGCTTTTTGAAGTGGCGGCGTACAGCGCCAGCAAGGCTGCCGTTGCTTCGCTCACCAAGTCTCTTGCGATTGAATGGGCGACATCCGGAGTTTGCGTCAATGCCCTGGTTCCGGGCGTGTTTCGGACGGACTTGAACGCAGCGCTTCTTGATGGAACGGAACGCGGGCGAGAGTTCTTGCTGCGCACCCCGATGCGTAGATTTGGCAATCTCGATGAATTGACTGGCGCTGCTGTGTTTCTCGCTTCCGATGCCGCGAGCTTCGTGACCGGCCACTTGTTGGCTATTGATGGAGGCTTTCTAGCGAGTGGCGTCAATCAATAGTTCGCTCAACAAACGGGATATCCTAGAGTTGCTGTCGGACGGACGAGTGGAAGTTGCCGCACGCGCTTGTGCGCAGTATAGAATGCGGGCACACTCTCACGGGATACAAACGACCGGGGTGGCAAATTGCGGCGTGAGCCCGTCACTGAACCTAAAAGGTATTCTTCGGAGCAGGTAAATGGATATCCACCAACTCGAACTTTTCTTGGCGGTTATGGATTCGCCCAGTATGACGCGCGCCGCGGAAAAGATTCATCTTTCGCCTGGCGCCGTCAGTCTCCAACTGCACAACCTTGCCGACGAACTTCACACAGAACTCTTCGTACGGCGTGGAAAAAAATTAGTTCCCACGCCGGCAGCGCTGCGCCTCGCCGAGCATGCCAAAGAAGTGGTGACCATGATGGGACAAATCCACCAGCTGTTTGAAAACGATCTGGCTAAGGATGTCCGCCCTTTTCATTTTGCAACTGGCGTTACGACGCTGATCTACCAGTTGGGAGGTCCGCTCCGGCAACTGCGAAAGCGCTACCCGAATGCGGAGATCCGCGTCACAGTAGGTGTGACCGAGGAAATGGTATCTGGCTTGCTCGATCGACGCTTCGACTTGGCTCTCATCTCGCTGCCGATTTCTGAAGAGAATCTAAGGATCGTTCCACTCTTTGACGAAGAATTGCTGATCGTTGGTCCATCAGCAAATAAAGTGGGGAGTGGACACGTCGGGTCCATGAAAGCCTCGGAACTTGCCGAGCATCCTTTTCTACTCTATCCCAAGCGCAGCAATGTACGCCTGGTCATCGACAAATTCTTCAGCGAACTCGGTGTGACGCCACGCGTGCTTATGGAGGCAGATGACACGGAAGCGATCAAGCGGTTGGTGGAGTCGGGATTCGGCTACTCCATTCTTCCTGAACATGCCCTGAGAGGGCGTTCTCACTTCTTTGAGAAGTTTCGAATTGCTGGCCATCGATTGACGAGGAGTTTGGCTCTAGCCGCCCCGCAGACAGAATGTCCGCGGAAGTTAACGGAATCGATAGCCGCGTTTCTGAAAAATGCGCTCGTGGACGAAGGGTCCAACGGTGCAAAGGCCTGAACTCACGGTCCAAATGGATTCGCTGTTCCCTTCAGCAATATTTCCCCGGTGCGTTGGAAGGGAACCATCACCTTCTGTTGACTGAGCGTCGTATAGTCCTCGCCTTCGCGTCAGCGCACTCCGGTCCTCGCACGTCCTCACTCTCCTTGTCGTAGATTTCCACATCGAGAGTCCGGGAGACTCTTCGTATTAGCGTGGTCCATTTCGTAAACGCCCATCAACGGTACTTCTCTAACAAGAATCGGAGCGTTTCGCGTCGAGACGCTCCGACTCTTCCTCTTCGGGGTGTGGTTAGAAGAAGATTTTTATTGCCAGTTGGGCGATGCGGGGGTCTCCCGCCTGTCCCGCTCGGAATGTGCCAAAGGAGTTGCTGCTGATTTTGTCGAAGGAGCTGATTTGGTCGGTGCTATTCACTGTTCCAGTGCTGGTGCTTTCGGGTGCAAAGTTCGGGTGGTTAAAGATGTTGAAGTACTCCGCACGAAGCTGAACTCTCCAGCGTTCGGTGATCAAGATATTCTTCGTGAGCTGCATGTCCCAGTTGACGGAATGCGGCAAACGGAGAACGTTTTTCCCGACATCGCCAAACGTGCCGAATATAGCGGCATTGTTGACGCCGGCTACCTTCGTCGGTTGAAAAGCAGCCAGGTCGAGCCAGCTCACGCAATTGACCGTCGTACCGCACGTGGTCGCGCTATAAGGACTTACCCCGGCGATAAACGTCCCGCGATCATTGCCGATGCCCGTGCCGGAAAGCTCGGTACCTTGCAAGATGGTGATGGGGCGGCCGCTGGCGGCCGAGATGATTCCGCCTATCTCATAGTCTCCCAAAAGGTGGTGGAACCAGGAACTGCGGTCGCGGAACGAGGGGGACTGCCAGACGTAGGAACCAGTGAACACATGGGTGTGATCGAAACTCGACGGCCCATAGTCGAAATTGTGGCGGTTTGGATTGTTCAATGGAAGAGCGGAATACCCGGTATCAAAACCGGTGACGCCTTCGCCAAACGGAAGGTCGTCTAGACTCTTTGAATACGTGTAGTTGGCCAACAACGTAAACCCATGCGACATGCGCTTTTCGACGGAGGTTTGCAACGCGTGATAGTTCGCATTTATGTCGTCGATATCGGCCTGAACGGTGGTGGAAAACGTGTTGGGCTTAAAGAGTGCGCCGCTGGCGTTGGCGTTACCATGACACGACGCGACTGTGCCCCCGGTGGCTTCACAAACCGTAAGGTTTGCAAGGCCGACGTTGGCTTTCCCGTTGCACGCAACGAAGGAAGTGGGGTCAGTACACGGAACGCCAGCATTGTAGTATTGGGTTTCCAGAATGTGGAGCGATCTAGAACCAACATAAGCCGCGCGCACGAGAAAACCCGCGGGCAATTGGCGCTCCAGGGTCAAGTTCCACTCATAGACTGTCGGAACGTGATAAACGCCGCTCGGGTCGTACGTCACGGCAATTTGATTGAACGGAGGAATGTAGGCAAAGTTGGTGGGCGCAGGAAATGGACTCGGAAATTTTGGATACGAAACGAGCTGAGCCCCCGAGCAGTTCAGAGCCGCCTGCGTCGCAGGCAAAGTGCAAAGTGGATCGCTGAAGGAACCGGCCGTCGAGCCGGGAGTCGGTGAGCTGTTGCCGGCAGTGGAAAGAATGAACTGCGGGCTAAACGGCCATTCATCCACGAAGCGGTTGCTCAACATGCCTTCCGCGCGCGTGTCGTAAAAAATTCCTGCTCCTCCGCGGAGACTGGTTTTGCCGTCGCCGAACACGTCATAGGCAAAGCCAATGCGCGGAGCAAAATGGTTCAGACTGGAATTCAGGGCGTTCTTCGGCATCCCAGGGTCGCTGATGCCGTTCTGGGGAGAGAAAAAGATGCCTGGTGGCGCGTTGGGATACACTTTGGACGTGACATTCGCTGCCATAGCTGCGAGATTCACCTGGGCCCACCGGTCGCCGTTATCACTCCAGGGTAGAGCTGGCTCATAGCGAACGCCAAGATTCACTGTCAGGCGTCCGGTCACGCGGTAGTTGTCTTGGATATACAGGGCGGGAAATTTATCGCGGTTGGCCTTGAATTCACCAGCGCCTTGTTGAAAGGCGTAGCCGTTACCGGTGGCGTTGCCATCGCACATGGTGCCGGCAAGAAAATTCTGGTACGTGGGCAGGCCCGCGGGCTGGTTGAGGTAGGTGTCCTGCGTGCAAAAATTGACGATGCCCGGCTGATTGAACTGATTGTTGAGGTCCACCTGGCTCCACTCAATCATGCCGCCGAAGTGGATATCGTGCTTGCCCTTCTCCCAGCTCATATCGTCCGCGTAGGTGAAATTATTCCTCGTGAAAATGCCGGAGGGATTGTCGCCGAAGCTGAATCCACTTTGCACGCCGATTCCCTGAATTGCGCTTGGTGTAGGCTCGAATGGGAGAGCAGCGGTTTCAAATGTGGCTATGTTCGCGGCGTTGGGGGCGGGACCTCTTGTTGAAACTTCCCGGGAATAGCTGGCGCGGAAATCATTAATGAGCGTTGGCGAGAAAATATGTGTCTCGTGAATCAGAGCATTCTGGGCAACGATCGAAAATGTGGCATCGGTGTAGGCGACGAGTTCAAGCGGATTGAATACTGGAGCTTTGGTGAAGCGGTCAAATTCGTAGCGCCCGCTGATTTTGTCTTTCGTTCCAATGGACTGATCGATCTTGCCGATTCCCGAGTCGAAATTCTCTGTGTCGGGTTTTGAAAATGCGATAGTCGGGTTCGAACCACTGGGGATCGCTCCAGCAAGGCTGAATTTTGCGGCAGAACCTAGGTACGCGCCTGTAGTGGGGTCGATTCCCAGCATCTTGGCTACACCAGGATCGATCGTTCCCGGAGTTCCGCCGGGCCCGCCCTTCGCCAAAAAATTTGTGATATCCGTTTGCCCCACGACGTGGGAGCTGCCGAGGACCAGATTACGAAATGCCGTGCGCTGATATCCGGCGAAAAAGAAAGTCTTGTCGTGAATAATCGGGCCACCAACGGTGCCGCCGTACTGATTCCGTTTGATACGATCCGGAGTGGTTGGCGTAGCGAAGAAATTCTGAGCATTGAAGATGGGATTGCGCACGAACTCGAAGGCATCTCCGTGGAAACTGTTCGTGCCGGACTTTGTGATGACGTTTACCACCCCGCCGGCATTCTCGCCGTACTCGGCGCTGTAATTGCTTGTCTGGACACTGAATTCCTGAAGGGCGTCGGGGAAAGGAAAGGGCTGATTCACATTGGTATATTCGTCCACGTAGTTGCCGCCATCGAGCTGGTAACTGATGCTGTCTTGCCGCGTCCCGTTCGTCGAGTAGGTCACGGCACCGGGGAAGGTCTTGGTGGCGCCTTGATCAGCGCCCCCGTTCGGGGAGTTGACCGCCCCAGCCACCAGAAGAGTGAGTTGCGCCGCATTCCGCCCGTTCAAGGGCAGCTCAGAGATGCGCTCTTGCTCGATGACCTGTTTGAGTGTGGAAGTCGCGGTATCGACCTGAACCGCGTTGGTCGTCACGGTAACGACCTCGGTCATCGAGCCCAACTTCAGACCAAAATTCAACGTCAGGCTTTGGTCGGCGAGCAACGTTATGGCGTGCTCTTTCGCGGTGCTGAATCCTTTCGCTTCAACGGTCAGGTCGTATACGGCAGGTTGAAGCGAGGGAATCACGTATAAACCTTCCGTATCCGTCGTGGCGGCGCGTGGGAATCCAGTGCCTTCTTGTATCGCGGTGACCTGCGCCCCCGCGACCCCGGCTCCCTCGGGATCGGTAACCCGGCCGAGGATACTCCCCAAACCTTGGCCGTGAGAATGCAGAGGGGCGAGCAGAAGCGCAAAAAAGACAAAAAACACGTTCTTCTTCATTTCCGTCTTTCCCTTTCACGGGCCGTCCGGCGCCTTCGCGGCCGTCAAGCCCGCATCTATGTCTTGCCGCGTGCCTCGACCAAGCGGCGATGTCCTGCGCACCGGGAACCGGACGAGATGCAGCACTCGCTTCTGACCATCAGCCTTCTAGATAATCGTTATCAAATACTTGAATAGATCTAATCTGCGGACATTAGGAGCGGTATGAGAGGGATGTCAATCTGGAATTTTTAAAAGAGTGGTTTAGCAAGACTAAATTGCCGGCCTTCCAAAGACCGTCGCAACGCGCCCTCGGGAGCGACCTGCGCCATGCTTGTTCGTTCGCACTGCGCCCGCACCCTTTCAAAAGCTGAAAGCCATCTCGAACCGAAACACGGCGGATAGGTCAAACCTCGAGTTAAGAGGAATTGTTCGCGGTTTACGCGTGTGAATTGTGGATTGCATCGCAGACGGCGGAAGTTACTTCTTGCGTCGTGGCTTTGCCGCCGAGATCGGGAGTATGAAGACCTGAAGCGGTGACGCGTTCGACGGCTTGCATCAATTGCAGGGCTGCGTCTTTTTCGCCCAGATGTTCCAGCATCAGTACGGCTGTCCATATCGCACCAATCGGATTGGCGATGCCTTTGCCGGTGATGTCAAACGCCGCGCCGTGAATCGGCTCGAACATCGAAGGAAATCGCCGTTCGGGATCGATGTTGCCGGTCGGAGCGATTCCCAGGCTGCCGGCCAGGGCAGCCGCCAGGTCGGAGAGGATGTCAGCGTGGAGATTTGTGGCAACGATGGTATCAAGACTCGCCGGTTTGCCGACCATGCGAGTGGTCATTGCATCGACGAGCATTTTGTCCCAGGTGACATCTGGAAATTCCTTTGCCACTTCCGCAGCAATCTCGTCCCAAAGAACCATGCCGTGGCGCTGCGCGTTGGATTTCGTGACGACCGTCAGCAACTTTCGAGGCCGGCCTTGTGCCAGCCTGAAAGAGAAGCGCATGATGCGCGTTACGCCGCGGCGAGTGAAGATGGAAGTTTCCGTGGCCACCTCCTCGGGAAAACCACGGTGAGCGCGGCCGCCGTGGCCGGCATATTCGCCTTCCGTATTTTCGCGAACGATGGCCCAGTCGAGATCGCCCGCCTCACAAGCGCGCAGAGGCGACGACAAACCTTGCAAGATGCGCGTAGGCCGAAGATTGACGTATTGGTCGAAACCCTGGCATATCGCAAGCCGCAACCCCCAAAGCGTGATGTGGTCTGGAATATCGGGTGCGCCAACGGCGCCAAAATAGATCGCGTTGAACGGTCGAAGGACTTCGAGTCCATTCTTCGGCATCATCGCGCCGTGTTTCTTGTAGTAGTCGGAGCCCCATGGGAAGGTTTCCACCTTCAACTGAAACCCACCGGCCTTTTGCGTCAGCACCTGCAACACCTTCAGACCGGCAGCGATCACCTCGGGGCCGATGCCATCTGCGGGGATGGCTGCTATCGCGTGCTCGCGCATTTCAACTCCTCGCGTAGAGGGCCAGAGAAAGCCCACTTCCGTTTTTTGTGTATACTACGCGCCGCAAATTTTACCCCGCGAAAAGCAATAAATGGTGCAGGATAGCTCCGCCGCAATGCTGAAACTACGAATCGAGGGATGATGGACGTCACACTGACGGACCCGCTAGCCGTCGAGCGCGCTCGAAAACGAATCGCGTGGCGCCTCCTTCCCTTCCTCTTCCTGCTTTACATCATCGCTTTCCTGGACCGCATGAATGTCGGTGCGGCAGCGCTGCAAATGCCGGGCGACCTGGGTTTCAACGACAAAGTGGTCGGCCTCGGAGCCGGGATGTTTTTCATCGGATATCTCGTGCTGGAAATTCCCGGCGCGTTAATCGCCGAACGGTGGAGCGCGCGCCGCTGGATCGCCCGCATCATGATTTCCTGGGGAATGATAACCGTGCTGATGGCGTTTATCCACACGGCGCGCGAGTTTTATTTCGTGCGATTTCTTGTCGGGGCAGCCGAGGCGGGATTCTTCCCTGCCGTGATTGTGTATGTGTCTCACTGGTTCCGGTATCAGGACCGTGCTAAAGCCATTGCTGTTTTCTATGCTGCCAATCCGCTTTCCTATGTGATTGGCTCGCCGGTCGCAGGACTGTTGCTGGGAATTTCCTGGCTGGGTCTTAGGGGCTGGCGATGGCTGTTCATATTGGAAGGAATTCCCGCGGTCGTTTTCGGGGTGATAGCGGTCTTTTACCTTACGGATTGGCCACGAGAGGCGAACTGGCTCCGGCCAGATGAGCGAAATTGGATTCAGGAAGAATTGGAAAGAGAGAAAAAGGCGAAACAAAAGGTTCGTTCGTACACAATCTGGCAGGCGTTTTCGCAGCGGGATGTGGTGTTGCTGACGTTGTCTTACTTCTGTGCGACCACAGGAGGCTATGGAATCTCGTTCTGGCTGCCATCGATCCTAAAGAGGCTCTCCGGTCAGAGCGATATTCGCGTGACGTTGTTCGCTGCGCTCCCCTACCTTGCTGGATTTTTGATGCAGCAGCTAAACGGGTGGCATTCCGACAAAACTTGCGAGCGGCGCTGGCACGCCGCGATTCCAATATTTCTTTGCGGATTAATTCTGCTACTCGCTGTGATTTTTGGCTCGCAGATCACGCTCGCGGTCATGCTGTTCACACTAGTGGGCGCATGTTATTTCGCGTTTCATCCCTGTTTCTGGGCGGTGCCGACGGCTTTTTTGAGCGAATCAGCGGCCGCGGCATCGATCGGCTTGATTAATTCGCTGGGAAATTTAGGAGGATTTGTAGGCCCGCTGATGATGGGTTACCTGGTTAACCGGACCCATTCCTTCACCGCGGGTTTATTGTATTTGGTTGGGAGCTTGTGCCTTTCCGGCACTTTGATGCTCGCCGTGGGAGCCGGACGCCGCCCCCTGGGGCAACCCGGTGAGTTGGCCGCGAATTAGTACGGGCCGTCGCGACTTATCTTCTTGAGATTTCCGTTTCTAGATCTTCAATGAATTTCCGGTTCGGGTATAGGATCGGTGCCCTCCAGGAAGTCGAAGTCGCAGCCTTCGTGAGCCTGCTTGATGTGCTGCATAAACAATTTGCCGTAGCCGCGGGGGTAAATTCCTTCCTTCGGGCGCCAGGCTGCACGGCGGCGCGCGAGTTCATCTTCATTGACGCGCATGTTCAGTCGCCGTGCGGGAACGTCGAGTTCGATGATGTCTCCTTCTTTAAGAAGTGCAAGTGGCCCGCCGACAAAGGATTCGGGGGAGACGTGAAGAATGCACGCCCCATAACTTGTGCCGCTCATTCGAGCGTCGGAAATCCGAACCATATCGCGGACTCCCGCCTTTAGAAGCTTTTGCGGAAGCTGTAGATTTCCCCACTCGGGCATTCCCGGCGCGCCTTTCGGACCGGCGTTCCGAAGAACCAGGACGCTGCTGGCGTCCACATCGAGGGTAGGATCATCCAAACGGGCGTTCATTTCATCGAAGCTGTCGAACACAACTGCCCGGCCAGTGTGCTTGAGCAGTCGCGGTTCGGCGGCGGAGGCTTTGATCACAGCGCCATTGGGAGCGAGATTTCCGTAGAGTATCGCCAGCCCGCCAGAAGCAAGCACGGGGTTGTCCAACGAGCGGATAACGTCCGCGTTGTAGATTTCTGCGCCGGCAATATTCTCGCCGAGCGTTTTTCCGGTGATGGTCAAGCAGGTTAGATCCAAATGGGGTGATAGCGTCCTCAGCAAAGCGGGGAGTCCGCCAGCGTAGTAGAAATCTTCCATCAGATATTTCCCGCTGGGACGAATGTTCGCTAGCATCGGCGTCTTCTTCGAAAATTGATCGAAGCGATCGAGTGTGATCTTGATTCCCGCGCGTCCTGCCATGGCTAAGAGATGAATCACGGCGTTCGTCGAGCCGCCCAGGGCAAACACCGCGGCAATCGCGTTATTGAAGGATGCGTCGCTTAATACGTCGCGCGGCTTCAAGTCTTCCCAGACCATTTCAACGATTCGGCGGCCGGAACGGTTTGCCATCTTGGGGTGATTGGAATCGACCGCGGGGATCGAAGTCGCACCGGGAAGCGTGAAGCCAAGCACTTCGGTCAGGCTGGTCATTGTGGAGGCGGTGCCCATCGTCATGCAAGTTCCAGCAGAGCGCGCGATGCCGTTTTCGATCTCGGTCCAGGCTTGCAAATCGATGTTGCCTGCGCGACGTTCCGCCCAGTATTTCGAGACGTCCGAACCGCTTCCGAGGATTTGGCCGCGCCAATTGCCGCGCAGCATCGGTCCAGCAGGAACGTAGATTGCGGGGACATTCATACTGATGGCACCCATCAAAAGCGCGGGAGTCGTTTTGTCGCAGCCGCCCATCAATACGCAACCATCGGCAGGGTACGATCGCAACAACTCTTCGGTTTCCATCGCCAGGAGGTTGCGATACATCATCGTCGTGGGCTTTTGAAATGTTTCGCCTAATGTGAATGCAGGCATTTCTACCGGGAAACCGCCGGCTTGCCAGATGCCACGCTTGACGTCTTCCGCGCGCTCACGAAGATGGCTGTGACAAGGGTTGATGTCGCCCCAGGTGTTGATGATGGCGATCACGGGTTTTCCAGCATAGTCCGCTTGCGTACAGCCCATGGAAGCGGCTCGCGACCGGTGGCCGAACGATCGCAAATCGTCGGGACCATACCAGCGATAACTTCTCAGCGACTTGAAATCCTTTGGCGGCACAAGAATCCTTCCGACACCTTGGGGCTTATTCAAATAACCGTAGAACTTTGAAATCGCGCGGTCAACTCCG
>Ga0070735_10003760_pt1 | contig 13133 bp, 12 predicted proteins | sample Coa_R1_FD_66443 | JGI IMG/M metagenome (GOLD analysis project Ga0070735, IMG submission 66443) | Surface soil microbial communities from Centralia Pennsylvania, which are recovering from an underground coalmine fire - Coalmine... | ecosystem: Environmental > Terrestrial > Soil > Unclassified ...
CCACAAAAATGTATTTCGATGAGCCTTATTTCGTTCCCGAAGCGAGAGCGATAATCCAGCACAAACCGAATCCGGCCCCTGATGCGCCTCCTCTCGCGAAACCCCCGTTAGGAAGGCTGATCATAGCGCTCGGAATGCAAGCTGCTGGAGACAATCCATTCGGTTGGCGAATCGCGGGCGTTATATGCGGAGCCTTGACCGTTGTGGGGGTCTATCTCTGGGCCTATCTCCTTCTCCAGGATTCGGGCCTTGCGACACTCGCCGCCGGACTAGCTCTTCTTAATAATTTCCTATTTGTGATGTCGCGCATCGCCACGGTGGATGTTTTCCTCTTGTTCTTTCTGATGTGGAGCCTGGTGGCCTACACGGCAGCTATCACACTGGATGTCGGCGCTCGTCTGCGCAGGATTCTCTTCTGTTCTGCTGGCATCCTGGTAGGGCTCGCCGGTGCTTGTAAATGGAATGCGATCGATACTCTCGGGGTATTCTTTCTCACCACGTTTGCATTACTGTGGGTCTCCAGTCGCACGGTTGCCGATTCCAAGTCCTCACTCTCAGCTTACGGCCGCAACGTCAAGCAGATCGGACTGACAGTTCTGCTGATCGGTTTGATCGTCGCTCCCATAGCTTCCTACAGCCTTGTCTTTTGGCCTGTCTGTCGCAGTATTCATCAGCCCTTCAGCTTTCAGGAATTGGCGGCGATGAATATCTTTATGTGGCATTTCAATAGAACAACGGTGGTCAACCCGTTCCTCATCTCACCTTGGTATTCCTGGCCGCTGAATTTGAGCCCTATGCGTGTGCTTAGCTACTTGGTGGGAAATCCGGTGATCACCTGGAGCGGCTTGATCGCGTTGGCGCTATGCCTGCGGCGCTTCTGGGCGTCGGACACGTTCCCAAAAGGGCTGGTTCTCCTACTTTTCTCCGCGAACTTTCTTCAGTGGGCCGTAACGCCTCAAAAGGGTCTATATTATTACTACTATTATCCTTGCGTTATGATTCTAGGTGTAGGCATTGCCGTTGCCACGCGAAGTTTGCCTCTTCGCGTCTTTGGTCTGCGCATCAGTTTCCTTGTGCTCGCCGCTGCCGCCATCTTCTTCGTGCGCTGTTATCCGCAAATGGCACATTTAGAAGCTCCGTGGGATTGTACGTTCGGCTGTTGGCCATAGTCATTTTGCCAGTTGCGCTCTCGAAGCCCGGATCTCAACCTCCTCGAATCCTGGATTCTCTGCCAACAAACCCGCAAGACCGCCATTTTTAGTCAGCGCAGAGGCTGAAAATGACGCTTAGTGTCATCCCGGAATGGGGCCCGATTCGGTACAGTCGAAGTCCTACCCTAACTATCCTATAATCTGTCAGTTACGCGCTAGCTCGGGCCCGTAGAATGGCCTCAAGAATGCTTCCTATTTGGCTGTCTTCTATCTACGTTGAGCTGAAGATGGGACGGGATGTTGTACCTCGGAAAACTTATGAGAAAACGACAAAGCGGGTTTTCCCTAATAGAGTTGCTGATCGTCGTGGCGATCATCCTTATCATGACCGCGATAGCAGTTCCGAATTATCTCCGGTCGCGCCTTGTAGCCAATGAATCTTCGGCTGCGCAGTCGGTGCGGACCATCAACACGGCGGCGATCACCTATTCCAGTACTTACCAGAACGCTGGCTTTCCGCCAACCTTGGCTGCGCTGGGTGGGGCTAATCCTTGCACCGCCTCTTCCACCAATGCTTGCTTGCTTGACCAAGTTCTCAGCGCAGGCACCAAGGCAGGCTATAGCTTTGTCTGGACGGGAGACGGACAGACTCCTTCGGTCACTTACTCAATTACCGCAACGCCCATCACTCTGGGCATGTCCGGACAGCGGATGTTTTGCTCGGACCAAACCAGCGTGATCCGATTTGACCCCAGCGGAGCAGGTTGCACCGGTACAAGCACTCCCATTCAGTAACCGAATTCTAGCCCAGCTGGATCGAGCTGGTATCTACGGAAGCACGGGACAAGACGCCCGTGCTTTTTTTTCCCCGCGCGCTAGTAACACAAGATGGTCGGTTACGTGGGGACGGACGTGCTAAGTGGTCGTTTGCGGTAGAGCGTGCTATTGTTCGACTACTTGTCATGGGTCCTTTTCTAGCCTCCGCCTGCGCTATTCTCGCCACCGTCGCGTCCTCGACCCCTGAAGCAAAATGGGCTGCCGCCAAGCTGGAGGCTCGTTACCGCGGCGCGCACACGCTGGCTGCCACCTTTCTTGAGCGCTACTCCGAAAACAACCAGGTAGTCCGCACGGAGGCGGGAGTCGCCTATTTCCGGCGTCCGGGAAAGATGCGTTGGGAATACGAATCACCCGAAAAAAACGTCTTTCTGGTGGATGGTAAGACCGCCTGGTTCTACGTCCCCGCCGACCACACGGTGACCCGAGCCCCGGCAAAACAGAGCACCGACTGGCGCACTCCGCTTGCTCTCCTCGCTGGCGAGATGAAATTGTCGCGTGTCTGCGCACGTGTCGAACCCACCACCGCGGTACCACCACTCACTCTCGGCAACACAGTCCTTTACTGCCCGCTTCGGGGAGAAGAAGGCAAACCATCACGCACGCCGAGCGACGTCGCCGAGAACCGGCCCGCCACTCCGGATGAATCCGTCTATCTCGAAATCGCGCCGACGACCGGCGAACTCGCCCGCGTCCTGGTCCGCGAAAAGGGTGGCGTCGAAATCGACTTCCAATTCACCGCGTGGCGCTTCGATCCCCCCGCCTCCGACTCTTTTTTCCGGTTCGAGGTCCCTCCGGGTGTCGCCATCGTGAACGCCGAATCACCAGCCGAATCAAGGCCTTGAAGGCTAACCCACATTAAATCCCAGGAACGTTTGCCAAAAAGAACAGCCAACCCGCAGCCCCTACTCCGCATACTAACTAGATGAGGTAAACTATTCAGCATGGGGGAATTTGTCTGCCGCGTTGCTGACGCAAACGGCCGGGTTTTTTCGCACGTCGAGGCTGCGGGGTCATTAGCCGAAGCGCGCCAGAAACTGGCTGAGAGGGGTCTCTTCGTCTACTCGGTCGAGACGCGCACCGGCCTCCTCGGCATGTTCGGAAAGCGCCGCAGCGAGCGGCCCATCGGTGGCTCCGATTTTCTCATCCTCAATCAGCAGTTCAATACGCTCATCAAGGCCGGGCTACCGATCCTCCGCGCCTTGGATCTCCTTGCCGACCGCGCCACCTCTCCCAAACTTCGCCCCATCCTCTCTAAAGTTCGCGACCGCGTTCGCGAAGGCAAGTCGCTTTCCGAAGCTATCACCGAAGCCGGGGTCTTTTCCAAAGTTTACGCCACCGCCATTCTCGCCGGCGAAAAAAGCGGCAATCTCTCCGGAGTCCTCGAGTATTACATCGCCTACCAAAAGGTAAGTACTGGCGTAAAAAAGAAAATCCTCGCCACGCTGGTCTACCCCGTTCTTCTAATCACCGTCGCTTCCATCATCGTCACCTACCTTGTCACCTTCGTCATTCCCAAGTTCGCCGTGCTCTATCGCGACCTCAACGTCGAACTTCCCGGCCCCACGCAATTCCTCATCGCGCTGACCGTGGACTACCGCTACGTCGTAATCGCTATCATCGCGTTAGTATTTGCTGCCGCCTTGGGCGTCATTCTTTGGTCCAGGACAGATGAAGGCGGTGAAGCCTTCGACCGCCTGAAATTCCGCATCCCGGTCATCGGCGACACTCTCCTGAAATTTCAAGTAGCACAGTTTTCGCGCACCCTCGCCACGCTCCTGACTGGTGGTACCCCGCTAGTCGCGGGCCTGCAAACAGCTTCCGACGCCATCAGCAGCAAGCTGATCCGTTCCACGGTCACGCAAGCCACGCAGATGGTTCGGGAAGGCGAATCGCTGCATAGCGCCCTGGCCTCCAAAGGCACCATGCCCGAACTCGCCCTCGACATGATCGAAGTCGGCGAGTCCAGCGGCGCCCTTGCCCCCATGCTCACCAGCGTCGCCGAGTTCTATGAAGAAGAAGTCGGCGTCCGCCTTTCCGCCCTTGTCGCCGTCATCGAACCCGTTATTCTTATATTCATGGGGTTGCTGGTAGCCTTTATTTTGATTTCACTCTATCTGCCGATCTTTTCGTTCTCGCTTACGAACACGGCGCCGAAGTAGGAAAAGGAAACAGTGGCTACTCAAGAGCACAACTGGACACCAGGCGACGGCGCGGATGCCGTCAATGAACACGAGTTCGCCCGCAAGCTTGCCAGCAGATATCGCTGTGCCTTCGTCGATCTCCGCGAACAGCACATCGACCCCGAGCTCTTCCGTACTATTCCCGCGGATTTAATGTTCCGCTACAACTTCGTGCCTCTTGAAGTGCAAAACAACTCGCTTTCGATCGCCGTCTCCGATCCAAGCCTCGTGCTACTCAGCGACGAACTCCCGTTGCTGCTCGGGAAAAAGCTGGCCATCAAGGTCGCTACCGCAAGGCAAATCGGTGACATTCTCAAGCGCACCGAGCAATCCCAACGCGTCCTCGAACAAGCCACCGAAGCTTTTACCCTCCAGGTTTCCAAGGAAGAAGAGGAGAGCGAAGAGACCATTTCCGGCGACCGCCTGACTCGCGACACCACCGTCAGCCCGGTCGTTCGCCTCGTCGAAACAATCATCTTCACCGCACTCGAGCGCCGCGCGAGTGACATCCATATCGAAGCCCGCGACACCGAAGTAGCCGTTAAGTACCGCATCGATGGCGTCCTTCAACACGCGATGCAACCGATCGCTAAGGAATGGCACTCCACGGTTCTCTCGCGCATAAAAGTTCTCAGCGATTTGGACATCGCCGAACGCCGCGTCCCCCAAGACGGCCGTTTCCGCGTGAAGTACAAAGGCCGCTTCATCGACCTCCGCGTCTCCATCATGCCCGCCAGCCACGGCGAGGACGCTGTCCTTCGCGTCCTGGATAAAGAAACGCTTTCCGAAAAATTCCAAAGTCTAAACCTCGACGTCGTCGGATTCTCCGACCTCGAAGTCAAACGCTTCCGCCGCTACATTCAGGAGCCTTACGGGATGGTGTTGGTCACCGGACCCACAGGCTCGGGCAAGACCACCACGCTCTACGCAGCCATCAATGAGATCAAAACTGACGAAGACAAGATCGTCACCATCGAAGACCCCGTCGAGTACCAGCTCAAGGGCATCACACAAATTCCCGTAAACGAGAAAAAAGGACTCACCTTCGCGCGCGGCTTGCGTTCCATCCTTCGTCACGACCCCGACAAGATCATGGTCGGCGAGATCCGCGACCAGGAAACCGCTCAAATCGCCATTCAGTCCGCCCTCACTGGCCACTTGGTCTTCACCACGGTCCACGCCAACAACGTCACCGACGTCATCGGCCGCTTTATCAACATGGGCGTCGAGCCCTACAATTTCGTTTCCGCTCTGAATTGCATCATGGCGCAGCGTCTGGTGCGCGTGATCTGCGAAAAGTGCAAGCGCCCAAAAAACTTCTCGCCGGCGGAATTAAGAGAAGCCGGCCTCGATCCAGCGGCGTGGTCCAACGTAGTTCTTTCCGAAGGCACCGGCTGCCTTGAATGTTCCGGCACGGGCTTCCACGGACGCACGGCCATCTGCGAGCTTCTGGACTTGACGGATCGCATCCGCGAAATGATTGTGGATCGCCGCCCAACTTCCGAGATCAAGCGTATCGCTCGCGAAGAGGGCATGATTACGCTGCGCGAAAGCGGCTTGGCCAAAATCCGCGCAGGTCTTACCACCGTCAAGGAGATCAATAAGGTGACTTTCGTTGAGTAGCTTGGCTACATTTCATCACGGAATCTACAAGAGCAACCTGGTGCGCCGTGTCGCTAGCTGGCTCGACGCTACACCACATCCGCCCCTGGCCATCGAAATCGCCCTGGACCGCGTCGCAGGAGCCCGTTGGTCAAGGACCGGCTCGGTGGACAGTTACCACCTCGAGGCTCTTCCTCCCGGCGCTCTCGTACCTTCCGCCGTCGAAACCAACATCGTCAACGCAGCAGCTCTCAAAACTGCCATCACCGCCGTATGCTCTCGCTTGCGCGCAAAAGACGAAAGCGTCGCCCTCATTCTCCCGGACCCCGTCATCCGCGTCTTCGTCCAGCACTTCGAGGACTTCCCTCGCTCCAAAGCCGAAGCCGATCCCATGCTGCGCTGGAAGCTCAAGAAAAGCGTGCCCTTTGAAGTGGACGAAACGCTTATCTCCTACATGCGCCAGGCTCCCCGCGAAGAAGGCGTGGACGTTGTTACCGCTCTCGCTCGCCTGCGCATCATTCGCGAATACGAGGGTCTTGCGGAAGCCGCTAGCCTCCATCCCGGAGTAGTGCTCAGTTCCTCCCTTGCAGCCATCGCGCTCGTCGATGAGCGTCGCCCCACGCTTCTCGCGCGCGTTTCCGGCCCTTCTTTGACCACCGCCATCGTCCGCGAAGGCGTGCTCTGCGGGTACCGCTGCACCGAGTTGCCCGCGCGCGGCGCGGATCTAACGCCGCACATGCTGCTGGAAGACATTTATCCCGTGGCCGCCTACTACCAGGACACCTGGCAGGAAGGCATTCAGTCCGTGCGCGTTGCGGGTCTGGGCGCGCGTTTGCCCGAATTTGTGCGGCCGCTCGAAGAAGAGTTTCACTGCGAAGTACATTCGCTGCTTCACTCGGCCATCTCGGACGGTCGTGTCCCGGCCGATGCCCGTCCTCTCGCTGATCGCGAAATGGACGGCTTGGTAGGTTGGATGTTGCATCGCGGCTAGGATAGTTTGTCGCTTAGGTACATGTTAGCTAGCAGAGGAGAAGAATGAGGGTTCGGCTCAATCTCGCGACCAAGCCTCTTGTGACGCACCGGAAATTTATCGCCGGTTCGAGCCTTGTAGGCGTCATCGCAGCCATCGTTTTCCTGGGCCTTGGCTGGCACGTCTACATCGCCCGCAAAGCCAACGCCGAAATGCGCGCTAAGTCCGAAAAAATACTTCAGCAGGTCGACGAACTTGAGCAACAGCGCACGGCCTTGGAGCGCTTTTTTGCGCTCGACGAGAACGCCAAGCTGCATGACCGGGCCGCGTTCATCAACAGTCTGATCGATGCACGCAGCTTCAACTGGACGCTGATGTTTATGGACCTTGAGAAGGTGCTTCCCGCGGGAGTGCGCGTCGTGAGTATCGAGCCCAAGCAGGATAAGGGCCGCATCGAGGTGAAATTCATCATCGGGGCTACCAGTGACGATGCCAAACTTAAATTTATCAAAGCGCTGGAAGCGTCCAAAACGTTTAGGCACGTCGAATTAATCACCGAGCAGCATCCCACAACGACTACGAGCGGAGACCCTATCGTCGTCGAACTGACTGCGGAGTACTTGAGGAGCTGATGCCCGGCGACTTCACGTTACAAAAGCGCGTGATCCTGACCGTGGTCGGATTGTTTCTAGCCGCGGATATCGGGCTGGCCGTCTATAGCTGGGAGTTGGCTGCGTCTCCGCATACGCCACAAAAGGAATTCGACGAGCAAACGATTAAGCTCGGAGTCTTGAAAAACGACATCAAGTCCGCGCAATACATCAAAGACCACATGCCCGCCACGCGCAAGGATTGCGAGAAGTTCGAGCAGTCTCTGCCCGCCGCGAGCACCGGCTATTCTTCCGTCATGGGCGAACTCGATGAAATCGCAAAGAAGGCCGGCCTTCAGATTGTCACTGTGACCGAAAGACAGAAAGAAATACCCAGCCGAGGCATGGACGAGGTGACGATCGAAGCCACCGTGAGCGGCGGCTATACCAGCGTCGTGCGATTTGTGAATGGTCTGCAGCGCTCGCAGAGATTCTATGTAGTCGATGGCTTGGCGCTCGCTACGGATGCGCAAGCCCAAGCTGCCAATGGACCCATTCGCGTAGGACTCCACGTTCGTACTTATTTTCGGGAAGGCGCATGAAGCAGAAACACCAAGTTATCGTCCTGGTTGTGTTGCTAGTGGTTGCCGTGCTCATTTGGAGCTTCGAATGGCGCAAGCAAACACCCACTATGCAGACCGCGAGCTTTATCCAGGACTACAAAGTTCTGGCGGTCGAAAATCCGCAGATTCGCTGGAGTGAACTCAAACGCGCCCAAGAAACCGAGTATAGGAGCAACGGCCGCAACCCGTTTAGTATGATCGCGGCTCCCACTCCGGCGGAAGTCCGACAGAAAAGGGATGCCGACACCGCGAAGAATCTGCCGCCGCCGCCTCCTCCACCGCCGCCTCCGCCCACGAGAGCGTCTCTGCCGCCGAATCTCAAGTATTTTGGCTATGGCACAGTGCCGAACGGATCACCGCGGCGCGCTTTCTTTACCGACGGCGATGATGAGTACATCGTCTCCGAGGGGGACACCCTGCTGGGCCGCTATCGCATCCTAAAAGTTGGCAATACCAATGTCGAGTTTCAGGAGATTTCCAGCGGTCTTCCGGGCACCGCGCCGCTGGAAGAGCAAGCCGCACCGCCATCTGCATGAGAAATAAACTCCTACTGACGAAAGCTCGGCGCAAGCAAGGCGGCTATGCTTTGTTATTGGTCGTATTCCTCACCTCGCTCGTCGTCGTCGCCACCATGTCCATTGGCTTACGCATTCTCACCGAAGGCCGCCGCGAAAAAGAGCAGGAAATGATTTGGCGAGGCAAGCAATATACCCGCGGTATCAAGCTGTACTACCGCAAGTTGGGCCGCTTCCCGAACTCCATGGACGATCTGGTCAAACCCAAAATCGGCAACCTCCGCTTCATGCGCCAAGCCTACAAAGACCCCATGAACAAAGAGGACGGCACGTGGCGCTTGATTTACGTTGGCCCGGCAGGTCAGCTCATCGGCAGTCTTAATCCGGCCGTAAGCAGCGTCCAAATGCCCGCTGCGGCCGGACAGCCCGGGGCAGCTCCGGGTGGAACTCCGTCAGCCCTCGGCGGTATCGGAAGCCAGCCCGGCGCTTCTGGAGCCTTCGCGCCGAACAGTGCCTCGCCAGGTACCGCTCCCGCAAACGGCCAGGGGACGCCGGGTTCAGCCCCGGGCACGGTTCCCACCGTAACAGCCACCGGCGCACAGGGAGCCGATACGGGCACCGGGACTGACTCTCAGGCAGTTCCCACAGGTGACACGCCTACGATCGTCGGCGGCAGCATCATCGGCGTCGGCAGCAAGATCAATCAACGCTCCGTGATGGTTTTTGAGAAGGCCCACAACTATCGTCTGTTCGAATTTGTCTGGGATCCCTCAAAAGATATGGGCGTCATAAGCTCTCAACCAGGAGCGCCAATCGGAACACCCGCAGGCACGCCGGGCCAAAATCCGACTGGCGTGCAACCCAACAATCCGCTAAACCCGACCACTCCGCCCACAGCCGTGCCAAATCCCAATCCGCAGCAGCAATAGTCCCAACAGCAATATCGAGATAACGGTCTCATTCTGTAAGGGCGTTTCTCTCTTTGTGGCACAGGCTTCAGCCTGTGCGCTACATCAGCCGGCGATACCTATGGGATGTCTTTCCCAAAACTTCGGATTCAATTCGACAGGTTCACCTGCGAAGCGACTGCTCCCGGATTCGAGCTTGAAGCGGATGGAGTAACTTTCTTCTTGGCAGCGGTTGCTGGCTCAGCCCCGAGCGTCAGCCCCGCTTTACTTTTTTCGTAAGCGCGTTTCACTCGCCGAATATAAGAAGCCGTCTCTGCGTACGGCGGCACGCGTCCAAACTGCAAAACCCTCTCAGGTCCTGCGTTGTAGGCCGCCAAAGCGAGTGCCAAGTCGTTGTTGTAGCGCTGCAGCAAGTCGCGCAGATAGTGTGTCCCCGCATCGATGTTTTGCTGCGGATCGAAAATATTCTGCACTCCAAACCGCGCCGCCGTCTCTGGCAAAAGCTGCATCAGGCCGCGCGCGTTCTTCTTTGAAACAGCCTTGGGATCGAAATTCGATTCCGCGGAGATCACGCTGGTGATAAGGTCCGCGTCCACGCTATAGTGAGTCGCCGCAGCCTTCACCATTTCACGGAACGGCGCCGTCTCCGCGGCCGGCACAGGAATCGGAGCAAACGAGTCTTCCGGCTCAATCGATACGACTTCCTCCACCGGAACTTCCACAACGCCACCTGAAATTTGCAGCCGGTATTTCTCTCCAAGCAGCTGATAACCCGTCACATGAAACCGCTGGCCGTTTCGGAGAGCAACGTACTCCGCACGTAACGACGGCACAGCCACGAACAGCAGCGTCCAAGGCAGCGCGAATCGCGTCAGGCGCACGGAGCAGCCTCTCGCAGCGCGAAGTGTGCGATAGCCGCGGCGACCCCGCCGTCATCGTTGCTTGCGGTTTCGTGCCATCCAAAACTCTTCAGTTCCGCTACGCTATTTCCCATAACTACCGGAATGCCCGCAAACGTAAGCATTTCTAGGTCATTGTGATTGTCGCCGATCGCCAGAATTTCCTCTCTCGCAACTCCTCGCAACGCCGCCCATTCCGCCAGCGAAGCACCTTTTGAACAAACCGGATTGATCACGTCAATCATAGAGAAATTCCTGGTTTCATAGACCGTCACCGCAAGCGCGAATTCCGCCGCAATTGCGGCGCCTCGCAGCGCCGCTTCGGCCTCGCGCATCCGCGCGAGATCTCCACTCAGCATTACCTGAATCGGATCTTCCGTCAGGCAGCTCTCGAGCGGATTGGCCAATCCCAGAAACTCGCGATTGCGAGTGTAATATGCCGTGCGAATCGCGTCATCCATGTTCACGGATTCGAGCACAATCTGATTTTCCCGTCGCCGGTCAAAGACCACTCCCGCGCAATCCCGCCAAGCCCGAGTCAGCTCCAAAACGCGCCCAGCCGTTTCCCTCGGCAGCAGATGCCGCACGTGGGTCTCGCCGTCGTGCGTGCGAATCACCGCCCCGTTGCTCACAATCATCGTGAGCGGCGCGTCAATCTGGCGCGCAATGGGAAGCGCAAAGTCGTACCGCCGGCCTGTAACCAAAGCAACTTCGATCCCTCGCCTTGTAGCCGCCGCGATGGCCGCGCGATTGGCCTCTGGAAGCTGCCAGCGGCTATCCAGAAGCGTTCCGTCAATATCCAAGGCAATCAGCCGAACACTCATCCACCCATTATACCGTCAAAATGTGATGCGTGCCTGCGCGCAGGCGATTACTTGCAAGGAAAGAATAGCCAAAACGGCCTGTGTTAGACTTTTGCCCCTATGCCGAAGCAGACCAACGTCGTGGAATTAGAATGCTCAGCGTGCTCGAAAAAGTACGATCCCTCAATCGAGCAGCACCTCTGCACCTGCGGAAAGCCGCTCTATGCCAAGTACGACCTGAAGAAGGCCGCCGCCACGCTGACCATGGAAAACCTCAAATCCCGCCCCGCAAGCCTCTGGCGCTACGCCGAGGTGCTGCCAAACGATCCTCCGGTAACGCTAGGCGAGGGTATGACGCCCCTACTGCCCGCCAAGCGTCTCGGCGAAAGCCTCGCCGACAGCCTCAGCGGAAGCCTCACCGACAGCCTCGGCGAAAGGCTCAGGGACAGGAGGGAGGGCAAGCTCGGTGTATTTAACCTGTTGGTTAAGGACGAAGGCCTAAACCCCACCGGCTCATTTAAGGCACGGGGAATGACGGCGGCGGTTACCCGTGCCAAGCAGTTGAATGCAAAGGCTTTAGCGGCGCCAACGGCGGGGAACGCCGGTGGCGCCTTAGCCGCTTACGCTGCTGCGGCTGGTATCCCCGCCGTCATTGTCATGCCTGCGGATACGCCGTCAGCGAACGTACTGGAATGTCAGGCATTTGGCGCTAAGGTGATCAAATTAAACGGGTTAATCTCTGACTGCGGCAAGTACGTGGCTGAACATAAAGACCGTGAAGGGTGGTACGACGTGTCCACGCTGAAGGAGCCTTATCGCGTTGAAGGTAAGAAGACGATGGGCTACGAGTTGTGGGAACAGCTCGGCGGAAAGCTGCCCGACGTGATTCTCTACCCGACGGGCGGGGGAGTCGGTCTGATCGGTATGTGCAAGGCGTTTGACGAGATGCAAGAAATGGGCTGGATTGGCGCCGAGCGCCCGCGCATGGTTGCGGTGCAAGCGGAGGGCTGCGCGCCGATCGTCAAAGCGTGGGAAGCGCAACGCGCGACCTCGGAGTTTTTCCAAAATGCAGCGACGCTGGCTTCTGGGCTTCGCGTACCTGGGCCGCTTGGCGACTTCCTTATTCTGCGTATGCTTAAGCAAACTCGCGGAACGGCCTTGAGTGTGACCGACGAGGAGATGCTCGAAGCAGGGAAGGAACTGGCGTCGCTCGAAGGGATTTTCGCGGCGCCGGAGGGCGCTGCAACGGTGAGCGCCACTCGCAAGCTGGTTGGCTCTGGCTGGATCAAGCCGCACGAGACGGTCGTGCTCTTCAACACTGGCACCGGCTACAAGTATTCAGAGGCGTGGCATCGTGCGCTGCAGGCCTAATTCTGTGTGGACACGGTGTGTTGATTTTTTATGAAGGCACACTTTTTATGAAGACACGTCTTTTATGAAGACGCACCGGATTTACTACGACGATGCATTCGCGAAGGAATTCAACGCGCGCGTTTTGTATTGCGAACTGTTGCCGCCTGATGTGAATTCCGGAATTACGACGCAAGTCCTGGGTTTGGTTCTGGACCGCACCGCTTTTTATCCGACTTCGGGCGGCCAGCCACACGATCTAGGCAAAATCGGGGATGCCAACGTTCTGGATGTCCGCGACAACGGAGACGAAATCATTCACATTGTCGACCGGCGTCCTGAAACTCCGGACGTCGTGGGCTGCATCCACTGGCCGCGGCGATTCGATCATATGCAGCAACACTCGGGACAGCACCTGCTCTCGGCAATGTTTCAAGAGCGGTACGGGAGACCGACGGTCTCGTTCCATCTCGGGACGGATTTGTGCACCATCGACCTGCAAGGTCCCGAGCCGGGAGATGAAATTCTTGAGGGTGCGGAGCGCACTGCCAACCAAATTATCTTTGAAGACCGACCGCTGACCGTTCGTTATGGCACTGCCGAAGACCTTGCCGAACTCGGCGTGCGCAAAGAAGTCGACCGCCCAGGGATATTGCGAGCCATCGAGATCGAAGGAGCAGACCTACAGCCTTGCGGGGGAACGCA
>Ga0070735_10003761_pt1 | contig 13124 bp, 9 predicted proteins | sample Coa_R1_FD_66443 | JGI IMG/M metagenome (GOLD analysis project Ga0070735, IMG submission 66443) | Surface soil microbial communities from Centralia Pennsylvania, which are recovering from an underground coalmine fire - Coalmine... | ecosystem: Environmental > Terrestrial > Soil > Unclassified ...
CACGCTCGTTAACTGCGAGTTGTTTCCTCCAGGATTTGAAGCAAGATGAATCGTTTGAACGAACGGCACGGCAAGTTTCGCTTTGGCATCAAGCGGCCCAACAATCAGTAGCTGAAATCCAAGACGGGAGAAAAGCTGCATGGCGCGAGTCGAATTCGCTTCGTCTGTGCGCGAAAAGGCTTCGTCGATCACCACGAGACGGAAGTTTGGTGCATCGTCCGATGCCGTCGACAGACCGTATTGAGCGGAAAGCGCGGAAGCAAGAATAGTGAATGCAAGCTTGGCTTTTTGGCCGCCAGATTTGCCGGTGGTCGCGGCATAGTAATTCGCCTCGCTATCGTCTGCGCGATGCAATTCGCGAACTCCAGCCGAAAACCATCTTCGGACATCAGTAACCAATTGAGTTTTATCAGGATCACGCTGAAATCCCTCGATGAGGAGACGCACGCGCTCGAAGATTCGTAGACGTTCTTCGGCTGCGGGCGCGATGCCATGCTCGAAACAGCCCTTTAAGGCGCGGCGAAAGTCCATCACGTCCTGCCCTTGTCGGTTTACGAGTTGCAGGCGGACGTACGTTTCATCTCCATAGTCAATATCGCGCAGTGCTTGGTTTATCTCCTCAATTCTTCCTTCGATCGCCTCATGATGCTCATCCAGACGACGATTGAGCATCAAGAGATCACCAACGAGATTTTCATTAAGATAATGTTCAAAGCGTTCTCGATGGCGCGGGAGGTCTTCGTTTTCGACGCGTCGCAGCACCGAGGAGAAGCTCTCGGCAAAAGCGCGCCCAACTTCCATGGTCTGGCGGAACTCTGGAAACTGCGCGAGAAAGTCACTCATGCTTGCGACCATTTTCTCGCTGGCTTCGTTTATTTTCCGCTGTTCGTTACTGATCCGACCTTGCAGACTTTGATGGACGCTATGTGCGAGTTGATCGCAATTCGTGAGCGCGACCGGCGCCAACCCTGCTGCAATTTCCGCAATACCCTTTTCGGCCGCCTCGTGGTCATAGTCGGCATATGTGGAAATTAGCTGTTCCCGGTCTTTGGCGTCCCAGCGGCACTCTTCAAGGCGGTGACGCAAGCGTCCTAAGTTAGCGTCGCATTGGGCCAGCTGTTGCTCGTACTCATAAATTGCGGCGTCTACTTCTCGCAAACGGTCTTGTAATGCACCTAACTCCCTGGAGCTACGTTGCAGTAGTTCGCGCTCAGCTTTGAGCCGCAGCACCTCCGCGCTCCAGCGGTGGGGGTCCACATCGGAAAATTCCACAATCGTCAATAATTCATGGGCAGCATTCTGACGATCGCGCGCGCGCGTTGCGGTTATCCCTGCTTCAATCGAAGCCTTACCCTCGACCGCAGCTTGGCGCTCGGCATCGGCGATCTGCTGACGCAATGCGGCGATCTTCCGCTCTGTCGACCATCCCAAGATTCGAACGCTTGGATCATCCACAGATTTTCTATCATCCTTGATGTGACGTGTGCCGTCTCGGACCATGCCTTCGCGGGTGAGGCCGTGATCCGTGCTCTCGAGTTCCGCAATGCTCGCGCAGCAACGATGGTTAAAGCGACGCACCAGTTCAGTGACGACCCAAAGATGGAGGGGATGTTCGGTGCGAAACTCAAGACGGCCCGGTACTCTCTCGTTCGACAAATTTGGTGGTGTCATCGTGCGAGCAGGCACACGATAAAACGTTAACCGAAGCCCCAGTCGCGTGGAGTTGATGAATTGTGCCGCCGGACGATAGAGGTCTTCGGGAACCAGCAGCGAGAGTCCAAAACCTCTTAGTAGGCGGTCAATCGCTCCACTCCAATCATTGTAGGCACTTCGTACTTCCATGAGCTCGCCGGCGAAGGGCATTACATCTGGAGCTACCCCAATGGAATCTGCGAGCTGCGTCCGAATTGCTAGAAATTCTCGAGGGATATTGACACGGTTGCGTTCGACACTTTCCAGTTCGGCAATCTTTTCTGTTCGCTCGGCGAGTGCGAGCTCTTGGCGATAGCGCAGAGCGGCGCGCAATTCTTCAGCCTCGCTTGCTGCAAGACCTTCGGCACGTTCGCGTTCCTTCCACTCGCTTCGGGCTGATGCAAATGCTGCGGCGTCAGCGAGGCTTGGACCCATACCGAGCAGCAGGGCTGAAGGCTCAACACTCGCGAGGCGCTGTTGAGCACTTTTGCGTGCTTGCTCGGCATGATCTACTTCACGTGTGATTGCTTGCAGACGCAGGCCCACGTCCGTGGACGCGATGGCTGAGTTCAGGTCGTCGCGCTCCTGACGTTGAACAGCAAGTTGCGTTGTGATCTCGGTGCGCTCAGCCTCGGTCCCGGCCACGAGAGAAGACAGTTCAATTTCCTGGGCTCGAAGTAGTGCGAGATGGCGCGTCGCGTAATACGGTTGGACCATTTGCTGCAAATGTTTCCATGCTTCAATGCGTCCTTCTCCGTCGTTGAGACGAGCGGCATATTCAGCGACGGGACGCAACAGTGCGATTTGACGTTCTGCTCGTTCGATAGCCGCCCAACAATCTAGCAACGTTCGGTAGTGTGGTTGGAGCGTGTCGCGGATGAAGGTGAACGTTTCCGCCGAGGGAAGCATGAACTGCCGTACGAACGCATCTATATCGTTGACTTCCTTCATGCCGATGGCACGATTGAATACCTCGAGGGCCTTGTCGCCGGGTATATGGAGCAGAGCTCGCATTCGCTCCGCATAGGCGGCAAAACTATCCTCGATTTGCCAACCTTCACGTCGAGCGGCCCGTTTGATTTCACTGGTATTGGCACGGCCACTGATCAGCTCTCGCAGGCTGCGAGAATCAGGCGCCACGGCATAGAGTTCTCGGACTTGCTCTTCGTGTTCCCAGAGTATCTGTGCCAAGGTGACCGAAGCTTGCCGGCAAGCATCGGTGAAGACTGCAGCAATGCCGCTCAAGCATCCGGCGTCTCGCAAATACTGGGTGGTCGGTGATGTTGAATCAACCATACTCGAGCTTGCCCAAGCCCCGCGGACGTAGGAGCGCCGCGTCCGGTCGCGACCACCTGGACGACGACCATCACCCGACGCGTCGTTGTAATTTAGGAGTCGGGGCGGCACGAGAAGGGTGCGCAGCGCATCGATGGCTGTCGATTTCCCGGAACCGTTGTCTCCGACCAGGAGTCCCCACCCGCGCCTTGGTTCGAGGACTTGCGCCTCTTCGCCGTGAAACGTACCCCAATTCCACAGCTCCAGCCGGTCGAGGCGGAACCCCGGTAGTTCAGCGGCATCGAACTCAGGCTTCTCTTTCAGCATGGTGAACGAGACGGTCCTTTACTTGTTGCAGTTCTGCGGGGCCCAACCGTGCCTTCAAAATGCGCATGACCTCGAACGTCTCAGCCTCTGGTGGTCCGAAGGCCCGCACAAAACCCAGCTCTTCGGCACGATGAATGGCGGCGTCGATTGTCCGGATGTCACGGACTTGATTGTTAGTTTCGCGTAGGAATTGGGCGACAAGGTCTCGGAGTTGCTGTCGCGTCAGCACGAGCCGCGTCGAATCGTCCGGCGCGGTTTCGAAACGGGCGAGTTCCTCACGCAGGCAGACTAGCAACAGCGTGGCTGTGTAGCCAAGGGGCAGGCGCCTACCTACGCGCGGAACGCGTTCACCACCGCCCAATTCCATCTGGCGTAGGAAGGCATAGCCTTCGCCCTCATCTATAACCACTTCTTGTCCGATCTGGCGAAAGTAATGTGTAATCGCATCGCGCTCACTACGGAGCGTCTCCCACAATGAACCATCCTCGCGGTAGATGGGCGCGAGGAGCAACCGTGCGAGTACGAATGATCGTTCAGAAAACGCTGTATTTGCTTCCATCGCTATTGCCTTTAACACGTTCCTCTTGGTTTCGAGTGAACAATACCTCGGGCACGCGCCACCGCTCCTTTCCGCCGTCAATTCCTGCGATGATGATGTCGACGAGTTGGTCGTCCGCCACGTAGTGCTGACAATCCTCCATCGCGACCGCAACATAACCGACTACTTCAAGAACGCCGTCGTGCGGGGGAAAGCGTTGCAGAACTTGCGAGAGTAGGACGGAGTCCTCTCGCAAAAGGCATGTACGGATTTGCTCGCGCAGCTTGGCGAGATTCAAATCTGCCAACGCAAGGAAGCGTTCCACGATTTGCCGATCGATTGTGCCCGTTGCAAAAGTCGGAGCCTGAGCGACTCGTCCCGCCAGATCAGGTTGCCAAAATGTACGGTTAAAGCTCGCGAATGCTTCGGGCGAACCCGCCAAATCACAGAAATGATCTTCCGGCGGCGGCGATGTTCGGCATGCGAGCGCAAGCTGTTGGATATCACGAATATATTCGCGCAGGATGCGGTCTTCGCCAGTCGCGGCGCTCTCTAGCGCGCGCCGCAACGTCGCAGCCATTCGTTCATTTGAGCGCACGACTCGTTCGCCCTCGATTAACAGACGACTCGACAAGCGTTCGAGTAACCGATTTGCACGTAACCTGGTATCGATCCCTTCGAGTTTATAAACCTGACGAATCAATTCCCGCCAGCGTAGCTGTCGCTCGGGCGACGACAACAGGTTCCAGAATGCATAAAAACTCTGCCCCTGCGCGGACTCTTTCAGTGCTGCGTGTGTGTCGAGCAACTGACCTACCATCCGACCTTTAGTAGCGCCAGGTTTCGTCTGGGCCTCGGCTAGCGCTCTCGCAACTTCTTTGAAGTTTTCCTCGAGCTGCCGGAAATCGGCCTCGAGTCCGCGTGCTAGATCGAGCGCGTTTGCGAATCGCTCGGTAAGTTGGACGGCAGTATAGGCCTCAGCTGTATTTGCAGCCTCGACGGAGTCGATTTGCGCCTGCAATGCTGCTTGCTGCGCACGCAAGGCGGCGACCCGCCGCTCGGCATCTGGAGTTGAGAAAAGTGCGATTTCTTCCAGCTGGCGGAAGATTATTTCAAGTCGTGACTCCGCCCCGACAAACGGGCGTGCTTGCAGATCCTCCAGCCATTGCATGGCACGTTCCGCAGCGGTAGCCAACTCGAACACAGGTTCTTCAGCCTCATCGCTGTAGAGCTTCTTAAGCAATAATTGTTCGTTCCCACACCAGGCCGTCAAATATTCCGCAGCGGTTTGCGTGAACTGTCCTGGATGATGCGCGCGAGCTTCCTCGAGAAAATTTTCCAGGCGAGCCCGCAGATGTGATTCGAGCACCGCGATTGCGTGGTGCTCCTTAAATGCACGGTGGAGAAACGTCAAGGTAAGTGCCGCGTTCTGGCTTCGCAACAGCCTTACAGCGGCATGGTCGATCAGCCGTTGCGTCTCGGAGAGATCCCAAAGTGCAGTAGTTTCTTCGTTCATTCAGCCCCAGGGCTAGGCAGCAGGATGCAGCCAAAACCTTACCGAACGCCGACTATTTCTGCAATGGCACTAACGGTTAGAAGCGGGCTAAATTGACCGACATGATAATAGGTATGGATTGTTTCCTAAGCTTTTGGCAGGTCTGCCTTTGAGTCAGCACCAGAATACTGAAATGGCTTTCAGAATACGAGCGTAGAAATCGTTGTTGCCCCAGATCTCCCGCATCACAGGACTGCAAAAGGGCACGATTCTCTCCCTGATGAAAACGGTTGCTAATAACGCCAGCCTTGTTCAGGTTTCCATCCGTAACGTGCGTCCGCGATACATGCAATGCGACGAAGTTTGGTGCTAACAAATTGCAGAAAAAGGCATTCTATGAAAATAGCGAGATCGGCAATCGCAGTTCCGGGGCGAGAGCCGGACAGTTGAACGGAAGCCTCCGCGATACACATCGCGATACACAATAACGTTGCCTAAGATGTACTTCCAATGACTTACAGTGCCGTCCGTGCTCTTCCATGTCGTTGAAAGTACTTACTGTCACGGCAGAGGTCGCGGGTTCGAGTCCCGTCGTCCCCGCCATTCTTTCCAAAGCACTTAGGCCGATTTCATTGAAACCATCGGGGGCGCGAAAAGGGCACGTTTCGCGTCCTTTTTTGTGCCCCTTTTCGGCGATCCAGAGTTTCCTATCCAGCAACGCGTGTTGCTCCATCCTCATTGGAAGAAAAGACCAGCGACATCACCGCCGCCTGCGCTGCATGCTTCGCGGGCGTTACTGCCTGCGTGTAAACGTCCAACGTTGAGCGGAACGATGAATGCCGCAGCAGCTCCTGCATCACCTTGAACTCAGTCCCCACGCTCCGCAGCAGGGTCGAGTAGGTGTGCCGGAACGTATGCCATCCGAATCGCTTCTGAATTCCGACTCGTTGAGCTGCAGGACGTATGTATTTGCGCAAGATCGCCTGGCCCCAGTACGGTCTTCGGCCCCGATAGCGCTTGCTTGCAAAGACCCAGTCCTCCGGCCTGATGTAGGTACAACGCTTTCTCCACTGCGTCAGAGCGTCCGCGAGAGTCGGATGCATTGGCACTGGCTTTTGCGATGATTCGGTCTTGCACGGGCCTACCACTCCGTACACGATGGAACGGATGACGCTCATCGTGCCTCGCTCGAAGTCGATATCGCCCCACTTTAAGCCGAATATCTCGCTCTGCCGCAACCCGGTTGATGCGGCAAGAAGGACTAATGTGCGTTCTCGAAGTGCCAGGCCGTCGATTAGCGCCTTGATTTCGGCGGGCACCAGAGTGGCCGGCGGTGTTCGGCGTTTGGCGCTCTGACGAACGAGGTAGATTGGGTTGCGGTCAAACAACTCATATCGGCAGGCATGATTAAAGAGGACGGACATGAGATTTCGGATTTTGGCACAACTGCTCTTTGCTAATGGCAATCCACGAAGCCAGGACTCGACCTGTATGGTTCTAACCTCAGCAAGCCCGTATTTCTGCCAATGAGGGCGAATCCAGCGAGCCAAGTACGCCTTGTAGATTTTCTTGGTCGCGTGACTGCGCCAAGTGTTTTCCTTTGCGAGTTCGCGTTGCTCGAAGTGATCACAGAGTTGAGCAACGGTCATTGTGCCGGAATTCGTTGGTCGGCCATCGGTGTTGAGTTCTGAGACCAACCCCTTTACGGAGCGCCGCACAGCATCTTCATCAGGATATTGCTCGACTGTGCCAACAATTTTCTTGTGGTAAAGACGCTTGCCGTCAAGCCTGGTCTCAGACCAGCGAAACTGCCAGACATCAGGGCCTTCTTTGCGACTGTTTCGTTGCATACATCCGCGTTGCATCCTATCCTCCAGCGCCGCTGTTGCGGCGTAGAAGAATCTTCAGGCATGGAGGCGAATGGCGAGGCAGGGGAGGGCGCAACCAGTCAAGTGAATTGCTTTGCGGCGGCAGTGACTCTCGTGGTTCAAGCTGTGCAAGTCGGTTCGCCGGGGGTCGTTCAGTTGATTAGAACATCTGCCTGTCACGCAGGATGTCGCGGCTTCGAGTCCCTTTGCTCCGGCACAAAACCTCAAGTTTGCAGAATTTTTGACCTAGAAGAGTGTGAAACTTTCTGGATCGGTTTCCACTTCGGACGGATCGTGATAAGGCAGTTCGGAGTGCAAAACTATACGCCGGAGATCGTGAAGTAGAAGATCACTTGACAATTCAGGAGCGATAATGGCGGACAGCGTGCGCCTGAGGCCCACCTTTTGTCATATTCGCGGATTCAAGCGCACTTTATTCTATTGATGCTGGCCACCAAGTCCTCGATAAGACGACTCTTGTCTACACAACCATCCGCGCCTGCCGCTATGACGCTGGGAAGCAGCTGAGTTGGGTCATGCTGACTAATCACTAAAATCTTTGCCTGGCATACTTCGTTCCGGAGGAGTCGCGCCGCTTCCAGCCCATTCATCCCTGGCATACTTATATCGAGCAGGATCAGGTCGGGCAGAAGTTCCCGAGCTTTCTGCAGTGTCTCCAATCCATCCTTGGCTTCCCCGCAGACTTCCAAATCCTTCTCAGCGGACAAAATTCCACAGACACCACGACGAACAACGTCGCTATCATCGGCGATGAGAATACGCATACCGCCGCCCTTCCCAAAAAACTCATCCAGCAGTCCGAGTCTGTAAAACCACGCTCTCAGGTTGGGGAATTGCATCGATCCGAACCGGCAACTGGACCGAGATCGTCGTACCTGAGGGGTTCGATTGAATGTTCACAGTTCCCCTGAGATGGCGAACTCGCTCACGTATTCCAGCAATTCCCACGCCAGCGCTCTGCCCCTGAATGCTAACCAGTTTTTCTGCCGGTATTCCCTTGCCCTCGTCCTGAATATCCAGGGATACAGTTTCTGCCATGCGCACAATCCGTATTATCGCCTTCTTGGTGCCGGAATGGCGATGAATATTGGTCAGACATTCCTGCACAATACGAAACAGCGCCATTTCCACTTCGCAGGGAAGCCTGCCAAAGCTCTCGGACATGCACAGCTCGATCTTCAGGTCGCTGCGCCCCTCCAAACCTTGTACGTACCAACGAATCGCTTCGAATAAACCATTCTCGTCAAGAAGAGGAGGATGCAGCAGATAAGACGTTGTCCGTATCTCTTTGCTTAGCTGCTGAACAAGTTCGCGGCTGTCTTCAACCCCTTCGGCAAGCTGTGGATCGTGCCTTACACGCTGACCGATGTTACCGAGACTCATGCCCAGGGCGGTTAGAATTTGGCCTGCACTGTCATGCAGTTCGCGCGCGATGCGTCTGCGTTCGTCGTCCTGCGAACGCAAGAGCCGGTTTGAAAGGTCTCTCAGTTGCTCCGACTGGTCCAGCACTTCCGCGTTTCTTCGCTCCAGTTCCCGGGTCCGAAGACGCACTTCGGTTTCAAGCCCATCCGCAAACGAGCGCAGCCGCTCCTTACTTTCTCGCAACGCTTGCTCAGCCCGTTTTTGCTCGGTAATGTCCCGCGCTACTTTCGAGGCTCCGATTACTCGGCCTTCGCCATCTCTCACCGGTGAAATTGTCAGTGAAATATCGAGTGGCGTGCCATCTTTGTGCACGCGCACAGTTTCGAAATGGTCGACACGCTCGCCTCGTTTGAGCCGCTCAAGAATCATCGCCTCTTCCTGTCGGCGGTCCGGCGGAATGATTAGAGTGATGTGTTGCCCAATCGCTTCGTCGGCAGTGTATCCGAACATCCGCTCCGCACCCTTGTTCCAGCTACTGATCACGCCGTCAAGACTCTTACTGACGATCGCGTCATCAGAGCTGTCCACGATCGCAGCCAGCAAACCGGTGGTGCGCTCCGCCTCCTTTCGTTGAGTGATGTCCCGCGGCATTCTGGAGGCCCCGATAATATGCCCTGCGGGATCCTTCACTGGCGAAATTGTAAGCAATACATCGAACGTCGAGCCGTCTTTGCGAACGCGGACGGTCTCAAAGTGCCCGACGTGTTCTCCCCGTTTGAGTCGGTCGAGAATCGTCCCTTCCTCCTGCCGACGGTCCGGCGGGATGATTAGAGCTATGTTCCGTCCGACGGCTTCTTCCGCTTTGTGGCCGAACAACCGTTCTGCACTTGGATTCCAACTTGTGATAATGCTATCGAGATTCATACTGATGATCACTTCATCAGACGAATCTACGATCGCAGCCAGCAGCCCGGCTGCTCGCTCGGCTGCCTTTCGTTCGGTGATGTCCAACAGCATGTTGACGCCGCCGATGATCCTGCCTTCTGCATCGCGTAAAGGCCTAGGATACGGCGTGAACCAGACACGCTTCCCGTCGGGTCTTTCGGCAATGCATTCCGCACCGTCAATGATGCGGCCCTCCTTGACCGCGACCGCCATCGGGCACTGGTCATGCGGCAAAGGGGTTCCGTCTGGCAGGAACATCTTCCAACTAACACACCAATGGTCCGTGCCCAGCTCAGGCACGCGACCGGAGAAATCGACAGCTGCCGGGTTGAAGTGCGTGAGGCGGCCTTCGGCATCAGTCGTATAGATAGCGGCGGGGAGCAGGTCAATCATCTCGCGGAAGCGTCGCTCACTCTCGCGCAATTGGTCTAACATTTTCTTACGATCGCTGATGTCACGCGTGAAGCAACGAGTATGGACGAACTTTCCGTCCTCGAATAAAGCGCTCGAATCGATGACCACGTGGCGAACTGAGCCGTCCTTGCACCGCAGCCGTGCTTCGTACTCGCGCAACACTTCTCGCCCGCTCAAGCGGTTGAGAATGTCCTCAATCACTGGTGCATCCAGGTGAAATTCCGAGATGTGATGGCCGACATACTCTTCCGCTGTGTAGCCAAGAAGATCCAGTCCGGTCTGATTGGCCCAAACAATTATTCCATCGTGCCGCACCCAGTGCATGCCAATGGTTGCATTCTCAAGAAAATCACGAAGGTGTGATTCGCTCTTCCTGAGGGCTTCTTCGGTTTCTTGGCGCTCTGCAACTTCCTCTTTGAGGGCCTCAACCCGCTTCAACGTTTGATATGCCGCGGAAGCGAATTTGCCCAGGGAACGCATGATTCGCTCATCCTCAGCGTCAAACTTAAGGCTCTCATCATGAGCGATGGCCCAAATCGTTCCTATCGGTTTGTCAGCGACATGGAATGGAATGAGCAACACTTCGACAATTGGGGGTGTGATCGTAGAAGGAATCGGATAATACCGCTCAGGGTGTAATAGGAGCAGGCTGTCATTTCGATCCAACACCGTGCCACAGGGGCTGGCATCGCGCGGCATGGTGCCGCCGAGATACCCGGCCCATTTACCGGCTGCGGCGTGCCACCTGAAGATTTCTCGTCCTTCTTCCTCTTCAAGAATGCTGACGCCCGCCGACTGAGCCCGAGACAGCTGGAGCGCAACAGTGACGAGCTTTTGCAATACGTTCTGAGGCGAATTGGCCATCTCCTGAGCAAGTGCCGATAGAGCGCGGCTTTCTGCCTGGTAATCCGGCGATCGCGACGGGCGTTTTTTCAGCTCGGGCGTACTGATCACCGACTCCAGCGGTACGCGGTAGTCGTGGCCCAATGGAGACTCTGTCGTCGCGCCTGACGTGATTGGACTCTGAAACTTTTGGCTTTCAACTTCTCTATTCATAGTAGTCACCAAATTGAGAGCCAGTTCGGGCTGGGCGAGATCTCCGTAGCGCCGCTTTCCGTTACTTGCCCGGAAACGATTGTCGGATCATTCTGGCTGATCAGGATACCCTGATTCAGGGACTTCCCGGCGAATGATTCGGGTTCGCCCCGATCCCATTTCGATATGATTTTTAGATCGTGCAGCAAAACGCCATCGTCGCCGTAGAACTACGGTCTGGACATGCTCATGTGGGAAGCGAGACTCGAAATCCCGGCAGTATTCAATTCATTCCCTCCACAGGGCATTCATAGCGAACGGGAGTGCTCTAATGTTAGCAGCCATCGGTAGAAAACGTGCCGCAAATCCCGAAAAGGCATATACAGGAAACACTGTACTCGCCGTACAAATGAGAACCCCAACCAATTCCGCAAAAGAGCGCTTCAGAAGTTGTTATGAGATGCGAGGTGAATGCTGTCCGGAGCCCTAAAACTGCGATACACATTGCGATACACAATAACGTTGCCTACCACGTACTTCCAATGACTTCGGGTGCCGTCCGTGCTCTTCCATGTCGTTGAAAGTACTTGTAACCCGCTAACTGTCACGGCAGAGGTCGCGGGTTCGAGTCCCGTCGTCCCCGCCATTCCTTTCAAGCACTTGCAAACTTAGCCTCCAGCAAAGCACTCGATGTTAAGGGACGATAAGCGCCGAAGGAGAATGGCCCCATCCGAAAACGCTCACAAACAGCATTCATTGGATAGGTTTGTCTTGGGCAAAATACCCGTCGGGCGTCGATGAGAATCGTCTTTGAACAATTGTCTGCGGGACAATCGTGACGCCTTCGAAGCTGAGTTTCGGGCGGGAAGCTTAGCTAGAGGCGACGGTCACTTTCGAATAACGTGCCATTCTGCAAACCTGAGTCGCTGCTTGACGCACTCAGTAGATGAGCTTCAGCGAAAACTGAACTTGCCGCGAAGTTCCCGCCGTCCTGCTGATCATGCCGAACCCTGTACCCTCGATGATGTTCGCGGGTAGCCCCATGTTGACGATGTTAAAAAGATTAAAGAACTCTCCGCGGAATTGCAGGTCCGCTCGCTCCAAACCGCCTTCCCGGTGGCCAATCGGAGTCGTCTTGATGAGCGCAAAATCGAAATCATAATATGCCGGGCCGCGAAACGTATTACGGCCGAGCGTTCCGAAGCGCCCCGAGTTTGGTCCGGTTCCACCTGCCATCCTGATCGGAATGGCAAAGAAGCTTGCGTTGTTTGCGCCCCGCCCAAAATAGTCGTCGCGCGGTCGGGTTGAACTGCCGCCGCTCGAGAGGTCCGGCGTTCCGATCTGATCCGGTCGGTCCGCGCCGATCGTTCCCGCCCCCGTCTGCTGGATTCCTGAATACACCGTAAACGGCGAACCGCTGGTAATCGTTGAGATGCTCAGAAATTCCCAGCCCTTGGTCAGTAACTGGGTTCGGTCCGACTGAAGTCCCAAATGCTCAAAATGCAAATCCTGAGCCGCGCTCAAGGTGAAGGCGTTGGTCACGTCAAAGCTCGACGGTCCCCTCTCAGCTTGCGTATCGAAAGGGTCTTGTGGGCTGAACAGCGTCACGGCGCCGGTGGATCCAGTTCCTCCCAGGATGCCGCTGACATCATCCAGCGATTTGCTCCAGGTATAGCCTGCCTGCAATGACGGGCCGCCGTGTCCAACATTTCCCGACAATGAGGTTTGCAAGGCGTTGTACGACGAGTGCGACGTCCCTGTCAGCACGGACTCGAATCCGAAACCTCCCGTCACCGCTCCGCTGCTGTCGAAGTTTGTAAACCGAGCAAATTCCGAATCCGCTCCGGGATACGCGTTTGGATAGGACATTCTGGGAAGTCGAAACGCCGAGGTTCCCACATACGCGACATCAGCCGTGAGACCGCCGAAAGCCCGTTCCAGCCCCAGCGTCCAAGTCTGCAGGTAGCCGTTGCCAAAGCGCCGGTCGACTCCGGACAGACTCAGCAGTGAGAGCTGATGACTCGGCGCCAGCGTTGCCAAATCCTGCTGGTATCGATTTACGTCCATCACCGTGTTCGCCGGCACTTTTTTTGGATCGCCGCTGGCCAACACATTCATGCCGGCGGTGTTATAAACCTGCGGCAATTCGTCC
>Ga0070735_10003763_pt1 | contig 13124 bp, 12 predicted proteins | sample Coa_R1_FD_66443 | JGI IMG/M metagenome (GOLD analysis project Ga0070735, IMG submission 66443) | Surface soil microbial communities from Centralia Pennsylvania, which are recovering from an underground coalmine fire - Coalmine... | ecosystem: Environmental > Terrestrial > Soil > Unclassified ...
GGCGCTGCGCTCTTCCTGACGGTTGCCAATTATTACAATGGAGACGGCAAATCCATTCTCGAGGAGGGTGTCACGCCCTCCGAGGTGGTGCATGCTACGGCCGAGGATGAAGCAGACACCGGCGATGATGACAATGGCGCAGCCGATACGCAGAAAGAACCGGTCCCGCCGCGCCCCTTGACGCCGGAGGATGCTATCTATCGTAAAGCCCTCGAACTGTTGAAGACGCCACAGAAAAAAGCCGCCTAACGTTCCGTGCTCGTTCGGCGCGGAACCATAAATCAGTTTCCTGACGCTCAGCGCGCTGCGCGCGAAAGCCGCGGCATTCCGTTTCTATTTATCTTGCTCTTTGTTGTAGCTCTTTTTTCCTGGGGTTGCAAAAGCGAGCAGCAAAGACGTCTCTCACCGAACCAGGTTCACGCCGTAACTCGCGAAATGGTGCATGCCTCCGCGGGTTTCGGGAAGCGATCCGGGGATATCGCCTCGCGACTCCAGTTTGATAGCACGCATCCCGACCGCGTCGACCAAATTTTCGTCGCGCTGCCCGCCGGCGGATCCGACCAGGCGCGGCGTGAATCGGTCGCCCATCTCATCCAGTCACTCGACCGCATCGGAACGTCGCACAATTTGACTCGTGACGAGCCCACGAGTTCAGGAGCGCTTCTCCGGTTGGACTATCGCAGCGCTGGTGTGATCACAAATTCTGTCCACATCATCGCGCCGACAACGGCAAGCACCACTTCGCCTGGGTCTCCTCGGCAGGGCGAGAAAAACGGAACCGCACGCCTGGCCATCATCCTGGACGATTTGGGCAACGATCGCGCCGCTGCCGACGCCATTTTTGCTCTGCCTTATCCCCTGACCGTCTCGGTCCTGCCCTATCACACGCACTCTGTCGACATCGCCGAAGAAGCCCATCTCCGCGGCTATGAAGTCATGCTTCATCTCCCTATGCAATCTGTCGGCAACGAAACGCCTGAAGCCCACGAATTGCATCCCGGCATGTCCGCCGATGATATCCCCGCGCTGTTTGAGCAGATGATGCAAAACGTCCCCTACGCAGCCGGTGTCAACAATCATCAAGGTTCTCAAGCCACCGCCGATCCCGCGCTCATGGAAGAGTTGATGCCTGTCCTTCAAAAATGGAACCTGTTCTACGTGGATAGCCGCACCACCGCCGCGACCGTTGCTTACGACACCGCACAGCGGCTGGGAGTCCGCTCCGGCTTCCGAAACGTCCCTTTTCTCGACGACGTCGCCGAGGTCTCCGCCGTACGCAAGCAACTCGAGCTCGCTCTCCGCGGCGCGAGGGAAAAAGGAGAGGCCATCGCCATCGGCCATCCGCACACGGCGACGCTTCGCGCACTAAGCGAAATTCTGCCTCAAGCGGGCGCACGCGGCGTGCAACTTGTTTACGCCTCCGACCTCGTGCATTAAAAATCTTGAATGACCGGTGGGACGTACCTCTGCTCTGGCCTCGCCGGGTACAAGCGGTCAAACACCAGGAAAAAAATAGCCACAATCAGAAAATCAAGGACGCTGGCTTCGGGCCCGGGTGCGCCTCCCGTCAGCCAAGTCGGGCCGTGTAGCGTCGCGTTTGAGAGATGACCGGGGAAAATCATACCGCTGTCCGGAACGGAGAAGAGGAATGTTTCTCCAAAATCAAAAGCCGCGTGCATGCCCAGTGCGAACCACAAGCTCCCAGTTCGTTTCAGCGTGAAACTCCAGAACACGCCCACCAGCACCACGCCGGCAACTCCCGCCCAATTTTCGCCAGAGTTTGCCTTGTGAACTAATCCGAACGAAGCAGCCAGAAGAAAAGCAGCCGGCCAGAATCCGATCCCGTCGGCCAACGTGTACAACGAGTATCCGCGGAAAAAAAACTCTTCGAACAAAGCGACCACCACGAAAAATACACTCCAAAACAGCGCCCACTTAACCATCGCTCCGCCGTGCTCAACCAGGCTTCCGAAGGAATAGCCTCCGAGAGCCGCAATCACCCCCATCAACACGAAAATCTCGCCCAGGCCAAAAAGACAGCCAAGCCAAAACTCTTTTCCGAATGCGTTCCGCGCGGGCAGCCCATACACGCTCATGGGACGCGCTTCAACCCGCGACATGATCCAAGCCGCGAGAAATGCAGCGCCGAAGCTTGTCAACTCGCCGCAAAGCTGAAAGCTGGGAGAAAAAACGCCGTAAGACGGTCGCAAAAGCCGGCTGAGGAGAGAAATGGAAACAGCCCACAATGCCAGGAAAATCGCCGCGTAAATCAACAAGCGCCAGCCAGCGCGCAGCCCCGTTTTATTTAGAAACAGATCGAGGGGGAATCCATTCGCGGAAGCGTTCGCCGGTCTTTCTACCTCGCGCGGGGTGCCTAACAAATCGTCGCCCATTCATCGCTCCAACGAAACTCGCACCAGCCGCTCCATTCTCAGACGCCCCGCGGAATACCCCGTAAGCAGCCGCTGGAATTCTTCAACTCTTACCTTGAAAGCCACCGATTTGTTCTGCACGGGCAAGACTTCGCTGATCTCCACTTTCGTTTTTCGAATGGCCGCCGCTTTTTCAATCTCCTGCCGAGCCGTTCCTCCGCGGCTGCCAACAAATCCTTCCAGGCCCATCATTTTCGGGAGCATACGGCCCCGGTATGCAACCTTTCGGAACACTCATACTGCCGGGTCGTGTGGAAAAGCAATCCTCGGGCGTGGGCCAGAGTGCTAGGTGACAACGAATAACCGCTCTGCTATATTTAACCGGTTATTCTGCCACTACTGGCCTCTCGCAGGCCACTAACCGGTTTTCGGAGGTTCACTCGTTGCCCAACTCAACCACATCTCCGCGTCTCATCGGTGGCCGCCTTTCCATCGATTTCCTCAACGAATTGGGCTTCTCCTCGGACTTCTCCTGGCAGGAGCTCCTGCGTTTTCTTCTGGTTACCCGAATCATTTCCCCGGAACGCAGCGCCCAGTTGCTCGCACTTCCGCAAAACGATCCTCGAAGCGCAAGCGCCCTCCTCGGCAAAGCCCAAAGGCTTCACGCTTCTCTCGGTGAAATCTTTCCGGCGTTGCTTCGCAAGGAAGTTCTCCTTCACAATTGGATCGAGCCGATCAACGAAGTCTTGCGCATCACCGAAGGTCACGACGAACTACTCCAACAAAACGGCAAATGGAGCCTGGAGTTCGTCGCCCGCGAAGGTGGCCTGGAATGGCTCTTGGCAGCGATTGCGCGTTCGGCCGCCGAGATGATCGCCGAGGGTGCAAGTGCGCGCCTGCGCACCTGTTCCAACCCCTCCTGCGGCCTTTTCTTCTATGATACATCGCGCACGCGCCGCCGGCGCTGGTGCTCCATGACCCGCTGCGGCAATCGGCATAAAGTCGCGGCCTTTTCTCGCCGACACGCCGCTGGCCGCCACTGAAATTCTCACGTTCTCTCGCCGCAATCTTCGCGCAACTATTTCACGTACTTGGGCGATTCACTTTTCGACCACGGATCGTAGCTATGCGCAAAAACCAGTCGCTCTCCCAGAGGTGGGTGCGAGTACAGCCAGAACGTTATGAACTCCGGCGGATTCGGGTCCGCCAAATCGACCTCTCCCAACACCTGGAATGCTTGCGCCCCCACCTCCGAAGAATCCTGAATAATCCCGTGGGTAACCTCGAGCGCATAAACATCGGCGGCATGCTCCTGCATGCGCGAGAAACCGTTTGCGATGGGCGCCACCAGAAACATTCCAATCTCCACGAACAACAGAAGTACCGCAAAAGACGCCCAGTCTTCCGCGCCGTATATTCTCCATTCTCCGCCCCAGCGGCCCAATGCCCAGTGCAACGCCCGAAACAAGGCATAAAAGCCAATCAGCAGCAGCACCGCCGCAAACAAAAATCCTTTCCAAATATGCCCGAGAACATAGTGACCAAGCTCATGCCCCACAATGAAGAGCGTTTCGTTTGGTGTTGCCTTTTGAATGGTGGTGTCCCAGATCACCACGCGCTTCGACGCTCCCAGCCCAGTGACATAGGCATCGACCGCGTTGGTTTTCTCGCTGGCCCTCATCAGAAACATGCGCTCCGGCGGAATCGGCACGCCTGCGTGTCTGGTGAGATTCTCAATGGCCGCTACCAGCTCCGGGTGCGTCGCCTGTAAGGGCTCGAACTTGTTGAAGAGCGGGTCGATGAACCACGGGCTGATGAAAACGATGAGCGCCACAACCGGGAGCGCAGCAAACCACAAATACAGCCACCAGCGCCGCGGGCTCCTGCGCATCACCGCGGAAAGGATAAGCGCAAAGATCAACGCGAAACCCACCATCAACAGTTGCTCCTTGATCCAATCCAAACCCCAGGAGCCCCAGCTCTGCACCGACATTTCATAGCGCAGCGACAGAACGTGCCCATACATCCGCAGGGGTAAGGCCACTACATCGACGGTCAGCACCAACAGCGGCACGAACACCACCGCCTGCACCCATCTCTTGTCACTGAAGCTTTCCGCCCAATCCCGGAACCTCGCGGCAATCCCCAGCCGCAAAAGAATCACGAGCGCCAGGACGTTTATGCCAACCGAAACAAAGTACATGGCGTACGCCGCGCGGGAATAGGTGACCGCTTTTTCGTAACGCTCGTGGGAGAGCGTATATCCGGAGGCCTTTGCGGGCGGAGGAGGAGCCTGAGTTTGGGGCGTCGGAGTTTCCGAAGGGCTGGCCGGCGCCGGCACGGTTTGCGCCGCGAAAGATTGGACACTCGACGAAGTCGCAGCGTGCACGGCTCCGCAACTCACAGCCAATAGAAACGCGCTCACGCAAAACAGAGCGCCGAAACGGTGAAAAGAAACACACCGCTCCATTCAGACCTCCTCGCAAACCACCTGGCCGAACCACCCGTGCGTAACCGACCAAGGCCGCACGCCGCGGGAGTATGCCGCACCGAGCGCCAGCGCGCAAGACCGGATGTGCCGAGTGACGGACTCGTTATATAACGCGGGCGGGAAACTCAAAGCGAGAAGCGCTCTAAGGTGACCGGGGAATCGCGGTGAAGTGCGCCGTCTTCAAACAATAATTTCGCACCGAACCGGTCGTCGCCAGGTCGATATGCACAATCGAAGTCCAGCGCTCCAGTTTGTGATGCCCGTAGCGATGGAGTAAGTACCCGGCTCCGATGGAGACTCCCGTTGCGGACGCCTCTATCAGCGCGAAGGCCGCATGATTATCAACCGCATCATTCGTGAGAAAAATTTCCTGTCGTCCGCGCCGCCGCATGTTCAATGTGGAAAAGTAATCGAGCGTCCGCGACGCAGCGACCCCGGCGAACAGCCAGTCGTTTTCCTTGTCCCAAAATCGGTGCACCGTCTCGCCCGCCGGATTTTTCTTATTCCCTGACGACGGATCAACGCCGGCCTCGCGCGATTTGGGCGGAGTTGGCTTCGCTGAGTCCACACTGGGCACCTCGGGCCACTGCGCACCCGCTTCTTGGGCGCGCGAAACTTGGGCCGGACAGCACATCGCGCCGCTCGCAACGACTAGCAGCAGCCAAAGCCCACGTATTCTTGAGTTTCTTGTCATCGCGAATCGAATATTGTCGCGCGCTCGTCGTTTTTACTTCGTTTCCCAAACGAGTATAATCGCCGAATTACTCTTTTTAGATGCTACTCAGAGGAGATTTGCCATGACTCGTCGGCTTCTCTCACTGGCCTCCGTCCTGGCCACCATCATCTGCCTTGTTTACGTCGCTAATCCTGCCCCCTGCGTCAATGCAGATGCCGCCGCGCCGCCGGCCACGCGCTCCTTCGAATTCACCTATCAAGTTCATTTCCCGCCGACGGAGAACCCGGCCGGCCCCGTCCGGCTCTGGCTTCCTTTGCCGCAGCCCGATGGCTACCAGGACGTGAGCGCGTTGCATATCGACAGCCCCGCCGCTTACTCACAAGGCCGCGACTCCGAGTACAAGAACAGATTTGCCATGTTTAAACCCACCGCCAAGCAATATGCAACCGGCTTTGACGTAACCGTCCGCTTCACCGCAACGCGTCGCGAACACATAGTCGCATTGGATGGCTCGCCGAAAAACGCCTCCTCGGCAGGCCCGCTGCTTCATCGCTACCTCGAAGCCGATAAACTCGTCCCGCTAGATGGCACGATCGCTGAGCTTGCCAAGGAGCACACCGCAGGCGACACCACGCAGATCGAAAAAGCCCGACACATCTACGAATACGTCGTCTCCACCATGCGCTACGACAAAACCGGCGAAGGCTGGGGCCGCGGCGACGCCATTTGGGCTTGCACTTCGAAGCGCGGCAACTGTACCGACTTCCATTCCCTTTTCATCGGTATGATGCGCTCTTCCGGCATTCCCGCGCGCTTCGAAATCGGTTTTCCCCTGCCCGAAGGCAAAACCGAAGGCGACATTGCGGGCTATCACTGCTGGGCCGAGTTTTATCTCAATGGCGTCGGCTGGGTGCCCGTTGATGCCTCCGAAGCCTGGAAAAATCCCGCCAAGCACGATTACTTCTTCGGCGCGCACGACGTTAACCGTATTTTCTTCACCTACGGCCGCGACATTCACCTTTCGTCCGACCAAAAAGGCGATCCCCTCAACTATTTCATCTACCCGTATGCCGAGATCAACGGCCAGCCAGTGAAGAACCTCCAGACGCACTTCTCCTTCCGCGACGTCGCCGCGACACAACGAGCTACCACCAACTAGACTCCATACCGCGAGTTGCCACATTCGCGTCAACCCACCCTTCATGAATGGTTCGCAAATCGACCAGGAGGTATCCTTAAGGTTGAGCCCACCCATCGCCTAAGAGGTATAAAACATGTCACGCCGCATCTCTTTGCGCCTGGCCATTGCCGCCCTGATTGCCACTGCCGTCGTTCCCGTTTATTCCCGCGCCCAAGCGCAGGACTCGCAAACGCAATCCGTCGCCGATGCCGCTCGTCGCGCCCGCGAACAAAAGAAAGCCGCCGAAAAACAGCCGTCTCCAGTCATAACGAATGACACTCTGAAGCCCTCCGCGCCCGCTACCACGTCGTCTTCTGAAGCCGCTCCCGCGACTGCCCCAGCACCGGCAGCTCAACCTACTGCTGCAGGTTCCTCCAACGCATCGGACTCCAGCGCTGCGCCAACTCCAGCCGAGCAACCGGCGCCAAGCTCGCCCGCCACGAATGCCGACGCTAAAGACCAAAAGGCAAAAGACTCCGCCGAGGTTGCTGCAGTAAAGCAGCAGCTCGCCGAAGCGCAAAAAGCTCTGGACCTACTTCAGCGTGACACCGCTTTACAGCAAGACACCTACATCTCCAATCCCGATCACGCTCACGACACTGCGGGAAAAGCCAAGCTCGACGCGATGCTCCAGCAAATCGCGGGCAGCCAGCAAGCGGTTGACGCTCTGAAAGCACAACTCGCGGCTCTTCTAGCTTCGGCGGCGAGCACCGCTCCAGCCTCCCCAACGGCTCCGCCGCAACCATAATCTTCTAGCACACCCACGCTACCCCCGCGTTCAGAATGTCCGCCGCTACTCTCTCGTTTCCACGATTTCCGTAAACTTTTTGCCCATCTCCCTCGTATTCTCTCCAGCACGCGCGGCCGGTTCTCTCCGCAGGACGGAATCCCATGCAATTGACTGTCGAAAATTTAAGCAAGAACTATCGCGGCGGTGTCCAAGCGCTCCGCGGCGTGCAGCTTTCGCTCAAGCCCGGCGTCCTCGGACTCCTCGGTCCCAACGGTGCCGGAAAATCCACGCTCATGCGCATTCTCGCCACCATCACGCAACCCTCCTCCGGCCGCGCCCTCTGGAACCACGATGACATCGCGCACAATCCCGACGCCCTTCGCGGCGTCCTCGGCTATCTCCCGCAAGATTTCAGCGTCTACCCAAATCTCAGCGCCATCGAATTCCTCGACTATCTCGCCGCCGTAAAAGGCATTCCCGCCGACGCATCTCGCCGCCGCATCTCCGAACTGCTCGCCCTCGTGAATCTCGCCGATGCCGCGAAGCGCCCTCTCGGCGGCTATTCCGGAGGCATGCGCCAGCGCGTTGGCATCGCCCAAGCGCTCCTCAACGATCCGCAACTCCTCATCGTCGACGAGCCCACCGCCGGCCTCGATCCCGAGGAGCGCGTCCGCTTCCGCAATCTCCTCTCGGAACTCTCCGGCGAACGCATCGTCATCCTCTCGACCCACATCGTCTCCGACGTCGAAGCCGTCGCCACCGATATCGCCATCCTTGCTCACGGCCAGCTTCTCGCGCACGGCGCCCCCGAAAGTCTTCTTTCCCAAGTCACAGGAAAAATCTGGGAAGTCGTCGTCTCCAGCGCCGAACTTCCCGCTCTTCGGGCGAAGCACCTCGTCAGCAGTACCGCCCATCGCACTGACGGTGTGCACGCGCGTGTCGTCGCCGACGCCGCGCCTTCTGCTGGTGCGCGGCAGCTCGATCCGTCTCTCGAAGACGCTTACCTCGCCGTTCTCACCAAGCAACGCAACGCCGCTGCGCTAGCCGGAGCCCCCGCGTGAACGCTTCACGCGCTATCTTCGCCATCGCCCGCGCCGACTTCCTCGAGCGGACGCGCCGCTACAGCTTCTTTCTCGCGCTCCTCTTCGCCGTATTCCTCGGTTACGCCACCGCCACCGGAAAATTGTTCATTCAGTTCGACGAGTCCCGCGGCCTATACACTTCCGGATGGATCGGGACCTTGGTCGCGCTGGTTGTCACGTGTTTCGTCTCTCTCGTGGGCTTCTACATCGTCAAAAATTCCGTTGACCGCGACCGCTCCACGGGCGTCGGCCAAATCCTCGCCGCCACTCCTGTTTCCAAAACCACCTACGCTTTCGGAAAATTCCTCAGCAACTTCGCAGTGCTCTCTTCCATGGTCGCCGTGCTTGCCGTTGCCGCCCCCGTCATGCAGTTCTGGGCCGCCGAGGATTCCCGGATCGACCTGTGGGCCTTGCTCTCGCCCTTTCTTCTGTTGGCGCTGCCGGCCATCGCTCTCACCGCGGTCGCCGCTCTGTGCTTCGAAATGTTGCCCTTTCTGCGCGGCGGCTTCGGAAACGTCGCCTGGTTTTTCGTTTGGGATTTCGGCATTGCAGCGCCGGTCCTCAGCGGCCGTCGCTGGTTGGATCCGACGGGTCTCATCTCGGTCATGAATTCGCTGGGCGCCGAAGCTAGCCGTTACGTCCCCGGCTACCACGGCGGCATGTCCTTCACGATCGATATCGGCCAGCACGTGCAAGTCGTTCAAGCCTGGCGCTGGTCGGGAATCGCTTGGGACGCGCCATCCGTCCTGCTACGGCTGATGTGGTTTGCCGTTGCTTGCGCCATCGTACCGCTCGCCGCTCTGGTCTTTGATCGCTTCGATTCCGTCAAGTCCAGCAAAACCAGAATTCGCGAAAAAAAAGCACGCCCACTCACCGCGTCTCAAACGTCCGCTGCGGTCAACCCCGCCCGCGCCGCCGCGCCCATACATCTCACTCCGCTGGCCGTCACCACGCGCGCAAACGCCTTCGTGCGTATCTTCTTCGCCGAGCTTCGCCTCGCGCTCTTCGGCTTACGTTGGTGGTGGTATGCCGTAGCCCTCGGCTTGCTGATCGCCCAGCTCTTCGCTCCGCTTGAGGTTTCTCGCGGTCCAACCCTCGCCTGCGCCTGGATGTGGTCCGTCTTTGTCTGGTCCGGAATGGGCGCCCGCGAATCGCGTTTCGCCACTCGCTCGCTCCTTTTCTCCTGCGCCAATATTCTTCCGCGTCAGTTCCTCGCCTGTTTTCTAGCTGGCCTGTCCGTCGCGTTCCTCACCGGCGCGGGCGCCGCCGTCCGGCTCGCCTTGGCGGCTGATTCTTCAGGCCTCCTTGCGTGGCTTGCGGGCGCGCTCCTCCTCCCGTCGCTCGCCCTCTTTCTCGGCATCTTCAGCAGCACAAGCAAGCCTTTCGAAGGACTCCTCACCGCCCTCTGGTACGTCGGTCCCATGAATCACACTCCCGGCCTCGATTTCACCGGCACCGCCAGCGGCCCGCACACAATTTCCTATGCCCTCATCTACGTAGCCCTCGCCGCCGCTTTTTTCGTTTCCGCTTATGTCATCCGATCTCGCCAACTCCAGCACAATTGAGTCGCCCGAGCTGCCCACCTTTTGGCTTCGCAACCCTACCACAATACCTTGTACTCTTTTCCCTTGACACCACAGTCTGCTAACGGCAGAATCCTCGCCAACAAGTCTGTCCGGGCCGCCCAAGGGAGCTTCTGCCGCACAAACCCAACCTGTGCGCCATAAGCGCTGGCTGGCCACTGAGGGAGTCTGCATGCAGTATCTGCCCGGTTTCACCGTGCAATGCATCAATCCGTCGTGCGACCTGCGCGGCCACTGGCTCCGCCCCGACGCCACCGGCCCCATCGCCGACGACGGCCGCTGCCCCTGCTGCGGCGACTTCCTCCGCAACGTCCCTCCGCCTCTGAGTCCCCGCTTCCGCATGCGCCCCCGGTCGCTCACCGCGCGCCCGCCCCTCCGCCCCCGCCCTCGCTGACAGCGCTGCGCCATCGAAACCTCGTTATCCGCAACTCGGGAACTTTTCCGCGTCCCCGGCCTCTATTTCTAAGGCAACGCGCCAGCCGCCTTATCGTCCCAGCCTGCCGCGCGCCCCCGAGGTGCATCATGACCGGCACTCCCACTCGTTCGTCTTGGCCAAAGCGCGTTTTCTTCAGCATCGTCGCATTCATCGGCTTCATGCTCCTTTGCGTCATCACCGTTCGTATCACCATCATGGAGCTCTACAGCGGAGGCATTGAATCCTCAAGAGCCTCAGGCTTGGCCGCTACTTCATGGGACACGCGCAGTATGTGGTCCAGCACCCCAATGCTTCAGAAATCCATGCCTGGTGACTTCGCCCGCGTCGCTTTCCCCTGGGAATCCCACATCGCCCGCACCGCCGACCTTCGCACGCATTCTTCCGCATTCGACAGTTCTGTAGCCGAGCTTCGTCGAATTGTCTCCGCCCATCAGGCGTATCTGGATAATCTGCGCACGGAGACTCGCTCCGGCTCCGGCCGCGCCCTCGCAGCAACTCTTTCCGTGCCCTCAAAGGAGTTTGACGCCGCGATCTCCGACCTGAAATCACTTGGCCGCACGGAAACCATCTCCGAAGCCGGCGAAGACTCCGCCGTCAAACTCGCCACCGCGGAAAGGCATCTCGCCGCAGCGCAAACCAATCTCTCTCGCCTTCAGAAGCTTCAGCGCGAACGCAAAGGCGAGCTTCGCGCCGCCGTCGCCCTCGAAAAGGACATCGCCCAGGCTAATGAAATCGTTGCCGAAGCCCAGCGTGAACACGAAAGCCTCGTTTCAACGGTCGCGCAAGCCCACATTCACGTCATCCTGATGGAAGACTATCGCGTTCCTCTCGAAACAAACCTCGCTGGCTCTTCCCTCGCGCTCCGAAACTCGTTCGTCGAGGGCCTCAGCACCATTTTTTCTTCTTTGGCGCTAGTGCTCGGGGTTCTTTTCGAATTCGGCCTCCCGCTCCTCTTCTGGGCCCTCATCCTCTTCTGGCCTCTTCGAGTTGCCTGGCGCCGTTTCCGCCACTTAACCGCCGAGACGACCGTCCCCGCTGCTCCTTGACTAGGTCCGCTGGCGGCCCAGACAGCTTCTCCGATTTTTATTGACTGAGACAGGTCCGTTATGGTAATCTTCACTCAGGAAATCTTGTCAGTGCGGCAGCCGTGCTGCCGCTTTTTTATTTATGGCCATCCGGCCGGATCAACTGCTAAGTTCCGTAGAATCAATACTTACAGGGAGCTGCGACAGCGCCTGTTTGTCGGGCTTTGAACAATCGTAAGTCCTTTAGAAGCAACATTTACAACGCTCCTCGCAAACGCTGATCCTAAAGGACTTACGGAAAAGATAAGTCGCTTAAAATCAACAGTTACAAAAAAGAGGGGAGGGGGTAAGGTATACAAAATGACAAAAGCCGAAGAGTCAAACTGACCCTCCGGCTTCCGTCGGTTCTTCTGGCTTTCTGTCTAGCCCTCGACGAGTCCTTTTTCCAGCATCTCCTCATCGCTGAGCCACAGATCGGGGATATTGGCTGAGCCGAGCCGAAGAATATCTTCCAGCGCACCACGGACTTCCTTGAGCGTGAAGTCCACGCCAATGCGCTCAAGCAGTTCTATCAACGCATGTGCGCCCTCTGCCAGGGCGGGCTTCGGCCGAGCGGCCACTCCATCCGGCCTGTTATCGATCCCGCCGTCGAGCATCCGCTCGTGTCTCTGGTCAAGCCGCTGATAGGTTACGACATAGATCGCGCTGGGGCCGCCGCCGTGCCGCACGATATGCAAAAATCCGCGCGCCTTCGGATTTTCCGGAGCCAGTCTTGCGGCCAGCCCTGAACCGGAGGAGTGTACGCTCATCGTGTCGTGTCCCTCGGTTGTGCCAATGTCCTCAACTGCAACCGCTCGTGCTCCCACAGTTCTCGCACTTGTAACACGCGCCGTTAGGCACCATGAGCATGCCGCACTCCGAGCAGGTGGGCGCGCCTTCGTGCGCGTCTCGCTGCTTCAAGGAGGCGTTTCCGCTCGGCATCGTTGCGGTCGCGGTTTCCATCATTGCCGGAAGCGGCTGAACTGGCGAAAGTGCCGCGGCGTGCTCGCCAGAGCCTGAATTCAGCTTCAAATAGTCGGTCGAGATGAATCGCCCGCCCAGCCAGCGCGCGATGTAGTCCAGCACCGAAGAAACGAAACGGATATTGGGATTCGCTGTGATGCCCGAGGGTTCAAACCGCGTATTCACCAGTTTGTCCACGAAGACCTTCAGCGGTACGCCGTACTGCAAACCGAGCGACACCGTCAACGCCAAACCGTCCATCACGCCGGAAAGTGTCGAGCCTTCTTTCGACATTTTGATGAAGATTTCGCCGGGCCGCCCGTCGGCATACATGCCCACGGTAATGTATCCTTCGTGCCCGCCCACGCTGAACTTGTGCGTCACGGACGCGCGTTCCACAGGCATCTTCTCGCGCTGTTGCCGCCCGAAGAGCTCCTGCTGCACGGGAAGCGCCGTATTGACCGCTAAGTTGACCGCCGCACTGACATTGACTGCCGGGGTCTGCGCCGTTTCCGTTTTCTTTTCTTCTTTCGATCCGCCCGCATTG
>Ga0070735_10003764_pt1 | contig 13122 bp, 9 predicted proteins | sample Coa_R1_FD_66443 | JGI IMG/M metagenome (GOLD analysis project Ga0070735, IMG submission 66443) | Surface soil microbial communities from Centralia Pennsylvania, which are recovering from an underground coalmine fire - Coalmine... | ecosystem: Environmental > Terrestrial > Soil > Unclassified ...
AAATCAGTGAGACCGAAAGCAATTGCACCGAGCCGAATATTCCTCCGGGACCCATCGTTTCGGTTCCTGCGCGGCGCCAAAGAATCAGGGCGCCAAACGCCAGCACGCCGCCAATGACGAGTCCCGCATTTACAGGCAGCTTGATCAGCCAGCCAACCAGGTGCAGGCCAAAAAGAATAATTACGGCGCCAGCCACAGGTCCCATCAGCGATTTATGCTGCAGTAGAAACTGGCCCACGGCGCTTGCTGCCGCGCCAAAACTGATGAACACAACGGAGAATCCGGAGACGAACGCCAGCGATGATGCGAACAGACTATTACGGGCGGGCTGGCCTGCCTTGAGCTGCTCGACGCCAATTCCAGAAAGCATCGAGACGTATCCCGGCACGAGTGGCAGCACACACGGCGAGAGGAATGAAATAATCCCCGCAACGAAAGCATAAAGAATTGAAACTTGCATCAGCTCGTTGGACTCCCGCGAAGCAACCTGCCCAGTTTACATCATTCCCCGCTGAATTAGACGGCTTGGGCGGGCCGAGGATTCAGCGCATGGGATATTTTCCGGAGGGTGCCTGTCCCGGGGGATTCATAGGAAGGAGAACGTGCAAAGCCCCACTTCTGAAATCGTCTGTATGGCTGGCCGCCGGGTCTTTGTATGTCACGGCTTCAAGCCGTGACATAGATCCTGCATTTTCAAAGCGGCTTTTAGCCGCTGACGTGCAGCAATGGCTATTGTCGTACAGACTGGAAAACGGCGAGCTAAAGTGGCCTCCGACAATTGCGCTCATGGCGGAGCGTCCTCAGAGCCTCTGTAGCAATTGCCAAATCTAGACCTCAGCGGCCTGTAAAGCCGCACTCATCTAATAGCCTAATGTCGTGGCTTAAGCCACGACCCACAAATATTTCTCAGTTCCCTCACAAACTCGTCAGACCCGGGGGTTTTCCGATCTATCCCCACAGATCAGTCCAGCTTCGGGTGGCGATCGCGCCAGTTATGCGCGCGTTCGTAGGCCAAAGCGATGCGCAGCAACGTGGATTCGTCGAAACTGCGGCCGATTAATTGCAGCCCCACAGGCATGCCTTGCCGCGTAAAGCCGCAAGGCACCGAAATCGCGGGATGGCCGGTGAAATTAGCCGGGCGATTCATCCCCAACAACGCGGCACGCAGAGGAAGCTGCTCGCCATTCACTTCGACATGTTCTACGCCGATGGGAGGCGCTGTGATAGACGCCGTGGGCGCAACGATGGCGTCTACGTCCCGAAACGCGGCGTCAAATTCGGCACGCAAGCGTTTCTGCAGGTCGAGAGCGGCAAGGTATTGAGTCGCGAGCACTTTGCTGCCAGCCTCGACTCGTTGTCGAACCTCATCGCTGTATTCGTCCATATGCGTGGGAAAATATCCGGCCACTTCGTGGCCGTAGCGAGTTTCGGCGAGCGCAATATTCGTAGCTGCGTCGGGCGAATCGCTCAAATGTGGAAGCGAAACTTCGCGTACCGTAGCGCCGTGCTTTTCGAGGTCGCGTACTGCCGCTTCCGTCGCGTGACGCACTTCGCCGTCGAGGTTCTCCCAAAAATAATCGCGAGCGCGGCCCAGGCGAAACTTGCGAAGCGGCTTGCGAAGAGCGGCGCTGAAATCCTCGACGCGATGTGCGGAAGATGTCGGGTCCAGGGTATCTCGTCCAGCGAGCAGTCCAAGCAGGATCGCGGCGTCGGTAACGCTGTGCGCGAGAGGGCCAATGTGATCAAAGCTTGGCGCAAGAGGGACGCTGCCAAAAACGCTCACGCGCCCAAATGTCGGCTTCAGCCCGACGATTCCGCACATCGCTGAGGGAATCCGAATCGAGCCGCCGGTGTCCGTGCCAACTGATGCCACCGAGAGTCCCGCCGCAACCGCGGCCGCCGAGCCGCCGCTGGAGCCTCCGGGAATGCGGTCGAGCGCCCAGGGATTGTGCGTCGCGCCGTAATGCGCGTTATTGGTCGTAATCCCGTAAGCAAACTCATGCAAATTGGTCTTGCCGAGCAAAATGGCGCCCGCCCGATAAAGTTTGCGCACGACAGTGGCGTCTTCCGTGGGCACAAAATCGCGCAGCACTTTTGATCCCGCCGTGGTCCGGATCCCGCGCGTCCAGATATTGTCTTTGAGCGTGATGGGTATTCCGAGGAGCGACCGTTTGGGGCCACTTGATCCGCGGCGACGGCTAAATTCCTTTTCCGCGCGCCGCGCGGCTGCGAGCGCCTGTTCGGCCGTGACCGTCAAAAACGCGTTGAGTTTTGGATTGTATTTTTCAATCCGTCGCAGAAACTGTTCGGTCAGTTCGACGGGCGAGACCTTGCGTTTTACGAGCAGCGCGCTGAGTTCCTCAATTGTAGCGAATGAAAGAGAGTCTTCCGTGGTCATTGTGTCCGATCTGAGCCTGTAATTTTTTGAGCGACCTCCACACTTCAGTTCAAGCGTTTAGTGTAAAGGGAGGACCCGTGCTAGAACATTTTTTCCTGCCGCCGCAAATTACCAAAGGTTCCGATATTAGCAATGATGAGGGCGACACGAAACTGATTCTCCGTGCGTACCTGCCCGAGTGCCAGACGCCTGTACTCGAATGCGATTCCGCAACAGGAGCCATTGTAGCTGACTTGCATCAACTGGTTTTGCAAAAGCTGCTGCTTGAAGTCGTAGCTCAAGCCGAAGGCGGCGTTAAAACCACGGCGGTTCAAGTCGCCATAGCCCGCCAGCAAGCGCATCTGATTTGCAAGAGGCTGCAGAACGGTAGAGTTATCGATGGAGAAATGCGCGACGGTAAAATTAAAATTCTGGTACGGGCGAATTTTGAGAAGAGTGCCCGCGGTCGTGAGCCGTTTGCGCACAGTGTCATATTCCAGGCGAATCTGCGCGTCATACACCCCGCCGGGCGTCACGCGCAGGTCGCTGTCAATCGGAGAAAAATGCCGGGGCTGGTCCGCAAACGCGAATGGCGTGATTGAATCAAGCGCCTGAAAGACATTGCGCGTGCCGGGAACGAGCGCGCCGTTGAATGTCGGGTCGAAATAATATTTCTGCGCCACGCGCCAGCTCGCGAACTCGTCGGCATGGCCGTCTCCCGTGCGGTGGAACAGGCGCTGCGTGATCGAATACATGAACTCATTGGTGTCGGTCAGGGTTTCATCTTCATCAAAGCGAATGAAGCGCTCGAATTGATTTACGCCTCGCACGTAGTTGTAAGTGATTTCCGGATCGATGGTGTGCTTCCATTTCCCATTGCCTCTGTCAAAGATACGCTCAAGTGTCGGCGGTCGCAGATCAATGCTCAACTCGCCGGTAGTCCGGCGCAAGGGATCATCGACAGCTTTGCCCGCAATCTGTTGCGCGCCATAACTCGTGGTCCGAACGATGTAACTCGTCGTGGCCCCAAGCCATGGCCCCCAATGCAACGGAAGAACAACACGAGGCGCGATTTCCGAGCGTTCCACAAAATCAGATGTGTCAATTCCAGGGACAACCACGCCGCCAACAAGATTCTCATCGCTGCGGTGCACCGCTCCCGAAAAAGCATCCACTCCAAAATAAACCGGCAGCCGCTTCCACGGTGATTGATCCACGGAACTGAATCGCCCTTCCGGCGCGCTGCGAAGCACGACGGCAACTTCCGGCTGCGCGTTCACGAAGTTCTTGTAACTTCCATACGCCACATTAGCGCTGAAGCCGTGGAAATTATTTGTCACAAAGGCAGAGCTGCGCACTTCGGAATTGACGGCTTCGCCGAAAGTCGGTGAAAAAGCCAGCCGAAACGTGAGCGAAGTAAGCTGGTTAAGATCCGCAACGGCACGCCATCCGCTATTCAGCAGGGCGTTGAGAGTAAACTGCGCCGAGTGGCCTCCCTGCTTTGTTAACACGCCTGCCGAATTCACGATCCCGCGGTCGATGACGCCAAAATACCGGGCCGTAAGATCCACATTCTCCCAAGGCTTGGCGCGGAGTTCGCCATTTTGCTGCCAACCCCGTAGGGTCAGAATGGCGGCGCCGAGCGAAACGTCTGCCCAATCCTTGGGCGCCCAGTAATATCCGTCACCAATCACGATGCCCTTCAGCGAAGTGTCGCTGAACTCAGGCAAAAGGAAGCCCGATTGCCGCAGATTTCTTCCCACGGGTGCTGTGGCGTACGGCAAATAAATCAAAGGCACGCGGAACAAACGGAAGTTGGCGTTAACGAGGGCGACGGAGCGATCCACATGCAGCGTCGCATGCGGAGCAAAAAATTTCCAGCTGGGCTTGTCCTGCTCGCATACGGTCAGCCAGGCATGCTCGATCGTATAGGTGCGGCTATCGACCCGGCGCACCTCCTGCGCTTCGAACGTAAGCGGGTTGGGGGAAACCAGAATGTATGCATTAGGTCGATGTTCCGCCCTTACCTCGCCGCGCACGTGTACGAAGCTGCCCTCTCCGGTTTTTATGTTGAATTCGGCGGTATCGGCGGCCAGATGTTGCGTGTCAACGTCCAGCTGAACATGGCCGCTGGCCGTAACGACGTATGTTTTTGAATTGTATTGGACGTGGTCGGCGCGCAGCCGGTAATGCCCGTATAAAATTTCCACTTTCCCGTCGGCAAAAAATATGTCGCCTTCCTTGCGCTGCTGTTCAGCTTCCAGGCGTACCGTTGCTCCGGCGGTTGGCGCGGGCGATCGTGGGGGCGCAACTTGGGCTGCGACGCCGCAGGCGGCTATTGCGCCGGCGAGTAGGACGCCGAGGACGCGCGCGGAATTTGCAAGGGTGATCATTCTTCAGAGAGCTGCGAGTTAGACCTCTCGCACGCACTTCGTTTCTGGATCCAACATAAGTAAACACAGACTGAAGTCTGTGCTACTAAAGTCTGGGCTACTGAAAGCTCGTTAGCCTAGCATCCCACTCAGGACCTTACAACGGCGCTTACTATGCAAATAAACTTGATGGTCGTGCGGTTTCTATAGATTCGAATTATGGTAGCCATGCTGCCCCAGGGGGGTACCCGATTCGTGACAAACGGTAGCTTTTTTTTCGATTAGACTCCCAATTCCGCCGATGCCTGCTAAACTGCCTTCGACTCCCGGATTCCGTTCGGCGAGACATCCGCAGCGCAAAACGGATCGGTGATAAAAACCTGCCAGCATTGCGGCGCCATAAATGGCGAACCCGTTGATATTTGTTGCTTTTGTGACGCGCCTCTGGGCCAATCAGGCCGGACAGGGATAGCGCGTGCTGTAGCCACGTCCACTGAGAACAATCTCTCCGCGGCGCCTGAGTGGCGACGCGAAGTGGTGAACCGGCTGCACTCGTATCGCGTCCGGCATCATGGCGCCGCTGCCGCCTTGCAGTCCGCCCTGCCATTTGAGGAAGACTCCGCCGTTGATGTCGCAGAAACGGTAGAAGCTACGGACTTTGTTCCGCCTATGCCCGCGGAACGCTCACCTCGTCGATCGCGGACAGAACGCGTTGAAATATCGATCCCCGGACGCGAGAACAAATATCCCGCCGCGGAAACTCCTCGTCAGGGCGCTCCCCAACCTGGGTTCGGAGCTTTGCCCAATTCCCTTTTCCCGATTGCGTCCCTAGACGTGCGTCAAAAAGCCGCGATGTTGGACGTCGCACTGCTTCTCTTCAGCTACGGCGGAATGCTGGCGCTGTTCTGGGTGCTGGGAGGGCGCATTGGGTTCAACAAACTCGATGTAGTTGTTACCGGAGCCACGCTAGCCTTGTTCTACGCACAATACTTCGCGTTGTTCACAATATTTGGCGGTTGCACGCCAGGGATGATGCTTAGCCGATTGCGCGTCATGAGTTTCGACGGCGGCGTGCCAACTTCGCGGCAGATGGCTTGGAGAAGTTTTGGCTACCTGGTTTCCGCGGGCACATGTTTTCTCGGTTTCCTGTGGGCGCTCTGGGATGAAGATCAACTTTGCTGGCAAGACCGCATTTCGAGGACGTATCTCACACCAGCAGAAGAATTTACAGAAGGAGCAGTTCCGGCGGCCGTTCCGGCAATTGCCGCACGCGAATCGGGAACCATGCGCTAGACATTTCTGCCAGAATCCCACGTGACGATTCTGTTGGCCATGCTATACTTTTAAAGCTATTTTATTAAACGAGAGGCCAACAAATTATGACCCGCCTCGCAAGAGTTTCTATCGTTACACTTTCCGTCGTTATTTTTCTGTACGTCGGCTTGGGCTACGTTCTTGGGAAGACCAGCGACGACAAATCCTACCGCTCGCTCAGCGTGTTCGGCGAAGTCCTGCAACATATCCAGGAAGACTACGTCGATGAACCGAACATGACACTGGTCACGGCCGGTGCGCTGCACGGACTGCTCGAATCCCTCGATCCGCAATCCGGGTATCTGAGCGCGCGCGAGTACGCGGACTACCGCGACCGGACGAAGAACGCTCAGCACGGCGAAGCTGGGATGACTGTCTCCAAGCGATACGGATACATCGTGGTTGTCTCCGTTGTGCCTGACGGCCCGGCCGAGAAGGCCAGCCTGCGCGATGGTGAAATTCTCGAAGCCATTGGCGGATTTACTACCCGCGACATGTCAGTAGGCCAAGCCACAATGCTCTTGCAGGGCGCGCCCGGCACGCCAGTGAAAGTGGCGGTGGTGCGGCGCGGCAAGACGGAGCCCCAGGAAGTGAGCATCACTCGCGCTGTGATCGGGCCGCAGCATGTTGTGGCCGATCGCGTCGCCGATGATGTCGCGTATTTGCGCCTGCCAGCTTTGGAAACGCTGGACGTCACCGAGTTGCATGATAAGCTTGTGCAGTTTGACAAGCAGGGGCTGCACAAACTGGTTCTCGATCTGCGAGATTGCACGCGCGGACAAGTTTCGGACGCGATAACTGCGGCGCAGTTCTTCCTCTCCTCTGGCAAGATTACTTCGCTTGAAGGCCAGACCGTTCCGCGCAAGGAGTTCACAGCGGAGGCGGACAAGATTGTATGGCGCTCTCCCGTGGACGTGCTCATTTCATCGAGCACATCAGGAGCTGCGGAAGTCCTGGCTGCCGCCATCAAGGGAAACAAGCGCGGCGAAGTCCTTGGCGAACGCACGTTCGGGACTGCATCCGAACAGAAAACCATTCCACTCGATGATGGCGGCGCCGTGATCCTCACGGTAGCGTTCTATTCCGCACCGGATGGCAAGTCGATTGTGGAAGAGGGCGTCGCGCCTACCGTCGAGGTGCATACCAAATCGCAGGATCCCGATGCCGCGCCCGCCGACACCGAAGAGCCGGAGCCTCCTCTTGGACCTGGGCAACTGCCGAAGGCCGACGATCCGGTTTATAACAAGGCGCTTGAACTGCTCAAAGGCGGCGAGGCCAGCAAGGCCGCCTGACGAGTGAGGCGCGCCTCGAGCGTCTTCCGCCAAATTTTTATTTGTGAGTCGCGCTTACGTTCTTTCAAGGGACTTTGCGCTCTCCTTGAAACTTTCGCCGTAAGAATAGAACCCGCATCCTTCACGCTTTTTCTCTTGCTTGGCCTGGCGCTGATTTGTGCAACCGGCTGCAAGCAATCCCTTCCGCCAACCAGTAGTCAGATCCGCTCCATTACTCGCGAACTCGTCCTCGCCGCGCGAAATGCAAATCGGGGCGGAGTTGAAGTTGAAACTCGCCCTGAATTCGCCGCGCGCAGGCCAGGCAAGGCGCAGACGCTTGCCGCCGACCACATCTACATCACGGTTCCACTTGCCAGTTCAGGCGTTCCGGACCGCGCCGCCCAAGATGCTATTGAGAAGAAGCTCGCCCGCGTCGCCGAGATCCATCACCTGCAACGCGTTGCGCATTCCTCAACACCCGGCATGGAACGATTTGATTACCTGCTTCGCGGCCAGCGCACGCAATCCATTCATTTGATTGTGCCTCTTGCCGTTGCGCCGGCCGTACCAGCCGCTTTGCGCCGGCCGCGCCTTGCCGTCGTGATCGATGATCTGGGAAACGACCGCGCGCAGGCTGACGCGCTGTTTCGACTTTCCTATCCGCTGACGCTTTCCGTGCTTCCACATTTATCCAATTCAGGGCAAATCGCCGAGGAGGCGCACCGGCGCGGTTATCAGGTCTTACTTCACTTGCCGATGGCTTCGAGCGGCGGACACGAAGACGAACCGATTGAGTTACATTCCGGAATGGATTCAAGCGCGGTGTCACAAACGCTTGCTGCCATGCTGGAGACTGTGCCTTACGCGGTAGGGGTGAATAATCACGAGGGTTCGCTCGGTACTTCCGACACAAAATTGATGGGCGAACTAATGCCCTTACTGCGCGAACGTAAATTATTTTTTGTCGACAGCCGCACCACTGCGGCTACGGTCGCGGAAACCGCGGCGCACAACGCGGGAGTTCTCACGACGTCGCGAAATGTTTTTCTGGACGACGAGCAGTCAGTCGCCGCCATCCGAACACAGTTTGCACTGGCCGTTCGCGACGCCCGCGAAAAAGGTTCCGCGCTGGCCATTGGCCACCCGCACCCCGCAACCTTACAAGTTCTATCCGAAATGCTTCCGGAAATCGAACGCCAGGGAGTCACGCTGGTTTTTGCATCCGACCTTGTGCGGTAAAATTTTAGGAAATTAAAAAACGAAAGAGTTAATTCCCTGGACGCAGCGTATCACCCAAGGGTTGGATGTAGCGGCCGAACGTGATGACTGCGAACCACAGGAACAATGAGCTTGCCGCGATGAGCTTCGCGGACATAGGTGCGTCTTCTCCGGCCTCAAGACGCTCAACGCCGGCGAAAATATCCGTCAGGTAAAACAGCGCCGCGTTGACTCCTAGCAGCAACAGAGACAACATTTTGAGCCAAAAGACTCCGCTGTAGATGTAATTCTCCGGCAGACCTATGAAGGCCAGCAGGCCCGTCACGATATTGATGCCCAAACCGCCCATAGCCCAGGGAAGAAAGCGGTGCAGAGGCGCGGTCGGAAGTTGTTTCAGAAATCCCATGATGCGGATATCGAGGAGCCCAACTGTTCCCACGATCATGATGAGCCCGAGGAAATGCAAAATCATCATGAACGTCCACCACCATTTGCTGAAGGTCACGGCCTCGCTGAATTTTTCGGGCGAAGGCTCAAATGTGTGAATGATGGATCCGATGGTTCCCTCCGTCACAGTATCTCGAGTGGAGGTCGCTGCCTGGCCAGTCTGATCCTCGGGATGGCGAATATCTCCACCGGTGTTCCCGGTTCGTGCCATGAGGCCGGTCGTCAGAAGCGAAAAAATCAGAACCGCCGCCACGTTCCAGCGGGGCATATGCGGACTTTTTGGGGTTTGCCACAAACCGATTAAGGCCAGCGCGCCTGTTGCCTCCATAAACCACAACGAAAGCAGCGCCGAGCTTTGGTGCCTTTGAACCAAGGCATCTGAAATCCCGGGCCCCTTAATCATCAATTGGGCGCCATAACCACTCAAAAAAGTGGGTATCGCCAGGAGAGCGATAGCCGCGAAAATAATGTAGCTGCCACGCCGCAGGTCTTCGTTCTTTCCCAAAAATGAGATCAGGAACAGGGCGAGCCCCACGATGGTCCCGATGATTGGAAAATGATTCAGTAAAAGGTGCAGATGCGCATAATTCATGGAGGGCCCCCTAATCTACCGTGCTGCGCTCGTGAAATATTTCTTCATTATTTGAACTCACGAACCCCAGAGATGGCCGTAGAGAACATATTTCGATGTCTCCGAGAGCAGGCGGCCCGCCGATACGGCTCCAATCCAAAACACCAGAGACCACGCCGCCATCGTTTTTCCTCTCGCGATCATAGCCATTTCGTCGAGGCTCGTGTCCTCAAACACCTGGATGCTCATTTTCCGCATGGTGAATACAGCGAGTCCGATAAATGACAGCTTGATATAAAAGTCCGGATTGGTGAGGGCTTTGGTCGGGTAAGCGGTCAGAAGAAATATGCCTGTTGCGACGTTAAGCGCGAGTCCCACCCACATAATCGCGAAAAGTCTCTTCAGCGGCTTGAGCGGAAGCGCGGATGCGACCCCAAGAATGCGTAGATCTACTACAGCACTGGCGCCGACGACCAGGGACATTCCAATGGTGTGAAAAAGGAGGATGAAATAGAACCCAAAAACTGAGGTAGACTCGCGAAGCCAGGTGCTGAGAGCAGTCTGTTCTATGGTATTGAAAATCAAGGGAACGGCCAAATTGATCTCCTCGTCCTTGGATGATGCACGCTGACTCTGCGCCGTTAGCCCCCGAAGATAAACAAACCGCCACCCATAAGCAGAACGCGGCGCTTTCCCTCTATGCGCAACCTGATATCACGGTGATGACGCACGCGTCAAGTTAGGCAGTCAGGGTGGCTTGCCTTATGCCGGTGGAAGGATTTCGAAGGAGCTGACAATTATTATTGACAATTAGCTAGCTGGCAGCGGGCAATGAACCGCTTCACAGTGCGACACAAACAGTATTCCGTGTTTGATGGGCCGCACGTATTTACCTACGCGCGAAATAAATCCTTGCAAATTACTTCTTCACAAATTTTAACAAAGATTGGCCCGCAACCTCGGCGATGTAGACGGCACCGCTGGAATCAACAGCCACCCAGTGAGGAGCATTGAGGCCTTCCACCCGGGTCAGCACCTTGCCGTCTTTGGTGCCAATCGTCAATCGATTTTCAGGTGCGCCAGCGACGACATACAGCATGTCGTCTTTCGTAATAAAGATGGAAGCCGGCGCGCCAAACTGCGTCATTTGATCGAGGTATTTGCCGTCCTGGTCGAACACCTGAATCCGCTTGTTCGTACGGTCGGCGACGTACAATCGCCCCTCTGAATCCATCGCAATATTGTGCGGAAGGTTAAGCTCGCCGGGTCCCGCGCCCTTGGTGCCCCAGAATTTAATAAACTTTCCGTCCTTAGAAAACTTCACGACGCGTGTGTTGGTGCTTTCGCCGTCGGAAACGAAAATATCCCCATTCTTGCCGATGACGACATCGCTTGGTCCATTCAATGCGTCGGTGGAGTTGTTGTCGCCGGCAACGCCTTTCTTGCCGAGCGTCATCAGAAGTTCTCCGTCAGGGCTGAACTTGAACACCTGGTCTCCGGTCTTGTCGGTGATCCAGATAAAGCCATCGCGCAATACGCGCAAACCGTGCGCCGACGAAAAGGTGTGTTCACCCCACGACCTCAAGAACTTGCCGTGAGAATCAAGGACCATCACCATGGACGACATTTCACCGGCCTTTTCTCCAGGCTCGGATCGCTTGAATGCATAAATCGTGCCATGCGAATCAATGTCTACCGCGGACATCACGCCCCATTGCATGCCCTGCGGAAGCTGTGCCCAATTTTCGACGAGTTGATAATCCCCGTCAGCTGCTCGCGCCTCTGAAGGACGCAGCGTTGCGGCGGCGAAGAAAATTATGGCCAACGTGGAGATAGTCAGAATTTGCAGCTTCAATTTTATGTGCATAAAACCTCCGTATCCGTTTATCGATTTCAAATAGTCCCATCACGTCCCCTGGACTTAGCTTCAGTGAAAGCAGTTCTCACCACGTTAATTTCAGAGCTAACTGAATTTGCCTGGAAGTCGTAGTTGTCGAGGTGATCAGACCGGCATTGGTAATTGGATTCCCAAGGTAATCCATGAGGTCATTGTTAAAGACGGGAGGTGATAGGTTGACTCGATTGGTGCAGTTGAAACACTCCATTCGGAATTGCAGGTCAGAAGATTCTGAAATCTTCTTCAGGGGAATGGTCTTGAATAAGGAAAAATCCAATGACATCAGCCCCGGACCTATGAGCGTGTTACGCCCCGCATTGCCGTATTGAGTGCTCGGGTTGGGAGGTGTGAAACATTCCAGCTTGATGTATTGCTGAGCATTCCCGGGGTTCACGCGGGTCGTGCAACCCGGGCTAAATACCCGATCGGGGCGCTGTTGAACAGTCAGTCCACCAAGCGGGTCGCCGTCCATGAGCACACTGAACGGCCTGCCATTTTCAATCGTTAAGATGCCCCCGGCCTGCCAATTGGCGAAGACCGCTTTCAGAGGCGTTGCGAAAGATGCGGGGGTGGGGATGTTCCAGAGGTAATCCACCGTAATATTGTTTCGAACGTCGGTATCGGCCAGACCGCGCCTGCAGGGTTCGCAGTACCACAACAGCCCCGTGACTGAATTTGTGTATTGATCAGCGGCGACCGCGCCGGAACCGATGTCGATATTCTTAGCCCAAGTGTAATTCCCGCCGATCTGGAAGCCGTGGCTCATGGCCTTTTTTACTTGAACCTGGAGCGCGTGATAGTCGTACCAGCCGGACCAATTCGCAATCGAAATCGTTCCGGATATGTTGGGATCCGGGCGTGCACGATCAGTCAGGTTCGCTTGCGCTTGTGGGTCGCATACATTGATCTTGGCTCCCGTGAAAGGAAAAATTAGGGCCGGCGCGAGGGGCACGGGACAGGGCCATTGCAGATTGCCGCCCGCTGTTTGCATCGGTTGTACGGCATTTGCGTCAGACTGGATCCACAAATGGACGCCGCGCGAACCCACGTAACCAATCCCCAATGTCGTGCTTGGAGTCAGTTGACGTTCGATGTTGAGATTCCATTGCAGCACCAAAGGGCGCTTGGGATTGAAGTCCATAAGGTAGTACGCGCCTGTGTTTGGTAGCAGGGCCGGGGGTATGCTGGAAATTTTATTGGGAAACGTATTCCCGAGTAAAGTCTGGTCACCGATGTTAAACTTTTCGGCAAACGGTGACGAAGAGTCAAGTCCGCCCCCCAATTGAGCCGGCATGGGCAGCACGTCAAACATCCCGAAGCCTCCGCGGATCGAGGACTTACCGTTCTTGAACGGGTCCCAGGCAAAACCAATTCGCGGCTCCCAATCATTCTTCGTAGGATTCCTGAAATAGGGTGATCCCAGATGCGGGTCAGGGAGCGCGGTGCTGCTCAACATGCGAAGGTTCGCCAACTTGCCGTCGATTTCGTATGGCACCTCCCCAAATTCGTAGCGCAAACCCACATTGAAGGTAAGATTCGGACGGAAGTGGATGTCATCCTGAAAGTAACCCGCGGCGATAGACATTCGCACATATCGAGGAGTCTCGGTACCCGGCACATCGTTACTAAAAGATATGGGGCTGTTGGCCAGGAAG
>Ga0070735_10003765_pt1 | contig 13120 bp, 10 predicted proteins | sample Coa_R1_FD_66443 | JGI IMG/M metagenome (GOLD analysis project Ga0070735, IMG submission 66443) | Surface soil microbial communities from Centralia Pennsylvania, which are recovering from an underground coalmine fire - Coalmine... | ecosystem: Environmental > Terrestrial > Soil > Unclassified ...
CACTCCGGCGCGGCTGGCGCGCCAGGTGTGGTGCTACGGCTGGAAGGCCCTGGAGCAAGTGAAAGCGAACCGAGGATGTTATTGAAAACACAGGGAGTTGGAAAAATAACATGCGAGTCCGGATTCGGATTGAAGGTAATGCGCGCGGCCGCGCACTGCGGTTTGTCTTTGGGCCTCGGCGGCGACGCCGGCTGACGGCAAGAGTGATCCCACTCGGCAGCCTGGCCGAGCTTTCTGCGCTGTGGCGGCGGGTGTTCTGTCTTGTTTCAGGACTTACCTGGGAGGCCGCATCATGGGACACGCAACTCCCCACCCCTTCAACCCGCCTCCGCGAGGAGGGGGCGTGTCTTGGGTCTTTCGTTGACCCGGACTTTGCTTTACGCCTCCCCAAAAAGGAGGAGAATTTGGACTCAAAAAGCGGCTTGCCTAGCCTCACCTTTGCCCGCCCTCAGAGAGGCGAAGAATTTGCCTCGTTGGCCAAGGAGGAGGGAGGGCAACCCGCGCTTCCACCCGGTTCGATGGAGAATGCATTTGCGTGAACAGGCTTCGCGAGGAATGACAAGCACTCTACACCTTCGGCCGTTATGCACCACGATGCGGTATCATGGATAAGGCAATAACAATGTGCTTTTGAGGAACGCCGGATGTGGCTTGAGGGTTCAGAAAAAGTGCACGCGCCTGAGATTGGCCGACGCTGGCTGAACTCACCCCCTTTGACGCTCGGCCAGCTTCGAGGGCGCATTGTTCTGGTGGACTTCTGGGACTACACCTGCGTCAATTGCATTCGCACGCTGCCTTATGTGAAGGAGTGGGATCGCCGGTATCGCAACGTTGGGCTGACGGTGGTTGGCATCCACGCGCCGGAATTCCATTTCGCCCGGGCGGAAGAGAACGTGGAGCGGGCGGTGCGGCAATTCGGAATTGAATATCCCGTTGTGATCGACAACGAATATCAGATCTGGCAGGCGTACTCGAATCGGTGCTGGCCCGCAAAGTATCTGATCGATAAGGATGGCTATGTCCGTTATTACCATTTCGGCGAAGGCGCTTACGAGGAAACGGAGAAGGCCATTCAGAAGCTGCTTCTGGAAGCTCACCCCGCCATCAGTCTGCCGCAGCCCATGGAGGCGATTCGAGGCACGGACAAGCCCGGCGCCCGATGCCTGCCGGTGACGCCGGAACTTTATCTCGGCTTTGAGCGCGGCCGCCTGGGGAATGAATCCGGCTATGCGGCAAACGAGGTGAAGGACTATCACACCAACTCCAACTACGTTCCCGAACTGGCTTATCTGGAAGGCCCCTGGTTTTGCGGGCGCGAGAGTATCGAAGCCTGCCCGTTGGAGGGGCGGCCCTCGCGCCTGTTGGTTCCTTATCGCGCAGCGGAAGTTAACCTGGTGATGAGCCCCCCGGAGGGTGGCGAGGCCATAGCGACGATCACTCTGGACGGGAAACCCCTATCGGATGAGGCAGGCGAGGACGTGGTGCGCATGGACGGACAGTCTGTGGTCTTGGTCCAAGAGCCGCGCATGTACCGGCTGGTGAAAGGCCGCAAGGTTGAATCCAGACTGCTGGAGCTTTCCACCTCCGCACCTGGCCTTGAAGCCTATGCCTTCACTTTCGTTTCCTGCACGATGGATGAATAAGAGGGTCTGCGGATACACCACCTTTTCATCATGGAAGCCAAACCTACTCAAGTAGCTGCCGGAATCATCGTGAAGGATGGGTTAGTTCTCATCTGCCAGCGCCATCACACGGATCCCTACGGGATGCAATGGGAGTTTCCCGGTGGAAAAGTTCAGCGGGGCGAGGATCTGAAAGAATCCCTTGCACGGGAACTCCATGAAGAGTTGGGCATTCAGGCGGAGGTGGGGCCGGAAGTCTTCCGCCTTCAACATCGCTATCCTGATCGTTACGTGGAAGTGACGTTCTTCATTGTCGAATCCTACCGCGGTGACATCTGCAACCGGATATTTGAGACTGTTGAATGGGCGCCGCGCGCGAGGCTCATGGAATATCCGTTTCTCGAAGCAGACCGTGAGTTGGTGAACCGCATTGCGCGAGGTGAGATCCTTTGAAATGAATTCCATCCGCCCCCGTGTTCCTCTGGCACTATGGCTGCTGGCCTGCTTCTCGGGTTGGTTTGCTTTCCCGGCAGGGAGCAGCCAGGTTGAAACCGTTGTCGGCCCGCCGGCCCAATATACTTGGGTCCATCGCCTGCGAATTGAAGGGCACCTGGCGCTCCATTATTCCCCGGATGGCGCTTTCTCCCCGGATGGTTCTGTGCTCGCGGTTGTGACCGGAGCTCGTCTGGCTCTCACCAGCCTCAGCGAGGCGCGAATTCAGAAAGTCCTTCATCCGCATATCCCGGAAATCAGCAGCCTTGACATTCAATCCGCCAATTTTGTTTCTCCTGAACGTCTATTTATTTTAGCCAGTGGCCTTTTAAGACCCCAAAAGCATAGTGCTCCTCCGGCGACACCGGAACTGGGCTTCCAATGGGACATTCAGCCGGATGCCCTGTTTGGCAAAGTCAGCGCCATTGGCGTGGGAGGCGGCTTTCTGCCGGTGCGGTACTTTCCCCATTTGGGTTATCTTGCGCTTTACAAGGACAGCACCTTCACTGTCTGGAATCCTCTGAACGGGCGTGGGGGAAGCGTCAAAATTCCGCAGCTCACTCATGCTCCGCGCCTTTTTGATTTCTCCCCGGACGGCCATTGGCTGCTGCTGGCCCAGATTGAAATGAATGCCTCGCCGGACCCGATTGTCGTCCTGCTGAAACAACATGAATTTGTGAATGTTCTTGCCGGACATCACGGCGTGGTGTTGGGCATGATGTTTTCCCGCGACGGAAACAAAGTAGCGACCGCCTGCGAGGATGACAAAGTGCGCGTCTATTCTGTTCCGGGGTGGAACCTTGTGGAGACGCTCACGGGGAATCAGGGACCTGTTCATTGGGTGGAGTTTTCGCCCGATGGAAACTGGGTGGCTTCGGCAGGCGAGGATCAGACCGTCCGCATCTGGTCGGTTACCACCGGAAAACTGGTTCAGACACTTACCGAAAGCCGCCAGCCGCTACTGACCGTCGCCTTCTCACCGGATGGCCAATATCTCGCGGCGAGTGCAGCCAATGAAGTTCAGGTTTGGGCGCGGCAAGCAACCGACTGAGCTGTGTGGGCGGACGCGAAAAAATGGCGGTTGTGTCAAGCGCCCTGCCTCCAGGCGCGCCGCTGGGAACTTGAAGCGGAGGAGAAGCCCAAACTCGGGATGTCAACACGAGTGGAGGCATCGTCAGAGAAGCTCAGGGTACTTACTCTCTGCCCCTCTCCCTCTCAGTTCGTAGGCTGTACCAAGTCCGGCGTGGCTTTGACAAAAGTCGGCTCCATCCACTAAACTATTTGCTTCGGTTGTCACGGTTCGGACTGGCAATATCCGTAGCGCCACAATATCCGCCGGCATAGATCCCGGCGCTGCAGAACCTACGCTGGCCCGCCTGAATCTACCCTCCAATTTAACCTGACAGGTTGTTGAAGGAGGCTTCGGAGGTTATCATCCTGAGCGTGCGGCGAAGAATCCAAACTCCTTTATTTCGACATATTCAAAAGCTGTGTACCGAATTCAACTTCCAGCAGCCTGCAAAATTTCTGGTGAGGAACATTTAAGCTATGCGCGGAATTATTAAGGAAAGACTTTTCACTCCCGGCCCTACGCCGGTTTTCATGGAAGCTCAAGTGCGTGCGGTCACACGCGACCTGCACCACCGGACGGAAGACTTTCGTCAGGTGGTTCGCGAGACGGTGGAGCTTCTTCGCTACTACTTCGGAACCAAGAATGACGTAGTGATGTTTGCCAGTTCCGGCACCGGCGCGATGGAGGGCGCGGTGGCAAACCTGTGCTCGCCCGGGGACCGCGTGCTGGTGGGCACGGCCGGCAAGTTTGGCGAGCGCTGGCTGGCCCTGGCCCAGGCTTACGGCGTTGAAGCAGTTAAAGTTGAATCACCCTATGGGCAGCCGGTGAGCATCGAAGAAATGAAGCAACAGTTGGAAAAGTCCGGCCCCTTCCGTGCGGTGTTCATCCAGGCTACGGAAACTTCCACCGGCGTCAGCCATGATGTGAAGACACTCGGGTCTGTGGTGAGCAAATATCCTGACACGGTTCTGGTCGTTGACGCCATTACAGGTCTCGGAACCTCTGATCTGCGGCCTGATGAGTGGGGACTGGACATCGTAATCGGTGGATCACAGAAAGCCACCATGATGCCTCCGGGATTGGCCTTTGCCAGTGTCAGCGAGAAGGCCTGGAAGGCGATGGAAAAATCCAAGAGCCCGCGTTTCTATTTCGATTACGCCAAGGAACGCAAGAACCTGGCTAAGGGTGAAACCGCCTACACTCCGGCCACTTCGCTGGTTGTCAGCCTGCATGGCGTCTTGAGCTACATCAAGGAGATCGGGCGTGAGACGTTAATTGCCAATGCCGCAATGTTGGCTGATGCCACGCGTCAGGCGGCGCAGGCTTTACGTTTGAAGCCGTTTGCTGCTTCATCACCTGCCAACGCGGTAACGGCCATCTGCGCTCCTGAAGGCTTGGATTCCGGAGCGATCATCAAGGAGCTGCGGTCTCGCTTTGGCGCGATTATCGCCAACGGCCAGGGTACGATGAAAGGCAAAATCTTCCGACTGGCCCACCTGGGTTATTTTGACGCCGTCGATTTGTTTGCCATTGTGGCGGCGCTTGAAATCGCCCTCAATCAAGTTGGCCATAAGGTTGAACTGGGCTCCGGCGTCCGGGCTGCCCAGGAGACTTACTTAAAGCATGTGGATAGCGCCGAGCCGCATCGCGCCGGAGCGCGATAGGCACGCCGCCTGAGTGTCGATACCCTCATCGCTAAAGCCTGATTCAGCGGCCGCGACGCTGCCGCTCGAATTTGTTGATGGAAGAATCCCTTATGAAAATCCTCGTTTCCGATAATGTTTCCGAGAGCGCCCTGCAGGTGTTGCGTGCGGAGCCTTCATTTCAGGTCGTCTATCTGGCCGATAAAAAAGGAGCCGTGAAAGACGAAATCCGGGACGCAGACGCCTTGATTGTCCGTAGCGCTACCAAAGTGACGTCTGATCTGCTGTCTCATGCGACAAAATTGCGCGCCATAGGGCGAGCGGGCGTTGGCGTGGATAACGTCGATCTGGACGCCGCCACTCGCCAGGGCATCGTGGTCATGAATACCCCCGGAGGCAACGCCACCAGCGTCGCTGAGGAAACCTTGGCCCTCCTGTTGGCTCTTGCCCGGCGTATTCCACAGGCAAACCAGTCCATGAAGGAAGCCAAATGGGAAAAGAAGAAGTTCGTAGGCATCGAATTGAGGGGTAAAAGGCTGGGGCTGATCGGCCTCGGAATGATCGGCATGGAGGTGGCCCGCCTGGCTCAAGCCTTCCAGATGGAAGTCATTGCTCACGATCCCTATGTCTCTTCGCTGGTGGCCAATCAGCAGAATGTGAAATTGGTCTCCCTGGAGAAGGTTCTGAAAACCAGCGATTTTATCAGCCTGCATTGTTCGGCCACACCGGAAACAACCCATCTGCTGAACGCCCGAACGCTGGCGATGACCAAGAAAGGCGTTCGCATTGTGAACTGTGCGCGTGGTGAGTTGATCTCCGAGGCCGATTTGCTCCAGGCCCTGGAGGATGGGCACGTTGCCGGAGCGGCTCTCGACGTTTTTGAAAAGGAGCCTCCCGTGGATGCACGGCTGATCTCGCATCCGGAGGTGATCGCAACCCCGCACATCGCTGGATCAACCGAGGAGGCCCAGGAAATTGTCGGCATCCGGATTGCCGAACAGATTCGCGATTATTTGCTGCAGGGCGTTGCTCGCAACGCGGTGAATCTCCCTTCGATCTCAGCGGAAGAATACAAGAAGCTCGAACCGTACATCCAGTTGGGGGAGCGCCTGGGCTCCTTCCTGGCCCAGATTGTAGGTGGGGCACTGAATGAGGTCAGAATCAGCTACGACGGCGGTCTGGCCGAGCTGAATACCCAGTTGGTGAAGAACGCCGTGCTGAAGGGAATTCTGAACCACGTGGTTTCAGAGGAAGCCCAGGCGAATCTGATCAATGCGGGGGCCTTGGCACAATCACGAGGGGTAGAGGTGGTGGAGTTGCGGAGCGCGCGCCGCGCGACGTTTTCCAATTCGTTGGGGATTGCCCTTCGCACCGAATCCGGCTCGGCATCGGTCCTGGGGATGGTCGGTCCGCGCGATACTCTACGCATTCTGGGGATCAATGATATCGATATTGAGGCTCCGCTGCGCGGAGTGATTCTCTATATTCGCAATGAGGATGTGCCCGGGGTGATAGGACGGGTTGGAACCGTACTCGGCAACGGCCACATCAACATCGCCAATTTCACCCTGGGTCGCAACCCGCAGTTGAAAGAGGCCATCGGACTCGTCAGCGTGGATCAGCCGGTGCCCAGCGAAGTTCTCAAAGAAATTCAGGCGATTCCCGCGGTGCGAGCGGCGCAGGTGATCCAGGTGGAATAAACACCTCAAAGAACGGAGACCTTTGCCGCGGCCAATCATGAATTCATGGACGAGTTTTTCGCTGCTATGAATTCCCTGAGCGATGAAATTCTGGGTTTTCAAGATCAACACGCGGCGGGGTTGGGAATTCGATACGTATTTCAACTCGCGTGCCCGCAGGCCTTATGAACTCGGAGATGAAGGTTGGATTCGGAGCGCTTCGAGCCTCCGCTACCTGCGTGAAGAAGTAAAGCGCGGCGATCTCTTCCTTTGTTATGAAGTGGATCGCAAACGCATGCTGGGCCTCGCATGTGCAGCCTCAGATGGTCGAGACATCGGTGCGGGATCACTCCTGGATTTTTGCCCTCCTCATGAAGCTGTTCGATTGAAAAATCCTCTGAAACGCCACCCTGATCTGGATCACATCCTAGCTTTTACGCCGCATCGCGGCCGCGGGACGGTGCAGAAGATTGATTTGGATGAATTCCGCGAACTGCGCCGCCGCATTCTGCGCAAAAACCCCGAACAGAAAGAAGCATTGGAACGGCTTTGGAGCGCCAAGGGATAGCGCTGGGCCTTACTTCGGGATCGCTCCTCCTTTTGGGTAAGTTAGGGCATCTCCCTTTGGGAAGACGAACCTTACTGTTTTGGGGTTTGGAACCATGAGCACCGGTTTGTGTGGCACTGAACCTTTCGTAAAGGTCGTCATACCCGTTATTGACTTGCAAACGGATGGCTTTGATAATAAATGCAGGCGTTGGAGTTCGCCCTTAACCGCCCCGCGTGAACGAGCGCGGAGAAGATGACTCCTACGGTGGGTTCTCCGGCAAAGGGCGCCATCAGCCGCGTCCCGCCTTTAGCTTTGAGACCCTTCAAAAGGTAAGCCTATTCAAAGCTCGGAACTTGGAATTCTCCGCAAAGGATCTGTCTTGGTGGAATCAGCCTTGAACTCACCTGCCGTACTGAATCCAAATCATCGGCGGCACCTGCTGGTGAGTTACCAGTATGCTGACCAGCTCCTCTCGGAGGTCGAGGCCATTCTCTTCGCATCAACCTCCAAATCACCATTTCCAAAGTACAAGAACAGTCTCACCCCGGCCCAGATCAAAGTCGTTCAGGACTACATTGCCCGGATCCGGAACCAGATGGTCCACGCTTTGGCGAGTCAGAGTATCACGCCGCCGCCGCCCCAACTCGATTCTGCGCACTCCATCCGCGTAACGCTGGAATTCGCTGATATTGCTTTCGATGAGTGCCGCGCCGAGCGTATGCGAGGATACGGTGAAGTACCCCCTTCGCTTGCACCCGAACTGAATGGGATGGCCTGTGAGATGAGAGGCCTAGTCCGGAAGCTGATCTCCTATCTTGCGCAAGGATTGGGCCAAGACTTGGAAGAACGCCTCCACCGACTTGAAGGAACTCTCAATGAGGTTGGGTTGCTGCAAAAGCTCGAACGAATGATCCATACACACGGGCTGGTGGAATTCCGCTCACCGCTTTCCATCATCCTGGACCGGCTGGAGAACGGCAGTTTTCAAATCGCTGTCTTTGGCCGCGTGAGCTCGGGGAAGTCATCGCTGCTCAATTATATTCTTCAAACGGACGTGCTGCCGGTGGGGGTGAACCCGATCACGGCCGTTCCCACGCGAATAGTTTATGGCGAAGAGCCGTGCCTCTTGGTCACTGATATCGACGGCAAGCGGGAAAGCCTTCCCATCGAGCGCCTTGCCGAGTTTGTGAGCCAACATTTCAATCCCGGGAATGCGAAGAACGTTACCCGCATTGTGGTCGAGACCCCCTCCGCGCGGCTCCGGGACGGGATTGTTTTCGTGGACACTCCCGGTCTCGGCTCGTTGGCAACGTCCGGGGCGCGCGAAACCCTGGCCTATCTGCCGCAATGTGACCTCGGCGTTCTACTCGTGGATGCTGGATCGACGCTTACGGAAGAGGACCTCTCCACTCTCCAGACACTTTACGAGGCGGCAATCCCCGCACAGGTGCTCTTGAGCAAAGCGGACCTGCTGGCTCCGGAGGATCGTAACCGCTCCGCAATTTACATTGCGCGTCAAATCCGCTCATTCCTTGGGCTTGATGTTTCAGTACTCCCGGTGAGTACTGAAAGCAGGCATGCACACCTGACGGACGCGTGGTTTCGGGAACAGATTCTTCCGCTTTACGACAGGCATCAGGAGCTGGCGCGCCAATCGGTACGACGCAAGATCGGGGCGCTGCGGGAGGCAGTGACTGCGGCACTCAAGATTCGAATTGAGCTGGCTGGAAAGGAACGGGAAAAGGAAAGCAAAGACCAAAACCGACTGAAGCTCATCGAGACACGCTTGCGCAAGGCGACCGCAAAGGTTGAGGAGACGCGCTCGGCTTGCTTTGAAATCGCCGATCAGGTGAGCGGCCTGGCGTCATTTGCCATTCGACGGACGGCAGCCGCGGTGGCAGAAGCCCGGTCACAAAAGGAGGATATCGCAGTTCATAGCGAAGACCTCGTCATCTCAAGCATCAGCGAGGTAGGGGCGGACAAAGGCCGGCAGATCTCCGAGGTCATTGCAGCACTGACCTCCCTCATGGCGGATGCGCTGAAGGAGGCGGGGCGCGTAATAAGAATGCAGAACCTCCCTAACGAGGAAGAGCTGAGTTCAGTCATCAGGGAAATGCCGCGGCTTGATCTTGGCGGGCTTCATTTCAAACTGAAACCTCTCAGGTTCCTGGGCAAGAGATTCACGAAGTGGCGTATGGAAAAGCAACTGCGGCAGGCGGTGGGCTCTCAACTGGAAGAGGCCTTTAGGACGTACGGACATTTGTTAGAGGGCTGGGTGCGGCACAGCGTGGCCGAACTCCAAAGGCGGTTCGATGAATATGCGGACGCCATTCGCGCTCAGATCACTCAGTTGGGAAGGATGCCGGGGGAAGGCGGAGCGAACGCGGATCAGCTTGAAATAATTCGGCGAGATATAGAATCCCTCGCGGACGAAACGCCTGTTCCCAGTCCTGTCGACAGATAGGAGACAGGATACGCTCCGAAGCAGTCTCTGCGAGTCACACCTTTCAGCGCATGCGGTAGACAACAATCGCGCCCAAGCCCATCAAGACGGCCGCATAACCGAAGGCAGCGATGGGAGACACCGCGGTCCAAAGCGTTCCCACGATGGCGCTCGCGACGAGGTCGCCCACGCCATTGACCGCTCCAAGGACGCCGTAGGCCGTGCCGCGCACCTCATTGCTGATGAAATCTGCCGTGCGGGCGCCTTCGAGCGCGTCTTCGACAGCCATCGAAAAGCCGCTCAAACCGAAAACTAAGAGAAGATACATTATGAAGTCCAGCTTCCAAAGGAACGCAACCAGAAACCCGAGTGACGCCAATGCTCCGGCAAAATAACCGAAAGCCAGCAAGCCTTGGCGTCCAATCCGGTCCGAGAGCGCACCCACAGGATAGGAATATGCGGCATAGGCTACGTTATGAACAACGTAGAGTAACCCTGCGATTTCGGTAGCGTGCTCCAAACCGTACCTTGGCTTGAGCAACTGCGTGGCCGCGAGGATCATCAGAGTTCGGGCGAAATCACCGATCCCAAAGATGCCGACCCCATACAGAAAGCGGCGGAATGAATGCGGCAAGGCCCTGATCGTTGTCCAAAATCTGATCTCAGATGGAATGCCACGCTTCTCGCGAACCAGCACGGCGAAGGCGATACCAGAACCTAACCCTGGGATGAGGGTCAACAGGAAGATGATCCGAAACGGTGTGGCAGCGTCACTGATTCGGGGATGCAGATAAGCAAGCAGCCAGACACCCAGAAGCGGCCCGATGATGGCGCCCAGGGTATCTCCCGCCCGGTGAAATCCGAACGCCTTGCCTCGATCTTCAGCGGAAACGGAATTCGCCAGCATGGCGTCACGCAGCGGACCGCGCATTCCCCGTCCAAACCAGGCGAGCGTGCGTCCCACCAGCACCAGCGGCCACCCGTAGGCCAGAGCGAAAAGAGCCTTGGATGCGCCTGTCAAAAAATAGCCGCCCACCGTGATGGGTTTTCGATGCCCGAGGCGATCCGAAAGCCAACCAGAAGCAAGTTTAGTGAAACTTGAGGTTGAATCCGCGATACCTTCGATAGCACCCAAAGCTGCGGGTGAAACGCCAAGAACCGCAAGGAAACCGGGCAGAACAGTCGTTGCCATCTCGTGGCCGACATCCGAGAGGAGACTCGTAATACCCATCCCGACCACATTGCGATTTAGCCAGGCTTTCCCAGAGGGATTCCCCAAGGTGGTGTGTGCGATCTGCTTCAAGCGGGGTCGCTCCTTCTGATTCGCGCTTTTGCGTGCGACTTGACCCAGGATAGCAAGCGTCGTCTTCCGAAGACATGTGAACTCTTCAGACTCCCCAGTTTTCCAGCGGGGGATCCGGCTGTACGGTAAGCTTGCAAGCTTCGTTCGTTTTCCTCACACACGATAAGCCTCGTTCATACCTGTCAGATTCTTACAATTTTTTGCAATATGCAGAAAACGCGCAAGTTGCGAATGCAACTTCGAAGATTCGTCAATTTGGTTTCCCGTGTGCTCTTATTTAGTCGTGCATACACTTTGTGCCGAAAGGAGCGAGATGAGTTTCATGAGAAGTCGAAAATTGTGGCTTTCATTGGCCGTGATACCTCTAGCGGGCGGTCTAGTGACTCTTGCGATCAGGGCTCAGCAGCAGCTTTCTCCACCTGCAAGGGGCTTTCCTCCCCCGCCTCCCGCACCGGGATACGGCCCACCGCCACCTCCGGCTTATGGCACTATGGCTTCGTTGTCGGGGACCGTCACGCAGTTCAATTACGGTCCGAATGCTTTGCCGGATAGCTTTATGCTGAACCGGGATGCTATCGTGCACTTCCCCCCTGACCTCGGCTGTGCAATCCGCGCGAGGGTGAAGGTGGGCGACAGCGTTAAGGTCGACGGTCCGGCCAATACAAATTATTACGGCACCACAAGCCTCGAACTTTGGAAACTCGTTGACACCACAAACGGCCAGCAGGTCAACGTGCCACAGCCCTGGTCGGCAACTGCTTATACGGGCTCAGGCACGATCAGGCAATTGAACTACGGCCCCCAAGGCGAGATTAACGGATTCTGGATAAACAACGTTCTGGTACACATCCCTCCCATGGCTCCGGGCAGCTCTTCGGCTCTTCAGATTGGCGCCACTGTCGCGGTATCCGGCTATGCACATTCGACGATCAATAATGTGACGGCGGTCGACGCAAGCAGCCTCACAATCAATGGTCAAAGCATTCCGATCTACGCTCCGCCTCCCGCGCCGGGTGCACCACCGCCTCCACCGCCAGCACCGGGCGCTGCGCCCTCTCCTCCGCCCGGGGCTTGACGATGTTTGGCCCAGTGGTAAGAGAATGGGCAACTCGAGGGTTTCTCTGAAATTGCAATATCCCGTCCTAAATTCATTCAAATCGTCGCCAGATGAGAAACCCCACCCAAAGTCTGCGCGCACTCGATGCGCTCAATTTCTTCCTGGCCGATGTGCAAACCAGCATCGGCCCTTTCGTAGCGATTTATCTCGCAACGCTTCACTGGAACAACGAGCACGTGGGCTTCGCTCTGACCGTGGCGTCCCTTACCGGCGTTCTGTTCCAGACACCGGCAGGAGCGCTGGTGGACCACGTGCGCGCCAAACGAGAGCTGTTGGCGTTGGGAGTTGTGCTAGTCGTGCTGGCAACCCTGGGTCTTGGCGTATATCCCATCCTCGTGGTTGTGCTGGCCGCCCAGATTGTGCTGGGCGGCGTAAGCACCATCTTGGGTCCTGCCGTGAATGCCGTCACGTTAGGGCTCATAGGCCCGGCGCACCTGGACCGGCGGATCGGACGGAATCAAGCCTTTAACTCGGCTGGCAACGTCGTAGCGGCTGTGTCGATGGGACTGGTCGGATATTGGCTCACCGCCCGCGCTATTTTTTTCGCCGTCCCCCTCTTCGCAATTCCCACTCTGATTGCGTTGGCTTCCATCTGGCCTCAAGAAATTGACCACGCTCGCGCACGCGGCGCCAGAGCCGGCGGAGAAGAGGTCCAAATCTTCCGCATTCAAAGCTTGCTGCGTGACCGCCGGCTGCTAGCTTTCATCGGCTGCGTAACCTTGTTTCACTTTGCAAACGCCGCAATGCTCCCGGAACTGGGGGAACTGCTGGCGCGAGGGCGCGGGCGGTCATCAAACCTGTTCATGGCGGCTTGTGTGATCACCACCCAAGCCGTCATCACGATTCTGGCGCCCTGGGTGGGCCGCAAGGCGACAGATTGGGGGCGGAAACCCCTTCTTCTCATCGGATTTGGTGTCCTTCCCCTCCGTGGTGTCCTTTATACGCTTACCAGCATTCCGTTGCTGCTGATGGCTATCCAGGTGCTGGATGGGGTGGCCAATGCCATCTTTGGTGTGGTGTCGGTTCTGGTGATTGCTGATTTGACGCGGGGTACCGGGCGTTTCAACCTCGTCCAAGGGGCGCTAGGAACTGCCGTCGGTATTGGTGCCTCGTTGAGCACCGCAGGGGCGGGCTTTATGGTCTATCATTACGGCTACGATGCCGGCTTTCTCAGTTTGGCCGGGATTGCGGCAGCAGCG
>Ga0070735_10003767_pt1 | contig 13117 bp, 14 predicted proteins | sample Coa_R1_FD_66443 | JGI IMG/M metagenome (GOLD analysis project Ga0070735, IMG submission 66443) | Surface soil microbial communities from Centralia Pennsylvania, which are recovering from an underground coalmine fire - Coalmine... | ecosystem: Environmental > Terrestrial > Soil > Unclassified ...
TCATCCGCCACCCCAGTCTCAGATAGCACCTTCTTCAGCACGGGTTTGCGCCGGCTCAGCTGTGCCACCATGGCATAAGTCTTCTTCCCATCGTCAGAGACGCCGCAGTAGGCAATGTAATCGCGATACCAGGTGCCCGCCGAGTAGAAGGCGTCAAACTCCGGCAGATTGATCGGAGCAACGTGTGCGGTTACGCGATCAACCAGCATCCATCCTCCGCGTTGCCACTGCCACCGCGGAGCAGAGTCATCGGGCAGGCCGTCATTCACGCGGAAGGCGCGCCGCACCACGAATAGCCGATCCGTCACCTCATGAGGCGATCCAATCACATATTCTTTGACGCGCCCATCCACGATGAGCGCGCGAATCTTCAGCGGCAGTGGCTTCTCCGACTCCCCACCTGTACCCGGAAACCACAGCGCCGTCGTCCACTTGCCAAATGTAATCACGTGAACTTTCGCCGCCGCGCTGCCCGCTACCGGATACAAGACCAGCCAAACCATCACGCTCATCAACCGAATTCGCAGAATCTGTCGCATTCCGCGAGGGTGGCAGCTAGCGGCCTGCCGCGCAAGGTTCCCCATCACAAACTCACGCACCAAGTGCCAAAGTGGGAAATGCTGAACTACTCAGACGGGTGATACTATTCCAAAAAGCTGGCGGTCTTCCGGCGGAGACTGGAAAATGGCAGTAGAATAAGTTAAGCAGTTTGCCATGAGTTTTTTGCCCCTCTCTCGCACCACGTCGCAACCTGGCACGCGGACAACAGCGCAGGGAGAAGCCGCTTCATATAAAGATATGGGTGATCTCTTACCGAGACGTCGTTCCCCGCGCATTCTTGTAGTCGATGACCAGCCCAGCATTGCGGGCCTGATGAGCCAACTGCTCAGCATGCGCGGCTACGACGTTGTGACCGCCACTAACGCCGAACAGGCCGAGGCTGAAGTCCACCGCCAGTTGCCGGACCTGATCCTTTCCGACGTGATGATGCCAGGCAAATCAGGCTACGAGTTCTGTCGCGGCTTGAAGGAAAATCCGGCCACGCGTCTCATCCCCTTCGTTCTGATTACCGGGCTCAGCGACAGCACCGACAAAGTGCGCGGCATCGAAGCCGGCGCCGATGACTTCCTGAACAAGCCGGTTCTCGCCGAAGAACTCATCGCCCGCGTGAAGTCCCTGCTCCGCCTGAAGGAATTTACCGACGAGCTTGAGACCGCCGACTCCGTCCTCTGTACCCTGGGACTGATCGTCGAGGGCCGCGACCCCTACACGGAAGGCCATTGCGAGCGGCTCGCGGTGCGCGCTGCCGACCTCGGCCGTCATCTCGGCATGGACGAGGATTCCATCATCGCCCTGAAGCGTGGCGGATATCTTCACGATCTCGGCAAGATCGCCGTCCCCGACGAAATCCTGAAAAAAGGGAGCGATCTCACCCCCGCGGAATGGGCCGTGATGAAGCTCCATCCCATCACCGGCGAAAATATCTGCCGCCCTTTGCATTCGCTTCGGCTGGTTCTGCCCATCATCCGCCATCACCACGAACACACGGATGGTTCCGGTTATCCCGACGGCCTGAACGGGTCGGAGATCCCAGTGCTGCCGCGCGTTCTGCAGGTAGTCGATGTCTACGATGCGCTCCGCACCGCTCGCTCTTACAAACCGCCCTTGACCCACGAACAGGCCGCCCAGACCATGCGCGACGAAGCTCGCCGCGGCCTCTGGGATGCGGAACTAGTAGCCGAATACTTCTCCATGCTGGAACTGAAACGCCAGGTAGCGTAAGGCAGTTCTCAGTTCTCAGTTCTCAGTTCTCAGTTCTCAGTTCTCAGTTCTCAGTTGCAGGTCTTCGCAAGTCTTCACCGTGGCCAAACCTAAGACCCAAGACCTAAGTCCCAAACCCAAAATCCCAAACCCAAAATCCAAGACCTAAGACCGGGACCCATGCCGAACAGGCCCGCCAATTCTCATTTCCGAAATCCTCCCGCAACAAAGTACAATCACCACGCCCCTTTTCTGCATCCAATGCGGCACCCAGTTCATCGGCCTGAGAACTGAGAACTGAGAACTGAGAACTGAGAACTGAGAACTGAGAACTGAGAACTGAGAACTGAGAACTGAGAACTGAGAACTGCCTTTGGAGCCCACATACAGCATCGTAATTCCCGCCTATAACGAGAGCACGCGCCTCGGCGCGACTCTCGAGAAGGTCCTTGCTTACGTCCACACGCAAGGCTTGGACGCGGAGGTCATCGTCGTCAACGACGGCTCCCGCGACAATACCGCCGACATCGTTCGCGCTTTCGCGGCGAAAGATTCGGTGCTGCGACTCGTGGAAAACCCCGGCAATCGGGGCAAGGGATACAGCGTGCGCAACGGCATGCTCAACGCTCGCGGACGCATCGTCCTGTTCAGCGACGCCGACTTATCTTCTCCGATCGCAGAGGCCCCCAAGCTTTTCCGGGCCTTGGACGCCGGCGCCGATATCGCCATCGGCTCCCGCTGGCTGCGCGCCGAAACTCAAACGCAGCGCCAGCCCCTGCACCGCCAAATCTTCGGACGAATCTTCAACCTGCTCCTGCGCCTCACCCTTGGCCTGCACTTCAAAGACACGCAGTGCGGATTCAAAGCTTTCCGGCAGCCGGCCGTTCAGACCATCTTTCCGCTGCAGAAAATCGAGCGCTGGGGATTCGATCCTGAAATTCTCTTCTTAGCCCGCAAGTTCAACTTCAAAGTGCAGGAAGTCCCCGTCGCCTGGGGACACAGTGGCGAAACCCGCATCCACCCGCTGATCGACGGCTCCCGCATGTTCGTGGAGATGCTCCACATCCGCTGGAACGACCTAAGTGGAAAATACGGCGGCGATCCTTCTTCTGCTGCTCATGCAGTGAAGACAGTGCCCGGCAGCCGCAGCCCGCGACTGTAGTCCGGGACTTTGGACGCGCGAAAATCTAAGGGCCTGTCATCCGAGCGAAGCGAAGGACCCATGCAATCGCAGGCACGACCGGGCTTCTAATACTTTCTCGATTGATACTTTTTCTATGACGCTTTAGCTTCACCGGTCGACTTCACCGCTTCCACCACGCGCCGCCCCATCTCCGTAGTCGCAATGGCCGCATGCGATTTCCCCGCTAAATCCGCCGTCCGCGCGCCTTTTCCCAGCACCGTCGAAACCGCCCGCTCCACGCATGCTGCCTCGGCCTCCAACTGAAACGAGTGCCGCAGCAGCAGCCCCACCGACAAAATCGCTCCCAGCGGATTCGCAATTCCCTTCCCCGCAATGTCCGGCGCCGACCCGTGTACTGGCTCATACAAACCGACCGGCCCTCCAATGCTCGCCGAGGCCAGCAGACCGAGCGATCCGACCACGCCTCCAGCCTGGTCCGACAAAATGTCGCCGAACATATTCTCGGTGAGCACGACATCAAAATCTCCGGGCCGTTGCACCAGAAGCATCGCCGCCGAATCCACGTACTGATGCCCCAACTTCACCTCGGGATAATTCTTCGCTACCCGCGTCACCACTTCGCGCCACAGTCGTGAGCACTCCAGCACGTTTGCTTTATCGACCGACAAAACCTTACGCCGCCGCTTCATCGCCAACTCAAACGCGACTCGCGCGATGCGCTCGATCTCCGACTCGCTGTACCGCATCGTGTTGACAGCAACCCGCGCACCCGGCTCTCCTTCAATCGACCGCGGTTGCCCGAAGTACGCTCCGCCAAGCAACTCGCGCACGATCATGATGTCAGTCCCGCGCACGATTTCAGCCCGCAGCGGCGAACAATCCTCCAGAGCCGGAAAAAACACCGCCGGCCGCAGATTCGCATACGCACCCAGCTCTCGCCGAATCCGCAGCAACCCAGCTTCCGGCCGCAGATGTCCCGGATTGTGATCGAACGCCGGGCTTCCCACCGCGCCTAGCAACACGGCAGACGATGCCAAGCAGGCCTGCACCGTCTCCGCCGGCAACGGATCATTCACCGCCGCGAGCGCAGCGCCACCAATGAGTTTGTGTTGAAGTTGGAGCCGGTGACCAAATCCGTCAGCCACCGCCTGCAAAACAAGAACGGCCTGTTCCGTAACTTCCGGACCAATGCCGTCACCAGGAAGAATCGTGAGATCTAGAAGCATCGGGAGATTGAGCGATCGGATGATTGAGCGATTGCGAAATCTGATTGTGTAATTCTATCTATTGTGGCAGCGAGAGCGTGACGTTCCTAAATCACTCAATCACGAAATCTCTCAATGACTCAATTCCTAAACTCCCCAGAGATAGTCTTCCTGCTGGGTCTGCTCGTGGTGAGGATCGGAGTGAGCGGGCAGCGGCACGCCGAACGCATTCGTCTGCGGCGCAGTCGGAAACGGTCGCGGTGGTTCCGGCGGCTCCGCGCTCGGCGGTACATTCGCAGCGGGTGCGCTGACTACCGCTGGTTTCGCTGCAGGAATCGGTTCGATCAACGGAGTCGCCGAGCCCGACGGCTTGTGCGTGTCGCGGATCAATTCAAGCAGGTGATGATCCTCGACATGCTTGATCTTGTCTGCCAGCCGCACAAACCTGCGATAGATGTCATCGAGCGCCCGCCGGTCAAATGTGTAACCGAGTTGCTCGCAACGCATTCCCAGAGCATGCCGCCCAGAATGCTTGCCCAGCACCAGCTTCGAATCCGGCACGCCCACCGACTGCGGCGTCATGATTTCGTACGTAAGCGGATTCTTCAGAACTCCATCCTGATGAATCCCTGCTTCATGCGCGAACGCGTTGCGCCCAGTGATGGCCTTGTTCGGCTGCACAGGAACGCCAGTGATCTCGCTCAGCATCTGGCTGGCGGGGAAAATCTGCGCGCCGATCACGCCGGTTTCGTAGGCGTAACGGTCCGGCCGCACTCGCATCGCCATCACGATCTCTTCGAGCGACGCATTTCCTGCGCGCTCTCCAATCCCATTGATCGTGCATTCCACCTGTCGCACGCCCGCCCCAACGCCCGCGAGAGCGTTGGCGACGGCCATACCGAGATCGTTGTGGCAGTGCGCTGAAATCGTGACGTTCTCGATCCCCTTCACGCGCTGCCGGATCGTGGTGATCAGGGCCGCATACTCCGACGGGATCGTATAGCCCACGGTGTCGGGAATGTTCAGCGTCGTCGCACCGACCTCAACTACCGCATCGAGCACGCTGCACAGAAAATCCGGATCCGTCCTCGTTGCGTCCTCCGGAGAAAACTCAACGTCATCGCATAGGGATTTCGCGAAGCGCACCGCTTCCCGCGCCTGCGCCAGGCACTGATCGCGCGTAATCCGCAGCTTGTATTGCAGATGGATATCGGAAGTCGCCAGAAAAACATGGATGCGTGGCCGAGCCGCGTGCCGCAGAGCTTCCCACGCACGCTCAATGTCAGGACGACACGCCCGCGCCAGTCCCGCGATAATCGGACGCCGCACCGCCGCCGCAATCGCCTTCACCGACTCGAAGTCGCCGTCTGACGCGATCGGGAATCCTGCCTCGATCACATCCACGCCCAGGCGATCAAGCTGGTGCGCCAGCCGCAGCTTCTCCTCTTGATTCATGCTGCAACCAGGCGACTGCTCTCCGTCGCGAAGAGTAGTGTCGAAAATCGTGATGCGGGCGCGTTCTACCGTCATGGCCTCCCTCAACAGCAAGTGCTTGACTCTCTATGGTACGTCCCGCAGCCGTAGAAGCAAAACTTATAATTATTGAGTAATCATTAGCAATAGTTTTATAATAAGTATTGCTAATACTTTGTTGGCACTCGATTAAAGACTAGGCGCATCCAATGGAACTCTCTCAACTGGAAGTCTTTCTTGCAGTCGCCCGCGAACGCCGCTTCTCGCGCGCCGCCGAGAAACTCTATCGCACGCAATCGGCAGTCAGCCAGACCATCCGCAAGCTTGAGGACGAACTCGGCGAGGCCCTGTTCGACCGCTCCTCCCGCGAAGGCGTTCTCACCGACGCCGGCAAAGTCCTGCTTGAGTACGCCGAAAAGCTCATCAACCTGCGCAGCGAGGCCGCCGAATCTCTATCGGAACTTCGAGAGCTGCAAAAAGGCAAACTGGTCATCGCCGCCAACGAATTCACTGTCCTCTACTTGCTGGCGATCCTGGCCGAGTTCCGCCGTCTGCATCCCATGATCAAAATCACCGTCGAGCGCGCTCTGGGCAGCCACATCCCCGACGACGTCTTGCGCTATAACGCCGAATTCGGAGTTCTGTCCTACGAGCCCCAGGAAGAGAGTCTGCGCTCCGTTGTCGTTTATCTCGACGAACTCGTGTTCGTCGTTCCCCCGAACCATCCGCTCGCGTCGGCGCCGCACTTGAGCATCCGCCAGTTAGGCGCGGAGTCGTTCGTCGCGCACATCGTCTCGTCACCCTATCGCGAAAAAGTGATCCAGCTTTTCAAAACGCACAAAACGCCGCTGCACATGGACCTCGAACTCCCAACCCTCCAGGCCATCAAGCAATTCGTAGCCATGGGACACGGCGTCGCTTTGGTCCCTGAAATCAGCGTCGAAACAGAGTTAGCCCGAGGCGAACTGGTGGGCATCCCGGTCCGTGAATTGCAGCTGAAACGTAAGCTGCGCCTGATCTACCGTCGCGACGCAAATCTCTCGCACGCCGCCAGCGCATTCCTGAAAGTGGCCGAAGCTGTCGCCCTCGAGCGCACAGGCCGCTACCGTTTTCAGCGCGAGAATTAGCGGCAAAAACGAAAGGGAGCAAGGATGATGATGACCCTTGCTCCCCAGGTTCTAGAATGTTCCCGCTAGCAGTCCGCGCACACCCGCTCTTCTCGAAACGACTCAAGAGCCGAATCGAGAGAGGGATGCACTTCAATCACCGAGTCAAGATTCGTCAGGTCCAGCAGATCCCGCACCAGCGAAGTCGGCGCTGCGCACTTCAGGTTTGCATTCTTCTCCTGCGCCCAGGTTTGCACAAGAACCAACTCTCCAATGCCCGCGCTGTCCATGGAACTCACTCCACTCAGGTCGAGCACCAGCTTGCTCGTCTGCTGCAGGACTTCGCCCACAAGCAACGAGAGCGCTGCCGCCTCATCGCGATACACGATGCGGCCCTGGCAGTGCACGATGATCACATCGCCAAGATTTCGCGTTTCCAGACTCAGTTTCAACTGCGACTCCTTGTGTATTCGAAAGGCAGCCGCGCTCTGCGACGGCTCCCACGTTTGCCAATTCATGTCCATAGGTTGCATGCTAGTACATAGACGAGGGCCGGGGCGTTTTGGCACCATGAAAATCCTGTAAAATTTCAGCCAATGATTCCGAGTTGGCACTTTGTCCCGCACAAATTTTGTCAACCGGGACATCTTAGCCATCCGGTACACTGCATCTAACCGATTTCGTTGATTAGAATGAACTTGTGCCGGCGCAACCGCCGGGGAGGAATAATTCGTGTCGAAAACTGCTGCGGCGGTGCTGGCGTTTCTTGGTCTGACCTTGCTCTCGGTCCCAATGTCGGCACAACTTCTTCCGCGTGGAAATGTCTATGGCGGTGTTTCGTATGGCCAGTTTACCGAAGCGACGAACAGGCAGAGCTATCGTGGATGGAACGCTTCCGCCGAAGTGCTCCCCTTCTCTCGCTTTCCCCATCTCGGCATCGTTCTCGATGGCAGCGGTTTCTATCGTTCCGGCGTCAGCCAATACAATCTTCTAGCCGGCCCTCGCTTGTCCGTCACCTACGGAAAGTGGCGTCCCTTCATCCACGCCATGGGTGGACTTGCTCACGTCAATTCCAGCGGAATTCTCTACAACCCGGTCGCCATCGATGTCGGCGGCGGGGCCGATTACAAAATCTTCTTCAAGAATTTTTCCTGGCGCTTGCAAGGTGACGTCATTCGCACCAACTACGCATCCGCGACGCAGTACGACGTGCGGGTTTCGACTGGAATTGTCTGGCGATTCTGACTGTCTGCACTCTCGATTCTGCTTGAGCGCTTTTGCTGATATCCCAATCCTCCTGTCCGATCATCTAAGAACTTTCTGTGTCTGTGCGGGTTTGCAGACGCAAAGGAAGGAAGCCTATGCGCAAGATTGTCATCATCGCCCTCGCTCTAATCGCATCACCCATTCTCGCTGCAGCCCAGGTACCGACCTCGGGCAACATCTTCTTCGGATACTCCTACTACAACACTGACCTCTCGACGATCGATCGCGCTAATACCAACGGCTGGGAAGGATCGCTGGAAGGCAGAGTCTTTCCTTTCCTCGGAATCGTCGCCGATTTCAACGGCAATTATGGATCCCAGAATTTCTCCTTTCCTTGTGCCACGGCTCCAAGTTGCCTGGCCAACGCGAATGTGACGGAATACAACGTCCTGTTCGGCCCCCGCGTCTCGGTATCCGTTGGTAAGTTTCGTCCCTTCGCGGAAGCCATGTTCGGCATCGGTCACGTGAACGCTACAATCGCCGGCACCGATACTTCATGGGCCACAGCGCTCGGCGGCGGAATCGACTATCGCCTCTTCCGTCCCATCGCCTGGCGGTTTCAGGGAGACTACGTTCAGACTCGCTTCTTCGGAAACACGCAGAACAACGTGCGGCTATCGACGGGCATTGTGCTCCGTTTTTAGCTGGAAGATGCCACAAACGAAAACCAGGATTCAGCTGGTTGGCTGAATCCTGTTCTTTGTGGCCACGTAAAAATTAGTAAGTCTTTCTTGCTTGGTTCTCTTCGCGTCCTTTGCGGAATTTCTTAGCGCACTTTGCGTTCTAAGATTCTCAGCTAGCCCCACGCCTACGCCTGCGGAGCGCTGTCCGCCTCGTGCGCCCAGTACTTGTGGTCGCGCAGGAAATACTTCTCATTCCAGTAGTTCGCGGCGATCCTCAGGAAAAGCCACCCCACGCGCAGATGCCCCATCTTCTTGAACCGGCGATTTGTGGTGTAAACGCCGCCGCGCACGACCGCGAATCGCTTCCGCGCCACCTGCTGGCTTAGCCGGTAATCTTCGGCATACAGAATCTGCTCATGAAATCCGCCGAGTTCCCAGAACTTCTTCCGATCGAACATCATGAACATTCCCGTCGCAAACGGACGGTGCAAGTACGACAGATATTGGAAGGTATTATTGGCACCATAAAATAGTTGGTCGATCCAGTTGCCTTCGCGGCACACGATGTTCGTCGTCACGCAGTGCAACTGGTCGCGCTGCGCGCGCTCAAGGCAACGCCGCACCAGCGACCGGTCCGCGAGTTCGATATCCGCATCCAGAAACAGAAGATAAGGAGTATCGGCCTGCGCCGCTCCTTGATTGCGCCCGACCGAAGGCATCCCGCCGCGAATCACACTCACGTTCAGGCGATCGCGGAATCCCATCACGATCTCCCGCGTCGCGTCCGTCGAGTTCGCGTCAGCGACCAACACTCTCGTACTCGACATCTTCGAGTAATCCTGATTCGTCAGCGAAGTCAGCAAGCGCGGAATCAGCTTCGCTTCGTTCTTCGCCGGAATCACGATCGTCAACTCGTTCGCGTTGTTCATATTCGTTGGCAAAGTCATGGATTTGTACCCCCTGCTCGTCGACCGTGAGATAAGTGAGCCGCGAATCGACCCACCCTCCCGAGTTGTAGTACTCAATGCCACCCTGCTCGACGTGGATGGCCTCATGCGTATGCCCGCAAAAAATACGATCTGCGCCATGATGCCGCGCGTATGCCAGCGCGCCTGACGCCACCTTCGGCGACATGCGCAGCCAGCGCGTATTCAGCCGGTCGATCAGCCGCACGATCGGCTTGCTCTTGAAGTCCAGCTTCTGCAGTTGCAGATACAGCGACGTGCCCAGCCGGCTCAACCTCACGCGGTTCACCTGAAATCCGTCGAACTGGTGACCGTGAATCGCGAGGTGCCGCAGCCCGCCATATTCCCACGCATACTGCTCGTACACGCGAACGCCCACCAGGTGCGACATGATGTCGGTCAGCCCGTGGTCGTGATTCCCTTCCACCCACACGACCTCAATCTTCCGCTTGGGGTTCGATAGCTTTCGGATATAGCCCAGGAACTTCCAGTGCTCTTTCGTGAGGCGGGCAAAGTTGAGGTCGGCAAAAATGTCGCCCAGCAGGATCAGCCGCTCGAAGCGGTTCTCCTTGAGCACGCGCGTAGCCTCGCGCGCATGACTGGTCTCTGCACCGAGGTGCAGGTCGGAGAGGATCAGCGTGTTGTACACGTGCAGATCCATACTCTGGTTCTAACAGCCAATTGTTACGGCTTGATGAACTGTGCATCAATTTTGGTGCATAGTAACTACCGAAGTAACACAGAATGCTACTTTCACCTCTAAACCACCGTGGAAGAGCGGCCCTTCAAGAGCCGCGTCAGGGAGAGTCCAAACTGATGAGGATTTAGCCCCTGAGGCATCGGGGACGGGTCTCGTTCCGCTCGCCCTATTGCAACGCGCTGAACCCGGCGCACCGCGCTCCATCCGGAGGCGTCGTGCTGCCGCCGGCATTCAGATCCACGCGAATCACATTTTTGTCGGTCGAGCAAAACAGTCGCTTCCCCGTGCGATCAAACGCCACCGGAGCCGCTCCCGCCACGTAGCCAGTACTCAAACCATTCCCAGGATTATTTCCCACGGCGACAAAGTTGTATCCCGACTTCACTCCTCCCGCCAGGCTCTGATCCAGCAAACACGAGGTCGTCGCCGATTTCGTGCACGGCTCGGCGCCGCCCAGATTCGCCAGTGTCTCCGCATAGCCGCCATAAGTAGCCTGATACGACACTTCCGCCGTGTTGATCGCCCGGATCGAAGCCACAGCCGAAGCCTCGTCCGCGTTGATTTTCGCAATGGTCATGCTTGGAATCGCGATCGCGGCGATGATGACAATCAGCGCAACCACGATGAGCAGTTCAATCAGAGTAAATCCCGTTTGCCCCTTCATTCCGCTCCTCCGTCGCACATAGGAAGTGCGCCAGCCAGAGAACGGTCCCCGCAAAACGACTTGCACAAAAAAGTGCAGGGCGGTTTAACCCGTATGAACCCAGGTTCTCCGGAGAGGCCGAGCAAAGCTCGACTGTCCAAGCAGGCGGTGAGCCGCGCCCCAGAGGAATCCGCCACATGTACTTCAGTACTGTTGACCTGCCTATATAGGAATCCTATACTACGAACATAGGATTCCTATACTGCGATTCCTACAGGGCGGACTCAACAACATGACCAAGCGCATTCGCTCCAAAATCTCACGCGGCAGCGGCGAACTGGCCATCCTCTCCCTGCTGGCCGGAGAACCTCTTTACGGCTTCGAAATCGCCAGGCAGATCGGCGAACGCACCGGCGGAGCCCTCACCTTCACCCTCGCCTCCCTCTATCCCCTGCTCTACGAGATGGAAAAGCGTGGCTGGGTCGAAGGCCGATGGCAAGCCAATCACGCCGGCCGCGACCGCCGCTACTATCGCCTCACGCCCAGCGGACGCAAGCAACTCGCCCCGCTCAAAGCAGAGTGGCGGGCCTTCTTCCAGGCCCTCAACAGCCTCGCCGGAGTCAGTCATGCCTGACGGGAACAAGCCTGATCCAAAAAATCCTGATTGGACAAAACTAGTTCGTGAGCGCATGGGCCGGCTCGACCTGCCACCCGGGGATCAAGAGAACATCATTCGCGAACTGGCGGCCCATCTTCAGGAAACGTACGAGGCAGCACGCTCGCAGCAAATAAAAGAAGAGGAAGCTGTCGAACTTGCCATGCAAGAGGTCAAAGACTGGAACGTTCTAGCCGCAAAGATTCAGCGCGCCAAATCCGAGGAGGAGATTATGAACCGCCGGACGAAGAGTCTTTGGCTGCCTGGTCTGCTCACTTTCTTAGGCGCGAGCGCATCGCTAATGCTGATTCAGTTTGCCGGCCTTCAACCTCGCATCGAGTGGATCGCCCACACTGGGGTGACAGTGTACTGGCACTGGCTCGCCAGCCTGCCATTCTTTGGCGCGCTGGGAGCCTACTTGTCCTGGCGCTCCCGAGGTTCAACTTGGGCGCGTCTCGGGGCAGGATTGTCGCCGGCTCTGGTCATGCTCATCGTGATGTGCATCCTCTTGCCCTGGGGATTAGCGATCGATGGCTTCGCTTCTTTCCGCCTCGTCATGTTCGGGGTTTGTCTGACGAACTGGGTTCTGTTCCCGGCCCTTGCGCTCACCTTGGGAGCGATCCCGTTCCTGCGGGAACCTAATATTCCCGCAGCTCAAGCGCAAGGGTAATTTATGCACGATTGGCAGGAGATAATCCGCGAACAGCTTGAGCCGGGAGCGCTGCCTCCAGAGGTTCGCGCAGAAATTATTGCGGAGTTGGCCGCGCACCTCGAAGAGACTTATGAAGAAGCCCGCGCCCACGGGCTGACCGAAACTGAGTCTGTGAACGCCGCGCTGCAAGAATTGAAAGAAGTGAAAGACTGGTCCGTTCTCGCTGCAAACATTCAGCGGGCAACATCGAAGGTGACATCCATGAACTCTCGAACAAGAAGTCTCTGGCTACCCGCCCTTACCAGCTTCGCCGCCGCAAGCCTGTTCCTGCTCGTACTGACGCGAATCAGCCTGCAGCCGCACTTTCTCGTTCGCTTGAATTCCGGCCTTGGGCCCGCGTTCTACCTGGGCTGGCTCGTCGCCCAAATTCCCTTCGGTGCGCTGGGTGCATACCTATCCCGCCGCGCAGGCGGAACTCGCGCCGCGCGAGTCGTCGCCGGAATCTTTCCCGCAATTGTAATGTTTGGGTTGTGGGGCGTGGTCATCCCCGTCAGCGCATTCGCCGAGCACAACACGTTTGTGCTCCAGCATCCTTTTTCATACGCGCTGGGGATTCTCCCCTTGGTCGTTCTGCCCGCGCTCGCCCTGACGTTAGGCGCCGCCCCATTCCTGCGTGAACCGAGAGTTCTTAAATCAGCGGAGGCCTGAGGTCTCACGCCCGACGCACGAGGTCTGGGTCTAACCTACTCTTTCGGAGCCACGTACTCCTTCGGTTTGGCTGAGCCTTCGCCGAAGAAAAACATGTCCATCTGCTTCACGATGACTTCCTGATCTTCGCGACGGGCGGGGTTCAGGCGGTATTCGTTGAGGAGCATCTTGCAGTGCTCGGTCCACATCCGCCACGCTTCCTGCGACACGTTGTCG
>Ga0070735_10003768_pt1 | contig 13117 bp, 8 predicted proteins | sample Coa_R1_FD_66443 | JGI IMG/M metagenome (GOLD analysis project Ga0070735, IMG submission 66443) | Surface soil microbial communities from Centralia Pennsylvania, which are recovering from an underground coalmine fire - Coalmine... | ecosystem: Environmental > Terrestrial > Soil > Unclassified ...
AGAGCCGCGCCGCTCGAGCGCGGCCTAAGTCCGCTGGCTCGGCCCTCTACCGCCCGGGGCCCGACCCTGCTAAGCCGCGTCCCCGATGCCTCGCCGAACCGACATCGAACGCATCCTCCTCGTTGGGGCGGGGCCCATCGTCATCGGCCAGGCTTGCGAGTTCGACTACTCCGGCACGCAGGGTGCCAAATCGCTGCGGGAAGAGGGGTACGAGGTCGTCCTCGTCAACTCCAACCCCGCCACGATCATGACGGACCCGGAGCTCGCGGCCCGGACGTACGTCGAGCCGCTCGAATGGCGAACGGTGGCTGCGATTATCGAGCGGGAGCGGCCCCAGGCCCTCCTGCCGACGCTCGGCGGGCAAACGGGGCTCAACCTGGCCATGAAGCTCCGCGAAGAGGGGGTCCTCGAGCGGTTCGGCGTGGAAATGCTCGGGGCACGCCCCGACTCCATCGCGAAGGCCGAGGACCGCGCCCTCTTCAAGGCCGCCATGGAGAAGATCGGCCTCACCTGCCCGCGAGCCGGCGTGGCCCACTCGGTCGACGAGGCGCGCGCCGTCGTTCGCGAAACCGGGTTCCCGGCCATCCTCCGGCCGAGCTTCACGCTGGGCGGATCCGGAGGTGGGATCGCGCGCTCCGAGGCCGAGTTCGAGGAGAAGGTCGCCTGGGCGCTGGCCCAGTCGCCCACCCACGAGGTGCTGATCGAGGAGAGCGTTCTCGGGTGGAAGGAGTTCGAGCTCGAGGTGATGCGGGACCGGGCGGACAACTTCATCGTCGTCTGCTCGATCGAGAACATCGATCCGATGGGCGTGCACACGGGCGATTCGATCACGGTCGCCCCCTCGATGACGCTCACCGACCGTGAGTATCAGCGGCTGCGCGACGCGGCCCGGGCCGTGATGACCGAGATCGGCGTGGAGACGGGCGGCGCCAACGTGCAGTTCTCGGTCGATCCGAGGTCCGGCGCCTTCCACGTTATCGAGATGAACCCGCGCGTGTCTCGCAGCTCGGCCCTTGCGAGCAAGGCGACGGGTTATCCCATCGCCAAGATCGCCGCGAAGCTCGCGGTCGGCTACACCCTCGACGAGCTTCAGAACGACATCACGCGCACGTCGGCCGCCTTCGAGCCGGTCATCGACTACGTGGTCGTCAAGTGGCCGCGATTCGCCTTCGAGAAGTTCCCGGGCGCCGACGCCACGCTCGGGACGCAGATGAAGAGCGTCGGCGAAGTGATGAGCATCGGCCGCACGTTCTGCGAAGCGCTCCAGAAGGCGGCGCGGTCCCTCGAGACGGGCAAGGACGGTCTCGTGTCGCTCCTCGGTCAGGTGGACTACCGCGTGCTCGCCGAGCCGAAGCGTCACCGCGATCTCTCGATGGAGGCCCCTGACGTCGAGGCGCCGCGCCGCCTGCCGCCCGCGACGGGGTCGGAGGTGCGCGCAGCGCTCGAGAAGCTCGTTGCGACGCCGAGCGCGGATCGCCTGTTCCACCTCGCGGACGCCATGCGCGTAGGCTTCACGGACGCGGAGCTCTACGCGGGGACGGCGATCGATCCATGGTTTCTCGCCCAGGTTCGCCGCCTCGTCATCGCCGAAGCGGCCATCGCCCGCGGCGCATCCGCGCCGGGCGCCCTGCGGGCGTTCAAGCGCCTCGGCTTCAGCGACCGTCAGATCGCTGCGCTCTCGGGCAGCGACGAGGACGCGGTGCGGGCTTGCCGTGCCGCGCACGGGATACGAGCCGTCTACGCGCGGGTCGACACGTGCGCGGCGGAGTTCGTGGCCCACACGCCCTACCTCTACTCGACGTACGAGACCGAGAGCGAGGCGCTCCCGGACCCCTCGAAGCGCAAGGTGGTGATCCTCGGCGGCGGCCCGAATCGCATCGGTCAAGGAATCGAGTTCGACTATTGCTGCGTCCACGCCGTCATGGCGCTGCGCGCCGCAGGCTTCGAGACGGTCATGGTGAACTGCAACCCGGAGACCGTGTCGACCGACTACGACACCTCCGACCGCCTGTACTTCGAGCCGCTGACGCTCGAAGACGTGCTCAACATCGTCGAGGAGGAGAAGCCGGAGGGGGTCATCGTTCAGTTCGGCGGCCAGACGCCCCTCAAGCTCGCGGTCCCGCTCGAGAAGCGCGGGGTGCGCCTGCTCGGGACGAGCGCAGACGCGATCGATCGCGCAGAGGATCGCGGCCGCTTCGACGAGGTGTTGTCCAAGCTCGCCTTGAAGCGACCCCGCAGCGGCGTCGCGACGACGCTCGAGCATGCTCTGGCCGTCGCCGACTCGATCGGCTTCCCGGTCCTCGTTCGGCCCAGCTACGTGCTCGGCGGGCGGGCCATGATGATCGCCTACACTCGCGAGGAGGCCGAGCTTTTCGTCGCGCGGGCCTTCGAGGCCGCCAAGGAGGCCGGCACGCAAACGATCCTCGTCGACGAGTTTCTCAAGGACGCCGTCGAGGTGGACGTCGATTGCATCTCGGACGGCAAGAGGTGTGTCATCGGGGGAGTGCTCCAGCACATCGAGGAGGCCGGCGTCCACTCGGGCGACAGCTCCAGCGTGCTGCCACCCCACTCGCTCCCCGCCGAGATCGTGCTCAGCATCGAAGAGCAGTCGCGCATGCTCGCGCTCGAGCTCGGCGTCGTCGGCCTGATGAACGTGCAATTCGCGGTAAAGGGGCGTGACGTCTACATCCTCGAGGTCAATCCCCGGGCGAGCCGTACCGTTCCTTTCGTCTCGAAGGCCACGGGCCGGCCGCTCGCCAAGATCGCGGCGCTTCTCATGGTCGGAAAGTCGCTCGACGAGCTCGGGGTCGACGACGCGCCCGTCCCGCGGCACACGAGCGTGAAGGAGAGCGTGTTCCCGTTCGCCAAGTTTCCAGGGGTCGACACCATTCTCGGCCCCGAGATGCGATCGACCGGCGAGGTCATGGGGATCGCCGATACCTTCGCACGGTCCTTCGGCAAGGCCATGCTGGCGAGCGGGATCGAGCTCGCCGCGCCGGCAGGGCAGGGGGGCCGACGGCGGGCCTTCGTCAGCGTGAAGGACGAGGACAAGCCAGCCGTCATCCACATTGGCCGGCGCCTGCGCGCGCTCGGGTTCGACGTGGTCGCGACGCGCGGGACGGCCGAGGCGCTCGGGCGCGCCCGGGTGCCGGTGCAGGTCGTCCAGAAGGTCAACGAGGGATCGCCCCACGTCATCGACGCCATCCGGAGCGGCACGATCTCGATCGTCGTCAACACCACGATCGGCGCCAAGGAGGTTCGTGACAGCTACTCGCTGCGGCGCCAGACGCTGCTCGCGAACATCCCGTATTTCACCACGATCGCCGCGGCGCTCGCCGCGTGCGACGCGCTCGAGGTTGCCCAGGGCGACCCCAACCTGCGCGTGAAATCCCTCCAGGAGTGGTCGGGGGCTTGAGCCTCAGCGGGCCCGTGCGGCCTCGAGGGCGCGCGCCGCGTCGTCGGCGTCCTCTTCGAGGGCTCCGACGATGGCGCCCCGGACCCCCGCGTCGCGGTTCGCAGCGAGGACCCGGGCGACTCGGACGCCGGCCTCGCGAGGTGCCGCGCGCGCCAGCACGCGCGCGGCCGCGGCCCGCAGGACCGGGGGCGCGTCGGGGCTCTCGAGGGCCTGCCAGAGGTCTGCCTCGTCGAGCCGTTCCCCGCGGTAGGCGGCCGGGCGTTGACGAAGGGCCGCCGCGGCGGCGTCGAGGCGCTCGATCCAGGCGCGCGTCGATTCTTCGCGCGGAGCGAGCCCGCCGAGCGACGGCGATACGGCGGGAGGGAGCGAGGCCTCGTCCCGGCCACGGCGACCCGCGGCGCGCAGGTGCCCCGCAAGCTCGATTCGCTCGTCGGGGCGGAGCCCGCGCACGTCGAGCGCGAACGATCCGTGCGGCCCTTCGAGGCGGATATGGCGGCCGTCGACGCGGACGTCGGTGAGCGCGGCGCACGGAACGGCGCTCGTGACGCCGCTCGGCTCCCGCCACTCGAGCCGAAGCGAATCGAGCGCGACGTGTGGCGCTGGCGGCTCGAAGGCCACGAGGAGCGCCAGGACGACGAGACCGAGCGGCGTGATCGTCAAGGTCCAGGCCGCAATCTGCAGGGCGAGCCCCGCGGGCGCCGCCGCGCAGCACGCCGCGAGCAGGAGCCAGGTCGCCGCGAGCAGGACGCGCAAGACGGGAACGGCGGAGGCGCCTGGCCCGATACGCCAGCGCACCTCGCCGAACCCCGTGTACCGCACGGCCAGCGCGCGGAGCGCGAGCTGGAGGTCGCCCTCGGTCCGAAACGAGACGAGGAGCGGACGCTCGGGCGCCGCCCGCCGGACGATCGCGAGGCTTGGGCCGTCCGGACCCGGCGCGACCGACGCGGCCATCACGTCGCGAGCGCGGACGGTTTGCGTCCGCATCGGTCCCCCGCGGATTCGAAGCGACCCCACCTCGCTCGTGATCTCCGCGTCCCGCGCGCGGGCGTGCGACCGGAGCAGCCCGCGTGCGAAGAGCAAGGCAATGCCCATCGAGCCGATGACCCCCGCGGCGTCGCCGTGCTCCGGGAGCAGCAGCACCCCCACGACGATTGCCGCGACGGCTCCGGCCAGTTCGAGCGACCGGACCCACGGCGGTCCTGCCGCGTCCACGACCCGCGCCGACGCCATCGCACCCATCTTGGGCGTGGCGCCGCCCTTCCGGCAACCTGTGCGGTATGCTGCCGCACGCGATGAGGTCGACACGTCCATCGACGTACCCCCTGGCGACGCTTGCCAAGCTGCGTCGAGATAAGGTCGACGAGGCCGCTCGTCTGCTCTCCACGGCCACGTGCGAGCTCGAGCGTAGGGTAGCGGAGAGGACCCGTGCCGAGCGCCGCCGCGACGATCTCGAGCGCGAGGTCGAGGGCGTCCAGCGCGTCGAGCGCGACGCGCTCGACCGAGGGGACTTGAGCGCGGCCGACCTGGCACGAGCGGACGCGTGGGGGTCGCGGGTGGCGGGGGAGCGAGACGTGCTCGCGGCGGACGCCGAGCGGGCGCGCACGGCGGAGCAGCAAGCCCTCGACCGAAGGGACGCGACGTGCGTGGACTTGCGATCGCGCCGGGCGGAGGCGCGCAGCGTCGACGTGCACCGCGAGCGATGGGAAGAGCGCGCCCGAAACGACGCAGAAAAGTGCGAGGAGGTCGAGTCGGCGGAGGCGTGGAGGCCCCCGCGGTGAGGTCGGACATCGCGCTCCTGTTCGGCGTCGCGCTCGCTGGGTGCCCGAGCGGGAGCCCCCCGGGTGCGCGACAGCCTCCGGGTCCCACGTCATCGTTTCTCGCTCGCGGCGAGCCAGGCGCGGCGGCGCCCGGCCCCGCGGAGGGACCGCCGCTCCTCGAGCAAGGGATGCCGAGGCTCGCGCCGGTCCTCGACGACCCGCGCCTCGCGGCGGCGAAGGACGAGGAGACCGCGGGGGACGACGCCGCGGCGGCGCGCGAGGTCGATCGCGTGGCGGCCGGAGCGACGCTCGACCCGATGCAGCGCTGCGCTTGGAGCTACGTTTCGGGGCGGCTTCACCTCGCGGCCGGTGAGGGCGCAGAGGCGGCTCCGGCGTTCGAGACCGCAGCCGCGGGGGGGGAGAGCGGTGCGCCGTGTCCGCTCGTTTCGTACGCGCGACTTCGGCAGGCGCAGGCGCTCCTTAGGGCGGGGCGTTACGACGAGGCCATCGCGGTCGCGAGGAACGTCGGGGAGGACCTCACCGGCCGGGACGAGGCACAGCTGGTGCTCGCCGATGCACTCGCCGGCAAGGGCGATCGGGCGGCGGCCGTCCCTATCTGGCGCGACCGCCTGGGCGCGAACCCGCGCGGCTTTCGATGGGTGGATGTGGCGCTCCAGCTCGCAGGCGCCCTCCTCGACGGGGTCGACGGTCCTCCGTCCTCGCGCGCCGACGAGGCCTTCGCGTTGACGACGCGCGTGCTCGTCGAGGCGCCCGTGGCGGCCGACAAGCTCGACGCGGCGGCCACGCGCGCGCGGGCCTGGGCCGCCAAGAAGTCCAGCCCTCCACCGGCCCTCACCCCCGAAGAACGCGCCCGCCAGGCGCAAGCCTGGCTGGACGCCCAGCAGCCGAAACACGCCAAGCAGGCCGCCGAAGAGCTGCTGAAGGCGTGGCCCCGATCAGAGAAGGCGTATCACGAGGCCCTCTGCAAGGCGGCCGTCGTGCGTGCGCACGCGCTGCCGCACGGCAAGTGGGCCGACGCGGCGCTTGCGTGGGGAGACGCGATCGACCGGTGCGACGGGGAAGAGGCTCTCGTCACGGCGCTCTACTTCGGCGCCAAGGCCAGCTCGTCGGCGAAGCGCAACGACGAGGCCCTCGCGCGCTACGCGCGGATCGAGCGGCTCTTCCCGAAGCACCGCCTGGCCGACGACGCGCGCCTGCGGGCGTCGATCGTTCTGCAGGAGGAGGGAGATGGGGCGCGCGCAGTCGCCATGCTCACCTCGTTGCCCGACGCGTATCCGGAGGGGGACATGCGCGATGAGGCGCTGTTCCGGGTCGCTCTCGACGCGTTCTCGCGGCACGATCTGACGGGGGCTGCGGCGGCGCTCGACCGCATGATGGCGCTCGCGCCCGAGCCGGGCCGTCCCGTTGCCTCGCCGCTCTCGGGCAGGGCCGAGTACTTCCGCGCCCGCGTGGCGGAGCTGCAAGGCGACACCGCTGACGCAAATAAGCGCTACGCAGCGCTCGTCGCGCGCGAGCCGCTCACCTACTACATGCTGCTCGCCTACTCCCGTCTGCGCGACAGGGACGATTCCCTCGCGCGGTCCACGGTCGAGGCCGCCGTCGCGAGCGAGAGCGAGGGGCCCTTCCTCACGCGCGAGCACGCGGAGCTCGCCTCGCCGGGCCTGCAGCGGTTCGTTCGGCTGCTCGAGGTAGGGGAGGTCGAGGCCGCGCGCCGGGAGGCGGCGAACGCAGGCCTGGTCGGCGAGGGCGTCGACCCGGAGGTCGTCTGGACGATCGCCTGGCTCTACGACGGCGCAGGGGTCCCGGAGACCGGGCATTCCTTCACGCGCGCCCGTCTCGTCGACTTTCGGGGTCATTGGCCCGCTGGCCGATGGAAGCTTGCGTGGCGGGTGGCGTATCCGCGCGCGTGGGACCGCGAGGTTTCGCGCGAGAGCGAGTCGACCCATGTGCCCACCGCGCTGACGTGGGCCATCATGCGCGAAGAGTCTTCGTTCAATCCGCAGGCGCGAAGCGCCGCCAACGCTGTCGGCCTCATGCAGCTGATGGCGACGACGGCCCGCAAGGTCGCAGCCGGGACTGCGCTTCCGTACGACGACCAGGCGCTCGAGCGGCCCGAGGTCTCGATCGCGCTCGGGACCCGGCTCCTATCGTCGCTGCGCGCGTCGTTTCCGGTGGCGCCTGCCTTGGCCATCGCGGCGTACAACGGGGGCCCCACGTCGGTGCGGCGGTGGCTGGCCGATCCCTCCTCGAACGACTTCGACTTCTTCGTCGAGCGAATCCCGTTCGACGAGACGCGCGGCTACCTGAAGCGCGTCCTCGCGAGCGAGGCCGCGTATGCCTTCCTGTACGCGCCCGCCGCGCTCGACGAGCTGCTCACGCTCCCGGCGCGATTGCCTTCGCCGTGATCCACGTAGAGCCCCGCCGGACACAGTGTCGTTCCGTGTGAATGCAGCGGCCAAACTCAGTCGGCGTCGCCGGTGGGTCGTGCCTACGGCTCCGCCGCAATGAGGCCGATGTCGAGCATAGAGGCGGCGCGTCGGCGAGCGACGATGACGTGGTCGAGCAGGGGCGTGCCGACCACGGCGGCGGCCTGCGCGACGCTGCGGGTGAACGTGATGTCCTCGTCGCTCGGCTTGGGGTCGCCGCTTGGGTGATTGTGTACGAGGACGAACGCGCTCGCGGCTTCGCGGAGCGCGATGCGCAGCGGATCGCGGGGCGCGACATGAAGGCCGTGAATACCCCCCGAGGCGACGCGACGGGCGGCCCGGAGGCCGTGGTGACCGTCGAGCGCCAGGAGCCACAACTCCTCGTGATCGAGCGTCGCCAGGCGCGGGCGCGCCCATGCTTCGACGGCCGCGCGATCGGGGAGGCGCGTGACCGTGTCCAACGACGCGGCGAAGGCCGCGCGCCGTCCGAGCTCGATCGCGGCGGCCAGGCGAGCCGCCTTGGCCGCGCCCATGCCCGCGCGATGACCGAGCTCGCCGATTCCGGCTCTCGCGAGGCCTGCGACGCCGCCCTGTTCCTCGAGCACGAGCGAAGCGAGGACGCCGACCGGCACCCCGTGGCTTCCCGTCCCGAGCAGGATGGCCACGAGCTCGGCGTCGCCCAGCTGGTCCACCCCGACGGCGAGCGCTCGTTCCCGTGGGCCGATCCACTCCTCGGACATCGTCGTGATCTGCACGGAGGCACGAGATCCACGCGCCGTGCCAGTCGCGAAAAATCGGCGGACAGGCCACGTTCGCGCGCCGCGCGCCGTCCCGTGTCGAATCGCGCCGTCCCGGGACACCCGCGGGCGCGGCGACCATCACGCCGTCATGGGCTCGCGGCCGGGGCGGAGACGCAGATCCCGTAGGTGGGATCCGGAAAGAGCGGCAAGCCGCCTTTGCACGTCATCATGGCGGGTCCGATCCCCTGGCACTCGTTGACGCCGTTCTGTCCCACGGTGTGGCAAAGGGCGTAGCAGGTCTTGCTCCCCTCGGGTCCGAGGCAAACGAGGTCGTCGCCGCAATGGTCCGTATTGCAGGGATCTCCGGCCTTGGCCTTGCCTACCGCGACGCAGCTCGTCTTCCCGTCGCCCTTGACGACGGCGCAAGTCGAGCCCGGGAAGCAGTCGAGACCGTCGAGCAGCGTGCATGAGTGAGTTGTCGGCACAATCGGCATGCACACCGGCACCGACGTCCAGCTGAACGGGACGACCGACTGGATGTCGCAAAACTCGTTCGAGCCGCATTGGCTGTCGCCGCCACAGCAATAGTGTCGGCACGTGCCCGTCCCGGCTCCGACGCACTCGAACCCCGCCGCGCAATCGACCGGCCAGAGACAGGCCTGTCCGTCGACGCCGCTTCCGGCCGGTACGCACGTCGGCTGGCCGGCGGTTTCTCCGAGCGCGGCGACGTGGCAAGCGAGGGCCGACGCGTCGGTGCCGCTGTAGCCGTACGCCCCGCCGTCCGAGACGTGTGCGCACACCGGCGGAGCCGCGTCCGGCGCGTCGGGAAGGCAATCGCCGGGCGACGGGGCGGGGCCGGCATTGCAAAGGGGGCTCCCCTGGTAGACGGGGGCAACGGCCGCCTCGGCCACGGCCGGCGACGGACCGACGCCGGCCTCGATGGCCTCTTCGTCGGCCGGGAGCGGGGCCGTGGCATCCATCGCCGGGGGAGGCGGGCGGACGGTGGTCTTACCCGGCTCGGGCGCGTCCACCACCCCTCCCGCGGCGCTGCAACCCGCAAGGCTCAGCGCGGCGAGCAACCACGGACCGCGAGCGACAAAACGGGAACTCCTCATCGAAAAGCCAAGGTCGGTGGATCCGCCGGGAGCGGACGGTTTGACCGACGCCTTTGATTCTGGACGCAGACGGCCCCGAGCGCCACCTGGAAGGCGCCTCGACCGGAGAGGTTGACGCAAAATAGCTGTTTTTGTTGATGCTTTGCTATGGCGCCTCAACGTCGCGGACGACGAAATTGCCCGCGGCGTCGAACGCGCGTACCGCCACGACGTGCGGTCCCGGCGCCGCGGCGAGGAGCGGCGTCAGGTCCACGTCCACCGCCTCCGTGGGGGCGTCGAAGAGGCCGTCCGCGGCCGCCAGCGGCCGCCACTCCAGGCGACCATCCAGGGCGACCTCCACCCGGGCGATAGGGCCCGCGCCGTCGACCACCTCCGCCCGCAAACGCCGCCCCTGCATCGTGAGCGTCTTGAACGTGGGCGGCGTGTTGTCCACGAGCAGCGGTGCACTCTCGAGGGCGTGATGGGTGACGTCGGAGGGCGGGTTCGACATCTCGTCGCTGGCGTCGACGCGCAAGCGGTACTTTCCCTCGGGCAGGGCGGCTGTGTCCCAGTCGAGCTCCGGCTTGGTCAGCGTGTCGTCGGGCGATGTGGCATCGAGCCATCGGGCGCGACCCTCTTGCCGGAACTGGACCCGGTAGCGAAGCTCGTCGCTGTCGGGGTTGTCGACCTTCCATGTCACGTGAATCACGCTGTCGTGCTTCGGCGTGTCGGCGCCGCTCTGGACGACGCCTTCTTTCGTCTCACGCGCCGCCGCCCCCTTCTCATGGGCGGTGATCTCGGTCACGACCGCGCGAAGGTTCTCGGTCACGAAGGCCATCGTCACGTCGGCGATCGACGAGGCGCCGTTCGTCAGGCGAGCGCGAATCTGGACGAAGCGCCCCGCCGGGCTCGTCGCTGCGGACCCCTCGGCGATCGGCGCGCTCCAGGCGCTCCAGGTGCCGTCCGGCGTCACCGTGTCGCCGGTGCGCGTCGAGACCTCCAAGGCCCCGGTCCCCCGCCAACCGACGCGACCGAAGCGCGCGCGCAGTCCCGCGTCGAGGGTCTTGCTCGTCCACACCGCGTCCGGGCCGCCCACCGAGAGCACGCGGTGGACGACTGCCGGGTCGCTGCCGACGTAGACCTTGGCCCGGGCGCCGAGGACGATGGCGCCGATCTGCCTTTCGTCCGAGTGCGACACCATCGACACGTCGTGCGTCTCGTCTACCGTGTAGATACGCCCTTCGGCGCCCGTTCCCACGTACGGCGCGCCGCGCTCGTCCACAGCGAGCGAGACGTAGTGAAAGTCGTCGTGGTGCATCATCCGCTCGGGGCGACCGCGCGCGTCGAACCGCCAGAGCGAGCCTTTGCCCGGCTTCGCGCGCTGGATCGTCGCCGGACCCGCGGGGTTGCGTCCGCCGGTGTTGCGGTGGGTCGAAGAGCTCTCGCTGCTCTCGCTCGTCGACCCGCTCGCCTCCTCGTTGACGATGGCGTAAAGGGCCCCGCCCGGCGCGGTTGCGACCGCGTGTACGTCCTCCCCCGGAAAGTCGTAGAGCACGGTGGCCCGCCCGGCGGCCGTGATGCGATAGAGCAGGCCCTTGCCGCTCGTGCCGGCATATACGGCTCCGTCGTCGCCCACCGCGAGCGAAACAGCGAAGGGGTCGTCCGTCTTGAAGTAGACGCTCGAGGAGCCGTCCGGCTCGACGCGAAACACCTTGCCATCGGGCCCGGTGCCCGCGAAAAGCGCGGTGCCCGTCTTGTCGAAGGCCAGCGCGAAGACGTTGCCGACGTCCGGAAGGGTGGCGAACGGTTCCGCCTTGCCGGCCGACACGCGGTAGATCCGCCCGCTCGTCGTGGCCGCGAAGACGGCGCCCGTCCGGCCGATCGCGAGCGCGTTGACCGCGCTCTCCTTGGTGTCCGCGAAGACGCTTGCGTGGTCGTTGGCGACCCGCACGACTTTGCCGCCTCCCGACGGGCCGGTCCCGACGAGGACCGAGCCGTCGGCGAGCGCCAGCGCGCATCCCGCGGTGGTCCCCGCGTCCGTCGGAAGGGGAGCGGTGCCGACCGTCCAGCCGGGTCGGACGACCCCGTCCGACCCGACGGCGACTCCGTGGACGTCCCCGCCCGAGAGCTTGTCCAGCGTGTCGAGCTCGAAGGTGCGCGTTCCGACGGCGCCGGCATCGCCCGCCGCCAGACTCGCTACCGCGACCGACCCCACCGCGACGAAGACGAGCGCAACGCGCATGAGAACAGTTACTACACCGCTTCGCGCGCGACGTCACAAAGGGCGTCAGCGATCTCGCACGCTGAGCGATCCGATGTAGTCGCTCTTTCCCAACGGAACGCCATTGTGACGCAAGATCGCGTACGAGTGGGTCACGTGGAAGTAAAAGTTCGGGAGCGCCATCTCGACAAGGTAGTCGCAGCCGAGGATCACCTTGCCCTCGAGGAACGGCAGCGAAACGAGCCGTGATTCGGCGCCGTCGAAGTCCGACGCCTTAAACGTGTCGAGGTACGACACGCAGGAACGCACCCGGGCCTGGAGCTCCTCCATGCGCTGCTCGGCGTCGGGGTGCTTCGGGGCCTCCTTGCCGGAGAGGCGCGCGGCCGCGAACTTCGCGTTGTCGCAGGACGACTGAACCTGCCGGACGAGCGGATACTGGTCCGGCGCGAGCCGCGCCAAGAGAAGGGTGTCCGGCTCGAAGGACTTGGTTTTGGCGTACTCGGCGGCCTTGTCGAGCCAGCTTCCGAGCGATTTGAGCATCTTTTTCTGCTGGGCGATGCTCGCGTGGACGAATGACATGAGAACCTCCGGGAGGGGGGCGTCGCGCGACCCGAGTTCGGGGGAGACGCTCTCCCCCGGGGCCCCGAAATCGAAGAGACGGACGCGCGCGGTCAGGGTTGATGCGCCGGGTGCACCGCCGGTTGCGCCGATAGGGCCAGGCCCTCGCGGTCGAGCTCTGCGAGCGCGGCCCGGGTGCGCGCCGCGCGGGCGGGCTGACCGAAGCGGACGTTGTCCTCGAGGGCCCGGTCGAAATGCCGGCGGGCGTCGGCCCTCATGCCCAGGAAGCGAGCGAGCGCGCCGAGGTAGTGGGAGACGGACCCCAGGCTCACCGAGAAGCCGCTCACCGCGCAGCGGTCCGCATACGGCAGGAGCGCGTCGTAGAGCATGCGGGCGCGGCGGGTGTCGGACAGGGCCTGCGCCGCGAGCGAGAGCTTCGACAAGACGTACGGGTAGCTGCCGTCGCGCGTCACGCCGCGCAGATCGGTCCCCACTAGGTTATCGAGGGCCGCCGCGGCGCCGCGCAGATCTCCAACGTCGATGAGTCCGAGGATCCGCTCGGCCTCGAACTGCGGAATGCCGGCCGCCCACTTCCAACCGACTTCGGGGCTGCCCCCGATGACCAACATGGACCCGAAGGGGAGCGGCCGGTCGTTGCGCGCCCAGCTGAGCGCGTTCATGTGCGCGGCGTACTGGTAGGTCGCGCTGGCCTGGAAGGGTGCGCTGTTGGCCAGGAGCTCGTTGAAGCGAGCCTCGGCGCGGTCGAAGTCCCCTGCGTTGGCGGCCGCCTGCGCGCGCACCCGCTCGTACTGCCAGATCGCCTCCGGTAGTCGCATGAGACGGGCGCACTCCCCGAACGCCTCGAGTGCTCGCTCGGCGCCCTTC
>Ga0070735_10003770_pt1 | contig 13114 bp, 5 predicted proteins | sample Coa_R1_FD_66443 | JGI IMG/M metagenome (GOLD analysis project Ga0070735, IMG submission 66443) | Surface soil microbial communities from Centralia Pennsylvania, which are recovering from an underground coalmine fire - Coalmine... | ecosystem: Environmental > Terrestrial > Soil > Unclassified ...
TTCTTTGCCCATATTGTTCACGACCGAAAGCTCCGGGAACCTGGCGACTTTTGCTATCTGGCTCGCCTTCACGAATGGATGGAAGAATACGACCACGCCCACGCCGTGCTCACCGAGGCGCAATTGCTCTACCCGCACTACTGGGAAGTTTCCTTCCAGCGGCGTCATTCCGTGTCCGATCGGAGGACTACCGCGAGGCTGCTGGACCTGCTGAAGAGGCGACCCAGCTCGCACCGTGAAGGCGCAGACGTGGAAGTTGCTGGCCAAGATCCACACTCAGCTCGGAAACGCAGCGACGTCCGAGGCCGCCACGAAACGCGCGGAGGAGGTCGAGCGTGTGCGAAATCAACTTTCTCACGAGATTGAGGCCGTGTGACTCGATCCCTTGCCGTTCCAGCAAGTTCTGTTCGAGCAGAACCGCGTCGCAATGCTGCGGAATAGACTCACGGATTGCGTGTAGGGGCTGGCGGACCACATCAATTCATTATGCAATTGCTGCGCCCCTGGCGGCGTTCAGCAATCGGCAATTGACAAGGGGTACACTATTCATTCATGTCAAAACGAAAGACGGCCCAGGCGCCGATCGCGCGACCGTATAAGACGACGGGCGTCCACCTGCCGGCCGATCTTTGGGAATTGCTGAACAGGGTCGCTTTCGAACGTGCACGCACCAAAGGGGGCCGAGCGAGCGTCTCGGCACTCCTCGTCGAGATGATCGAGAGGAATCGCAAGGCCCTTGAGCTCGAACTCGGGAAGGCAATGCGCTAAAAGCGATGCCCGTGAGCGTAGCTGAAATGCAAAAGAACTCCACCGCTCCGTACTCGTCCCGAATCATTAAGGCCGGAGCCCTGATCGGCGACACGAAGACGCTCCTGTCCCATTGGGACGTGGATGCGCCGGTCAACGAAAACATCAAGCGGATGCAACGGGAGAACGTCTTCGGGAAAGCATCCCGTTCCCGGCTCCAAGACATTTTGCCGATATTTCGCAACCGCTACCTCACTGATGAATCCGTGGCGAAGGCGCTTGTCACCCTCGTTCGAAGAAAGTTCCCGAGTACGGCCCTGGATCGACTGTTGTACTTTCACTCCGCTCGTGCAGACGAATTGCTTCACGATGCCGTCACCAAAATCCTTCTTCCATTGCACGAGCGAGGTTTGGTAGACATCAGCGTGCAGAACTTCGAGAGGTCGTTGGCAAACTGGGTGCAGGAAGGCAAAACGACCGGCCATTGGTCGGAACCCACGATCACCCGCATTGCCCAAGGACTCCTCTCGGCGCTTCGAGATTTCGGCGTGCTTCAGGGTGCGGTCAACAAGAGGATCGCACCCGCCTACGTTCCGATTGAATCGTTTGCGTACATCGTCTTCTATCTGAAGCGGCACCAGCCATCCGGGGCGAAGCTGATTGAGCTGCCGGATTGGAAACTGTTCTTCTTGTCGAGGGAGGGAGTGGAGCAGTTCCTGTTTGAAGCACACCAGCGCCATTTGCTGGAATACCACGTTGCCGGCAGCGTCACCCGTTTGACGTTCCCTGCCGAATCTCTTGAGGAGTATGCGAATGTCCTCGTTGAAAGATAGCATCGCTCTCCTAGAAAGCGACCTTGTTGCGGAACCGCAGAGAATCAACGTCTACCATGATCTGCCCTTCGCCATCATGCGCTACGACCCAACGGATGAATGGGCGCTCCGCTGGGAGATCAAGCTGTTGACCACTCGCCTGGGAGCTTTCGGCAAAGAAGTCCACATCATCCCGACCTCCGAACTGCTTTGGTCGGCCCTGGAGAGGGTCCACGAAAAGGATGAAGACGAAGGCTTGGATGCGGTCATCGAATTGGAAAGGCAACGGGGCTACGTGGAGGCTCAGCAGCAAGTTACGACATATCTGTCGAGCAACGTCTGGATACCGCTCTGGGACCTGCTCGCAGAGCGACTAGCGTTGATCAACCCGGAGAATTCAGTCGTCTTTCTGACCCGTGTGGCAGCGATGTCGCCAGGCATTTTCCACATTTCAATGCTCCTCGACAAGATGCAAGGCAAAACCAGGGTGACGACGATCTTGCTCTATCCCGGCTCGATCGAAGGCACGACCGGCCTGCGTTTCATGGATCTGAAAGATCGAGATGCGCTGGGCAATTATCGGGTCAAAATCTATGGCTGAGGAAAAAGGTTATCCAATGAAGGCAATCGGCGATCTGCTGATACGTGATCTCAGCCGCAAGATTGTGGAGGTCATCCAGGTCGATGACAAAAACGACGAGGCCGTGCATGATGAGATCACGGAATACGTCGCCACCAACAGTATCCGTGACCAGTATTATGATCTGCTCAAAGCCATCGCTGAAGCTCCGGGAGAGCCGACAGATAGCGTCGGCGTCTGGGTGTCGGGTTTTTTCGGGTCAGGCAAAAGTTCGTTTGCCAAGAACCTCGGCTATGCGTTGGAAAACCGGACGGTTGTGGATGAAAAATTTGCTGATCTGTTTAAGCAGCAAATCGGCGATCACCGTATCAGCGCCTTGCTTGACCTTATTAACGCCAAAATACCCACCGGAGTCATCCTCTTTGAAGTAGCAAAGGAGGCCGACACTCGCAAAGTCACCCAACGAATCGCCGAGTTGATGTACACCGTGCTGCTTCGTGAGCTTGGCTATGCGGAAGATTTCGACATTGCGGAACTGGAGATTGAACTCGAAGCCGAAGGTAAGCTGAGTGAGTTCATCGCCACTTGCAAAAAGTTCCTAGACAAGGATTGGGAACAGGTGCGGGCCGGGGCACAAAAACTGTCACGTGCGAGCGCCATTTTGCACAGACTCTATCCTAAGGTCTACACTTCTGAAGATTCGTGGGCACACTCCCAACGCAACAAAGACGCATCGATCAATGTCAGCAAGGTCGTCAGCCGAACCTTCGAGCTTTGGGGACGCCGCCGTAAGGGTAAGGCGCTAGTTTTTATCATTGACGAAGTTGGACAACACGTCGCCCGAAGTAGCGACAAGATCGAAGACTTGCGGGCAACCATCGAAGAGTTCGGGAAAGTCGGAAGAAATCTACTCAAAGAGCATAAGATCATCGCTCCCTGCTGGATCGTGGTCACGTCCCAGGAAAAGCTGGATGAAGTAGTTGCGGCGATCGATTCCAAGAGGGTCGAACTGGCGAGGCTGCAAGATCGCTTCCGCTACCGTGTTGACCTGGCCCCTTCGGATATCCGGGAAGTAGCTACTAAGCGTGTTTTGGCGAAGAAACCCGAAGTCGAGAAGCCCCTGAAAAAACTCTTCTTAGACAATCAGGGCCAGTTGAACGCTGCGCTACGGCTAGAACGCACGACCCGTCGCACGGACATCAACGAGAGCGACTTCGTTCACTTCTATCCGTATCCGCCGCACTACATTGACCTCTGCATAGGGATCATGTCGGGCATCCGGCTTCAGCCGGGCGCTCCAAGGCATTACGGTGGGAGCAACCGAACGATCATCAAGCAAGCTTACGAGATGCTTGTCTCGGAACGGACGGCGTTCGCCAGGAAGTCCATTGGGGCGCTGGTGACGCTGGACAAAGTGTTCGAATTGGTCGAAGGCAACCTATCGAATGAAAGACGCACTGACATCTACCAAATCGCCGAGCGATTCAAAAACGACTCGGAAGATCACGGTTGGGCCTTGCGTGTGGCCAAGGCCATATGCCTTCTGGAGTTTATTCGTGACCTTCCCCGGACGGAGGCCAATCTCGGTGCCGTGCTTGTCGATGAAGTTGGCAAGGCAGCGCCCTTACCAGAAGTACAAGCCGCCGTAAAGCGGTTGAACACGGCTCAGTTCATCCGAAGTACCGAGGAAGGGTGGAAACTGCAGACGGCACAAGAGAAGAACTGGGAGACCGAACGCCGGAGCCATCTGGAACCGAAGCCCCGTGAGCGCAATGAACTGACACGTACCGCATTGGAGCAAATCTTTGACGAGCCGGAATTCAAGACCTTCCGCTATCAGAATCGTTCGTTCCGTATTGCAATCGGCGTGGATGGCACGAACGTCGGCGATGAAGGCGAACTTCCGCTGACGCTATGCGTGGCTGACGATGCCGACGAACTTACCAAGCGCATTGAGGAGACTCGTACTGAAAGCCAACAGAAGTCGCGCGAGAACGATCTTTACTGGCTTTTCTGTCTGACGCCCGAAATCGACGAGTTGGTGGGCCAGCTTCACGCTTCACGCAAGATGGTGGACAAGTACAGCCAACTCAGCGCACAGCAGAAGATCAGCCCGGACGAGGCAACGTGCCTTCAGGACGAAAAAAATTCCAAGAACGGTTATGAGAACCGGTTGCGGGACAAGCTGACTGAGGCGATGGAGCGTGGAAGCGGCATGTTCCGAGGCGTGCATAAAGATGCCTCAGCCTTGGGCAAAGGCTTGTCCGAAATTCTGAAGAAACTCTTCGGGATTGCCGTGCCCGACCTCTACCCGAAGTTGCAAATGGGTTCACGGCCCTTGAAGGGTGACGAGGCCGAGCAAATCCTAAAAGCGGCAGATCTCAAAGCACTGCCGAACGTCTTCTATCCCGGCGAGCACGGGCTGGGTTTGGTCGTCAAGGACGGCCTCAAGAACGTGGTCAACACGAACGCCGATGTCGCCAAGGAAGTCCTCGATTACCTGAAGCACGAACACAGCTACGGAAACAAAGACACTCGCATGGGCAAGGCGTTGGAAAGAAGATTCGGTGGCACGCCATACGGGTGGGAACGTGACATGCTCCGGCTGATTCTCGCAACTCTGTTCCGGGCCGGCGAGATCGAAGTCACCTACCAGGGCAACCGCTTCCACAATTATCAGGACCCGGCCTCCCGGACGCCCTTCATCAACAATCCGGCATTTCGGTCTTCCCTGTTCTCGCCTCGGCAATCGGTCGGCCTCAAGACGCTCACGCAAGCCGTTCAGCAGCTCGAAGATTTGACCGGCGAGGAAGTCGATGTCGAGGAGGGAGCCATCGCCACGGCGTTCAAGAAAGTCGCCGCCGAAGAGCTAGAAAAACTCTACCCGCTAAAGGCCACCGCTGAAGCCCACCGGCTCCCGATCCTTTCGATGTTGTCGGAGTACCAGCAGACGTTGGTGGGGATTCAATCGTCCGCTTCCGACGATTGCGTTCGGATTCTCACCGAGAACGGCAGGGATTTCGGGGAAACCAGAGACAAGGTTCGCAAGCTCCGTGAATCGCTGGATGCCGAGGCGATCGCTATTCTGCGGCAGGCCAGGCAAGCAACCGACCAAGTGTGGCAGCGTCTTTCCGCTCACAATCCGCCGCTCGAACTGGAATCTACGGTTGAGAAATTAAAGAACCAGTTGGCCTCCGAGTCGTTCCTCGACTCGTGGAATGAGATCGCCGCCAGCACCAAGAAGGTTCTGGAAGCCTATCGCAACGCGTATTGCGCACTGTTCGACAAACGCAAGAACGCCTACGAATCGGCCCTAGGCGAAATCAAGAACCGTGCCGAATGGGAACCCTTGGCGGCAACCAATCCGAGCGTGGCCACTAGTCTGTTGTCGCCTTTACAAGGTCGGGTCGGCACCGATGAAGATCGAGAAGCAGTGCAGAGCAGCGCAGATCTGGGGAAGTCCAGCCTCACTGAAATGGAATCGGACCTGGCCGCTGTCGAAGGACTGAAATCAACGGTTCTGTTCAAGCTCCAAGAACTGTCACTAAGCGGCGAAAAGAAAGCGCCGGTACGAAAAGTCCGGGTCTCAGAATTTTTCAACAAGCCGATTCAAACGGAAGCCGAACTCGACAAGGCACTCCATCTTCTCCGGGATTCACTCCAGAAGTACATCGACGAAGGGGCCATCATCATTCTGGAGTAAACATGCTCAGTCCCCGGCAAATCTTTGAAGACAACATCCGGCCTGCGGATCTGCTCCTGAAGGTCTTCCGGCTACTGGAGCATGATGCGCTCAACACCGAAGCCACTCTCCTGAAGTCGTTGCGGGAGATCGTCAACGCTGAGGACGGAGAGGGATTGCTCGTCATTTACAACGAAATCTTCCTGGGGCTGATTCGGGAACGGGCCGAAGTTCCGCCCGCATCCATTAAGCGCAGCGCACTCTGCAATCTGTTGCGCCAATCCGTAGTCACGGCCAGCACTGCCTTGGAAACATACCTGCCGATCCTCTTGCGGGAAAACCTCCCGGAAGTGATTCGCCTGCGGGGAAGAGATTTCGTACCGAAGAACGATGAAGCGTTCAAGAACCAGTTCAAGGATTTGAAATTCGACCTTGATGAAGCGGTCCGCATTCTCATTGTTCCCGACCCTTTGTTCATCGCCAACAAAATGATTAGCAGCCTGAACTTCAACTACCTCAACGGCAGACGGGGTATCCATATAACGGGCGCGTTGCTCGCACTGGAGAATCCGTGGGAACAAATTGCCCAGCAGCTAGGACGCGACGAAAACGAAATCAAGAAGACGCTCGACGCTACGGTGAAACGCCGCAACGACATCGTTCATCGGGCCGACCGTTCCCAAGATGATCCAGCCGGACCCGCTCAGGAGATTGGCTTTCCATGGGCGAAGCAGGCTGTCGAGACAATTCGAGTCGCTTGCCTTGCGCTGGACGACCTCGTGACGGGTCGGCTCAAGGGACTGAAGGAGCAAGCGGCGGCGCAGCCGGTGGCCTGATATGGAACAAGAGATCCGCAACAAGCTCCGCAACGTCGTGACGCAGTGTCGCAAGCTGCTTGAGGACTCCATTTCGCAGGAGCTTGAGGGGAAGTACGGCATCTTCGCCAAGAAGGATCAGGTCACCGCCGATCCGAATGCCCCGATGACCCATTTGACCGAAGAGGAGCAGGCGGCACGCAAAGATATTCTCGATCACTTTGGCCATATCAAGGCCCGTGGATTCAAACCGAAGGAAGCGCTCGACCAGTTGGTGCGGGAAATCGCCTTCACGCATCTGAATCGGCTGTGTGCTTATAAGATGATGGAAGCCCGTGAGGTCTACGTCGGCGGGCAAAAGTTCCGTGAGGCGGTCAGCCGAGGGTTCAACTCCAACGGCGTGAAGTTCTATCTAGCGGACAACCCAGAAGACGAGCGCCTCTTCAACACCGGTCATCAGGATATCGCTTACCGCCATTTTCTAGACTGGCTAGGCGACTTGCTCTCAGATGAAATCGGAGTTTTATTCAACACCAACGACCCGGCGAACAGTTTGTACCCTCGGCAAAAGACTTTGGATGCGGTATTGGCTCTTCTCAACGGCGGCGGGATCAAATCCGAAGAAACGGAACTCCGGGAAGCGTGGCCCAAAATTTGGGTGCAGGACGAGACTATCGGTTGGGTATACCAGTACTTCACGCCCAAAGAATTGCGGGACCAATCCCGCAAGGAAAGTACTGCCCCTCGCAACTCGTATGAACTCGCTTTCCGCAATCAGTTCTTCACGCCTCGTTACGTGGTCGAATTCCTGACGGACAACACCTTGGGCCGCATCTGGTACGAGATGCGAAAAGGACAGACCACGCTTAAGGATCAGTGCCGGTATATGGTGCGTCGCCCAAGCGAAACTTTTCTGAACGAAGGGCAGCAACCGCCAAAGGACGTTCGAGAGGGACAGGCCAATCTTTCGCAGAAGGACCTGCTCAAGCTCCCGGTTCACATTCCTCACCGTCCCAAGAAAGATCCACGGGAACTGAAGATTCTTGACCCGGCCTGCGGCAGCGGACACTTCTTGTTGTACTGCTTCGATCTACTCATTACGATTTACAACGAAGCGTACGCCGACCCCGAACTCGGCCCGGCGCTCCAAAAAGATTACCCGAAGCTGGAAGACTTGCGGCGGGATGTTCCCCGATTGATCCTTGCTCACAACGTGCATGGTACTGATATCGACCTGCGGTGCAGCCAAATTGCGGCCCTCGCTTTGTGGCTCCGTTGCCAGCGAGCCTATCAAGAGATGGGGCTGCAAAAGAATCGCCTTAAAATCACTCGCTCGAACTTCGTTTGTGCCGAACCAATGCCGGGCGAGCAGCAGATGCTCCAAGAATTCGTCGGCCAACTCGAACCGAAGCTCTTAGGTCAAGTCGTCGAGGTGGTATTCGACAAGATGAAGCTAGCTGGAGAAGCGGGGTCACTCCTCAAGATCGAAGAGGAACTTCGGGGCGCTGTATCGAGCGCCAAAAAGCAATGGGTCCGGGAAATGAGCCAGGCGACGGATCGCAAGGGACAACCGCTCCTTTTTACCGAAGCGGAGATAGCTCGAATTCATGGAAGGCCGCAACAAAGCTCGCTCTTCAATGTCAGCGACATCACTGACGATCAGTTCTTCGAGCAGGCTGAAGCTAAAGTCATCGAGGCGCTACGCACCCATGCGGAGAGCGCACACAATGGTCATCGGCTTCAACGGCGACTTTTCATCGAAGATGCAGTGCGTGGGTTTGCCTTTGTAGACCTCTGTCACAAACGATTCGATGTGATCCTGATGAACCCACCGTTTGGAGCGCCGACTCGTCTTATCAAGGGATCGAAAACGATTGTCCCACCCGACCAGCCAGATGATATGTACTGTTGGTTCGTCGCCCGAGCTAAGACGATGTTGCAACTGAGCGGCCTCATCGGATGCATCACGTCCAGCTCATTCAAGACGTACACGCAATACGAAACATTTCGCACCACGTTCATTGCCACGCCCTCCCTTGTTTCGTTTGGCGATCTGGGTTGGGAGGTCTTAGATGAAGCCTACGTTGAAGCAGCATGCTACGTACTATCGCCGAGTCAGTCCCTGCCGCTGCCCACCCCATTCTTCGAGGTTCGTGAGCGAGCCAACAAGCAGAGTGCCCTCCTGTCAATGACCCGAGCGCTTGACACAGCTTCGTTTCGCTTCCCGAGCGATTTCCACATACTGGAATCGAGTCCGATCATCCACGAATGGCCTCGGTCAGTGCTGGTCACTTTATCGAAGTACAAGACTTTTGGCTCACTCTGCAGGGAAATCGGCATTGGTGCTGGAGTCCACACGTTCTTTTACCGCTTACACTGGGAAGTTCAAGAAGGCGAAATCGGACTTAAGAAACGCTGGGCACCATTTGCGAATGGTGGCTCTTTTTCTCCATTTCGTAGGGAAGACAGACTGCTGCTCGAATGGGAGGAATCGGGGAAACGAATCAAGTCGTACCTATGTGAAAAGTACCCTTACCTCAATGGGAATACCAATTGGAAGATTCAACTTGAAGACTACTATGGAACCGCCGGGTTGACGTTCGGAAAAAAGACAACAAACTTCAGCGCTCAAGTACTGCCAGCCGGATTTATCTTTAGCTTCGAGGGAATCGGAGTATTTCCAAAGCCGGGATCAGACGTATTTGTTCTTCTGGCGTATCTAAATTCATCGTTTGCCTCGTGGTTCCTTAACGTGAGTTGCGGATTGCACAAGAATCCTGTATACGTTCGTCGCCTGCCCGTGCCTAGTTTCTCCGCTGCAGATCAGAGCGTTTTGAGGGATTGTGCCGTCAAAGGCTGGGAGCTGCAAGCATCTAGAGCAGCCGTTGACGAAACGTCATCGTTATTCGTGATGCCCAGCGTCCTGTCATCATCTGAGAACGACGAAGCTGAACATCTCACTCGGATTCTCGGGGAGATTGATAAGACTGTTTGGAAGTATATCGATATACCTCCAGTTAGCCGCTATACTCCCGCTGAGGATGATTTAGACGAACCCGATGATGCGATGCCAGCAGTCAGTCCATCTTCTGGGTCGAAGGACCGGGAGTTGCAACAAGTCAGCTACGCACTAGGGGCTGTATTCGGGCGATGGGATATTCGATTTCCTACAGGGCAGTCCTCCGCCCCTTCTCTTCCAGATCCGTTTTCAGCACTTCCCGTTTGTGCGCCAGGCATGCTCGTTGGTACTGACGGCCTACCTGTTTCAGAAACGCCTAACGCTTATCCCATAAGAATCGCCTGGGATGGTATTGTGCCCGATGACCCTGAGAGCGGAGACGATCTCATTAGCAGACTTCGGGGCGTTTTCGACACGTTATGGGAGAAGCAGAATAATGCCCTGGAAAGGCGGGTCTGCGAGCGTCTCGGCGTTAAGGATCTACGGGATTACTTCCGGAAGCCCGGCAAGGGTGGATTCTGGGACGACCACATTTCCCGTTACTCCAAGAGCCGCCGCAAGGCTCCGATTTACTGGCTGCTTCAGTCCTCAAAGAAGAACTACGCACTCTGGGTGTACTACCACCGGCTGGACAAAGACTTGCTCTTCAAGGCGCTGGTGAACTACGTGGAGCCGAAGACTCGCCTCGAATCCAGCCATCTCGACTCTCTTCTCAGCCAGAAGGCCGCAGCGGGCGAAACAAGCAAGGCCGGTAAGCAACTCGCGAAAGAGATCGAACGCCAAGAGGATTTCATCTCCGAAATTCGAGACTTCGAGGATAAACTTCGACGTGCAGCGCACCTGCACCTCGAACCCGACCTCAATGACGGCGTTGTCCTCAACATTGCCCCGCTCCACGAACTCGTCCCCTGGAAAGAGGCCAAGAACTACTGGGAAGAACTCCTCGAAGGAAAGTACGAATGGTCTTCCATCGGCAAGCAGCTTCGCCAGAAGGGTCTGGTCAAGTGATGCCAGTCGTGACCGACGCTCTCGTTCAACTGATCGCCAAGCAGGTCAACGACAAGGGACTCGTGGTCTGGTACGACCCGGAGAAAGCATACTGTGGTGCGGCATCAGAGCTTCAAATTCCGAACACCACCGTAGCTCAATATGATGGCAGTTTTCTGAAGTTGCGAAAAGAGATCGACCACCTGTTGAACGACGGACAGGCACCTCGGCTGGTCGTCTACGTGCCGATGGAGCGAACGGAAACAAACAGTGCGCTGATCGAACTCGATTGCGCCGGGGTCATCATGCAGCCCCGACAGCAGCCACCGTCGTGCAACACCCGACTGTCGGTTGTGGCCCGCAATGCTCTGAAGCCGATCCTAGGCGAGGATCAAGTTATCGAAATCGAAAAACAGGTGGAGTCGGGCAAGCTATCGCTGACGGATCTTAACGCTCTGGCCGACAAAGGAAAGGACATCTCGACCGGCATTCTGGCTCTCATCTTCGGTTCCGCCAATCCGCAAGAAGTTGCCTTGGCCTTCCTCAACGGCGACGAGTACGATCAGGAAATTTGCAAGAAGGCAGCCGAGAAAGAACTGCGTCATCTGCTGCAAATCAGCTTCGACATCGAACTGCCCGGTGTCGAGGCCCTGTCGAATTGGCGGGTCCGTTTGGGGCGGCACATCATGCTGACGGATTTGTGCGCCGTCCTCAAGAAGCAGATGCCGTCCTCGCTCTCTTCAGTCCCCGTGGCCACAAGTACGAACGGCATTGATTCCTGCGTACGTTTGGCTCGAACGTGGCGAAACAACCGAGATGTGCGGGATAGTTATGTGACCGTGGCTAACACCGTCGAAAAAGGCGTCGGCCTTGGCAAGATGGAATTGCCTGTGGAATCGCTCAAGGAATGCGATACGTTCTTATGCATCGAACGGAAATTACTGGCGCATGTCGAAAACGAACTGGTCAAGTCGGCGAGTGCGTCCTTGCTGAAGCTGGCTGAATCCCGCCTCTCCCGGTTCTGGGCGGAAGTGATGCCCGATATCCAGGCTCGGTGGGCGCTGATCTCGTCCGCTGCTGAGGTCTTGCTTGAGGCGGATCGTGTGAGTAAAGCGCTGAAGAAGGCCCCGACTACGGTTCCAGCGCTGGTGAAGGAATACGCCGAGGAGGATCAGCCGTGGTGTTTGCTGGATACGCACCATCGGCACATGGAGAGCCGCAAATACAACTTCGAGTTCGCCGCTAGTGACGATCATCATGGACTGGAAAAGCTCATCACGAAAGCCGAGCAACGCTACACGCAAATCGGCTCGGAATTGGCCAAGACGTTCATCACGAACTTCCAGAAGACCAAGCAACCCATCAAGGGGATGCTGCGGCAACGAGATATATTCGAGAAGCACGTGAAGCCGCTCTTGGGCCAAGGCAAGGTCGCCTACGTGTGGGTGGACGCCCTTCGATTCGAGATGGCTCGTGAGCTGTCACGGCTGCTCAAGGACGACTTCAAATTGGAAATTCAGCCCGCCATCGGCACCGTACCCACGATCACTGAAATCGGCATGGCGGCGCTGTTGCCCAAGGCTCAGGAATCGGCCAAGGTGGTGGGTGTGGGTAACGGCAAAGTCGCACTGGAGGTCGGAGGGAACGTCATTAAGGATCGCAAGGATCGGGTTGCCTTCCTGAAAGACAACGCTGGCGTGCCGGTCTTCGAGGCGAAGCTGGAAGACCTGCTGCCCAAGCCGACTAAGAAGATAAAGGAAGGAATTCAGAGCGCGCAGTTGATTCTGATTACGTCGCAGGAGATCGACGAACTGTGCGAGGCCGACAACATCGCCCAAGCCCGCCTCCAGATGGATGGCGTGCTAAGTCATCTGCGTCGCGGCGTGAGGGTGCTGGCCGATCACGGCGTCAAGAGCATCGTGCTGGTCGCTGACCACGGCCATTTATTTGCCGACGAGATCGGTGAGGACATGAAGATCGACTCGCCAGGGGGCAAGGTTGAAGACTTGCATCGCCGGGTATGGGTGGGCGTCGGCGGGAACTCGGAATCGTCGTACATGCGAACTTCCCTGGCGTCTTTGGGCGTGGATAGCGAATTCGACATTGCCACTCCCTGGACGTTCGCCGTCTTCAGATCGAAGGGCGGTGGGCGAGCCTACTTCCACGGCGGGCTGTCTCCACAAGAACTGATTATTCCAGTGGTCGTGATGCACTCCGCGGTGAAGTCCGTTCCGCCTTCGACCGGCATTCAATGGACGCTGAACCCTGGCACGTCGAAGCTGACCACCAGATTCTTCTCGGTGCAGATTGCGGGAACCGAAACGAGCCTCTTCGGATTTGAACCGCCCAAAGTCCGAATCGAATTGCGGGCTAACAAGAGATGCGTTTCGGTGCCGGTCAGCGCCTCGTATGGATTCGAGGATGCCACCGGCGAAGTGAAGCTCAAGGTTTCGGAGAACGACAACAAGCGAATCGAACCGAATACTGTCACCCTGATGCTGTCCGAGGAGATTTCACAGAAGACAGTGGGAG
>Ga0070735_10003771_pt1 | contig 13109 bp, 8 predicted proteins | sample Coa_R1_FD_66443 | JGI IMG/M metagenome (GOLD analysis project Ga0070735, IMG submission 66443) | Surface soil microbial communities from Centralia Pennsylvania, which are recovering from an underground coalmine fire - Coalmine... | ecosystem: Environmental > Terrestrial > Soil > Unclassified ...
AGCGTTTGCACAGATCCGGTCTGGAACTATTGTCGGGACGGTGACAGATCCCAGCGGGGCAGCCGTGGTGGATGCTCAAGTCGAAGTCGTCCAAAACGAAACGCAAGGAGCCTACCGGACCACAACCAATGCCGCAGGAGAGTATACCGTTCCGTACCTGCAGAGCGGTACGTATACGATCACCGTAACGGCTCGCGGATTTCCGGTCTTTCGAGTCACGGAACTCGGTCTGGAACCGGCGTAGACCGTCCGCAAGGATGTCCAACTGACACTCGCCACAGTAGCGACGCAGCTTGAAGTCACCGCCAGCGCCGCCGAACTTCAAACCGAATCCTCTACCGTTCAGAACGCCGTCAATCAACGCGTCATTGAGACAGTGCCCAACATTACGCACAATCCGTTCTTTTACGCGACGCTTCTGCCGGGCGTTGTTCCCCGGTCCGAGAGCGTTCAGACGCAGAGCATCAATTCCTTTGGAATCGGCATCGATGGCCGCCGCACATTTTCCGCCATCTCAGCCAATGGTGGCCAGGCATTCACGAACGACATTCAATTGGACGGCGTCAGCGTGCAGGGCTCGGCTTGGAATGAAGCGGCGGTGGTGCCGAACCCGGAGGGGGTGCAGGAGGTACGCGTCCTAACGAACAACTTTACGGCCGAATACGGGCGTGCGCAAGGCGTCATCCAGGTGACGACCAAAAGCGGGACGAACTCTTACCACGGATCGGCCTTCTACCGGCTTCGCAACGAAGCACTGAATGCGAACACCTTCGCGAATAATATGCAGAACATATCCCGAAGCCCGTTTAAAGTAAATAGCTATGGCGCGACATTCGGAGGCCCGATCAAGAAAGATAAGCTATTCTTCTTCGCGAGTTACGAGGGATTGCAGCACAGCCAGGCATTAAATTACGTGGAGACCGTGCCAACGGCGCTGAAGCGGCAGGGCGATTTCAGCCAGACGCTCGCTAACGTGAATGGCGTTCCTACTCCCGTTCAGATCTTTAACCCATTCAGCGTAACGCAAATCGGCGCGAACGAATATCAGCGTGCGCCGATTCCCGGCGCCATTATTCCCCCTTCCATCATATTTCCTGGCGCGGCAGAATTATTCTCCTATTACCCTTTACCGAATGCAACTCCAATCGATGTATACAACAATGACAATTACTTCGATCGCGCCATCCAGCAGTTTGGGAAAAACAGCGTGAATGCCCGCATCGATTATCACCGCGGGAAGCATTCGATCTACGGCACCGGCGGCATCACGAAAGACAGCATCGCCACACCCGGTCCCTGGGGCGCCGGAAATCCTTTTTATAGTTGGCACACTCTCGTGGGAACCCAGGTGTTTCTGGGACAGACGGTATCCGATCAGAATCCGTACGCTGCCATTGGCGATACTATCGTCCTCTCGCCCACGCTGGTCGCCGACATTCGCTATGGCGTCAATCGGATCAACGCCAATAACTTGGCTAATGTCAATCCGAACTTTAATTACGCCCAATTTGGTATACCGTCCAGTCTCATAGCGATCAATCCAGATCCTGGAGCGCCCATCGAATTCGAGGGCGCGGGCAGCATAAGCGGGCTGAACCAATCCAACTCTCTGCACAAACAGGAGCGGCAGCTTAATCATGATCTGGTCGGCAGCATGACGAAATTCGTTGGCCGCTGGACCCTCAAGTTCGGAGCGGAGCAACGGATTTATCTTTCGAACTATACCGACCACGAAGAATCGTTCCAATTGGTCACCAGCTCCACTTACACCAATGAACTCGTCAACGCGGCCGGCGGCACCGTGGGCACACCGCTGGCAAATGTAGCGGGCTGGGGTCCCGCATCGATGCTGCTCGGCGCGGGATATATTCACGTGGCGGGAGGGCGTGGGATTGAGCCTGCGCTGGCGCAAAAATACACGGCTCTTTATTCGCAAAACGATTGGCACGCCACGTCGCGCCTAACGGTCAACCTCGGTCTGCGGTGGGAAGTACAACCGGGGCCGACGGAACGCTACAACGCGTTAACCGGATTTGCCTTTAATTGTACAAATCTATTTGGAGGCGCCGGTTGTTTTACCTTTCCGGGGACGAGCGGTGTGAGTCGTGGTCTTTGGGCCACGCACTGGAAAGATTTCGGGCCGCGTGCAGGTCTGGCTTTTCGAATCACAGACAACACTGTTCTAAGGGCTGGATACGGGATTTCCTATCTACCCACCAACACAGGCTATTTTGATGGTCCGTATGCCTACGGCGAAGACACTTTCTCGCCCGGCACAAACAGCCTCGTTTATGGCAGCCATCCCGCGGGCGTCGTCGTTGGCACATACGACCAGACGACTGGAATCATTCCCGCGTGTACTAAGCCGAACTGCCCTGGCCTTTATGGGAACCCGAATCCACGTTTTGACACTTACAGTTATAAAGACGGGATGGTACAGCAATGGAACATCTTTGTCGACCACCGTTTCGGGAAGAACTGGCTGGTCTCGGCCGGTTATTCGGCGGCGAAGGGCGCACATCTACCATTCGCTCGCATACCGCTGGACTCCTCTCAGTTCCTCTCGCCCTCAATGCTTGCCTCCTGGCAGCAGAGTTACGTCGCCTCCAACGGACTTAACAATCCGGCCACGGTACAGGTTCCGAATCCTTACCAGCCCGCGAACGGAGCCCTCATTCCATTCAACGGCAATTGGGCGAACGCCACCGTCAGTCTTCTCGAGTCGCTCTTTCCGTATCCTCTCTTCGAAAACATGACTCCGGAACGTTCCATCGGCTTTTCCGATTACAACTCCTTGCAGCTTAATGTGAGACGCCAGTTCTCGAACGGTCTGCTGTTGATGGCAAACTACACATGGTCGAAATCCATGGACATGACCCAGACGGAGGCGCAGGCCAACGGCTTCTCAGATACCGGCAGCTATGACGAAACGGACCTTGATCTCTTGAACTATGCCAATAACAAGAAACTGTCGACCACCGATGTGCCAAACCGTCTGGTGATCTCAGCCGTATACGAACTTCCCTTCGGGAAGGGCAAAGCCTTTCCAACGGGCAATCGGTTCGTCGATTCTGCCATCGGAGGCTGGCGGCTTGGAGGCATCGCCACACTGCAGAGCGGCTTCCCGGTCGAAATCACCGGCGGAACGGGGTCCATCAACGGCCGGCCGAACGTCGTCTCCGGGGCGCCAGTCCAGGTCCCGAAAGCGCTCCAACATTGGTATGACGGGAAAACTGTCGTTACACTGCCAAACGGCCAACAAATCACACCTTGCAACCATTGCTTTCTCAAGTACTACATCGGCGCGTTTCAAGGAAACGTAGTTCAGACGCCCAACGGCAGTTATGCGAGCAATATTTATTGGTGGGGCAATGCCGCGTTGGATTATGGGAATATTCGCGGGCCGGGCCGCTCCAATCTGGATCTGAGCCTGGAGCGTACCTTTCGCCTTCGAGAGAATATGACGCTCGATCTAGCCGCACACGCGACTAATTTTCTGAATCACACCGAACCTTTGGCGACCGCGTTCTCCTTGTCGTTAGGTGGCACGAATATCGTGCCCAATCCGGCCACCGGAATTGTGGCAGGTAGCTTCTCAGGCGGCAGCAGTTTCGGTACTATGAGCAATGCCACGTACGACCCGCGCCAGATTGAATTTGAGCTGCGATTGCGTTTTTGAGGCCAAAATTACGCGCCCAAGCGCTGATAGATCTCAAACGTCTGGCGGATTCCCTCTTCGAGCGGCGTCGATGGCATGCCACTCAAATACGCTTCCAGCCGGCTGGCATCCATGCGCGAAGAGACGGGAACGGGCTGGCCTTTCACGGTGATCAACTTTGCTGCGCCCGGACGGATCTGCTCGAGCAGGACGGCGAAATCCTCCATCCGAATCACGTGGCCGGCGAGATTAAATACGTGCGCGCCTTCCTTATCCGAAAGCAGACATCCGATAAAGATCTCCGCGACATCCTCGACGTACTGCATGTCCATGGGGCCGCTGATGCGAATCTGAAACGGCTTCCCGAGGGCAACAGACTTGATGGCGATGGTCGGGTCTGATGTGAGGCCAAGGTCGCGGCCGAATCCGTACACAGCCCACGGACGCAATCCCACGCTGGAAATACCATTGGCAGCGTAAAACGCACGTGCGTTGCCCTCATTCGCCTGCTTAAAGACGCCGTAGTGCGTGACGGGCAGCGGTGGATCGTCTTCGTTCAGCGCGCGCGGCTCGTACGATTCAATCGGGCCCCAAACTGCCGAAGAACTAGCATAGACGATGCGCACGGGCCGGCCCGCGTCGCGAGCGGCCTCAAAAACATTGAGTGTGCCGATAACGTTCACCAGACCGCCCGTCACCGGATTCTGCTGGCAAAATGGCATCAGGACGGCGGCGAGATGCACAATGTGGGTTATGCCCTCGTCCTTCACCAGAGCCTTCACGCGCTCTGTGTCTTCAATTCTGCCCGTGTCGCTGCGAACTTTCCGCAACTCCCCTTCGGAGATCAGTTGTTTGAGACGCGCGGGGTTCGGATCCAGATCGTAAGTGAGGACATCGATCTTGCGATCGAGCAAACGCTTCACGATCCAGGTGCCGATGCATCCATTCGCGCCGGTGATAAGGACACGCATTTCGTGTAATACTCTCCCCTTGGACTTGTAAAATTGGACTTTGTAAAAATCCCGTATGCAAATTACGAATGTTACCACGGCTGTGATGGAGTCGAACTTCGACTGGACAATTGTGAAGGTGGAAACAGACGAGAAGATCGTTGGTTATGGCGAGGCGTTTCTCGGGCCTGGATTGCCGGCCGTGATTCGCGAATTCAGAGCTCTGCTGATCGGGGAAGATCCCAGTTCCATCGACCGGGTTCTGCGGCGGCTGCGCGCGAGTTGCGTCCATGCCTCTCCCGGCCTCACCTATCACGCGATCAGCGGCATCGAGAGCGCCTTGCTAGATGCCATTGGAAAACGGTATCACATGCCGATCTGGCAGATTCTCGGCGGCAAGTATCGCGAGCAGGTGCCGGTCTATGCCGACTGCCACGCCGGCGACGCACTTGAAAGCATCAACCCGCTTCTGCTGCCGCGCAAGCCGCAGTGGTTGCGGAAGGAAAATGAAGCTATTCAGAAAACGAAGATTAGTGTTAAGCATCACGGCTGGGATGCGTCCCGGCAGGAGCACCTCACACCCAAATCCTACGGTATCCGCGCACGGGAAATGGCCGAACGTGGTTTCCGCATCTTGAAATTCGATATCGATGTGCCGACGCCATTTGAGACCGACGAGTACAACCGCGATCTCACGCGTGCCGAAATCGAATACGCCGAGTCCCTGGTGGCGGCGGTGGTAAATGCGGTGGACCCGGAGATTGGAGTCGCGATTGACTGCCATTGGAATTACGGCGTAGAGGCAGCGATTGGCCTGGCGCGCGCGTTAGAGCCGCACCATCTGCTGTGGTTCGAAGATCCTGTCCCTCCCGAAAATATCCGCGCCATCGGCGAAGTTCAGCGTAATACGCGGACCACCATTTCGACCGGCGAAAATCATTACCACAAACTCGATTTCGAACGGCTGATCGTGGAGGCGGGCTTGCGTGTTCTTGCTCCGGATGTCCAGAAGATGGGCCTCTGGGAAGGTCGCAAGATTGCGGAATTGGCGGACATGCATTATGTCAACCTCACGCTGCATAATATCAGCGGGCCTATCGGAACCTTAGCCGGTGTCCATCTCTCCGCCGCGATGCCGAACCTGTTGGCGCTCGAATGGCACGCCGCGAGCGTTCCCTTCTTTGACGATCTCGTGAAGGGGGGCCGCGAGCCGATGATCCGCAACGGCAAAGTTCTGGTGCCGGACGCACCGGGACTGGGGATCGAACTCGATGAAGAGGTAGCCTACAAATACCAGAAGCCAGGAGAGAAATTCTTCGAATAGCGCGCAGCCGCCGGCCTACAATGAAGACATGGATCGAAACTCGCCTCTGGTGAAAGGCGCACAAGAGACCCAGCCGGAAGCTTGGTTACGCGGACCGGTGCCTGGCGTGGATCCGGCGATAGGCGCGCTGATCCACTCATTTCAGCAGGCGCGTGAGGATCTCGCTCGGTTCACGGAAGGATTAAGCGACCAGCAAATCTGGATGCGGCCGTACGGCCTCGCGCCCTTGGGCTTCCAACTTCGGCACATTGCCGGAAGTGTGGAGCGGCTTACTGTGTATTTATCTGGCGGGGTGTTGAGCGAAACCCAACTTGCCGCCATGCGTTCGGAGATGGAGCCTGGCGGCGCCCCGGCGGAGTTGCTCGCCGCCATCGACGCATCCTTCGCGCGGACCGAAGCGGTTGTCCGGCAGATCGACCCATCCGCACTTACGGAGCCGCGTGGCATCGGGCGCAAGCAGTTGCCAACGACCGTCGGCGGCCTCGTGATCCACATGGCGGAACACACAACGAGGCACGTCGGCGAAGCGATCGTTACCGCAAAAGTGCTGCGCGCATTGGCAGCTTCCGGTTGAGGTCTCATGGTCCGCTTTATCGTGGTCGTAAGCTTGATGGCGCTCAATGCCCCGGCCGCGGATTACGAGCTCGACGGCCGCATTGTTCCCGAGACGCAGGCGTCAGTCGCGTTGCACGGCGCTAGCACACCATTTGAGAGCGCGACGCTCAGCGATCCACATGGCCGGTTTCGTTTTCGCAAGCTGGCGCAAGGCACCTATACCGTAGCTGTGTTTGAACCACAGCGCGGCGAAGCGCGGCAAACCGTGGAGGTGAGTCCGAGCGTCGCGGATTCCAAACGCCACGTAAAAGTAACGCTGCATCTAGACGGCAACAGGTTTGAATCCGGCAGCGCGCGCGATCTTGGTGTGACGGTTTCAGCGCGGGAATTATCCGTTCCGGACAAGGCGCGACGGGAATTTAGCGAGGCACAGAAAAAGCTGTCGCGGCCGGATGTAGCCGGTGCAGTCGCTCATTTGCGACGGGCGGTGGAAATCGCTCCGCAGTTTTGGGCTGCCTGGAACCAGCTCGGCACGATTGCTTATCAACAGCACCAGTATACGGAGGCCGCTGACGATTTTCGCAAGGCGTTGGCCGCGGATTCGCACGCGTTTGAACCGCTGGTCAACTTAGGTGGAGTATTGTTGAACCTGGGAAAAGACAGCGAGGCATTGCAATATAATTTGTTTGCTGTGTTGCAGCGGCCCAACGATGCGCTAGCGAACTCACAGCTTGGCATGTCGTATTTCGCTATAGGCAACCTCGAATTGGCTGAGAAGTATTTGACCATTTCCAAGCGTCTGGACCCGGCACACTTCTCGCATCCCCAACTGCTGCTCGCGGAGATTCACTTGCGGCGCGGAGAGAACGCGGCGGCTGTGGCAGAACTGAAAGATTTTCTCGAGTGGCATCCGGATGATCGCGAAGCGCCTCACGTCAGGCAATTGATCGCGCAACTACAGAAGTAATATGAGCCCCCGGTCAGCGCTGGCTAGCGCCGCCGTTGGCAACTTTCTGGTTGAAATCGGCCGAGCGGCCACGCGGAACACTGAGGGTCTGCCATTCACGGCCTTTCAGATGCTTTGCCAAAAATACGATCTGACCTATATGCAAGGCATTATGCGCGATCAGCCGGTTAATCGCCTGCATCACCGAGTGCGGCTCCCGGCGAATACTGACGCTCCGGCTGAGGTCCGCGGTCGTCAAGCCGTAAAGCGTGGCAAAAACGCATTCCCACCCACGCTCCCAGAGCGCCAGAAGTTCAGCCCGTGCCGCTGGAGGCGCCTCAAACTCCGAGTCCCGGTTGCGATCCGGTTTTTCGCCATCGGTTGTTAGAAAGTCGGTCCACCGGGAGCGCATATTTCCGGCTAAGTGTTTTACGATCAGCGCGATGGAATTCTCTTCCGCGCCCAACGCTTGAGTAAGTTGCTCGTCGGTGACTTGCGCAATCGCCCGATCCGCAAGCCCTTTGTACTGTTGTAGCAGTGAAATAGAGTCAGCCAGATAGGAAGTAGTAAACTGGTGTGGCATAAGTGAATTCTGACATATCGGAAGGCCGTCATGCACTGCTAAAGTGTTAGTGAATGCCTTGGCGGACCTTAACCATCCTGCTTTGTGCTCCCCTGATTGGGGAAAGTGTCCTAGGTTATTCAGTCCTGACACACGAAGCGATTATAGACTCAGCCTGGAAAGAGAGCCTTCGTCCTCTGCTGCTGAAGCGATTTCCGAATGCGACACCGGATGACTTGAAAAAGGCCCATGCCTACGCGTATGGTGGCGCAATTATCCAGGACATGGGTTACTACCCGTTCGACAACAAGTTCTTCAGCGACCTGGCGCACTACGTCCGCAGCGGGGACTTCGTGCTTAGCTTGCTGGCCGAAGCAAACGACCTGAACGAGTACGCATTTGCGCTGGGATCACTCGCTCACTATGCCGCCGATAACGACGGACACCCTATCGCAATTAATCGGGTGGTCCCGATCATGTATCCGAAACTGAAGGAACGGTTCGGCTCCGTTGTTACTTACGAAGACAGCCCAGCGGCGCATCTGAAAGTCGAATTCTCTTTCGATGTCGTTGAGGTGGCGCAAGGCAATTTTGCGCCCGAAGCGTATCACGATTTCATCGGCTTTCAAGTTTCCAAACCTCTTCTGGAACGGGCGTTCGCTAAGACGTATTGCTTGAACTTACCGAGCCTTCTCTTAAGCGAGGATCTGGCGCTTGGCACGTATCGCCATACTGTCGCTTCCCTGATGCCGACGATGAGCAAAGCGGCATGGAATTTAAAAAAGAACGAGATCAGGAAAGCCCAGCCCACAATGACGAAGCGCAGATTTATTTACAACGTTTCCCGAGCCAGTTATCGGAAGAACTGGGGCAACGTTTACGAGCGGCCGGGATTTGACGCACGGCTGATTGCATTCTTATTCCGGTTAGTACCGAAGATTGGGCCGTTTCGGGCGTTTTCATTTCGAGCTCCGCCGGCTGGCGCGCAAACTTTGTTCATGCGGAGCTTCAACGATACCCTGAGTCGCTATCGTACCCTGCTCTCACAGCAGGGTAGGGGAGTATTGGTTCTACCAAATGGAAACTTCGACACTGGCAAGCCGACCAAACCGGGCCAGTACCGGCTGGCTGACGACACCTATGCCAAACTCGTCGGCCATTTACAGGGTCAGCCGGTTTCGCCAGAATTGCGAGCCGATATTCTTTCGTTTTACTCCGATCTGAACGCGCCGCTATCGACCAAACACAATCCGAAGGCGTGGCATAAATTGCTAAGCCAGTTAGAAATTCTTAAATCGCAGAACCATCCAGCGTCAGCCAGCCAATAAGTACACGTGCTCACTTTGTTATGCCTCGATGCCTATAACTGGAGACGGTCCAATTCTTCCCGGTATAGGCGGTTGTGCGGAAATTTCCTTGTCAGATACGTCAAAATAGCTTTCGCTCTTTTTGAATCTTTATCGCGTAAGGCTGCCACCGCCAGCAGCAAGCACGCATATGGGCGCAGATAATGGCCCTTCTCAGCGGTCAGACGGAGATTATCGATGCCTCGCTTCCGGTCGGTTTCCGCGCCGCCCAGTTGCAGAAGCCAGCGGGCCGGGGCCGGCTTCAGACTGAGCATGTAATTTTCAACACCGACTGCAAGATAGGCATCGTAGTAATTGGGATCGATCGAGAGCAACTTCTCAGCGCTCAGGCGGCCGGCTTTCATGTCCCTCAGCGACGCCAAATATCGTTTGTCGATCAGCGCATCGTAGTCGGCGCGGAGGCCCAGGACCATCGTCGTCGCAAACAGCGCATTCTCATCCCGGGGCGAGCGTGCCAGAGCGTTGCGGGAGAGTTCGGTGGCTCTTTCTATCTCTCGATCGAATGCCCGGCGGGCAGAAGCATCGGGCGTGAGCTTGTGATGTGTCTTGAAATTGTGGTCGTCCAAAAAGAATTCGGATTGCAGAATTTGTAGGTGGTCAAGCTCTGAGAACAGATAAGCTGCCGCGTTGGAAACGGGGCCCAGCGGGTCTGCGGGATGCAAACGCTCCATTTCGGCAAACGTCTTGTGGGCTTGGTCGAACTCCAGATCGTACATTTGTCGATAGCCTATATCCAGGAGTGCGGGTGAGGAGGATGCCGGGGCGTGCAGAAGCTGCCCGATGCCAGCGCAACTCACAGCCCAGAGAAAAAATAAGATTTTTGTATGAAGCTGCATGCGAACCAAATAGGCCCCACCTGAGATGAAGCTCCGATGTAAGCCCTGCCCGCGACACGAAAACCCGGCGCCGAAGCTGATTCGCTTAGGCGCCGGGAATAGTAGTAACTGCGACCGAAAGTTATTCCGCCAGGGTCGTCGATTCCTCGCCGGGCTCTTCAGAGAGGCCGCCAGTGTAAATGTTGCGAGCCTCTTCGTCGTATCCCGGAATACCTTCGCCCATGCCGGCTTCGGCTTCTGCCATCAGTTCTTCTTCGACAACATCCTCGCCAGCAATCTTGACGGCCCGGTAATAATCGAGACCCGTGCCGGCCGGGATCAGGCGGCCCATGATGACGTTCTCCTTCAGGCCACGGAGATAGTCCACCTTGCCGTTAATAGCAGCTTCGGTGAGGACGCGCGTCGTTTCCTGGAACGATGCGGCCGAGATAAACGAGTCGGTCGAGAGCGAGGCCTTGGTGATTCCGAGCAGCACCGGCTTGCCTTGCGCCGGACGCCCGCCCGAATCGATCACTCGCTGGTTCTCTTCGCGGAACTTGAATTTGTCGACCACTTCCTCCGGTAGAAACTCTGTGTCGCCGATATCCTCGACCTTCACCCAGCGCATCATCTGACGCGAAATGACTTCCAGGTGTTTGTCGTTAATATTGACGCCTTGCAGACGATAGACTTCTTGGATTTCATTGACCAGGTACTTCTGCAGTTCCTTTTCGCCAAGAACGTGGAGGATGTCATGCGGATTGCGCGGCCCGTCCATCAGCGGATCGCCCGAACGGACGCGCTCGCTTTCCTGGACGTTGATGTGAACTCCGCGCGGAATGGAGTACTCAATGGTGGTTCCATCGTCCCCGACGATTGAGATCTTGCGCATCCCTTTGCTGACCTCACCGTAGCGAACAATGCCATTGATTTCGGAAATGACGGCGGTTTCACGCGGCTTGCGAGCCTCGAACAGCTCAACCACGCGCGGCAGACCGCCGGTGATGTCCTTGGTCTTGGTGGTGGCGCGAGGAATTTTCGCCAGCACGTCGCCGGCGTGAACCTCTTCACCATCGGTTACCATCAGGTGGGCGTGTGTCGGCATGAGATAACGCTTCTCTTCCGACTTGCCGCCGCCAGTGGGCCGCACGAGGATCATGGGAACGCGCTTCTCTTCGGAAGAATCGGTTACAACCCACTGCGACATACCGGTAATTTCGTCCACCTGTTCCTGGAGCGTAAGGCCTTCGGCGAGGTCCTTAAAGTGCACCGCGCCGCTGACTTCGGTAAGGATGGAGAACGTGTAAGGATCCCATTCGAGCAGGATCTGATTGCTCTTCACCTTGGCGCCGTCGTCGAAAAGGATCTTCGCGCCATAGACAACCGGGTAGCGTTCCTTCTCACGGCCTTTCTCGTCGACAATGGCAAGAATTCCGGTGCGGTTCATGGCGATCAGGTCGCCCTTGGCGTTACGGACGGTGGCGATGGCCAGGAATTTCACGAACCCGTCAGACTTGGCATCCTGCGTGGACTGCTCGCTGATTCGGGTGGCCGCGCCGCCGATGTGGAACGTGCGCATGGTGAGCTGCGTTCCAGGTTCGCCGATGGACTGGGCGGAGATGATGCCAACGGCCTCGCCCCGCTCCACCATGCGGCCGGTCGCGAGGTTACGGCCGTAACAAAGCTGGCAGACCCCGCGCTTCGATTCGCAGGTGAGCACGGAGCGGATTTTTACTCGCTCAATACCGGCGGCCTGAATTGCCGCGGCCAGATCCTCGGTAATCTCCTGATTGACACCCACGATGATGTTGCCTTCGTAATCGCGCTGATCTTCGAGAGCGACACGACCGACGATACGATCGCGCAACGGCTCGATAATCTCGCCCGATTCAATGATGGGCTCCACATAGATGCCGTCACCGGTACCGCAGTCGTCTTCAGTGACGATGACGTCCTGGGCCACGTCGCACAAACGGCGCGTTAGATAGCCGGAGTCGGCCGTCTTCAAGGCCGTATCGGCGAGTCCTTTGCGGGCGCCGTGCGTGGAAATAAAGTACTGCAACACGTCCAGCCCTTCACGGAAATTCGCCGTGATCGGCTGCTCGATGATCTCACCCGATGGCTTGGCCATCAAACCGCGCATACCGGAAAGCTGGCGGATCTGCTGTTTAGAGCCGCGAGCGCCGGAGTCCGCCATGATGTAAATGGGGTTCAGGTACCGTCCGGTCCGGTCGTCTTCCTCCATCGATTTGAACATCTCTTCGGATACGCGTTCGGTGACCCTGGACCAGATTTCGATGATTTTGTTATAGCGCTCGCCCTGAGTTATGGCGCCTTCCTGATACTGCTGCACCACCTCAATCACAGCCTTTTCGGCATCCTTGACCAGCTTGGCTTTCTCGCCCGGCACCACCATGTCGTCGATGCCGATAGAAATACCAGCGCGTGTGGCGTAGAGAAAGCCCAGTTTCTTTACCTCGTCGAGCATGTCGACAGTGGTGCGGAGGCCGAATTTCAGATAGGCGTACTGGACCAGTTGTGAGAGGCCCTTCTTCTTCAACAGGCCATTCATGTACGGCATTTCGTCCGGCAGCACATCGTTGAAGATGACGCGGCCGACCGTGGTATCCATGTACTGCTTATTGAATTCGATGGGCTCCGTGTGCAGAATATTCTGATTATCGAAGGCCTTGGTCAGCTCGATGACCTTCCCGGTGTAGCGCAACTTGATCGGCGTGAGCGTTTCGACTTCACCCATTTCGAGCGCGATCAGGACGTCGTCTGTGGACGCGAAGGTGCGGCCCTCGCCCTTGGTGCCAGGGCGGGCTTTGGTCAGGTAATAAAGGCCGAGCACCATATCCTGAGTGGGGACGGCAATGGGAGCGCCATGTGCGGGCGACAGGATATTATTCGCCGACAACATCAGCGTGGA
>Ga0070735_10003772_pt1 | contig 13103 bp, 14 predicted proteins | sample Coa_R1_FD_66443 | JGI IMG/M metagenome (GOLD analysis project Ga0070735, IMG submission 66443) | Surface soil microbial communities from Centralia Pennsylvania, which are recovering from an underground coalmine fire - Coalmine... | ecosystem: Environmental > Terrestrial > Soil > Unclassified ...
AACCGCGTTTCACAGCAGCGATCGACCGGAATCGCTCAGGTCAACCTGTCACGTATGGGAGGGCTGACGTGAAGCCGACCGTACGGGAGTAACTACCAGAACGCTGTTTGTGGTTCCCCATCGATCAATTGCAACCGATTCTCACGGATCGCGCTCCCAAAACGAGGCAGCACCAAGGATTAATAGGAACTTGGCTGGGGTCGCTGGTGTCGAAGCAAGCGGGCCTACATTGTGAAGCTTTTAGCAATCCGAACGCTATAAGCATTGACGCCGAGGGAGATTATCCTGCCGCCGAGACATCCACTGACGCGAAAGATCTTGACTTGGCTCGTGTTCGTCATCGGGGTGCTTGTCGGACTAATTGGTCTGATAATAATGGGCCAAGGGCACGTTGACCCTGATCCCAATTCGCCAGTTTGGCTTACAGGCCGGTTTCAGACTTTCGGACCAGGCATTCTTGGATTAGTATTCCTGCTCGCGTCTTTTGCAGCCCTTCACACCCGGCGGCGCGCCGGACTGCTGTTCTTTGCAGGCACCCCCGTCATGGCGTTCATTCTCTCTTATCCAGACGCAGGCTTCCTCGTTTGGAAACCGGATGGAAGCGGCATTTACGAATTGCCTTTTCTCTCCACGGCTGTCGGATTGACCTGTCTCTTCTATGCTCCTCTCATCGCTCCGCTTTTTGCGATCCGTGGAAGAAGGCTTGCTGTACTTCTTTTCCTGATTCCGGCGACGATAGCAATTTTCCTATTCGCTGGGTCTCGATGGACCTCGGCGTTGCTCCCCCGGCTAGGCGGTTGGTCAATGTTCTTCGCGGTGTTCGGAGCGTTTTGGTTGACAACCGATATGCTTGACTGGCCGCCTTTGTTTAACATGCGACCGACCTCCAGGGTGAAGATAGCGGCGACGCTGGCCGCATGCCTTCTTATTGCGGCTTTGGGCGTGACCGGCACATTCGCCCTGGCCGTGTGGACGTCATCGCTAAATTCTGGCGACTGCCGCGAGAAGCCCTTGTTTGCCCGGCCGGTGGATCCCAATCAAGCCGTCTTTATTGTGCGAGTGATATACAGCGGGCACACTGCTCAAGTCTCCGGAAAGTGGGTTGGAGATTGGGGAATAGGTCTTGTGCAGGAACGATTCTGGGCTCCGGCGGGGTGGTGGATGCCGCGTATCGTGGTTCTTACAAACAATGTCTTTCAAGAAGGTCAGTCGTATTTCATCGATGGGAGGCCAAGCTATCTGCTCCTGCCTCACTTCCTGAACATTGTGGAAGCCAATCTTTGCACTCGCACGCGACCGGTTGAAAACGCCGTGATTGATCTTCGTCTACTGCGCGAAGCTAACGCGCCTCCCTTGGCAAACGAGACGCGAATTATCGGCACCGTGCAAAGCCGGAAGCGGCCGTCAGAAATAAAGATCCAGCCGGCGAAAATGCTTGACATGAACGCCGTTTTAGAATGGGCGATACATCCGACGGCGAAATACACCCCTGTGGCGGGCGCTAGAATTCGCGTGACTGGATCGGCTGGAGCAATGATCGTTGCCACCGATGCGAAAGGCATTTACGAGGTCTCTGGTCTGATTCCCGAGGACTATACCTTGAGCTTGTTGGATCAGCCTGCCAACCAATTCGCGGAGGATAGCAAGTTACAGAAAAAGGACTTGATGCAGGGCAGACCGCTCCAATTGAATTTCACTTTGGAATGGGAAGGTTCAATAGAAGGTGTGGTTCGGGATGCATCCGGGAATCCGGCGCAGGTCGCGCTGGAGTTACAATACTCGGACGGTACGCCAGTTAACGACGACTTTCCTAGGCTGATTACGCCGAGCAAGAATGGATTATTCCAGTTCAAACATTTGCCTCCGGGTACCAGTTACATCCTGATGGTGAATCCCTGGGGTCCATACAAGGAATCACCGTATGCGAAAGAGTTCTATCCCTCGGCGGCACATCCCAATGTTGCGCGGGTGTTGAAGATTGAACCACAAAACCAACACCTTCACAGTGTAGACTTAACTGTTCGCAGTCTTCCGGAGAGAACATTGCGGGTCCACGCGTCTTCTCCCCAAGGCGAGCCAGTAGAGGGAGCTTCGATCAAAGTCGCTTACGAAAATACAAAGTACTGGGACAACGAGGCTCTATCGTCTCAGGTCGGGGAAACCGACCGCACGGGACTTGCCGCGGTTCGACTTTTCGGCGACTTCCGAGTTCGAGTGTTTGCCGACCAGTCCATCGAGGACCTGAAAGCGCCCCCTTGGTATTCATCCCGATACAGCAGGCTAGTCGAACTCGACACCAGTAAGCTGCCCCAAAGGTTAGACCTGATTATCTCTTCTTCGCAGGTGCGTCTGGCTCGTTGATTTATTCGAGCGCACGAGAGTGGAGTTTGTCGCGGCCTGTTCCAGAAGTTGGGTTTGTGGAAGTCAGTCGGGTTACTCGATGATGTACCCCCCATCGGAGCTTTTCCGTGACTTGGAGATGGCACGCGGGGCCGACGAACAGCCCTGAAACTCCTAAGTCGGCGGCGAGGCTAATCGCGGGTGTAGCACTCTTCCCGCTCGTATAGCTCTCCCCGCACCATTTTAGAAACGAATCCCTAACTTCGCCCCGACGCTTGGATGCGGTTGCTGGCGGGGCCGATGTGGATATGGGCGGCGGTAGCCTTTCCAGGGACAAAGCTTCGGAACGCATAGTAAGGGATGGCACTAGCTTCCAGGTAGTGGCGCAGCCAGATTCCCTCCGTGGTATCCGGAACCAGCGCTACGTCCACGCGGTCGCGGTGATCGAAACCCATCGCGCGATGAACTGCGGTTTCGCCGTCGGCGCTTACGGGCAGCTCTTTATGAAACTGTTGCTCGAATGCGTTCTTTACGCGGTAAAAATCGGCGGGAGTGAAAGCGCCGCGGCCTTCAAATTTCTCCATCACCGGAGCAGCGGACCCAGCCACCTCTCCCGGTCGTGCTGGAATCTGTTCTTCGATTCGAGCCATCTCGGCCACCTGCTGGACCAGCTTCGTACGAGAGAGAGTCAGGTCATAGGTGTCCTGCGCCAACGCCTGGTCCGCTAGCGCCGGTGCGAGGCTCTGTTTGGGCTCCAAACCCGCTTCCACGAGAGTGCGCACCTGTTCTACGCGCGCTTTGGCGCGGTCTAGCAACCGCAGCGCGGCTTGTTCCAGTTGTGCAGCTTTGTCCTCGGTCAATTCCTCCAGGGAAACCGGGGCAGAGAGCACTTCGGCATCGCGCGCGGCTGCGAGTGCGTCTTTAGTCTGGTCCACACGGGAGCGAGGGGCCAGACCGGCAGCGACCTGAGCGTCAGTCCGCTCGTTCCCTGGGGATTGGCCGTACAGGAAAATACTACCTGCCAGGAGCAGGGAAAACCGCAGATACATCCGAGTCCATGATACCATCCGCCCAGAACAGGCCCCAGCTTGGGCGGTAGTGCGCTAAATCTGTGTCCCTGAGTTAATCGCGATTCCAATACTGTCTCATCCAGGGGAACATGTTTTCAGCATTGCCGAATCCAGCCCATCCGCGCATTGCGGGAACCACCATAAGATGAATTCCAGGGAATGCGCGACGCGCAAGGTCTCTTAAGGCGGAGGTCGTCATTTTATCCGATGGGTCCACAATGAGCCATGTTTCGCTCAGTTGGTGCCACCAGCCCGCATCGGGATACTCAGCCTTCAGGAGGCGTGCGAAGTCTTCATCCTGTTGTGGGGTGCTCCCGAGGGTAGTTGATAGTACAAAGCGCGTCACTCGTGTTCGCTCCCCGGAAGTAAGCGTCCGGATTGGACGTCATTGGAATGGATGAGTCCGGTGGTGCTGTCCCCTCGAACGCCTTTCTCGATTGCCAGATGCTCAAGGACAAATCTCTCTGACCGGAGCGCGTCCAGTAGCTCTCTATTGACACTTGGGTTGCTTCCACGAGACACCGCTCCGAAGAGACAGAAGAAATAGGCCATAAGGAGAGCCAGGACCGGAAGAAGGAGCATCACGAAAAGCGCTACGATCAGCCACGGGGGAGCCTGATACTTGAGAGCGCCGAGAAGGATGACTCCCAGAAACGCCGTCATCCACTGAAGCGGGCGCAGGATAGTTGATCGCGTCCCTTGAGCCGTAGCCCGCTGAAGAAGCTCTGAAATTGTGCGCGATGAGATCAAGATGGCTCTTCTTGCCGCTGCCAATAGGCGTCGCATGATACACTCCAATCAGGCCGCTTTTAACGCCAAACCGGGATGTTCTCAGCACCCTGGAATGGTGGCAGCCGGATCAGAGCTTTTCGTAGCGCTCGCCCTATTCTACGCCGCCTCTAGGAGTTCGCGCACGCTCCACACGTGATCGCTGATCCCCGCAGCCATCGCGGGTGTGGTTCTCAGAGACTTATGAACGCGCCCGAAGTTATACCAGCAATACCAGAGCATCACGGCAGCGCAGTGATTCTCCCACTTTTTCGAGAAGCCGTTCGTCAATCTTGTAAACCTTCTGAGGCCCATCCTCAGGCTCAGATTCGAGCGCTCCACAATCGAAGTGCAAATGCGTTCAGGGTCAGGTTGACCCATAATTGGGACTACCTCCACGGATTGGACTTCAGCGGGGCTGTAGCGGCCTTCGCCTTCACTCGCGGCACGGTAGACCTTGATGAGCATGGCGAAGTCGCAACGGTCGCCCAGCGTGTTCGGAATGGCGTACTTGTACGGAGCGAAACCATCGGTTGTGATCTGGAATCGCTTGCGGGATGTGGCGTGCCGGATGCCTTCAATGAACGTATCTGCGGTGATCTGATCGCGTTTCCCGATGGTGACGTTCAAAACCAATTTGCTGTGGCGTTCGATCCCGACCCACACGTAGCAGTCGCCTAGAAATTGGTCATCCTCGGGACGGACACGCTTCTGTTTCTTGCCGATGAAACTCCACACTTCATCGCACTCCACATCCCGTACTTCGACGTTTCGGAGTTTGTCAGCCATGATCCGCTCGCACTTCTCACCGGCCAGCGTGAGCAGCTTCAGGATCGTGGTGTGGTGAACGTCCGTGGTGCGCTCCACGCTGGACACGCTATTACCTTCGAGCAGAAGCCGAAGGACCATCTCGGCCCGGTCCATCGGAAGGTACATGCCGTCGAGCGGCTTCTCTTGCGGCTCCAGAAAGGTCTTAGAGCACTGACGGCATTGGAACCGTTGGGTGCCTTTGCGGTCGCGTCCCTTACGCTTACATTCGGTCCGGCAGGAATGGCAAGTCACTGTGAATCTCCTTGAGATCCACAGCCAGAAAGCCGATAATGGGTTTGCAGGTCATCGCGGCTTCGGCTGTGGTGATTTTGGCCCCGCTCGGTGCTTCAACACTGATCGGGGCCGTTGACTTCATGACTCTATTTTACAGCAGCTAGCTTGCTGTTTTCAAGAGTTAAGTTGCGCTAGTTGTGCCCTTTAATGGGTACTCGACGGTTAGGGCCAGTTTCCCGATTTCGAGCCGGATGCTGGTCCTACGCCGTCGGCGTTTGACGGTCAGTCTCAATTCGATCACCTCCCTTCTAACAGTCTAAGTATCAATGACTTCCATGGAAGACTGTCAACTGGTAGAAGTGACTTCCTACCATGGTAGAAAATAGGCTCTACCATGGTAGAACTGGGGGAAAATGAGGGTCCTTTACTGTCGCGGCATTGGTGCTTTTTTCTCGCGGAGAAACCGCTCGAAATTAACACAGGTTTGAGAAGTGGATGGTAGGTCACCCCTTTGCCAACGAAGGAACTCGGGCTTGTGAATGCCTGAGTTTCGGGCTGTGTAGATCTTACGGTTTGATGGGTCACCCGTAGCCGATTTATATTCGGCTAGCAGTTTGGCGCGTCGTGCCACGTCGCTGTCTTTCCCAAGCGGGCCGTCGGTGGGCTTAGCCTCTATGGAGGATGGTTCTGGGCGGATCTCGTCTGCCTGCTCGCCATGAATAAGGGGACTGAGGGCCGGCCAAATTGACTTTTGCATCTCCGAATCCCGAAGATGATACTCAAGACCTTCAGCGTATACCGTACCGAGTTTCCGAATGTGAATCATAATGTCGGTTTCAATGCGCTTTGCCAAAGCCATCCGCCATTGGGCCAGTCGGTCATCAGCCGGGTAGGCTTCTGCTTCCGTGCTGAATAGTTCCTGCGCATATTCTCCAAGGATGCGAGTGACCTTGATGGGCTCCCTATCACGCGGAGGTGTCGTGCTTCCTAGCCCAACCATGATGGATTCCTGCATCGGCGTACATAAGTCGCCCAGGATGCCCCAGTACTTGGCATGCACCTTGTTGCACTTTCGTTCGAGAGCTTCAAAGATTTTTAAGCCGAGTGGTGGCCTAGATGGATCGCTCATTTCGCTCTTGCGCCCGACGCGGCAAGAGGCTTACGATGAGGGTGTCTAACGTCCGCACCGAGAAGCCCCCGGTTCGCGCCGGGGCTTTTCGTTTTAAGGGACTATTCTAGCGGGTTGGGATACTTCAGGACTGAGGGGTTGCGGCTTGCTTCTTCGGGCGTCCACCTGCCCGCGTCTTTCGCATGGCCGCGATCCGCTTGAAGTACTCAGGACCGCGTTCCGCTGTAGCTAGACCGCCCTTCCTGCCGATCTCAGCGGAGGCGTTGTCCAGACGGTCAATTACAGCGTCGATGCGACGTGTTGTACGCTGCACAATTTCCTTCCAGTCAGCAGGGTTAGTACATTCAGCGGCGCGGGACAGCAGCGTGCGGATTGACGCCAATTCCTTTTGGGCTTTGGGTGGGACCTTCATGGCTCAACAGTAACAGCAAGCCACTTGCCGATCAAGAATCTCGAAGATCCTAGGGACACAGATTTAGCGCACTACCGCTTGGGCAGCCCACACTCCGGGCCATCCTACTCCCGGGTAGTACGCGACTTATCTCCGCCGATCAGGCGAGACTTTCCCCGCGCATCAGCACTCACTTCACAGCTAGCCTCGGAGGAGGAATGGATGAACAGAGTTCTTGTAACGATCAGGCGTGCTGCGTGTGCATTCGTGCTGGCCACTGCGGCTTCGGCGACGACTATGACCGTCACTCAGACCACCGACGGACCCACGCTCGCAACAGCGCTGGGCGCTGGAGGCGGCATGACGATCGATTCAGCAGCCATTACAAACGGGGATGATGCCCAATTCGGAACCTTCACCAACTTCACTAGCCCACCGGTTACCATCGGGGACGGAATCGTGTTGTCGACGGGTTTCGCCGAGAACACCACGGTGGCATCCCACAGCGTGTTTAACGATCCCAGCAACAACATGGGAGTGGGCGGCACGGCCGAGTTTAACGCTTATGGACCAGCCCACATCAATAGCTTCGGCAACTCGAACGACGCGGCCGCTCTCATGGTTAACTTCACTTTGAGTGCTCCTAGTCAGGTGGGGTTTGATTTTATTTTCGGCTCGGTCGAATTTCCCACGTTTGTCGGCAGCTTCACGGACTCGTTCCTAGCCTTTCTGGATGGCACGGCAGTAGCGGATCAGATCGTCTTCGACAGCTCCGGCCAGGCTGTTCAGGTCGGCACCACCTTCACCAGCGAGCTCACCACGGCGGATACCAACTCGGCATTCTCCGATCCGCACGGGTTGGTGAAGTTGCAGACGTTCACGGACACACTTTCCGCAGGCGGCCACTCGATCATTTTCGAGGTCGCCGACGTGAACGATCACATTCTGGACAGCGCGGCGTTCCTTTCCAACCTGCATGCCGGCCCTGGTCCCATCGGCACCACTTCCACGGTTCCGGAACCGGGGAGCCTCGCGATGTTCGGGATCGGTCTAGCGTGCCTTTTCGCGGGACGCCGGCGCAAGCGGGCGGAGTAGGCCCGGATTCTCCTTATCTTCGTTAAATCTTCGCTGTTTATTCAGGCCACATATATCTTGTGGCCTGGATCGGCATATGCCACTCAGTTTAGTGGGTGTATACCATAAAACATTACTGTTATACTTTGTCTCCGGAATTGGGAGGATATTCCATGCGGCGATTCATTCCTTTGCTCTTCGCGGCGCTGCCAGCGTTCGCGAATTTGATCCCTGGCGCCGAAATAGACGGATTTGGCACGACGGTTATCACGGGCAGTGCCTTTGCGGAGTATCCCAGTCCGCTTTCCGTGGACGCTAGCAATACCGCAATCGCCAGTGGATCGGGGCCCGGCTTCCTGGTTATCAACGGCGGGGGCGGCGCAGAATTTGGAGGCGGAAGCGCCTCTATTGGCCCATACAGCTGGAGTTGCAATGACTTGGGATGTACTACCTCAGGCTTCACGTTTGGAAACCCGTTGCCATTCACGTTGGGAGTTCCGTTTCAGGTGGACATCAGCGCCTTCGCTTTCGCGCAGGGAAGTGGGAGTGGCACAGCTAATTTCACGTTCTCGGCGTTTGAGCCTGTCACTCTAGGTCCGTTCACATTCCCGGGTGCGAGCGTCACCATTATCGATCCACCTAGCGTGCCTGAGCCAGCAACAATCCTCCTCTTGGGCGGCGGACTGGCTCTGACCGTTATGCGGCGTGTCCGGCCCATATAAGACCTGAGCGAAACTCCTAGAATCGAAGGAGGTTTTCGCGATAAGACTTGGGTGGGATCCGCGTCTACCATAGGTACGCCTGCCGGGGCAGTCGTCAGCCAGTTCCTGAAGCGTCTTCCTGTTTTTTCGCCGGTGGCCGTGCGGATGATGGCTTTGGTCGCCGACGAAAACGTTTCTTTGAAAGAAGTTGCGAAGCTAATTTCGCTGGATCCGGCCCTCGCCGGCGAGACCCTGCGCATGGCCAATTCCGGACTGTTCGCGCGGCGGCAAGAGATCGTTTCTGTCCTTCACGCGATCGCGATCGTTGGCCTCGAACGGCTGACCCACATGGCCGTGACGGCGGCCTTATGGCGCGGCATCCCCAACCGCACCTCGCCCTTTATGAAAGCCTGGTGGCGGCATAGCCTGGCGACAGCGCTCATCGGAGAGCAAACGACTAAGCTGCGGATCGACCATGCATACACAGCCGGCCTGCTCCATGGCGTCGGACAACTGGCGCTATTTGAGGTCGCCGGGCAGAGCTACGTCCAACTGGTGAACGATTCGGTTTCCAGCGGCCTGGATCTGCAGGAAAACGAACGTGTAACGTATAAAACCGACCATGCCGAACTGGCCGGACTCATCCTGGAAGCTTGGGGTCTGCCTGAAATCCTGCAGGACGCGGCGGCGTTGCATCACTGGCCGAACGTGGGGGGCGATCTGGGGGAAGCGGTCCAACTCGGGTGCGTGGTGGCGGAGCATATCGGTTTCGGCGCCTGCGGTTGTCACCGGCAACTGACGGCGGAAGCCCTACCGGCTCCGGTCGCGGAAGTGATCGGGAACAAGGCCGTGCTTGAGGTGTTCGCTACGGAAGTGAACAGCATCGAGTGTTCACTCATGTAGATGTTGTAGATTAGGGGATGCCATGCGTTTCCTTCCCCTTTTGGTCATGCCGCTCGCATTGGTGATGACGGGCAGGACGGTTTTCGCCCAGGGAGCTCCGGTCCTGGAACTGACCGACTTTTCGGGAGTCTGGGCCGAGCGCGTTCACGAAGACAATTACGAACGATCCGGCGGCCCTCCGCTGGGCGATTATCAAGGCATCCCGCTCAATGACGCCGGCCGTAGAAAGGCCGACAGCCACGACCATTCCGAGTGGAGCTTGCCGGAGTTTCAATGCCGCCCGCATTCGGCGCCCTATCAGTGGCGCGCGCTCGGCAGCGTACGATTCTGGAACGAAGTGGATCCCATCGGCCGGGATTTGCGCGCCATTCACGTTGAGTATCTGCGGTCGCTGGATCGCGTGATCTACATGGATGGCCGCCCGCATCCACCCGAGTATGCTCCCTATAGCTGGTCGGGATTCTCGACCGGCAAGTGGGAAGGCAACACGCTGGTGGTCGACACCGATCACATCAAGGGCAGCTACCTCAGGCGCAACGGAGCCAGCTTTAGCGATAAAGCCACCATGCGGGAATATATTGACCGGCACGGCGACTATCTGGTGATCACCATGATCTTGACCGATCCAGTTTGGCTGGAGGAGCCGTTCATCCAGACCACCAACTACGCTCTGGATACGCATACCGCGCTGACGTATTATCCGTGCACCGTCAGCGAAGAGAATATCTCGACGGCGGTACCGCATTTCCTGCCGGGAACCACCGAACAATTGAAGGACGCCGCAGGCTGGATTCCTCAAGAAGCGACGCGGGGCGGCGCGGAGACGACGTATCCCGATTACCGGCAGAAGCTGAAGCAGGCGGCGAAGTAATGAAGCGGCTCGGCTGGATTTTCTTGTTGGCGGCGGCCGCGTTCGCGCAGGACATCCATGTTCTGCCGGTGCAGGGCAACATCTACATGCTGGTAGGCGCGGGCGGCAATATCGCCGCGTCGATCGGACAGGATGGCGTCCTGTTGGTGGATGCGGGGACCGGCAAGATGAGTCCCAAGGTTCTGTCCACGGTCTTGCAACTTGTGACGGCGATCGCGGCATCGCCAGCGCCCAACAAGTGCGTGGGCCTGCACTGCGCCGAAAGCCCCTATCGCTGGTCGAGCCCGTCGCTGAATGCGATCATCGCGTCACCAGCTCCTCCGAAACCGATTCGCTACATCATCAATACCAGCATCGATCCGGATCACACCGGCGGCAATGAGGCGCTCTCCGCGCTGCCTGCCGATTCGAAGATCCTGGGAGTGACGTTTCCGCCGGTAGGGCTCGCGCCGACCGCGACGGTGATCGCGCACGAAAACGTGCTCGGCCGGATGAGCGCGGAGACGAACGGCAAGCCGGCCGTCCCGTCGGGGCTCTGGCCGACCGACACGTATCGCGGGAAATCCTACAAGCTCAGTGAATTCTTCAACGGCGAAGGTGTGCTGCTCTATCACGAACCTGCGGCGCATACGGACGGCGACAGCATGGTGTACTTCCGTTACTCGGATGTGATCGCAGCGGGCGACATTCTTTCGACGACGAGTTATCCGATGATCGATCTGGCCAAGGGCGGGACGATTCAAGGGGCGCTCGACGGGCTCAACCATATTCTGGATATCGCAATTCCCGAGTTCCGCTCGCAGGGTGGGACGCTGGTGATTCCCGGCCATGGACGGCTGTGCGACACCGGAGATGTTGCGAACTATCGCAACATGGTATCGATCATCAAAGATCGCGTTGCCGATTCGATCAAAAAGGGAATGACTTTGCAGCAAGTAAAGGCGTCGAGGCCGACGCTGGAGTATGACGGCCTGTACGGCGCGACAACAGGTCCGTGGACCACGGATATGTTCGTCGAGGCGGTGTATAAGAGCCTGTCTGGGAGGAAACCATGAAACACAAGATAATTCTGGGGCTAGCCGGCGTTCTCCTGTTCGGCGTCGCTGCGTTCGCGCATCACTCTCTGGGAGCGACCTACGAGGGCGATAAAGAAGTGAAGCTGGAGGGGAAGATCGTCCAGCTCCTGCTGCGGAATCCGCATTCATTCCTGCAGATCGATGTACCGGATAAGGACGGGACCATGCAGCGCTGGTCACTCGAATGGCGCAGCTCCGGACAGCTCGGCCAGGCGGGCATCAAGCGCGACACTCTCAAGGCCGGAGACGAAGTAGTGGTCACAGTAAACCCCTCGCGGACGAAGGGCGACAACCGCGGCGCGCTGAAAACGCTGCATCGCACGTCGGACGGTTTCGGGTGGGGAACAAAACCGGGCGAGACCATTGACTGAATCAAAGATTAAATCAAAATCGACTAAATGAAAAAGGTTTCGATTGGCCTGCTTACGCTGCTGCTCGTCCCTGCGGCGTATCCTCAGGGTCGTGGCGGACGAGGTGGTGCGGGTGGACGCGGCGGTGGGCCTGCGCCGACGCCCAAAGCCACTGCCGCGATCGATATGACCGGCTACTGGATCTCGGTTGTGACCGAAGACTGGATGTTCCGCATGGTGACGCCAGCCAAGGGCCAGTATCTGGGCGTTCCGCTAAACGCGGCAGCTCGGCGGGTAGCCGATGCGTGGGATCCGGCGAAAGACGAAGCTGCGGGGGAACAGTGCAAATCGTACGGAGCCGCCGCATTGATGCGAGTTCCCGGACGCCTGCACATCACCTGGGACAATGACACGACCATGAAGGTCGAGACGGAAGCGGGTGAGCAGACGCGGCTGTTCCACTTCGGCAGTAGCGATGCGGAGAGTCCCGCACAGAAAGCGGCGCAGAGTAGCGCGGCATCCTTGCAGGGCTATTCGATCGCCGAGTGGGAGCAAGCAGCCGTGGGTAGAGGCGAGCCCCGGAATGGCGACCTGAAGGTGGTCACCACCAAACTGCGGCCGGGGTATCTTCGCAAGAACGGGGTACCCTACAGCGAAAACGCGATCGTCACGGAATGGTATGACCGCCACAACGATCCAAGTGGAACGTGGCTGGTAGTCAGCACCGAGGTGAAAGATCCGCAGTATCTGACCGTGCCGTTTATCACCAGCACGCATTTCAAGAAGCTGCCGGATAACGCGCCATGGAAGCCCGAGGCGTGCACGGCTAGATAATCGCGCCCCACACTGAACGGTGTATACTTTCTTGAGGCCGTGAGGCTGCCCGCGCAGTTATGCGAGGTGGCCGGGGGCCGGTCGAAATCAGGAGAAGAATTCGAAAATGAGTGAAGCACTCAGTGGTGCGGAGTTTAAGAAGCAATTGCGGGCCGGAAAGCCCAAGCTGGGCCTTTTCGTGAACTCGCATAGCCCGACAGTCGCCGAACAACTGGCGCACAGCGGCTACGATTGGCTGCTGGTAGACACACAACACGGACCCATGAGTCACGAGACCCTTTCCGGGATGCTCGCCGGTATCGCTTCGGGCGGGGCTAAGTCTCTGGTGCGAGTCTCGGGATATGGGGATCGCGCCGGTATCCAGCAAGCGCTCGATATGGGAGCCGACGGCGTGCTGGTTCCTTATATCAACACCGCGGAAGAGGCTCGCCAAGCCGTGAGCTGCTGCCGTTATCCCACCGCGGGAACGCGATCGGTCTATTTTCCGCAGCGCAGTATGAATAAAGCCGGCCTGCTAGGCTACGCTGGGGCCGCCAACGACAACGTGATCGT
>Ga0070735_10003773_pt1 | contig 13100 bp, 14 predicted proteins | sample Coa_R1_FD_66443 | JGI IMG/M metagenome (GOLD analysis project Ga0070735, IMG submission 66443) | Surface soil microbial communities from Centralia Pennsylvania, which are recovering from an underground coalmine fire - Coalmine... | ecosystem: Environmental > Terrestrial > Soil > Unclassified ...
CCGGCGTCGAGGGACCGAAGGTGGGGTCGAAGCTGTGGTCGAAGAGGACGCCGTGCTGGGCGTAGTTCCACAGGGCGGTGACCGTGTTCCCGTCGTAGTAGTCCATGACCTCCTTGTTGGTGGCCTGGTCGCCGCGGTGGTCGGGCAGCGCGGTCTTGCAGTCCTGCTGCGTGAGCCCGCCGGTGACCCCGGGAGCGCTGCCGTAGCTCGGTCCCGGCGTGTCCGAGCGGCGATAGTCGATCGACTCGGGAACGAAGCGGTTCAGCTTGCCGCCGTTCCACGCTCGCAGCTCGGGGTCGTAGTCGTGACTGAGGTCACACAGCGGCCAGTCGTAGCGGTCCAGCCGCTTCGGGCTGACCCCGTTCGGGTTGTGGCCGAGCAGCGCCGAATGGAGCAGGTCCAGCACTGACGGCGTTCCCCTGGCAGCGTGGAAGGGCGGCTCGCCCTTCGGGTTCTTCGCGATGGGGTAGGTCCCGAAGTAGTGATCGAAGGAGACGTTCTCCTGGAAGATGATCACGATGTGCTTGATGTGTGACGCAGGCGAGGCGTGGCTACGCGCTTGCGCCATGCCGATCGGCAGCGCAACCGCGGCGAGAATCGCCGCTGCGATCGTCACCCGGCGAATGGGCACCTCGACTCCTCTCTGGCTAGCGGCGCCGGACAGGCACTAGGGCGCGGTGCCGGCCGGACGCCGACGACTCGCTCTGCTGTACCCGTTCGCCGAGCGACCCAAGCGTCGGTTCACAGCCGCCCAGCCCGCGAGCAGCGGGACCATGATCGCCGGCAGGACCCACATCCAGCCGCCGCCGGTGAGCGCGGGCAGGACGATGCTGAGCGCAAGCAGCGCAACCCATGTCGTCCAGATGACCGCCTGCGGCCCCGAGCCTCGATGTGGCCGCGACGGCGCGCCGGTCGGTGTGATCTCCGCGCTCTGGGCGGCCCCGGCGCCGCCGAACTCCCGCACCAGTTGCGAGAAGTACTCATCGGGGCTGCTCACGCCCTCCTCGACGAGCGTCGCCGCCAACTCCGGCGAGGGGTGCTCGATCACGGTCGTCATCCGGATCACCGCAACCATCACGGTCGTGGTCGCGAGCGCGTGGAAGGCCACGGCCACCGGCAGCACCCACCAGGCGCCACTGGCGAGCGCGACCACCGCGCCGAACGTGAGCATCACCACGAGGCTGCCGATGACGTGCAGGCGGTACTCGCTCACGTAGTCGAGAACGCCCGGGCGGCGCGTGCGGGCGGGGGCGCCGGCTGTTCGGACCCGGTCGGCGCCGACGACGTCGCGAAGCTCTGCCGTCAGCCGGGCGTTGGCCTCGGCCGTGAGCGCCGGATCCTGGGCTCGAACTTCCCGCACCTCCTCGGCGCGCGGGGGCGGGGTTGGCTCCGGGCGCGCCGGCGTAGCTTGCGGGCGCGGCTCACCGCGGCGCGGTCCGCCCCGGCGCGGTTCGCCCCGGCGTGGCTCGCTCGTGATCTCCACCTCGCGGCCGACCTGTGGGCCGCCGGCGGTCTCCCAGGGAAGGCGGTCGCTGGCCACGGTGTTGACGGTTCCCGGCCATCGAGGGGCGAAACCGCGCCGGGTCGGACTCTGACCGTCAGCCTTCAGCGGCGTACGACGCCGCTTCGCGCGGGCACGCCCTCCTGCTCGGAGTCGCCGAAGTTGGCGATCACGTCGACCCCGCCCCGGTGGAAGCTCAGCAGCCGGCGCGGCTCGTCGACCTCCAGTCGCTCGATCGGCGCCTGGCCGAGCTCGCGCCGCAAGGCGATCAGCTCGCGGTAGTACTCCAGATGCTCGGGATCTGCGGCGCTGCGATCGAGCTTCGAGCGCCTGAAGGTCTCCGGGTCCTGGGGGTCGGGGACATCGGGGGCGTCGAAGCCCGAGAAGTCGGCGAACTCGCGGCGGCGACCCTCCCGGGTCAGGCGCGCGATCTTCAGGTCGGTGTGGTCGGTGAAGTACTGAAACGGATGGGACTCGTCGTACTCCTCGCCCTGGAAGAGCATCGGGATCCCTGGGGAGAGCAGGCTGCAGAACGCGGCCAGGCGCAGGTCGGCGCCCCGCAGGCGATCGCCGAGCGGGCGGTTTCCGACCTGGTCGTGATTCTGCGCGCACACGACGAAGCGGGGGATGTGGAGATCCTGGAGCTCGCGCGCGAGGTCGGCGACCCGGCCGTAGCCGGCGTAGTAGCCCTCCTGCTCGCCGGTCAGGAGCACGTGCACGGCGTGGTGGAGCCCGTCGCCCCACTGGGCGTCGTGGCCCCACTCCTCGATCGGACGCAGATCGCCGATCTCCATCTCGTCGATCAGCCAGACCTGCGGCCTGATCGCCTTGACCCGCTCGGCGAGCTCGGTGAGGACGTGGGTCTCTGACTCGTCGAAGATCGAGTGCACCGCGTCGAGCCGCAGGCCGTCGACGCCGTAGTCGCGCACCCACATCTCGGCGTTCTGGATCGCCCATTCGCGCACGCCTCGCCGTGTGTAGTCGATCGCGTCGCCCCAGAACGTCTCGTGGCGGTCGGTCAGGTAGGGCGCGAACGCGGTGATCGCGTCGGATCCGGCGCCCACGTGGTTGTAGACCACGTCGAGGATCACGGCCAGGCCGAGGTCGTGCGCGGCGTCGACCAGGCGCTTGAACGGCTGCGGGCCGCCGTAGGCCGGGTGGGGCGCATAGCTGTAGACCCCGTCGTAGCCCCAGCCGTGCTCGCCCGGGAACGTCGCGATCGGCATCACCTCGACGGCGGTGATGCCGAGATCTCGAAGCGCCTCGAAGTGCTCGACGGCGGCGTCGAAGGTGCCGGGCTCGGTGAACGTGCCGACGTGGAGCTCGTAGATCACGAGCTGTTCCAGCTCCAGGCTCGGGCCGGCGGTCGGCGGATCGAGCCGGAGCACTCGGGATGGCCCGTGCAGCCCGTCGGGCTGCCAGCGCGACCAGGGATCCGGCAGCCGCTCACCGCCGTCGAGCACGAAGTCGTAGTCGGTGCCCGGGGGGACTGCGAGCGTCAGCTCGTGGACCCCGCCGGTGGTCGTTTGCAGTTCGTGCGTCTCGTCCTCGACCATGACCGCGACCGCGCGCGCCGGGGCCCAGACGCGAAACGTCGTGGCCTGGCCGTCGTACACGGCGCCGAGGATCGGAAAGTCGGACATGGGGCCGGGACCGTACCCGGTGCCAGCTCGAATCATGTGAACCAGCGATCTCACATACTTCTGGTCATGCGCATCACGACCACGCTCCAGCCCCGAGGACCGGCCGCCGCGGTGGTCCTCACCGACGAACAGGTGCAGACGCTCGGCGCCGCCACCAAGACACCGCCCGTCAGCGTGACCGTCAACGGGCACACCTTCGCAGGCCGGGTCGGCCGGATGGGCGGCGAGAACCTGATCGGCTTCTCCAAGGCCGTGCGCGAGGCCTGCGGGGTGAAGGCCGGCGACAAGGTCGAGGTCGAGATCGTCCTCGACGAAGGCCCACGGGAGGTCGAGCTACCACCGGCGCTGGCGTCCGCGCTCGACGCCGAGCCCGAGCTGAGGGCCCGCTACGAGTCCCTCGCCTACACCCACCGGAAGGAGCTCGCGCGCTCGGTGTCCGAGGCCAAGCGCGAGGAGACCCGGGAGCGCCGCCTGGCCGAGGCGCTCAGCCGCCTGCGCGAGGGTTAGCGAGCCGGTAGAGGACATGCCGGCGCAGCGGCCAGTCGGGCAGCATCGGGTGGTCGAAGTCCCCGGCTGGATCGTGGGTCATGCCCAGGCGCTCCATGACCCGGCGCGAGCGTAAGTTGGGCTCGGTCGTGAACGAGACGATCTCGCTGAGCGCGAGCTCCCCGAACCCGAAGGCGACGGCCGCGCGCGCCGCCTCGGTCGCGTAGCCGTGGCCCCAGTGCTCGCGCGCCAGGCGCCAGCCCACCTCGACCGCGGGGGTGAAGTGGGCCTCGAATCCGGGCTCGTTCAGGCCCACGAACCCGATGAACTCCGGACCGTCGAGCACCTCGACGGCCCATAGCCCCCATCCGCGCTCGGCGATCGCACGGCGCTCGCGCTCGGCCAGCGCGTCGCTCTGCTGGCGAGACTGCGTCCCCGGGAAGTAGCGCATCACCTCCGGGTCGGCGTTGAGCGCGGCGAACGGCTCGAGGTCGCTGTCGCGCCACTGCCTCAGTAGTAGGCGCTCGGTCCGCAACGTCGCGGCTACGCCCCAAGCGCCCGGGCGATCACCAGCTGCTGGACCTCGTCCGTGCCCTCGCCGATCGTGAGGATCTTCGCGTCGCGGTAGAACCGGCACACCGGGTACTCCTCGATGTAGCCGTAGCCGCCGTGGATCTGGACCGCCTCGTCGGCGGCCCGCACCGCCAGGCGCCCGGTCTTCAGCTTGGCCTGGGCGGCGGTGAGTGAGAAGTTCTGCCTCTGGTCCTTCAGCCAGGCCGCCTTATAGGTGAGAAGGCGCGCGGCCTCGATCTCGGTGGCCAGGTCGGCCAGCTTCATCTGGATGGCCTGGAACTTCGAGATCGGCTGCCCGAAGGCTCTGCGCTCCCGGGCGTATTGGAGAGCCTGGTCGAGCGCTCCCTGGGCCAGCCCGACGCCCATCGCCGCCACGCCGATGCGGCCGATGTCGAGCACGTGCAGGAACTGCTTGAACCCCTCTCCACGTCCGCCCAGGAGATTCGAGTCCGGCACTCGGCAGTCGCTGAAGGTGAGCGGCCGGGTATCCGAGGCGTTCCAGCCCATCTTCCGGTAGGGCTCGCCCGCCTCGTAACCGGGAGTGCCGGTCTCGACGATCAGGTTCGAGATCTCGTTCTCGCCGGTGCGAGCGGTGATCGCGACATGGCCCGAGATGGAGGTCCCAGCGTTGGTGATGAACTGCTTGGCGCCGTTGATCACCCACTCGCCGTCATCGAGGCTGGCGCGCGTGCGGGTGTTGCCCGCGTCGGAACCCGCCTCGGGCTCGGTCAGGCCGAAGGCGCCCAGCTTGCGCCCCGCGCACAGATCGGGCAGGTAGCGCTCCTTCTGGGCGTCTGAGCCGAACAGGTAGATCGGCTGTGTGCCGAGCGAGGTGTGGGCGCATAGCGTGATGGCCACGCTCGAGTCGACGCGCGTCAGCTCCTCGACAGCGACCGCGTACTGCAAGGTCGAGCCGCCGGCGCCGCCCACCGCCTCGGGGAACGGGATCCCCATCCACCCCAGGCCGGCCATCTTCTCGACGATCTCGTACGGGAACCGGTGCTCGCGATCGAGCTCCTCCGCGAGCGGCGCCACCTCCTGGGTGGCGAACTCCCGGACGGTGCGCTGGAGCAGCTTCGTGTCGTCGTCTAGCTCGAAGTGCATGACCCGGGGCGCCAGGTTACCCCGGATGCGTAGCGACTACGGTCAAGGGACGAACGCGCGCGCCGACAATGAAGGCCATAGCTGCCCGATCGGTCCGGGCGCCAGCTACAGGGAGAGTGTGTTGATGGACATCAACAGCAACCAGACTTCGCTCAGAGAGCTGGACAGCCGCACGAACGACGGCATCACGGTCCAGCTGCTGTGGTCGAGCAGCGATGGCCGTCTGTCGGTCGCCGTCAACGACACCCGTACGGGTGAGGCGTTCTCGGTCGACGTGCCCGACACCACGCGCTCGATGGACGTCTTCCATCACCCGTACGCCTACGCCGGCGCCCCTCGCTAGGCGCCCCGCAGGCTCGGCACCAGATGGCGCCGGGCGAACCGCCGCGCCCCGGCCCGGTCCTCCGCGCCGAGGATCGAGTCCGGGGTGAGCGCGAGCGACAGCACCAGCCGCACGAGCAGCTCGGCTGACTCCCGGCCCCGGACTGGGTCGGCGGTGTCGCCGTGGATGCGCTCGCACAGGGCGTCGGTGGCCACCCGGATCAGCTCGCCACGTCCGAGGAGATACGGCAGCAACGTCTCGGGCTCGGTTCGCAGCAGCTTGCGCAGCAGCCCATGGCCACGCGTGTACTCGAGCGCAAACGCGAAGCCCTGGACAAGGCGGTCCTCGTCGCTCGAGCACTCGGCGATCGCAGCGTCCAGGGCGGCGAAGAACGCGTCGGTCTCGGCCAGGATGATCGCCTGCACGAGCGCGTCCTTGCTCTGGAAGTGGCGGTAGAGGGTCGCCCGCCCGAGCCCGGCCCGGCGCGCCACGTCCTCCATCGTCGCCCGGCGCAAGCCGACCTCCTCGCACTGGGCGGTGGCGGCGAGCATGATCCTCGCCCGCGTGTCCTCGCCCGTCGCCGCGGCGTCGCCGGGGCGCAGCAGCCGGCGCCTCACAGCCCGAACATGGACGGGGTCCGGAGCAGCAGCCGCATGCTCCCCCGTGGCCTGACCCTCTGGGTGAGCAGGGCCCGGCGCGGGTCCGAGCGGCCCATCGCGAGGTCCACCCAGTCCTCCCAGCGGCACTTGAACGTGAGGTCGGGATGCGCGGCACGCTCGGCGGCCACGCTCGTCGAGCCGTTGTCGATGTGCAGCCGCCACGGCGGGGCGTCGCTGAACAGCCACTGGATCGTCACCGGCGAGCCGGGCGTGTGGCGGTGGTCGACCGAGTTGCGCACGGCATCGAAAACGAGCGCCATCGTCTCGGGGTCGCTGGCCGGCGGTCCCTGCTTCTCGCCCAGCACCCCGGCGCGGGCGAGGCGGATCGCGCGGGCGGCCTGCTCGCGCGGGCCCTGCTCGCTCGAGATCGGCATCACGCCCGGCAGCTCCTCGAGCGAGAGCCCGGCGGCCCGCAGCTTGCTCTGCAGCGAGTTCAGGCCCTGTTCGAAGAGATCCTCGAGCGTCGTGCCGAACGACTCTATGTAGGACAGGTCCCAGTTCGGCGGGACGAACAGCACGACCGCGTAGCGCAGGGCCTCTCGCAGGACGTCGGCCACCGCGTCCTTACATTCGGGGTCCTGGGCCACGAGGTCGGAGAGGAGCTTGACCCCGAAGGCGATGTGGCGATGCTCGTCACTGGCGACGTTACGCATGCCCTCGTGGAAGCCCGGCATGAGGCCGTCGCGCTCGAGATAGTCGTCGATGAAGTGCTGGCCGGTGTGGGCCACCGTGGCCTCGACGACCAGGTGGTAGAGCGTGATCGCCGCGGCCAGGCGAGGGATCGAGCGGTCGCGGCGCAGCTCGTCGGCGGTGCGGTCGAGCAGGGCGAACAGCTGGCGAAATCCCCAGGTCAGCTCGGGCCGGGTGCGCTCGAGCGAGTCGCGCATCTGCTCGCCGTCGTGCTCGAGCACCTCGCGCATGAAGCGCTGGAAGAACACGGCGTGGCGGGCCTCATCGACCTGCTGGGTGGCCAGGAAGTACTTCTGCTCTTCGAGCGGGGCGGCGTCGATGTACGGGGAGAGGTTGTCTGCGACCGAGTCCTCGCCGTGCAGGAACATCGAGTAGGTCCACAGCGCCCCCCGCCGCTGGGTCTCGGTCATGCGCTCGGTCCAGTCGACCCGATCACGCGAGAAGTCGAGCTCCGTGGCGCGCCAGTTGGCTCGCTCCCAGCGGGCGTAGAGGTCGGCGTAGGAGATCTTCTCGATCGGCGCACTCGGCATGTCAGGCCTCCCGGCATGGGAACAGTGAGACAGAAACTGTACCACTGTCTCATGGCTGCGAGGCGGGGGCGGGGCCCGGGACGCGAGCGGATCGCCGTGGGCGAGGGGACCGAGTCGCGGGGTGGGATTCCGTCCTGGGCGCGAGTAGGGTTCCGTCATGCGCACAGCCGAGATCCGGGCGGTGGGCAGGCTGGCCGGCGAAGCACTGGCCGGCGGCGGCGCGCTGATCGGGCAGGTCCACACCGGCATCGCCGAGCGCGCCTTCACCCACGCGCCGGCCTCGGCGCCGGCCAGGCTGATCCATGACGGGATCTCGCGAGCCGTGTACGCGGGGCTGAGCGGCGCCCTGCGCGGCTTGGGCGTCGCCGCCGGCGAGCTGGCCGCGCGGCGCTCGCCCGACGGTTGGAAGTCGCTCGACTGGGAACCCCGCGCGGCGATCGGTCTGGCGGCTCTCGCGGGCCTTTCTGGCGACCGCGTCGCGCGACTCTCTCCCGAGCTCGCTCCGGACATGCAGGTGCGCGTGCGCGGTCGGCCGGTCGAGCTCACGCCCGCCGGGCTCGCGGCCGCGTTCCCGGACGCCGGTCCGAGGCTGGCCGTGTTCGTGCACGGGCTCTGCGAGAGCGAGCACGCCTGGCGGATCGGACAGGCGGTTTACGGCGAGCGCCTGCAGGCGGAGCTGTCCTACACGCCGGTCTACCTCCGCTATAACACCGGCCTGCACATCTCCGACAACGGCCGCCGCCTGGCCCGGCTGCTCGAGCGGCTGACCGCCGGCTGGCCGGTGCGGGTGCGGGAGATCGTCCTCGTCGGCCACTCGATGGGAGGGCTCGTGGCCCGCAGCGCCTGTCACTACACCGAGCTCGAGGGCTCGAGCTGCACGGAGGCGATCCGTCACGTGTTCTGCCTCGGCACCCCCCACCTCGGCGCCGATCTCGAGAAGGGCGCGAACGCTCTGGCCTTCGCGCTGGCGAAGCTGCCGGAGACACGGGCGCTGAGCGAGCTGTTGAACGGGCGCAGCGTGGGCATCAAGGATCTGCGCTACGGCTCGTGCGTGGAGGAGGACTGGAGCGACTGCGATCCCGACGAGTTCCTGCGCGACCGCTGCCGCGAGGTCCCGTTCCTGACCTCGGCGAGCTACTACTTCGTCGGCGCAACCCTCGCGCCGGCCCCGCTCGGGCGGGCGGTTGGGGATCTGCTCGTGCGCCTGCCCAGCGCCTCAGGACGCGGAACCGGGCGCGGCCGCCGGATCCCGTTCGAGGTCGACCGCGGCTGCGAGCTCACGGGCCTGAACCACTTCGACCTCCTCGGGCACCCCGATGTCTATGCCCAGCTTCACCGCTGGCTGAGTCGCTAGCTCACCAGCCGCAGCGCTCCCGCATTGCCGCCGCGTCGAGGACGGTGATCGAGCGATGGTCGGTGGCGATCCACCCCAGCTGCCGCATCAGCCGAAGCGCGCGTGAGACGGTCTCCCGAGTCGCCCCCGTCCAGCTTGCCAGCTCGTCCTGGGTGAGCGAGAGGTCGATGCGGACGCCTGCCTGGTCGCTGACCCCGTGGTCGGCGGCCAGCTCGAGCAGCCGCTTGGCGACACGGCCGACGCTGTCCTGAGTCGCCAGGTCGACGACCTCGCGCGTGGCTTCCGATAGCCGGCGGACCAGCATCCGGATCAGGGTCATCGCCGCGTCCGGGTGCTCGGTCAGAAAGGCGCGGAACCGTTCCGCCTCGAGGTAGCCGACCTCGACGTCATCAACCGCAGTGGCCGTTGCCGTGCGCCGCTGGGCGCCCAGAGCCGCCATCTCGCCGATCAGCTCCCCGGGGCCGCGAATCGCCAGGACGACGTCGCGCCCGTCCACACCCGCGGCCACGAGCTTGACGCGGCCTTCGAGCAGCACCACGAGATGGTCGCCCGCCGAGCCACCGCTCAGCACCACCGAACCGCGCGCCAGCCGCCGGCGGCGGACACGCTCCAGTAACGCGTCCGCGTCGGCGCGGTCGAGCAGGCGCAGGAAGGGGAGTTCGGTCGCGCTCATCTGCGAGGTGCCTGGGATTCTCGCCGCCTGTGAGAAATGTCGCACCTCGACCGTCAGACGCAGGCTTATCTTGATGTCACGGCTGGGGAGCCAAAACGCAGTCCAAGGGGGAAGGGCTGGGATACACGGACGGAGCCGGGACGGGCTCCGGGGCAGGGTGCCAGCCCGCTCCGGGGCCGGGGGCAGCCCGGCCCGTCCGAACCATCGGGGGCGCCAAGGAGCCGAGCGGATCGGGGGATTCCGCTCGGCTCCTCCGCATGCGGCTTCGCTGATTCTTCGCCGGGCTCGCTACCTTTCGCGCCCGTGCATACGCCGACCGTCCTCATCGCCGCCGTGGCGCTCGCCGCCGGCCTGGCCGGCTGTGGTGGCGGGAGCTCCTCGAACTCGACCGCCTCCTCGACCCCGTCCTCGAGCTCCTCCGGCACCACCGGCGCCGCCACCCAGCCATCGACGACGACCCCAGCCCCGTCGACCCAGATGGGCTTCGAGGGCGTCCCGATCGAGCCCGGTTCGGTGCTGGCACCGGCGAGCACGACCCAGACCGGGACCGTCGACGGCATCTCGTGCGGCCCGACCGAGCAGCTGGCCTACCACATCCACGCCCACCTGATGGTGTACGTCAACGGCCAGCCGCACGCGCTGCCGGGCGGGATCGGCATCCCCGGCTCGCAGGTCGTCCAGAGTCCCCAGGGCCCGATCGCCTCGGGCGGGGTCTGCATCTACTGGCTCCACACGCACGCTCCCGACGGGGTCATCCACATCGAGTCCCCGACCCAGACGATCTACACCCTGGGCGAGTTCTTCGATGAGTGGCACCAGCCGCTCAGCGGCTCCGACGTGGCCGGCGCCAAGGGCAAGGTCACGGCGGTGGTGAACGGCAAGCCGTGGACGTCCAGCCCCCGCAACATCCCCCTCGACCCGCACACGGTCATCCAGCTGGACGTCGCTACGCCGAAGCCGGCCTTCCAGACCGTCAACTGGTCTGAGACCCAGCTCTGAGCGCTAATCCCGCGCGGGCTGCGCGCGCCGGCGGCGGCGCATCAGCTCGCCGCCGAACGTAACGACCAGCAGCACGCCGAGGGCGATCACCGTGACCGTTCCGAGGTCCCCGACGAAGTCGACCACCGACGGACCCACGTAATAGGCGGCGAGGCCGATCCCGGCTGCCCAGATGATGGCCCCGAGCTCGTTCACCGCGAGGTAGGTGGAAGGCCTGGGGCGGTGGATGCCCGCGACCCAGGAGGGCGTGAGCAGGATCGCGACGACCGGGTGGCGCCGGAACACCTCCTCGCCTCGCTTGATCGCGCCGACACGCAGGTTCCGAAGCGGGCCGGGCGCGCACATCACGGCTCGCCCCGCCTTCAACCCCAGCAGCCAGCCTCCCAGGCCGCCGAGGCTGGCTCCAAGCCAGGCGACGGCGATCACCGAGGCGATGTCCAGGTCGTGCTGGCTTGCGAAGATCGACTCGGCGATCAGGATCGGCTCTCCCGGACCCGGGATCCCGAACCAGCTCGCGGCCGCCGCGGCGCCGAGCCCGAGGTAGTCGACCGTAGGCCCGTGGAAGCGGTGGTGCAGGTGCAGCACGAGCGCAAGGACCGCTCCCGCCTTCACCGCCGCCACCACACGCGCCATGCCTCCGATGCTGGCATACGGTGTGCGCCAACTGGATAGCGCCCCGGCCTCGAACCTTCGCCCTGGGGCCAATGCGCCGCCCGAACACAGCCGCCACGATGCCCGCCGTGAGCTCAGCAGTGATCGTCTCCTATGACGGCACGGCCAACGACGAAGACGCCGTGGCCTTCGGCCGCCTGCTCGCACGGGCGGGCGCGCGCCTGTCTCTGGCCTATGTGCGCCACTCCCGGGAGTCCACGCACGAGCGCGAGCTGGTCGTGGCGCATGACGCGGAGCGCATGCTCGAGCGCGGCGCGGCAGCGCTCGAGGACCCGGACGTCCCCCGCCACGTGCTCTGGGGCGCCTCGACGCCGTCCGCCCTGGAGGATCTGGCCGCCGAACAGGGAGCCGGCCTGATCGTGTTCGGGTCGGACTACCGGACCTCTCCCGGCCGGGCCGAGCCCGGAACCTCCGCGCAGCAGCTGCTCGACGGCGGGCCCGTGGCCATCGCCGTGGCCGCGTCGGGTCTGAGGGCGGCCGACGCGGAGCTGCGCACGATCGCCGTGGCCGCGGGCTCGGAGAACGGCGTGGCCACCGAGACCGCTGAGATCCTCGCCGCCCAGCTTGGCTGCGCGATCGTCCCCCGGGCCTATGACGCCGACCTGATCGTGGTCGGCTCGCGCGCCGACGGCACCCCCGGGCGGATCGAGCTGAGCGGGGCCGCGCGGGCCGCGCTGAACGCCGTACGTGGATCGGTGCTCGTGCTCCCGTCGAGCACGGTGCTGGCCCTCTAGCCGCCTGCCAGACTCGTCGCTGTGCTGATCATGCCTCCGGCCGAGCAGCGGCGAGCCGGGTCCGGGGCCGGACGCCGGCTTTCGGTGCGCGAGCGCTGGCTGCTCAGCGGGGTCGGCGTGGCGGTTGTCGCGTTGGTCGTCGCGGTCGCCGTATCGCTCGCCAGCCACGCGGCCACGAGCGGGCACGGATGCCTGCGGGCCACGATTGCCGGGCCGGTCGGCGCCGAGCAGGTATCCCGGTGTGGGGCGGCGGCCAGGGAGCTGTGCGCCTCGCTGGGAGCCCCCGGCGGCTTCGCCCCCGACGCGGCGCGGACGATCGCGGGCGAGTGCCGGAAATTGCGACTTCCCGTGGGCCGGTAGCCGTTTATCCCAATGTCGAAGCCCCGGCCGGGAACCCTGGACGGGGGGCCATGGGAAGCCAGGCTGCGCTGGACGAGCATTTCGGTCACGCTGGCCGCCGTCCAGGACCCCTCCTGGCCTGAGCCGGCGGCTTGCCGTTCACCGACAAGAAGGAGATACATGCCGGTTGAAGCCCCGCATTGGCTGCTTTCTGGAGATAACGCCTGGCAGATGACCGCCGCCACGCTCGTCGGCTTGATGAGCGTCCCGGGCCTCGTGGTCCTTTACGGCGGTGTCATGCAGAAGCGCTGGTCGATCAACAGCATGATGCTGGCGTTCGCGGCCTTCGCCGTGGTGCTGGTTGTGTGGGTCCTCTGGGCCTTCAAGATGGGCTTCGGCTCGCCGTTCCACGGCCTGTCCCATTCGGGCTTCTTCGGCAACTTCGTCGGCGTCCCGGGAGACGTGCTCGGTCACAAGGCCCTCCAGGGCCAGGCCAACATTCCGCTGATCGGGTCGATGTCGTTCCCGCAGTCCTCGCTCGTGTACTTCCAGTTCGTGTTCGCCGGGATCACTCCGATCCTGATGCTGGGCTCGGTGCTCGGCCGCGTGAACTTCAAGGCCTGGATCCCGTTCGTGGCCCTCTGGGCAACGGTCGTCTACACGGTCGATGCGTTCCTGATCTGGGGCGGCGGCTTCTTCGCCCATCACGGGGCGGTCGACTACTCCGGCGGCTACGTGATCCATCTCTCGGCCGGCGTGTCAGGTTTCATCGCCGCCGCGGTGATCGGCCCGCGCCTCCAGCGCGACCGTGAGATCGACGC